>MDTA01135601.1_pt1 | contig 119212 bp, 124 predicted proteins | sample 811151 | NCBI WGS metagenome assembly MDTA01 (sample SAMN05326648, study PRJNA326480) | marine metagenome | isolation source: seawater | place: Indian Ocean: South | collected 2010 | reverse complement strand
CCCCCTCCGTCAGCTTCGCTGACACCTCCCCCGCAAGCGGGGGAGGAGAAGTTGCTGAGAAATTGATTATCACCTGGCGGCGGGCGTAAATTATGCGCCTGATCGAAGCCGTTTTTTGCGCAGACAAACGCGACAAGGTCGAAAAGGCGCTTGAAGAGTGCGAACCCGATCATTTCCGGTTTTCGGCGACCGAAGAAGACGACATGATGGTGCTGCGTGCGTTTTTTACGGAGAACGGCGCGCAAGGGCTGGTCGATTCGCTGCAGGATATCTGCGAGAATGACGACGACTGGCGGATTATCGTGTTGCCGGTGGAAGCGACGGCCCCCAAGCCCGACGCCGGCGAAGAGACGGGCGAGAAAAAGGGCCGCAAGAAGTCGGCGCTGCGCGAGGAAATCTACAGCGATGTGGCGAAAGGCGCCGAGCTTAGTCTCGATTTCTTTGTTCTGACCTTTGCCTCCGCCATCGTGGCCGCGCTCGGTCTGAACGCCGACAACATCGCCGCCGTAATCGGCGCCATGGTCATCGCCCCGCTGCTCGGACCGATTCTCGCCATTTCTCTCGGCGCCGCGCTTGGCGACACGAAGATGCTCATTCGCGCAGGCCGCAACGCGCTTGCCGGGCTCGCGCTCGGTTTTGCAACGGCCGCGGTGATCGGCGCCCTTTTCGGCGTCAATCTTGAAAGCAATGAACTGACAAGCCGGACGGTTGCAGGCATCGATTCCGTCGTATTGGCGCTCGCCGCAGGCGTCGCCGCGGCGCTTTCCATTGTCGCCGGCATTTCTTCCGCGCTGGTGGGGGTTATGGTCGCGGTCGCTTTGTTGCCGCCGGCGGCGGCGGCCGGTCTCTTTCTGGGCGCCGGAGAGATCTCCTTTTTCAGCCGTTCGGTGCTGCTGCTCACCGTCAATGTCGTCTGTATCATGATCGCCGCGCAGGGCGTTTATTTCTACAAGGGCGTGCGCCCGCGCACATGGTTCGAGCAGAAATCCGCAGATCGCGCCTTGAAGATCAATCTTGCAGCCTTAGCGGTGCTTCTGCTCGTGCTGATCGCGATCATTGTTTTCGCGCCGGTGGGGACCCTGCCGGACAGCCAGAGCGGCTAGGCATCCTTTACTAAGTATTCCTACGCATTTCGCTTTTGATGCAGGTCAAGGACGGCTTTCGCCACCGCGGCCAAAATCAGGCCGAAGCTTGAGATTTGGCGAGGTCGGTATGTCAGCAACTCTAACTCACGAGCGCCAGCCTATCGAAGGGACGACGCTGTTCGATGGCGACATGGCCCAGCGCGGATTTGCGCTTAACGCCATGTGCTATTCCTTCAACGATGCGGAAAATCGCGAGGAATTTCGCCGCGATGAAGACGCCTATTGCCGCAAATACAAACTGACGCCGGAACAGCGCAAAGCGGTCGCCGATCGCGATGTTCTGGGTCTGATCGCGGCGGGCGGCAATGTCTATTACCTCGCCAAGCTCGCCGGCATCTGGGGTCTCAATGTCCAGGATCTCGGCGCCGCCCAGACCGGCATGAGCGTCGACGCCTTCAAGGCGAAACTTCTGTCCTACAATGAGTATGGGGGAGCGGCATGAGCGAGGTTATCGGCGGATATTTTACGAGCCATGTGCCGGCGATTGGCGGCGCCATCGCCAAGGGCCTTCAGGAAGACCCGTACTGGAAACCCTTTTTTGACGGCTATCCGCCGATCAGCGAATGGTTGAACGAGGAAAAGCCCGATGTGGCTGTCGTCTTTTACAACGATCACGGCCTTAATTTCTTCCTCGACAAAATGCCCACCTTCGCCGTCGGCGCCGCCGACGAATATCAGAATGCGGATGAGGGATGGGGCCTGCCGGTAAGCAAGCCGTTCAGGGGCGATGGGGCGCTCTCATGGCATATCATTGAAAATCTGGTCTCGGACGAATTCGACATCACCACCTGTCAGAAGATGCTGGTGGATCACGCCATGACCATTCCGTTCCAGCTCGCCTGGCCGGATAGGGAGGCTTGGCCGGTGAAAGTCGTGCCCATCGCCATCAACACTGTGCAGCATCCGCTGCCCTCGGCGAAACGCTGTCTCGCGCTGGGCCGGTCCGTGGGCCGGGCCCTGGAAAGCTGGAACAGCAACGACAAGATTGTCGTCATCGGCACCGGCGGCCTGTCGCACCAACTCGACGGCGAGCGCGCCGGTTTTATCAACGCCGATTATGACCGGTTTTGTCTGGATCATCTGATGGACGATCCGGAAGCGCTGGTCGGGGATTCCATCGCCGGCATCGTCGAGAAGGCCGGCACTCAAGGGGTCGAGATTCTCAACTGGATTGCGGCCCGCGGCGCGCTGGGCGAACGCACGCTGGCCAAGCGCGCGGAAAATTATCACATTCCCATCAGCAATACGGCGGCAGCCTCTCTCGTGCTGGAAGCGGTGTAGATCCCGCAGGGGAGAAAATAAAAGCGCGGGAGGAGATTACGCAAAGCCCTCCCGCGCTTTTTTATGTCCGATTTAGGCGCGCATGGCGGCGACGAGTTCGCCCACGGCCTCTTCGATGCCTTCGAGTTCTTCGCGCAAGGCTGCGATCGCCGCCCGGGTCTCGGTCATTTCTTCTGCGCTCACATTCGCTGCGGCGAGGTCCGTTTCAGCGGCATCAAGCTCAGTGCGCAATTCAGCGAAGGTGGTTTTCATGGCGGTGCTCACCGCTGCGCTCGCCGCTTCCATGGCGGCGATGAAAACGGGCTTGGCGTCGGGGTTGGCTTCCGCTTCGGCGCGGGCCTCTTCGATCTCGCCAATTGCTTCGCGGATTTCGACACGGGCTTCCGCCATCTCCGCGCGCATTTCTGCGATGTCTTCCGCATCCATGTCGATCAATTGCTGAAGGAAGTCCTTGTCGCCGAAATCGAGGTCTTCAAGGGAAATATCGATGAAATCATTCGCCAGAGCCGCAGGGGCGGCGAAGCCGAGGCCGAGGGCCGCTGCGGCGGCGATCGTCAGGGTTTTGGCTTTGTTGAAAGCGCGCATAAAGGGTCTCCTTTTCATCAGTGCGTTGCTTGTTCTTGGTTTTGGGCGCCGGCGCCTTAGGAAAGCGACGCAACTTCCGGCGCACTTGATGGAAAGGACCTTGGCCGCCGCCGCACCGGGCGGCAATCGTCTTTGCGGCGAAGCGTTGCCCGGCCGGGATAAAGGCGTCCGCCCCTTGCCGTTCACAGCTTCGTGCGAAACCGGACCAAGCCCTTTAAGGAGGCTGGCGGGCGCCTAAATCTCCCAGCAATCATCGACAATCAGAGCCGCTTTCCGGCGGCGCGGGGCTGGCGCCCTCTACGGACGGGCCGGCATGGAGACACACAATGATTACGATCCGCAAGGGCGTCGATCGCGGCAAGGCCAATTATGGCTGGCTCGATACGCGCCACACGTTTTCTTTCGCCAATTATTATCATCCCGATCACATGGGCTACCGGGCCCTGCGCGTCATGAATGAGGACCGCATCACGCCCGGCGGCGGATTTCCAACGCACCCGCATGAGAGCATGGAAATCATTACCTATGTGCTGGAAGGAAGTCTGGCCCATAAGGATTCCACCGGTGGCGGCGGCGTCATCACGCCGGGCATGGTGCAATATATGTCGGCGGGGTCGGGCGTCACGCACAGCGAATTCAACGCGTCGAAATCGGAGCCGCTGCATCTCTATCAGATATGGCTTCTGCCCAATGAGCGCGGCGGCGCGCCGCGTTATGAGGAGCGCCAGGTCGCCGACACCGTCAACGGAGCGCTGACGCTCATCGCTTCGTCCGATGGGCGCGACGGCTCATTCGCAATCCGTCAGGATGCGTCGCTTTATGCGGCGAAGGTGGCTGAGGGCGAGACTCTCTCCCATGACTTTGCCGACGGACGCTATGGCTGGCTGCAGGTGGCGAAAGGCGGCGTCGAGATTGGCGGCCTGATGATGCAGGCGGGCGACGGCGCCAAGATCGCCGAGGAGGAAGCTGTTTCTTTCCGTGCGCTCGCGGACAGCGAAATTCTCCTGTTTGACTTGCCGTAAAAAACCGCCATGTAAAGCCCATGCTGAGCGAGCTTTATACGGGCGGGGTTCTGGACGCCGCGGCGGCGATTCCCGCCGCCCGGCGTCTTGAGACGCCCGACGCCAGCGCAACCAAGGTCAGCCGCGTCTGCGGTTCGGAAGTGACCGTTGATCTGTCTCTAAAAGACGGGCGTGTCGCTGATTTCGGCATGGAGGCGAAGGCCTGCGCCCTCGGCCAAGCCTCGGCCTCTATCCTCGCGCGCAACATAATCGGCGCTGAGGCGGGCGAGCTTTATATCCTGCGCGATCAGATGCGCGCGATGCTGAAAGAGAGCGGGGAGCCGCCCACAGGGGAGCGCTGGCGCGATCTCGCCCTGCTTCAGCCAATCCGCGACTATCCGCAACGCCACGCCTCAACCCTGCTTGTCTTTGAGGCGGTCTGCGCCTGTCTCGATCAACTCGGATGCGACCGGCCCGGTTGACAGTTTGATGCGGGCTTTCTTGCGGTTTGCCGCGAGAGCTAACGGATTTGTCATTACACCGGAGCTTGATCGTCAGCCTATGAACCCCATTTGCTAGACGAGGCAGCGGTCCTCGCGTCTCTCCCCCTCTCAGCAAGGATCGCTGTAAGAGCGCCCGCGTTGTTCCCCCGCAGCGCGGGCGCAAATTTTTCCGGTGAAATTAGGCTAAGCCGCCGCTTCCTGCGCGCCTGCCGCATCCGCGCTCTCCGCCGCCTCTTTCAGCAGCCACGTCTTGAACGCCTTCACTGCAGGCGAAGATGACTTAGAGGGCGGATGAACGAGGTAATAGGAAAACTCCGTAGGCGTTGTAAGGTCGAAGGGGATGACAAGACGCGCGGCCTCAAGGTCCGCAAGCGCCAGCGCCGCCTTGGCCAGCGCCACGCCCTTGCCCGCAACGGCGGCTTCAATGACGAGCGACGACTGGTTGAATTTCAAGCCACGGTCGCCGCTTTTATGGTCGACGCCCGCCGCTTTCAGCCACATGGGCCAGGTGGGGCAGCCCGGATCCTTGTCGTGGCCGCTGTCATGCAGCAGTGTATGGTGGACGAGGTCTTCGGGTTTCTTGATCGGATGCTCGCCAGTGAGGAGCGAGGGCGCGCAGACGGGAACGATTGTTTCGGCCATCAGGTGCTCGGTCACGAGACCCTGATAGCGCCCGGCGCCGTAACGGATGGCGATGTCCACATCATCAACGGCGAAATCCACCACATTCATATCGGCTGAAACCCAGACGTCGATATCGGGATGGGCCTCCTGAAACCGGTCGAGACGCGGGACCAGCCATTTCGACGCGAAAGAAGGGGCGACGGACACGGTCAGGCGGCCGGCGTCGGCTTTTTTGGCCAGAATTTCTCCGGCCTCCACCAGCTTGTCGAAGCCTTCCCGCAGGATCGGCAGGCTGGCCTGGGCCTCATCGGTGAGGAGGAGCGCGCGCTTGTGGCGACGGAAGACCGGGGTCTGGAGAAAGTCCTCCAGCGCCTTGATTTGCTGGCTGACTGCGCCCGGCGTCACGTGCAACTCGTCTGCTGCTTTAGTGAAACTTAAGTGGCGCGCGGCGGCTTCGAAGACGCGAAGCGCATTTAGGGGCGGCAATTGCTTCATTTTTTGGATCTCTCTCTCCTCTGTGGCCGCATTATTCAGATAGCTTTGCTAAATAATCAAGAGGAAACTCGCCATCACCTCTTTGTGAGTTATTAATCAGACGAGCTAATTACTAAAAATCCCCGAAAATAAGCGATCCCGTCAGCAGAGCTAAGCTTCATAGCAGAAATATTCGTTTGAGAACCACAAATCCCGGGAATAGCTTCCGGTTCGTCGGGCCCGGCGCGGGCGCAAATTCTTTAGTGTATTAGAAAAACTATCATGAAGGCTTTTCCGGCTCATATCAATCTCAACGACCGTCCGGTGCTGATTATCGGCGGCGGCGCGGAGGCTCTGGCCAAAGCCAGGCTAATGCTGGCCTCGGGCGCCGACCTCGCTCTCATCGCGGCGACATTCGCGCCAGAAACCGAAGCGGAGCTGGAAGGCCGGGCCCGCCTGATCGTTCGCAAGCCGGTCGCCGCAGACATTGAATCGGCCGTGCTGGTCTTTATCGCCGATACGCCGGCGGAGGAGGCCCGGCGCTGGGCCGAAATCGCGCGCATGGCCGGCGTCCTTCTGAACGTCGTGGATCAGCCCGAGCTTTGCGATTTCACCACGCCGTCGATTGTCGACCGCGGCCGGGTGACGGTTTCGATTTCGACCGCCGGCGCGGCGCCCGTTCTGGGCAAGCGCCTGCGCGCCGATATCGAAGCGCTGCTGCCGCCGCGGCTCGGCGCGCTCGCCGATTTTGCGGACCGCTACCGGGAGACAGTGAAGGCGAAAATCGCGCCGGCGGAACGCCGCAACTTCTGGGAAGATTTTTTCGACGGTCCCATCGCGGCCCAGCTTCTCGCTGGCGACGAGGCCGGCGCGCATGAAGCGATGCTCGCCCTCGTCAATCATCCTCATACAGATGAAAAGGCCGAGGAAAAAACTGGCGCCGTGCATATTGTCGGCGCGGGACCGGGCGACCCGGATTTGTTGACCATCAAGGCGCTGCGGCTTCTCCAGCGCGCCGATGTCATTCTCTACGACCGGCTCGTCAGCGATGAGATCCTCTCGCTCGCGCGCCGCGACGCAGAACGCTTTTATGTGGGCAAGGCGAAATCGAACCACGCCGTGCCCCAGGAAGAAATCGAGGCGCGCCTCATTGAGTTTGCGCGCCAGGGAAAGATGGTCGTGCGCCTCAAGGGCGGCGACCCCTTTGTTTTCGGTCGCGGGGGTGAGGAGCTTGAAGCGCTCCGGAACGCGAGCATCCCCGTTTTCGTCTGCCCCGGCGTCACCGCCGCGACCGGATGCGCCGCCGCCGCCAATATGGCGCTCACTCATCGCGACCACGCCCAAGCGGTTACTTTTGTGACCGGTCACGCGAAGGGAGAGGCCGACCCCGCCCTCGACTGGTCGGCGCTGGCGGCGCTGAAAAACACGCTGGTCGTCTATATGGGCGTCGCAAAGGCGGAAACGATCGCCGAGAAACTGATCGAGCATGGCCGGGAGCGCGACACGCCTGTGGCCGTCATCGAAAACGGCACGCGCGGCAACCAAAAAATCGTCAAGGGCGCGCTTGGTTATCTGCCGCGCCTGATTAACGCCGGTGAAATCAAAGGACCGGCGCTCCTCGTCATTGGCGAAGTCGCCGCGCTGGCCGATGGCGACACGCTCATCGACATCATTGCAAGACAAAGGGCCGCGGCATGAAAGCTGTCACCGGAAACCGTCTCGATGACGGCGTGGTCGTCTATCTCGGCGATGACGACCGCTGGACGTCCGATCTCTCCGCCGCTGCGCGATTTGAAGACGGCGATGCGAAAGACGTTCTTGCCGCCGCGCAAAAGCGCGTGAAGGAAATCGCCGACGCCTATCTTATTGAAGTCGATGACTCAGGCGCGCCGGCGGGCCGCGAAACCTTGCGCGAAACCATCCGCAAATCGGGACCCACCGTGCGCCTCGATCTGGGTTATCAGGCGGAGGCGTAAGGTCATGGCGAAGCTTAAAATCTATGGCGACGGGATCAGCGGCAATTGCCTGAAGGTGAAATGGACCGCCGATCTTCTGGGATTGAAATATGACTGGATCGAAACAAGCGTCTTGAAGTCCGAAACCCGCACGCCGGAATTCCTGAAGCTCAATCCGGCGGGTCAGGTGCCGCTCATCGTGCTGCCCGACGGCAAGCCGCTGGCGCAGTCGAATGCGATTATTCTTTATCTCAACCGCGTTCACAAAGGCGGGCTCTTGCCCAAAGGCGACTACGCCCGGGCGAAAGTGTTCGAATGGCTGTTCTGGGAGCAATATTCCCATGAAACCGCGATCGCTGTGCGTCGGTTCCATAAGCACTATCTGAAGAAGTCGGATTCAGAGATCGATCCGAAGCTGATGGAAAAGGGCCTCGCCGCGCTGACCCGGCTTGAAGAAGCGCTGCAAGGCGCCGACTATCTCGTGGGCGACAAGCTCACCCTCGCTGACATTTCCCTCGTCGCTTATACGCGCGTTGCGCCCGAAGGCGGCTTCGATCTTGCCGCTTATCCGGCGCTTTTGAAATGGATCGCGCGCGTTGAGCGCGATCTCGGAATCAAAACCGCTAAAACAAAGAAAGCCGCCTGATGTATCGCTACGATGAATTCGACGCGACGATGGTCGCCGAACGGGTCGCGCAGTTCCGTGGCCAGGTTCAGCGCCGCCTTTCCGGCGAGCTGACGGAAGACCAGTTTAAGCCGCTTCGCCTGATGAACGGGCTCTATCTGCAATTGCACGCCTATATGCTGCGCGTTGCGATTCCTTATGGCACGCTGTCGTCGAAACAAATGCGCCGTCTCGGCGAAGTCGCGCGCAAATACGACAAGGGCTACGGCCATTTCACGACGCGCCAGAACATTCAATATAACTGGCCTGCGCTTGTCGACGTGCCCGACCTTCTTGACGATCTCGCGGACGTCGAAATGCATGCGATCCAGACGTCGGGCAATTGCATCCGCAATGTAACGTCGGACCAATATGCGGGCGCCAGCGCCGAGGAGATCGAAGACCCTCGTCCCTATTGCGAAATGATCCGGCAGTGGTCGACCTTCCATCCTGAATTTTCGTTCCTGCCGCGCAAGTTCAAGATTGCGGTCACCGCCGCGCCTCACGACCGCGCTGCGGTGAAGGTGCATGATATCGGCCTCATTCTTTACAAGAACGAGGAAGGCGAAACCGGCTTCGAAGTGATCGTCGGCGGCGGTTTAGGCCGCACGCCTTATGTGGGCCACACGATCCGCAAGTTTCTGCCGAAGAAGCATCTCCTCTCTTATCTCGAGGCGATCTTGCGGGTTTATAATCTCGAAGGCCGCCGCGATAACATGTACAAGGCGCGCATTAAAATCCTCGTCAATTCAGAAGGCGCCGAAAAATTCGCTGAGGCGGTCGAGGCGGAATGGGCGCAGATCAAGGACTCCGGCATAGATCTGCCGCGCGAGGAAATGGCGCGCATCGACGCTTATTTCGCGCCCCCGGTGTTCGAAAAACTGTCCGATGAAAGCGCTGTATTGGAAGAGAAGAAAGCAAGCGACAAGAATTTCGCCCGCTGGCTGCGTCTTAACACATTTGCACACAAGGCTCCGGGTTACGCGATCGTCAATATTTCGCTCAAACCCATTGGCGGCGTGCCGGGCGATATTTCGGACGTACAGATGGAGGCGGTCGCCGACATCGCGGAGGAATATTCCCTCGACGAAATTCGCGCCACGCACGAACAAAACCTCGTCCTGCCCCATGTCAAGAAAGACGATCTTTACGCGGTTTATGCGGCGCTCAAAGCCGTTGACCTTGCGACAGCGAATATCGGCATGGTGAGCGACATCATCGCTTGCCCGGGGCTCGACTACTGCTCGCTCGCCAATGCGCGTTCGATCCCCATTGCCCAGCGCATTTCGGAACGTTTCGCCGATCTCGGCCTGCAGGAAGATGTGGGCGAGCTCAAGATCAAGATATCGGGCTGCATTAACGCCTGCGGGCATCACCATGTGGGCCATATCGGCATTCTCGGCGTCGATAAGAAAGGCGAGGAGTTCTACCAGGTCACGCTGGGCGGCTCCGGCGCGGAAGACGCGTCGATCGGCGAGATCGCCGGCCGGGGCCTTTCCTCCGACCAGGTTGTCGACGCGGTTGAAAAACTCGTCGGCGTTTATCGCGAGCGCCGTCAGGGCAAAGAACGTTTTCTCGACACCTATCGCCGTCTCGGCGCCGAACCCTTCAAGGAGGCTTTGTATGAAGCTGCTTAAACTGTCCCGCGGCCGTCTTTATCCGGCGCTCGAAGAGCCTTTGTCGGAAGTTTCGCTCGAAGACTGGCTCGACAATCCGCAAGGCCATGCGGATGCGACGGCGCTGAAAATCAGCAATGACGTTTCGCTTGCGAGCATCAGATGCGACCTTGCTGGCTTTTCGACGATCATACTGGAATTTCCCGCCTTCAAGGACGGGCGCGCTTACAGCCAGGCGCGGATCCTTCGCGAGCGTTACGGGTTTACGGGCGAGATTCGCGCCCGCGGCGACGTTTTGCGCGATCAGCTTTTGTTCATGGCGCGTTGCGGCGTCGACGCGTTTGAATTCACCGGCGACGCCGACGGCGCCAATGAAGCGCTGAAAGAGTTTTCGTTCGCCTATCAGCGGGCGGCGGACGATCTCCAGCCCGTCTGGCGCAAGCGCCTCGACCGGGCCGCGGCGGCGTAGGAGAAGCGGCATGAGCGCATCGGCGTCCCTCCGTACGGAACCCTTGAATCACGCGCCCGCCAATGATGAGCGGGAGGCGCGGGCGCGCCGCCTGGCGCTGAAACATTCCGGCGAGGACGCGCTGGAGATTTTGCGCGTCGCCATCAAGGAAGAATTCCCGGGCCGCATCGCGCTTGTGTCGTCTTTCGGCGCGGAGTCGGCGGCGCTGTTGCATCTTGCGGCTGAGGTCGATCCGTCGATTCCGGTGATCTTTCTTGAAACCGGAAAGCACTTCGCGCAGACGCTGAGCTATCGGAAAAAACTCGCCGCAAAGCTCGGGCTTACCGATGTGCGCGACATTCACCCGTCAAAGGAAGCGCTCACCTTCCGCGATCCCAAAGGCGATCTCTGGAAGCATGACGCCGACGCCTGCTGCACGCTGCGCAAGGTGGAGCCGCTCGGCGCCGCGCTTGACGAATTCGACGCCTGGATCACGGGGCGCAAACAGTTTCACGGCGGCGGGCGGTTGAACCTGCCGGCTTTCGAAGCCTCGCCGACGCATATCAAGGTAAACCCGCTGGTGCGCTGGGCGAAGGAAGATATTGACGCCTATTACGAAGCGCACGATCTGCCGGCGCATCCGCTGACAGCGCAAGGCTATCCCTCCATCGGCTGCTGGCCATGCACCCATCCGGCGGCTGCTGGCGAAGACATCCGCGCCGGCCGCTGGCGCGGCGCCGCGAAGACGGAATGCGGCATCCACGGACGGACTGCCTGATCTGCGACTATTAGCATTCCCGCAGCTCTTCCAAGTCTTCGCTATTTTGCCATGATGGATGCGTTAAGAAGCGACGCGGTCAGTAATTGATGCCTTCGAATGATGATTTTGCCGACAACGCACCTGCATCGTCCCCTTGCGCGCTGAATGAAAGCGACCCTGGTTACGCTGGTCTTGCCCGGGATCCGGAAGCAGTTTCCGGCTGGCGCAAAAAAGAGCGCGAAAGACTCATAACTGAGAGGCTCTTGATCCCGGCGGCGAAACGGCAGGCGCTGGGCGAAAAAATCGCAGCGCATGTTGAAGGCGCCATGGGCGATGTTCGCGGCCTCACTATCAGCGCCTATTGGCCGTTTCGCGGAGAGCCCGACTTCCGTTCGCTGATGGCCAGGGTCAGGGAGCGGGGCGGGCGAACGGCGCTGCCGGTTTGCATAAAACGCGCAGCGCCCATGAGCTTCCGGATATGGGCGCAAGGCGATCCGCTTGAACGCGGCGTCTGGAACATTCCGATTCCCGCCGAGACGGCCGAAATCGTTATCCCCGACATTGTCATAGCGCCGCTAGTGGGTTTTGACGCCGAGAAGTACCGGCTCGGTTATGGCGGCGGCTATTTCGACCGAACTCTCGCCGCCTTGGCGCAAAAACCGAAAGTCATCGGCGCTGGTTATGCTGCGGCGCTAATGCCCACGATCTATCCTCAGCCCTATGACATTCCTATGGATGTAATCGTCACAGAGCGCGGCGTTCGATAAATCACCGTTTACTTGGGCATTCGCTTCAGGAAATTTTCAATTGCGTCCCACGCCGCCGGTTCGGTCAGCATCGGCGCATGGCCCACATTCGCGATTTCGGCGTAGTCGAAATTGGGGTGAACGGCCCGCATCTTTGAGACGATTTCCGGCGACAAAAGATCGCTGATGCCGCCGCGGATGATCAGCGTGGGTTTGTTTTTAAGGCTTTCGAACGGCGCCCATAAGTCCGGCGCCGCGCCGACCTCGGTCAGCGCCTTGCCGATATTGGGATCGTAAGCGAGGGTCCAGCTTCCGTCGGGGTTTTCGCGGAAGGTGCGCCGGGCGAAAGCAAGCCAGAACGCTTCATCGGCGTCGGGAAAAGCGACCCCATTGACCGCGCGGATTTCCGCCGCGGCTTCTTCCAGATCGCTTACATCGGTTTTGGTTTTGCCGGCATAGCCGGCGATGCGCGCAATGCCTTCGGGCGCGAGTTCCGGGCCCACATCATTGATGATCGCCGCTTTCACCCGTTCTGGAGCGCTTTCATTGACGAGCATTGTCGTGATGCCGCCGAGCGACGTGCCCACAAACACCGCTTCCGGCAGGTTGAGCGCATCCATCGCGGTCAGAACATCGTCGCGATACTGAAGCGGGTGATAGTTGAGATAGTCGGGATCGTAGTCCGAGGCCCCTCGTCCGCGAAAGGTAAGCGCGAGAACATCGCGCCCCGTTCCGGCGATCTTTGGCGCCAGCTCTTCAAAATCGGCGGCGTTGCGCGTCAGCCCGTGCAGGCAAAGAACCGGCGTTTTATCGCCGCCTTCATAAAAGCGCGCGTGAAGGCTCAGGCCGTTGGCGACCGGAATGCGCTTGTCCTCGCAGGCTGTCACGGGCGCCGCGCTATTTGATGCGTTCAACGCGAATGGTTCGGCGCAGTTCATTCACGGTCAGCATATAGTTGCCCATGATGCCGCGTTTGACCTTGGCGGTCAGCAGGCGGTCGCTATTGCCGAAAACAAGCTTCTTATTGTCGGAATCGAGTTGACGCCACACTTGTCCATTTTCCAGATAGACTGTTGCGTCGCCGATCCGGTTCAAGCGAATTTCCACGATCTTGGCGTTGATGCTCTTGAGGCGTTTGTTTTCTTTTTCCCGCCGAACCTCGGGAATATTCTCCGCGCCAAAATCGTCTGCGGTTTCAGCCACCTGGTCCGGGGCTTTGTCGTCAACGCCGGCAAGGCCGAAATTCGCCTTTTCATTCTCTTTCGCGGCGGCGGCTTCCTCTTCGCGCACGATTCGGGTCACCTGCAATGTCTTCGCTGCCTTTTCCAGACAGGAAAGGCGTTCTCCATCGTCGGTGATGTTGAGGCAGGCAATCGCGTCGTCCACCGCCTCGGTTTCATTTGGTTGCGCCGCAGCGGCGCTGGCGAAGAAAAGGGCGGCGAGGATTGCGAAGGGCGCGGGGTTCATGTCATCTCCAAAAAAACGCCGCGACGCGGCTGCGCCGATTACACACAGCGCCTTGGACGCCGTCAACATGGTAGGTTTGTGGCGTCGCGAAGGGGACATGGGTCAGGCGGGCCAGAACAGGAATGAGCCAGAACTTCATGCAATTGCTTCAGGGCGCGGCCGCGCATTTCCAGCGCGGCGATTTTTCGGCGGCTCTGGAAGGCAGTGAAGCCGCGCTCCGGGTCCAGCCGGACCATCCCGAAGCGCTGCATCTCAAAGCCCTCAGTCTTGGCCGGCTTGGCCGTCTGGAGGAGGCGGTTCCTGTCTTTGATCGGGCAGCCGCGGTTCATCCGCAAAAGCATGCCGTTCTCGCCAATAAGGGGAACGCCTTGCGCGCCGCGGGCCGGCTGGACGAGGCGGTCGCTTCTTATGAGGCGGCGATCGCCGCTGAGCCGGCCTTTATTTCGGGCTGGATCAGTCTTGGCCTTGCGTTGTGGAGCGCCGGCGATCAGGCGAGCGCCGAACAAATTATGCGCGAAGCGCTTGCGCGGGCGCCTGACGATCCGAAGCTTCTCAACAATCTGGGGGTCATGCTGGAAAACCAGGACCGCTCTGACGAAGCGGCGGAGATATTTTCCAGGGCTCTCGCGAAAAAACCCGAAATGCTTTCAGCGCGCATCAATCGCGGCGCCGCGTTTCGCAAAACTGGCCGCGTCGAGGAAGCAATCGCCGATCTGCGCAGTGCCGTGGAGTCCGCGCCGCAAGATGCGGAGGCGCAATACCAACTCGCCAACGCGCTGCGCCAGGCCGGATCCATCGCAGAAGCTGAAAGCGCTTACAGGCAGGCCCTGTCGCTGGCGCCGCTGCGCGCCGATGTCCATCGGGAACTCGCCCGCATGCTGTGGGAGCAGGGGGCCGGGCCGCGCTTTCTTGAAGCGCTGGACTCTGTCCTGGCGCGCTTTCCCGGCGCCGAGCTTTTCGCGTTGAAGGCGGAAATGGCGTATCTCGCCGGACTGACGGATATGGCCGAAATCGCTGCAAAGCAGGCGCTGGACCATGACAGCGCTGCGGCTCTGCCGAAACGGGTTCTCGGCCTCGTGCGACGACATGGCGGAGATCGAGACGGCGCCGTGGATTTTCTCGCCGCCGCGCTGGAAGACGCGCCCGATGATTTCGAAACGCTTCATGTGCTTGTGGAAACCAAGCTCGGTCGCGGCGATTTCGAAGACGCGGTCCGCTTGCTTGATCGTCAGGCGCCGCCTGAGCATCTGCAAAAGCATGTTGCGCTCAAAGCCAACGCCATGCGTCTGACCGGCGACCCTGATTATCGGCGCTATTATGACTATGACCGGTTCACCCGGAAAATGTTCATCGAGCCGCCGCCCGGATATAAAGATCTCGATTCCTTCAACGCGGCGCTGGCGGAGGCGATTTTGCCGCTCCATCGCGGAACGCGGCAGCCGCTGGAGCAGACGCTTTACGGCGGGACCCAGTCCGTGGGCCGCCTCTGGCATGAGCCCCACCCGGCGATCCAGGCCTTGAAGCAGCAGTTGCTGGCTGCTGCGGAGCGGTTTGTCGAGGACTTGCCCGATGATCCGGGCCACCCTTTTTTGAGAAGGAAAAGCAAGGACTTAATATGTCAGGGCGCGTGGTCTGTCGTGCTCGCGTCAGGCGGCGGGCATGTGGATCACATTCACCCCAAGGGCTGGATCAGCGCGTCCTATTACGTTCAGGTGCCCGATGAGGTCCTGAGCGGCGAAAAACCCGGCTTTTTGCGGCTCGGGGCCACGGGGCTCGCTGGCGTCGATCTCGAGGCGGAGCGCTGGTTCAGGCCCGAAGCCGGCGCGGTGGTGTTTTTTCCGTCTTACATGTGGCACGGGGTGGAGCCCTTCCAATCGGCCCGCCCCCGCATCACCGCGCCATTCGATCTGGCGCCGCGGTAAACGCGGTTAAGACACTGTTAAACAAATCTGTTGTGATATTGCCACACTGGTCTTTGGAGTGATCGGTCACGCGTTAAGTTTGTTGACCTCATCGTCCCGGCGGCCATAGCTTCTCGCCAAGTTGGCGGGTTCCGTCAGCGATTTATCGTGCCCTTAATCTCGGGGGGGCGAATCTCCGTGAAGTTCAGGCCTGCCTGTCTGGATTTCGCGCCTGTGTTTTAACTCGGAGGGAAATCATAATGTTAAGAAAGCGTCTTGCTGGGCGTTTCCTGCGCACCACAATGCTTTCCGGTGTCGCTGCTGCCGCAGCCATGCCGGCCTTCGCCCAGGACGAGGGTGAAGACGACGTCATCATCGTGTCGGGCACGCGTATTCAACGCGAAGACCTGGCGGCCCCGTCGCCGGTCACGACCGTCGATTCCGAACAGCTCGTGCTGACCAATACGGTCAACTCCGAGCAGTTCCTCAACACGCTGCCGCAAGTCATCCCGTCGTTCGACTCCACGTCGAACAACCCGGGCGACGGCTCTTCGCGCGTCAACCTGCGCGGCCTCGGCACGCAGCGCACGCTCGTCCTCGTCGACGGCGCGCGTTTCGTCGGTCTTGGACCGAGCTTCGTTGTCGACCTCAACAACATCCCGGCGGCTCTCGTTGAGCGCATCGACGTCGTCACGGGCGGCGCCTCTGCGGTCTACGGTTCCGACGCCATGGCGGGTGTTGTGAACTTCGTTCTGAAAGACGACTTCCAGGGCATTCAGCTCGACGTTTCCGACGAAATGTCTGCTTCTGGCTGGGATGCAAACACCTTCAACGCGTCCTTGACCCTTGGCGGCGACTTCGCCGACGGTCGCGGCAACGCGGTTGTTTTTGCGTCCTACACCAATCGTGAAGCGCTCTTCCAGGGCGACCGTGCGTTCTCGCGCGACACGCTTCAGGATCTTGGGCCGGGCGCCACTGAGTTTGGCTTCACCGGTTCGGCCAACATTCCGGGCGCGCTGGTTTCGAACCCGACCTTCGACAACTTCGGTCTCGACGTTTTCGATGCTAACGGCGTTCGTCAGCCGTCGACGAACACGAACTTCGCGGCGACGGACACCTTCGCCGACGTGTTCTCCGAATGTTCGGTTGGTTGTACCGGTTTCCGCGTTCTTGACGGCGCCTCCGGCACCGCCGGCGTCCGTCTTGGACCGTCGCCGAACGATACCTTCAACTACGCTCCGGACAACTATCTGCAGTTGCCGCAGGAACGCTACAACATTTCCGCGTTCGGCACCTTCGAAATCAACGACCACATCGAGGCCTACGCCCGCGGCGTGTTCTCCGAAACGGTCGTCGACTCGCAGCTTGCGCCGACACCGGCCGGTCTGTCTGTGACGATCAATCTCGACAACCCGGCGCTTCAGGCTCTGCCGACGGCGCTGGCGCTGATCGAGGGTTCGGATGCGAATAATGGCGACGGCACGGCGACTGTCTTCTTCACCAAGCGTTACGAAGAAGTCGGCACCCGTAACTCGCTTCGCGATACGTCCGGTTTCCAGATCCTGACGGGTCTTCGCGGCGATATCAGCCCGAACTGGTCGTATGACACCTTCTTCAACTTCTCGCGTTCGACAGTTGTTCAGACGCAAACGGGCAACATCTCTGCTTCTGCGGTTCAGGCGGCGGTCCTTTGCGACGGCGGCCCGACAGCGATTGCAAGCGGCTGTACCGCCCCTTACATGGACCTCTTTGGCGGTCCTGGCGGTATCTCCCCTGAGGCGGCCACCTTTATCAGCCGCACGGGCGCACAGGTCGACCAGATCGAACAGACCCAGTGGGTCGGCTTGCTCGAAGGCAATCTCGATACGATCAAGACCCCTTGGGCCGAAAGCGGCGCCGCAGTGGTCTTCGGTCTCGAATATCGCGAAAACTGGGCCAAGTCACAGCCTGACTCGGTTCTGGGTCCGGACGTTCGGGGCTTCAACTCCTCGCTCCCGGTTGGCGGTCGTTACGACGTCTACGAAGCCTTCACCGAGATCAACATCCCGCTGATCCAGGGTGTCACGGGCATCGAAAACTTCGGCATCAACGGCGCGTATCGTTATTCCGATTATTCCATCGCGAATGTCGGTTCGACTCATACGTTTGCCGTTGGCGCCGACTGGGAAGTCGTTCCGGGCTTCCGCGTTCGCGGTCAGTTCCAGCGCGCGGTTCGCGCCCCGAACATCGGCGAACTGTTCCGGGCTTCTACGAACGGCTTCCCGGGCGCTCAGGACCCGTGTTCCGGCGGCCCGAATGGCAGCTTCTCCGGCGCCACGATCGTCCAGACCTGTATCGATACGGGTGTTCCCTCCGGCAATGTCGGAACGAACATCCAGCCGAACGGTCAGATCCAGGTCCTCGGCGGCGGCAACCCGAACCTCTTCGAGGAAACCGCGGATACGTGGACTGTCGGCGCTGTTTGGCAGCCTGAGCAAGTGCCGGGTCTTAACGTCCAGGTCGATTACTACAACATCACGATCGACGACGTTATCACCCAGTTGGCCTTCCAGACGGTGCTTGATGAATGTCACCTTCAGGGCATCTCGTCTCAGTGCGACATTGTCGCTCAGGGCCGTAACCCAGCAAACGGCATTCTCGGTCAGGGCGCGCCCTTCCTGTCGTCGCTCGGCGTGATCAACGCTGCGCAACTGAAAGCCAGCGGCATCGACGGCCGCATCGGCTACAGCTTCGACATGGGCGAAGGTTCGGTGTCTATCAATTACTACGGCACCTATACCCTCGAAAACAGCCTGCTTCCGTCGCCGACGACAGCGCTCATCGAATGCGCCGGCTACTTCTCTGGCCAGTGCGGCGAGCCGCTGCCGGAATACAAGCACACGGCTCAGATCGGCTATCTCTGGGGCCCGCTCACCACGAGCGTGCGCTGGCGTCTGATCGGCGGTGTCGACCTCGATCCGTCGACCTTCCCGACGCCGTCTTCCAGCTTCTCCGATCTGTCGGATGACATCGGCATGTACAACTATCTCGATGTCACCATGCAGTATGCTGTGAACGAAAACCTCGACCTTACGGTCGGCGTTCAGAACATCACCGGCAAAGACGCTCCGCTCCTTGGCTCCACGGTCAACGAGCAAGCGAACACCTGGCCGGCCACCTACGAAACGCTGGGCCGCCAGCTCTTCGTGGGCGCTTCGGTCCGCTTCTAAGCGATCCGAGAGTACTGGACTTGGGAACGGCGGGCTTTGGCCCGCCGTTTTCTTTTTTGAGGCTGTGGCGGCGGTCGCAGCCTTTGCCTTTGCTTCATGGCGCACTAAGACCATAGTAATGTCATCAGAAACGCTCACTCCGTCGTCTGCTCATTGGCAGGCCTATTGGAGCGCGCCGGAGGGGCGCCGCGCCGCTGTCTCCGGGGACGCGGCCGGCGCTATCTTCGATGAAGTCTGGCGGCGTTTTTTAAGGGCTGCATTCGCGAGCAAGACTAATCCCTCTTTTCTCGACCTCGCCTGCGGCGCCGGGGTTGTTCTCGAACGCGCCATGGAAGCCATCGATGGCGGGCAGGTTGAGAAGATTCTTTTTGTGGGGCTTGATTTTGCCCCGTCCGCAGCCGCTGCGATCGCCCGCAAGACGGCGCCGGACGAAGCCATTGTTGCGGGCGTCGCCGCAACCGCTGATACAATTCCTTTCAGCGACGGCGTTTTTGATATCGTCGTCAGCCAGTTCGGACTGGAATATGCCGGCCTGGGCGCATTCGATGAAGCAGCGCGCGTCCTGGCACCTGGCGCCGCTTTCCAGTTTGTCGTTCATTACAAAGACGGCGCCATCTACCGTGAATGTTGCGAAAATCGCCGGGTTCTCGACGCGATTTTGGAAAGTGGTTTCTTCGAAACGATCATCGCGGCTATCCGCGGCCCTGATCACGATGGCGCCATTGCAAAGCTCAACTCGATTTTCGATAGCCTCAAACGCCTGCTCGAAGGCGACAGGGTGGCTGCAAAAGAAATGCTGGGACGTCTTCTGTCGGATGCGGCGCGCCTGGTTGCTCGGCGTCAAGCCTATCATCCCGATGAGGCTGTGGCGTGGTGCGAGGCCATGCGCAACGAACTCGCGCTTTACGAGGGACGCATGCGGGCCATGACGCAAAGCGCGCTCGACCGGGCCGGCATTGAGGCTGCGCGGAACCGTCTTTTGGCGCAGAACCCATCGATCTTTCGGCCTGAGGTGAACGCATTAACGCCGCAAGGATCGTCCATACCGGCCGCATGGCTTCTCAAAACGCCCGATCGGGCATGAAAACGCCGCCCTTTTTTTAAGGGCGGCGTAAAGCCATAAAGCAAAAATTTACATCAGGCGGCTTCCGCGCGAAGCACGGCGCCGGCGGCGTTCACCGCGGCGGCTATCCTGAGCGCTGTCTGCACCTGATCGGCCGAAAGGCCGCCTTTGCGCACGACTTTTTCATGGGAATCGAGACACATGCCGCACCCATTGATGGCGGACACGGCAAGCGACCAGAGTTCAAAATCCACTTTCTCAACACCAGGGCTGCCGATCACATTCATGCGCAGCTTCGCCGGCATCTTTTGATATTCATCCGTGCTCATCAAATGAGTGGCGCGATAATAAACATTATTCATCGCCATGATCGCGGCGGCGGCGCGGGCGGCGGTCGCCGCTTCCGGGCTCAGCTTGTCAGCCGTTTCATCCGTAATCGCCTTGATGACCGCACTATTGCCGGTCGCCATGGCGGCTGCGAGAAACGCGCCCCATTTCTGCTGGTCGCTGAGCGAGGTTTCGCTCGCCAGCGTGCCGAGATTAAGGCGAATATCTTTTGCGTAATCGGGAATCTCATCCCGCAAAGCGTCAATGCTCATGATGGTCTTATCCTTTTCCTTTTTGCAGCGCGCCGGTTTCGAGATCGACGCCTTGTTTTGTCAGTGCGGCGCGCAATGGCTCAAGATAGGCGTCGTAAGGGGAGGTGGAATTGAGGTGTTCCGGCGAAGGCGGCTTTCTCACCTGCGCCGCGCTGAAGGTGATGACGGTGCGGTCCTGTTTGTAATACTCAAGACAGGCCTGATCCCATTCAAGGCCGCAAAAAGCCACAAGCCTTCGGATTTCCTTGTCGAAATTACGAACAAGATCCTCATACTGAACAAAAGTGAAGCTGTCGCCCAATGTCCCCCGCCAGTGTTCGGTAAGGCGGGCATATTGTGCATAATAATGGCCGATTTCATCCAGCGCATTGGAGAACTGCCAGCCGGAGGTGAAATTGCGCCGGTATATGGAAAAGCCGACCTCAACCGGGTTGCGGCGTATATGGATAATGCGCGCCTCGGGAAAGACTTGCCGAATCAATCCGACGCTTAAGAAATTGGTCGGCTGTTTGTCGGTGATGAACGGCGCCTGCGCAACGTCGTAATCGCGCAGTTCCTTCAGGTAGCCCTCGCGAAAAGCGGTCAACAGATCGTTCGGAATAGGACCGCCGTTCCATCCTGATTGGCGCGTCCAGGCGAAAAACTCGTCAAGCGCAAAGGGCATATAGGGTAGCTCGCCGCCGCTTGCCGTTTTGGGATGCGCGGATATGGCGCTGTCGAGCAGGGTGGTGCCAGATCGCGGCATGCCGACGATAAAAATAGGGACGGGTTCCCGGGGAGAGGTCGTCGGGGGCGCAATGTCACGCGGGAAAAAACGAATGATATTGTCGACATAGGCTTCCTGGCGCGCGGGGTCGTAACGCGCGGCTTTATCAATCTCGCCGATATCGTGTTTGAGTTTGTTGGCGGCCGCCCAGGCCTCAAAAGCGCCTTGCCGCTCTTTTTTCTGATGCAGGGCGTCACCCGCGGCGTAATAGGCCATTGCGCGATGTTTCGGACCCTGCCGCGTATCCTCGCCGATGCGTTTTAGCTGGCCGATCTCCGCATCTGTCAGTTTTGAGCCGGCGGCGAGGGTGAGCTCTGCAAAAGCTTCCGCATTATTGGGGTCGCTCGCAACCGCCTTGCGGGCATAGACCGCTGCATTATCGAAGTCGCCGAGAAAATTCAGATAGCGGGCCAGGCCGCCGGCGGCGGCGCTGTGACCGGGGTTAAGCTCAAGCGCTTTTTTATAATAGTCCGCAGCTTCTTCGAGTTTGCGCGACCAGATGAGATATTTTCCAAGCGTCGCCAGGTGGTCCGCCTTGGGCGGCGTTTTCTCGGCAAGCGGACGGTAAACTTCCACCGCTTTTTTGTAATGCCCGTTTTGCGCGTGAGCGTATGCAAGCGCCACGCGCGGCGCCTCTTCATTCGGGGCTGCGCTGAGGGCCGCTTCCGCAGATACGGCGAGGGCCTGCCAATCGTTTTTCTGACGGGCGATATGGGTGCGCAGCATGAGCGCTTGCGGATGACCGGGCGCCGCCTGTTCGAAGACATCCAGCGCCGCCAGCGCGCGATCATATTGACCGGACTCGTAAGCCGCGCCTGCGAGGCGCAGCGACAATACCGGATGCGGCTGTATCGAGAGCGCTTTTTCAAGCGCGTCGGCGGCGGCGGTATAATCCTCCATTTTCCCAGCGAGATCGCCGAGACGGCCCCAACATTCGAACCGGTCTGGCGCCGCCGTTGCGGCCGTCTCCGCCTGCTCGCGCGCTGAGGGAAGATCGCCTTCGCGTTCTAAAAGGACGGAATAATTCAGAAGGAAGCGCCAATAGTGTGGCGCGCTTTCAAGGGCGCGAATGACAAGAGGCCGGGCGGCGGCGAGATCCCCTGTTTCAGCCAGCGACACGCCCAGAAGACTGGCGGCCTCTGCATCGCCCGGATTTTCAGAGAGGATGTCGCGGCTCAGCCGGATGGCGGTTTGGTCATCGCCGTTCAGCCGTGCGGCCAGGGCCTGTTCCAGCATGGGGTTTGTCATTGGGGTCAAAAAAATCCGGAAGGGGCGAAGGATCGCCCCTTCCGGATTATGTGGAAGTTACAGCGTATCGCCGCCAACCGGGCGGTTGCAGGCGCAGAGTTCGTCTGTCTGCAGGCCGTCAAGAATACGCAGTGTTTCCTGCGGATTACGGCCGACATTGAGGCCATTCACCGTCACGTGCTGAATGACGCCATGCGGGTCGACGATGTAGGTCGCGCGCAGCGCCACGCCTTCCGGGGCGCGAATGCCAAGCCCGTCGATCAGGGAGCCCGTGGTGTCGGCGAATTGCCAGGCCGGGTGTTTGTCGAGATCGGGATGATCGCGGCGCCAGGCGAGCTTGCAGAACTCGTTATCCGAGCTGCCGCCCATCACGACCGCGTCACGGTCGGCGAATTCTTTGTTAAGGCGGCCGAATTCAGCGATTTCCGTCGGGCAGATGAAGGTGAAGTCCTTCGGATAGAAATAGATTATCTTCCATTTGCCCGAGAAGCTGTCCTGGGTGATGTCTTCGAATGCGGACTCACCGCCTTCTTCATGGGTGTTAAAGCCGGGCTTGACCCCGACTACGGAAAAATCGGGAAGCTTGTCGCCAACGCCTAACATGCATGTCTCCTTTTTTGCGTGTTGAGAATTATGAAACTCGTAAAGGACCCTAAGCGAGAGGGCCATGAGTGGCTAGATAACGTTCTTGGAAAATTAATCAAATAGATTATATTCGTGAATTATATCGATTTAGGCGATCAAAAAAGGTCAATAAAATGACGCCCTTACCGACATTGCGTCAGTTGCAGTTTTTCATGGCGCTGGTGCGCCGGGAATCTTTTTCCAAGGCGGCCGAGGACTGTTTTGTGTCGCAGTCGACCTTGTCCTCCGCCATCAAGGAGATGGAAGCGCTGATGAATCAGCAATTGGTGGACCGGTCGACCCGGTCTTTTGCGCTGACCCCGGCGGGGGAGGAGGTTGCGGCGCGGGCGCCGGCGCTTTTGGCTGGCGCGGAGGACCTTGTGCGCGCGGCGAGCGGCAGGCGGCCCCTCGAAGGTCCCTTCACGCTGGGCGTCATCCCGACGATTGCGCCTTTTATTCTTCCAAGAGCCGCGAAAGCCTTCAAAAAGGCGTTCCCGAAGCTCGAGCTATATTTGCGCGAGGATCTGACCGCGACCCTTGCGGAGCGTCTTGCGGCCGGCCTCGTGGATGCGGCGATCCTCGCTTTCCCATACGACCTTCCTGGTATCGATTCGGTGGAGATCGGCGTCGACCCTTTCTGGTTCGCCTGCGCGCCGGATCATCCGCTTGCGGAGAAAAAGAAACTGAAGCGCGACGATATTAATGGCTGCGAACTGCTGTTGCTCGAAGACGGTCATTGTCTTCGCGAACACGCAATTGACGCCTGCGAATTGCGGGACCGGGACGCGGCGGCCTCCTTTGGCGGCACCAGTCTTTTCACGCTGGCGCAAATGACGAAATCGGGGCTCGGGGCGACCTTGTTGCCTGATATGGCGGTTAAGGATGGCCTTGCCAAAAGCGCCGGCCTGAAAGTCATTCCTTTCACGGATCCTGCGCCCGTGCGCACGATCGGCGTCGCCTGGCGGCGTGGATCGGGCCGAAAGGAAGAGGCGATGGCGCTCGCCGAAGAGCTGAAAAAAATCTTCGCCTAGGCTGCTTCGGGGGCGATGGGCGCGTGTTTCATGGGCGCGATCTCGCCATTGTCCGACATCATGACCGCAACAGGCCGGGTCGGCCGGAATTGAGACAGGACGATCATCACCGTCACGGTAATGGGCACGCTCAACAGCAATCCTGCAAAGCCCCATAAAGAGCCCCAGACGCTCAGGGAAAAAAGAATGACCAGCGGGCTCAAGTTTAGCGAGCGTCCGACAATACGCGGTTCAATGCCGTTGGACATGACCTGTTCCGCGCCGATGAGGCTCACAGCGGCGATCAGCGCCATGCGGGCGCCGCCGCCATCGGGCTGAACCAGGCTGAGAAGGACGGGCAGGGTGATCGCCGACGCCGCGCCGAAGATCGGGATATAATTCAGGACGAAAATGAGCAGCGCCCAGAAGCCCGCAAACTGCACGCCAATGATCAGCATAATCGCATAGCTCATGCTCGCGGTGACGAGATTGGAGAGCGTTTTTACGGTGATATACTGGCGCACCATGACGCCGATATCGGCGATCGTCTCATTAATCGCGTTGCGCTGGCGTTCATCGGCGCCGAGAAGGCTGATCTTGTTGAAGATGCGGGCCCGTTCGATCAGCATGAAGACGAGATAGAGAAAAACCGTGATGAAGGTCAGAAAATTCGACGTCAGTCCCCGGAGGCTGCCGGCGGCCTGGGAAAGCAGCGGGCGGATCAGCCCCAGGGCCGATTGCTGGATCTGCTCCATGCCGCCGAGAAGCTCGGGCGGCAGAAAGCTGCTGGTGCGGAAAAACTCAATCACGTCGCCGGCGAGGGCTTCCAGTCGCTGCTCATAGCTCGGCCAGGCGGTCAGCAGCGTTTCCACATTGGAGCGAATGATCTCGACGAAAAGCACCATGCCGGCGCCGATCAACACAAAAGCGAAAAGATAGCCGACCCAGTCCGGCATGTAATTGCCGATCACGGGAATGCGTTTCACATTCTCCTTCAGGGTGAAAATCAGGAAGCCGAGAAAGACGGCGACGACGAAGGGAATGAGGACGCCCCGGCCCACATAAAGGATGAAGCCGAACAGAACGGCGATGGCGAGGCTGTAAAAAGTGCGGGCCATGCCGAGCCCTTGCGCATGCGCCATGAGGCTTTTCCTTTCCGCTAAGGCCGTTAGGCCGATTTGCGCCGGCGCGCCAGAGACGAGGCGTGCGGACGCTTCCTTTCCCTGCAGCACGGCGCTAGGACACTGCGATGATCTTGTGGGAAATCGACTGGCGCGACCCCCTCGCCGCTTTCGCCCCCCTGGCCGGCGAGGCGAACGCCCATCTGTTGCATGGCGGCGACCGCTCCCGCGCGGCCGAATGGTCGATCATCGCCGCTTCTCCCGCCGCGGTCATTCGCGCCGAAAAAGGCGGGGCCGATCCTTTCCTGAGGCTCGACGATTTGTTGCTGGGCCGCGCCCATCCCCGGCTCGATGAAATGGCGGAGTTGCCTTTCACCTCTGGCGCGCTCGGCTTTGTCGGTTACGAGGCGGCGCGCTTTTTTGAGGATTGTCTCGATCCGCCGCCGTCGCCTTTTTTGCTGCCCGATCTGGCGTTCGGCATCTATGACGCGGCCGCGCTGTTTTCGCGCGTCAAGCGCAAGGCCTATGTGGCGGGGCGCGATGAGGCCGCGTGCCGGCGTCTTCGCGATGCGTTGGGTCGTGATGATCTTCCCCGGCCAAGCGCGCCGGAGTTCGGCGCCTTGTCATCAAACTTTTCTGAAGCCGCCTATCGCGATGCGGTCTCCGAAGCGATCGAAAATATTCTCGACGGCGATTATTATCAGGCCAATCTCTCGCATCAACTGACGGTGAGCGCCGCCGAGGGGTTATCGCCTTTCGATCTTTTTCGCCGCCTTGCGGATGGAAGCGACGCCTTCCACGGTGCGCTATTGCAGTACGAAGAAGGCGCAGTGTTGTCCAATTCGCCGGAACGCTTCTTCCGGGTCGAGCAGGGCGCTTATCAGCGCCCGCGGATTATCGCCGAACCGATCAAAGGAACAAGGCCGCGCGGTCGAACGCCGGAAGAAGACCGGGCGCTCGCCAGCGATCTGCTTGCCGATCCGAAGGACCGCGCCGAGAATATCATGATCGCCGATCTCTTGCGCAATGATTTGTCGCGCATCTGCCGCGACGGAACCATTCGCGAGGATGCTGTCTGCGCGCTCATGAGGCTCGCCAATGTGCATCATCTCGTATCGCGGATCAGCGGCGTATTGCGCGAGGGTGTCAGCGCCTCGGATATATTTGCGGCGCTCTTTCCCTGCGGCTCCATCACCGGCGCGCCGAAAATCGAAGCCATGAAAGCCATCGCCCGCATCGAAAAGATCGGACGCGGGCCCTATTGCGGCGCCATCGGCTATATGGATGACAGCGGCGCCATGGATTTCGCCGTGGCGATCCGCACCCTGATTTTGGAAGGCGGCAAGGTTACGATGCCTGTCGGCGGCGGCGTCACCTTGCGGTCTGAGCCTCAGGCGGAATATGAGGAAACCATCGTCAAGGCGCGCGGCGCGCTTGCGGCGCTGGGCCGGCTCGACGGCGTGGCGGGCGGCGCATGATTCTGGTTATCGACAATTACGATTCCTTTGTGAACAACCTTGCGCGCTATGTGCGCGAAGAGGGCGCCGAGACGCTTGTCTTGCGCAATGATGCGGCGAGCGTTGAGGAGTGCCTCGCTATGAAACCTGACGGCGTCATCATCTCGCCGGGGCCGAAGACGCCCTCTGACGCCGGCATATCCGTGGCGTTGTTAAGGGCGCTGGGCGCCGAAACCCCGATGCTTGGCGTTTGCCTGGGGCATCAATGTCTGGTGGAGGTCTTTGGCGGGATCACACGGCGGGCGCGCTCGCCGCTCCATGGCGAGGCGAGCGAAGTTCGCCATGATGGAAAAGGCGTTTTTGCTGGCGTTCCCTCGCCGATGATGGCCGGGCGCTACCATTCCCTGATTTCCGTTCCCGCGCCGGAGGCGCCCCTGCGCGAGGTCGCATGGAGCGCCGATGGTGAATTGATGGGTGTGATTCATGAGGACCGGTCGTGGTTTGGCGTTCAATTCCATCCGGAATCCCTGCTGACCTTGCACGGTCGGCGAATTATTAAAAACTTCCTCGCTTTTTGCAGGTAAGAAAACTCCATGACGTTCTGGTTAAATGGCGAGTTCAAGGAGGAGCGAACGGCGATCCACATCGCCGATCGCGGCTTTCTGCTGGGAGACGGTGTTTTTGAAACGGTCATGCTTGTGGACGGCAGGCCCGCCTTTTTCTCCGCGCACATCAGGCGGATGCGGGCGGGCGCGGCGGCCCTCGGCATTGAGGCGCATATCGACGAGGATGATCTCGCCGCCGCGGTGATGGAGCTCGCGCGGCGCAATGACGCCGGCCATGCCAAAGCCTGGGCGAGGTTGACGCTGACCCGCGGCGTCGGTCCGCGCGGTCTTGCTGTCGTGAAGGGGGAGTGGACGCCGACCCTCCTTATTACTGTCAACCGGTACGCCGCGCCGCTCGATCACGGGCCGGCGAAGGTGATTGTTTCCAAACATTGTCGGAACGAACACAGCCTCACAGCGCGTTGGAAGACGCTGAACTATCTCGACAATATTCTGGCGAAAGATGAGGCGACCGTTGCTGGCGTTGACGATGCGATCATGCTGAATACGGCGCGTCGTGTCGCCTGTGCGTCTGCCGCCAATGTTTTTCTGGTGCGCGGAGAAACGATAACGACGCCGCCGCTGGAAGAGGGGGCTATGCCGGGAGTGGTGCGCGCGATCGTTCTTGAGGAAGCGAAGAAAGCGGGGATCGAGGGGAAAACGGCGCCGGTGGAAAGCAACGAGCTGTCTGCAGCGGCCCTTTTTCTTACGAACAGCCTGATCGGCTTGCGTGCTGCGGCGAAGCGGGGCGGCCGCGAGCCGGATGAGGAAGCGTCAGCCGTTATTGAAAAGCTGAAATCATGCTATGACGCAGCCATGAAAATGGATCTCGAAGCATTTGAGGCGTCGCGTTGAAGGCTTTTTCTCTCAGCGAAGAGCAAATTGCCTGCGTTATTGGGGCCGCGGCGGCCGATGAACTTGCCCGCCGGTTTAATCGTCATGCGGATTTTCTGACCATCGCTGCGTGGACGCAGGACGCGCCGCTGGGCCGTGGCGGGCTTGCGCTGGACGAAGACGAAAAAGTCGCCTGCGCGCGCCGTGCCGCAAGCCTTTTCGGCCTTGACGAGGATTATCTGTCGGCTGTATCGGCGGAAAAAATCGCTGACTGGGCGCGCGAGCTGACTGCGGCTGTGCGACATGAGCTAAAGTCATTTTCCTTCAAGCCTGCGGCGCGCATCGATGGCGACGTCGCGCACGCGCATGGCGCTGATGCGATCTATCAGGATGCGGCGGCGGCGGCGAATGTGCTTGCCGGGCGCCGCCGGCTGTTGTCTTTCGTTGCGCCGCACAGTCTGTTGGGGCTTGAGCTTTCGCTGCTGACGCCAAATCTCCTTGGCATCGAGGCAATCGATGCAAGACGCATGACTCCGGATGAGCTGTCGAGCAATCTATTGTTTGGCGATGTGCTCGTCGCAACACCGACTTTATGGCGTTACATGATGCAGGAAGGCTTACGGGCGCCGGACAATTCCCTGGCGGTTTCCTTCGGCGAGCCCATGACGCCTGAGCTTGCGGTGGAAATGCGCACCAGCGGCTTCGGCGTCCTGCGTGAGATGTATGGCTCCACTGAAACCGGCCTTATCGCATGGCGCGATAACCCTGGAGAGGCCTTTGTTCTCTTCGACCACTGGCGGCGCGCCGGCGACAACCTGCTGCGTCTGTGCCCGGATGGCGAAGAACGCGAAGTGGATGCGATGGATCTTTTGGCGTGGAGCGGTGATCGCAGCTTTACGCTGTCGGGCCGTCGTGACGGCGCTGTCCAGATCGGCGCGGTGAATGTTTTCCCGGACGCCGTCGCGGAAACCTTGCGCAATCATCCGCATATCGAGGATTGCCGGATTGCGGTCGGGCGGAGAAGCGACGGCGCGGCGCGTCTCATTGCTCATATTGTTCTTGCGCCCAAAACACCGCCCAATGAGCGCACGGCCCGTGACATCGATGTCTGGTGCCGGGTCAATCTGCGCCAGCAGGAGCGCCCGCAAATCTATAATTTTGAAATTGAAACGGGCGCGGAAGCATAAAGCTTCGCGCGCCCGCAACCTTGTGAGAGTAGGCGGCTAGTTGTTGGCGTCGTTGCCCTGGCTGAGCGCCGAGGCCTGTGAATACTTGTTCTGAACCTGCGTTGAGACGGCCTGGAACTGGGCCAGGTCATCGCCCACAGTGACGGTCGCTTCGCAATTCGTCGTGCAGTTATAGGTTGTACGCGCCGCGCCGCGATGTACGGTCAGCATATCGGCGCTTGGCGTGCGCACCCGGATGACAAGGTTTTTGGTCGGTTCGCCGTTCTCATCGAAGACATAAATGTTCGTCAAGCCCGGCGTTTTGCCGAACAGAAGAATGTTGGCGTTGTCCTGAATGGTGACGTCGGCGATCGCGGGGTTGCCGACGACAATGGACTTGGCGGGGGTTTCCAGTTTGAACGGACGAACCTGATCCATTGTCAGCCAGAGCTGTTCCGCCTCGGCGGACTGCACTGAAGCGACGAGAAAAGCGATGGCGGTCAGAATCCTGCGCATGGAGCACCTTCTTGAATACGAGAATTTTACCCTACCCCATGAGAGGTCAAGGAAAACTTAAAGCAATGAGCCGCATTTCCCCGATCAAACAGGACTTAGCGATAATTTAGGCGCGAGACTTTTACCCGGGCTTAAAGGGGCTCGGTTAAGAAGGGCATACCGGTGGAGTTTGCAAATGACGGTAGTTTCGATTCGGCCTGCCCAAAAGGATGAGCCCCAGACGCCGGCGCTTTCCAGTATTGCGCCTTTTGCGGATTTGCCGGAGGCGGTGCTTTCGCTGCTTAACAAGAACAGTGAAACCCGTTTCTACAGCGCCGGAGAAACGGTTTTTTCCCTCGGGCAGTATGATGGCGCTGAGTTCCTTGCGGTTGTGTCCGGGGCTTTGCGGATTTCCCTGACGGATGGCGCGACCGGCGCCATGCTGATTGAAGAAACCCCTGAAGGGGGTGTTTTCGGTCTTGAAATCGCCATGGCGGATCCCGACCCGTCCATGTTTCAACAGATCGCCGTGACAGCCGAAAAAGATTGTAATCTTGTAGTGATCGATGCGGCGGAGTTTAAATCGATAGCCGCCAATCGCCCATCCTTGATGCGCAATATTGCTGTCTATCTCGCCGAACAGCTTGTTGCGCAACGGTTTCGCGCCATGGGTGCGCACGCCGCGCCGGAGCAGCGGGTTTACGCCGTGCTGCTTGAGTGCGTGGCGCGCGATCCTTTAAGCGGCGTCTGGCGTATTGAGAAGATGCCGAAACACCGTGAGCTGGCGGACAGGGCAGGCGTCGACGAGGCGTCGGCGGCAGGCGCTGTGGCGTCGCTCATTCAGGAGGGCGTTGCGCAACGAGATTATCCGGGCCTTGTCATTAACGATATGTCGCGGCTGAATACACTGGCAAGCTAGCAAACAAGCGCTTTTCATGATGATGGTTAAGCCCGGTTAACTATAATCTGTATACAAACATAATACGGAATGAATTCATCGTTTTTTTACGTCTTGAGACGAAGATGACCCGGTCTGTAGGGGAAGTCCTCTGCAGCGGTGCAAGTGAAGAGTAAGCAGGAGTCGACACATGAAAGCTCTCATCAATCGTTTTAAAGCCGATGAATCCGGCGCCACGGCCATCGAATACGGCCTGATCGCCGCCCTGATCGCTGTTGCGATCATCGCCGCGGTTCGCGCCGTCGGTACTTCGCTGAGCGGAACCTTCAGCGACATCGACGCCGGTCTCGACAACGCGACTTCCTAAGGGACTTCGCAATCGAGTTATGATGTAGGCGTCTAGCGCGCCGCATTTACGAAAAAGGAGACCGTTCGGTCTCCTTTTTTGTTTATGTCTAACGGAACATTAAGAGCCCTCTGCATATCTTTCACGCTTGTATTTTCCCCCGGAGGCGGGCGTGATTGCGATCGCATATCTTCTACTTTCTGTGTTTCCCGCGGCGCTGATCATCGCCGCCGCGAACGACATTTACGAGTTCAAGATTCCAAACTGGATATCGATTGTGCTGGTTGCGGTTTATCCACTGGCGGGATTTGCCGTAGGGGCAAGTTATCACGTAATGGTGGAAGGGGCGCTCATCGGCGCGGCGGCGTTAACCATTGGTTTCGGGCTTTTCGCCGCCAAGATTGTCGGCGGCGGCGACGCCAAGCTGTTTGCCGCGACCGCCCCCTGGCTTGGGCTCGGCAGTCTCGGCGTTTTCCTGTTCAACACGGCGATTGCGGGGCTTTTTCTCGCGATCTCCATGGCGATGTTCCGCAAGCTGCCGGTCCTGCCCGTTTACGCTCACGCACCCTGGTTAATGCGTCTCCACGAACGCAAGAAAGATCTTCCCTATGCGGTCGCCATTGCGGCCGGGGCACTTCTTAGCTTTTCCCAAACGCCTTACTTCCAATTGGTCATTGGCGGTTAACAAGATCAGTTAACAGAGTTTTGAGGAGTTTCCAGCACCATAAGTTCAAGGCGTTCTCTATGGGAAGCACGGAAAAGGCAGGTTCAAAATGAACGTAAGTCGTATTGCAATTCTGGGCGTGGCGCTTGTTGCGGGCGCGGGCGCGTTTGTGCTCATGCTCAGTCAGAACAAAGAAGTCGCTCCCGTTCAGATTGTTGAGCCTGTGCGCGAGGAGACCGTTCGCGTTCTCGTGTCGACGCGCGATATTCAGCGCGGCGAACGTCTCTCGGCGGAAGACACAAGCTGGATCATGTGGCCGAAAAAAGCCGTCCAGCCGACTTTCATCACCGATCAAAGCGAGGGCTCGCGAGAGGCGGTGGAAACGGCGGTCGCTCGTTCGCTGATCGTTACCGGCGAGCCTATCGTCAACGCCAAGCTCGTTCGCGCCGATTCGTCCGGTCTCATGGCGGCGATCCTATCTCCTGGCATGCGCGCCGTCACCATGCGTGTTTCTCCGGAAACGTCGTCAGGAGGTTTTATTCTTCCCGGCGACAAGGTTGACATTATGTCTACGGGCGGACGCGGTTCGACAGGACCTGCACGAACCATTTTCAAAGAAGTGCGCGTGGTTGCTGTTGACACGATGGTTTCAGAGAACAGTGAAGCAACCAATCTCGCGGCGTCAAATGTGACGCTTGAGCTTGCGCCGACAGACGCAGAAGCTTTTCTTTCCGCGCGCGACAGCGGCACGTTGAGCCTCGTCTTGCGCAGCATCTTCAAGCCGGAAACCGAGCTTCAGGCGACGGAACGGCGTTCATCCAATGTGAGTGTAATTCGTTATGGGCGTTCGTAATCAAAAACCGGCTGAGGGGGATCAGATGACCATGCTTGAAAAAGTTATGAACCTGGCCGGATCGAATTTTTGCAAAGCGACCGTGGCGGGTCTTCTTGGCGCGGCAACGCTCGGCTTGGCGGCGCCGGCTGTCGCCCAGCGCGGGTCACAGCCTGTGAGCATCGATGTGGGCGGAACCAGCGCAGTCTCCAAGAGCATCGTTCTTCCGTTGCACAAGGCGGCAATCGTCGAGCTGCCTCAGGCTGCCGCGGATGTGCTGGTGTCGCAGCCCAGCGTTGTGGACGCGGTGGTTCGGTCGCCGCGCCGGGTCTATCTTTTGGGTCTTGAGACCGGCCAGACAAACGCGTTCTTTTTCGACGCGCGCGGCCGTCAGATTCTCAATCTTGAAATTCTCGTTGAACGGGACATGGACGCCCTCTCTGAGCTTTTCGGCCGGGTGATGCCGGAATCGCGAATCGAGGTCGAGGCGATCAATGACAATGTCGTTCTACGCGGCGTCGTGCAATCCGCAAGCGAAGCGGCGAACGCATCCGATCTTGCCGGCCGGTTTGTGGACGATCCTGAGAAAGTCATCAACCTGCTCGCGGTGCGGGACCCAGAGCAAGTCATGTTGAAAGTGCGCATCGTTGAAATGCAGCGCCAGCTCCTGAAGCAGCTTGGCGTATCGGCGAGCGGAAGCTTTCAGCTTTCAGATTCCATTTTCACCGCAGCGGCGGCGAATTCTATCGCCACGACGGGCGGGCTTGGGATTAGCGGCCGCAAATTCAATACAGGCGATCTGGAAACGCTTGATCTTTCCCTGCAGGCTTTCGAATCGACTGGTCTCATTCGCATTCTGGCTGAACCGAACCTGACGGCGGTCTCCGGCGAAGCGGCGCGGTTCCTGGCGGGCGGCGAGTTCCCTGTTCCCGTCGGGCAGGATGACGGCGTCATTTCGATCGAGTTCAAGGAGTTCGGTGTCGGCCTCGGCTTCACGCCGCTGGTCCTCAGCAAAGGCCGGATCAATCTTAAAATTTCGACAGAGGTCTCGGAAATCACCACGGAGAACGCTTTCTTTGTGCCGGGCGCGACGACCGTCGATGACGAAGGCAATCTGACGACGACGGCCGGTCTTTCCATCCCGGGTCTGTCGGTGCGTCGCGCCAATACGGTTGTTGAGCTCCCCTCGGGCGGCAGCCTCGTGATGGCCGGCCTTCTGCAGGAAGACATGCGCTCGACGATTGAAGGCATTCCGGGAGTCAAGGACGTGCCGGTGCTGGGCCAGCTTTTCCGCAGCCGCAATTATGCAAACAATGAATCGGAGCTTGTCATTATTGTGACGCCGTATCTCGTCAAGCCGACGCATGAATCAAATCTCGCTGATCCGTCAAAGGGATTTGTCCCGGCGAGCGATGCGGAAACGATTCTCTTCGGCAAAATGGTCTCCACCTATGGACTTGCCGGCGCCGGCGTCAGCGAAGCTTCGTTGCAAGGCCCGATGGGTTTCATGCTTGATTAATGGGAAAGAATGTCATGAACGCTTCAACACTGAAAATCACGCTTCTTTCCGCTGCATCGCTCGGCCTTTCGGCCTGCGCCGGACTGGGTTTTAACGGTCCCCAGGACGCAATGACAGTTGCGGAAACGCATCCTATCGCCGTCGACAGTCAGGTGATGACGTTGACCATTAGCGGCGACGTCTCGACTAGCGACCTTTCCAATATGGACAAATCGCGTCTGAACGCCTTTGCGCATTCCTATCTGACGAATGGTCACGGGCCGCTGACAGTCACAGCCCCTTCAGGCGCTGGCAATGACCGCAATGATCACGAAGCCGCCGCGGACATCCGCCAGGTGTTGAACGACGCAGGCGTGCCATGGTCGGCAATTCACGGCGCCACCTATCGCACCGGTGAAGAATCGAATGACGACATCATTCTTTCTTTCACCCGCTATGTCGCGACGGCCAGCCCTTGCGGCGTGTGGTCGGGCATGAAGGCCAATGAATTTAAAAATTTGCGCACGCCGAATATGGGCTGCGCTACCATGAACAATTATGCGGCGATGATCGCAGATCCGCACGATCTGATTGCGCCGGCGGAGTCGACGCCCCGGGATGGTCAGGCGATCGTTCGCGCAGTTGATCTCTATCGCAAGGGCGAAGTCACCGCTTCCGCCGTTGACCAGAACATTAACGCCGAGACATCGGAATAACAGTTGGACCGGGCTCGACAAGCGGAAGCTCGAGGGAGATTACGATGAAAAACGCTGCTGAATCCGCGTATCAGCCGGCAGAGGACGAAGAAGGCGTGGCCGACGGCGCCGCCAGCCTCGGCGCTGACGGCGGTCCTGCCGCCAAAAAACCGGCCGGCGGCGACAACGCCCTGGAAGAGGACTTCTCTGACGCGTTCGGAGACGATGCGGCCTGGTTGGACGAAGAGCTTTCGGACGAGGAACTCGCGGCGCTCGGTGAAGAAGACTTTGGCGATGCGGCCTTCGATGAAGCCGATTTCGAAGAAGACCTTGACGCGGCTCTTGAGGAAGATGATGAGCTCGGCGCGGCCCCCGCGCTTGATGAGCCTGTCGAACCCGCGGCTGATGAAGTTTACGCGGATCAAGGCGCCTATGATGAAGAGGCCTTCGCGGAAGAACAGTTTTCCGACGACGACTTCACTGCCGAGAATTTCGATACGGAAGACTATGGGGCGGAAGAAGGCTATGCAGAAACCGAAGCGCCTGAGTCAGGCGGCGGCGCCCTTGTAACCGCGGCGGAGGCCGCTGCGGGCGGATCGCAAGGCGCTCTTGAAGAGGCGCACACCTATGGCGGCGACATCACCGATCTCGGCGGTGAAGAGGTCGACCATCGTCCTGTGCCGCGTATTTCGATCCACGCCTTTTGCGAAACGCCAGGCACGACGCAGCTTCTTGAAAAAGCGTCTGTGGATCGCCGCCTTTCCAAAGCCCACCTCACCATTCACATGGGCGGCGTCAATAAGGCGATCGACCATTTCCAGACGACCTCCACGCCGAACCTGATCATTCTCGAGACGACGGCGAGCGGGGCGGAGATTTTCGCCAAGCTCGGCGAGCTTGCCGAAGTTTGCGATCCCTCGACAAAGGTCATCATCATTGGCCAGGTCAACGACATCATTCTCTATCGCGAACTGATCCGTCAGGGCGTCAGCGAATATATCGTCCGGCCTCATTCGCCTTTGCAGATCATCAAAACCATCGCCGATCTTTATGTGGATCCGGCGGCCCCGCCGATTGGCAAAACCATGGCGTTTGTGGGCGCCCGCGGCGGCGTCGGGTCTTCGACGATCGCGCACAATATCGGCTGGTGTACGGCGGAAGAATTCCAAAGCGATACGGTCATTCTCGACCTTGACCTGCCTTTCGGCACGACGAGCCTCGATTTCGACCAGGAAGCCTCCGCCGGTCTCGTTGAAGCTTTGAGCTCTCCTGAGCGTCTTGACGATGTGCTGCTTGACCGCCTTTTGCAGAAGCATACGGACCGGCTCAGCCTGTTCACCGCGCCATCCATGCTCGACCGTGATTTCGATCTCGACGATCAGGCCTTTGAAACGGTGCTGGACGTGGTGCGCGGGACGGCGCCGACGATCATCGTCGACGTTCCGCATCTGTGGACAAGCTGGTCGAAGCGCATCCTGATGACGGCGGATGAGATCGTCATCACGGCGACGCCGGATCTTGCGTCGTTCCGGAATACCAAAAACCTGATGGACATTCTGGGCGCCGCCCGGCCGAATGACTCCTCGCCGACGCTAATTATCAACCAGTTCGATTCGAAAACATCTGCGGTCCAGCCCGATCAGTTCGCCGAGCATGTAGGCATCAAGCCGGCGCAGGTCATCCAGTGGGATCCGCAGCTTTTCGGCACGGCCGCCACCAACGCCGCGCCGCTGCTTGAAGTGGGGGCCAAGTCCAAGGTGTCGCAATCGATCCGTGAGCTGTCGGCGAATCTCCTGGGCCGCAGCGAGGCCAACATCGTGCGCCCGAAATTCAGCCTTTCCGGGTTGTTCAAGAAGAAATAAGCAAGGGGTAATGCATGTTCGGACGAAGAACGGGTCCTGTTGAACCTGCAAAGGGGACGCCGGCGCCGGCTGCGAAAAAGCCTGCGCCCGACTCGGCTGCGCCTCAAAAGCCCGCCGCCAAGCCACAGCCCGCTAAGAAAGCGGCGAAGCCGGAATCGAAATCCGCGCCGGCTGCGCCGCCGCGCGTTGCCGCGCCGCCCCCGAAACCGCAGTCGACAGTGGAAATCGGCGGCCGGTCAGACGAGTATTTTCAGACCAAGACGACGATTTTCAACGCGCTGATCGACACCATCGATCTTTCCCAGCTCGCCCAGCTCGACACCGAAGCGGCGGCGGAGGAAATCCGCGACATCGTCAATGAGATCATCTCGATCAAAAACGTCCAGATGTCGATCGCCGAGCAGGAATCCCTGCTGCAAGATATCTGTAACGACGTTCTCGGCTATGGCCCGCTGGAGCCGCTTCTCGCTCGCGACGATATCGCGGACATCATGGTCAATGGCGCCAACCGGGTTTTCATCGAAGTCGGTGGCAAGATTCAGCTAACCAATGTGCGCTTCCGCGACAATGCTCAGTTGATGAATATCTGTCAGCGCATCGTGTCCCAGGTCGGCCGCCGCGTCGACGAAGCCAGCCCTATCTGCGACGCGCGCTTGCCGGACGGATCTCGTGTAAACGTGATCGCGCCGCCGCTCTCCATCGACGGCGCCGCGCTCACCATTCGTAAGTTTAAGAAAGACAAGCTGCGCATTCAGGACCTTGTCAATTTCGGGTCGATTTCGCCTGAAGGCGCAAAGGTTCTGGAGATCATCGGCCATTGCCGCATCAACACGCTGATCTCCGGCGGTACGGGTTCCGGTAAAACGACGCTCCTGAACTGTCTGACGAGCTTTATCGAGCATGACGAGCGCGTCATCACCTGTGAGGACGCCGCGGAACTTCAGCTCCAGCAGCCACATACGGTGCGTCTTGAAACGCGACCGCCCAACCTTGAAGGCACAGGCGAGGTGACCATGCGCGATCTCGTCAAGAACTGTCTGCGCATGCGCCCTGAGCGGATCATCGTCGGCGAGGTTCGCGGCCCCGAAGCGTTCGACTTGCTTCAGGCCATGAACACCGGTCACGACGGCTCCATGGGCACGCTGCACGCCAACTCGCCTCGCGAAGCCCTGCAGCGTATCGAATCCATGATCACCATGGGCGGTTACAACCTGCCGTCAAAGACAATCAAGGAAATGATCGTCGGCTCTATCGATGTGATCGTGCAGGCCGCGCGCCTTCGCGACGGTTCGCGCCGCATCACCCATATTACCGAGGTGCTCGGCACGGAAGGCGACACCATCATTACGCAGGATCTCTTCGTCTACGACATGGACGGGGAAGACGCTGACGGCAAAATCATCGGCAAGCACAAATCCACCGGCATTGCGCGCCCGGCCTTCTGGGACCGCGCCCGCTATTACGGCAAGGAGGCGGAGCTCGCCGGCGCGCTCGACGCGGCATCGGAGTAGGGTTTTATGGATCAGCAAATCCTCATTGTCGGCGTTCTGGGGCTTGTCGCGTTCGGCGCGCTGGCCCTTGTTCTGTTGCAGCCGAGCGACCGCGACAAGGCCAACAAGCGCGTTTCCGCATTGAACACGGCGAAGGTCGCCAAACGCTCCGGCGGCGGCGCCAATGCAGAAGCCAGCAACAAAGAACGGCGTAAAAAACTTGCAGAATCTCTGGCCGCGCTCGACGACAAGACAAAAAACCTCAAGAAGAAACGGCGCCTGTCGTTGGACCAGATGCTCGAGCAGGCTGGGCTTTCTCTAAAGCCCAAGCAATTTTATATCGGGTCGGTTTTCATCGCGCTGTTTTTCGGTCTGATCGGTTTGATCTCGGGCCAGAAATTGTGGATTTCCGGGCTTCTCGTTCTGATCGGTGGTTTCGGTTTCCCGCGCTGGGTGCTGAACTTTCTCCGCAAGCGCCGTCAGAAAAAATTCGTCGATGAATTCTCCAACGCCATCGATGTCATCGTGCGCGGCGTGAAATCCGGTCTGCCGGTGAATGAATGTCTCAAGATTATCGCCCGCGAAGCGCCGCGACCCGTCAGCGACGAGTTTCACATGCTGGTCGAGGGCATTCGCGTCGGGCTTTCCCTGGATCAGGCGCTGGAGCGTATGTATGAGCGCATGCCGCTGCAGGAAGTGAACTTCTTCGGTATTGTGCTCATGATCCAGCAGAAAACGGGCGGCAATCTCGCCGAGGCGCTCGGCAACCTTGCGGGCGTGTTGCGCTCGCGCAAGCTCATGGACGGCAAAATCAAGGCGCTGTCATCCGAAGCGAAAGCCTCGGCCTATATTATCGGGTCTTTGCCCTTCCTGGTGATGGGCGCGGTTAAGCTCGCATCGCCGGATTATCTGACGCCGCTCTTCACGACGAAAGAGGGCAACTTCATTCTCATCGGCGCCGGCATGTGGATGGGGACAGGCATCTTCGTGATGAGCAAGATGATGAAGATCAAGGTTTAAGGGAACGGTCATGGAAGCCATCGTCAATGCCGTTACCGATCGGAACTTTCAGATCGCGCTGCTTGTCTCGCTGGCGTCGATTGCGACGATTTTCACGATCCTTGAACCGCTTCTCGTCAAAGACAAGCTCAAGGAGCGGATGAAATCCGTCGGCAATTACCGGGAGAATCTGCGCCAGAAACAGCGCGAGTCGCTGGCGAAAAAAAGCAAGGGCATCAGGAACACCTCGCCCCAGGGCGCGGTGAAAGAACTGGTGGAAAGCCTCAAGCTGCTCGAAGTTTTCGATGCGGACGCTGCGCGCAAAAAACTGATGATGGCGGGCTTTCGCGGTCAGGGGCCGGTGTTCACCTTCATGACGGCTCGGCTCGGCCTGCCCTTCGTCGTCGCGATTATCGTTGGCGTTTATGTCTATCTTCTCGACGGTTTCGAACTCGACAGTTTCGGGCGTCTTCTCGCCACCTTTGGCGGCTTCTTTATCGGCTTTTATCTGCCGAACATCTATATTTCGAACGTGGTCGCCAAACGTCAGCAGAAGGTTCAGGAAGCCTGGCCGGATGCGCTCGATCTCCTCCTGATCTGCGTCGAATCGGGCATGTCCATCGAAGCGGCATTCCAGAAAGTCGGGGACGAAGTCGGACCGAACTGTCCGGAGCTTGCCGAGGAGCTCGGTCTCACCACGGCGGAGCTTTCCTATCTGCAGGAACGCAAACAGGCCTACATCAATCTCGCCGAACGCACCGGGCTCGATTCGGTGAAAGGCGTCGTCACCGCGCTCGTGCAGTCCGAAAAATACGGCACGCCCCTGGGTCAGTCGCTTCGCGTCATGGCAAAGGAAAGCCGCGATCTCAGAATGCAGGAAGCGGAGAAAAAAGCCGCCGCCCTGCCGCCGAAACTGACCGTTCCGATGATCGGCTTCTTCCTGCCGGTGCTGTTCGCGGTCATTCTCGGCCCGGCGATCATGTCGATCATGGGCCTCGAATAGGGCGCCTCACCGCGTCATCAGCCGACATCCCTAGCCTGCACGGCCGTGGTCATATCGCGGTAAATCATCGGCGGTTTCGAACCACCCGATCCGGTCTTCGCAAAAAATATGAAACGCGGGCGGCGACAGGAGCGGATCGTCGAGCGTCGCGGTGTTGACGCCCAAAGTCTGCGTTTCATCGTCTTCCCGGAACACAAGATAGCTCCCGCAATTGGCGCAAAACTCACGGGCCGCATGATCCGAGGCGCGATAGGTATTCGGCTTTCCCTTGATATAGGCGAAGTCCGAGGGTTTCAGCGCAAACCAGGCGACACTGGGCGCGCCGGACTGGCGCTGGCAGGTGCGGCAATGGCAATAGCCGCTTTCTTCGATGGGTCCGCAGACCCGGTAGCGCACCGCGCCGCACAGGCATCCGCCTTCGGCGTCGATCATGTTGCTCATAAGCTGTCATCCAAATATCCAGACGCCATCTCCGGCGCGCGGGAATGAAAGCGTAGCACTCCTGTTCGAAAGAGTCCGGCCTGTCTTTTCATGCGCGGCCGACGCTGAATCATGGTGTAGGATTTCGGCTTGATGGCGTTAGACCTGCTCATACTTTTACTGATCGCGGCGTTTTCCGCCGCCGCCGGCGGCGCGCTCGGCCAGTGGGAGCGCATCCATCCGAACTGGATGAAACGCGAATGGCGTCATGGCGTGATCGCTTTTGGGGGCGGCGCGCTGCTCGCTGCGGTGTCCCTGGTGCTTGTTCCGAAGGGCATGGAATTGCAGCCGGCCTGGGCGTCCCTCGCCAGCTTCGCGGCAGGCGCCTTGGTCTTTCTTATGTGCGACCGCTATTTCAGCAATCACGGCACGCCCCTGTCGCAATTGCTGGCCATGCTGCTTGATTTCGTCCCGGAGGCGATTGTCGTTGGCGCGGTGATTACGAGCAATTACGGCGAGGCGCTGTTTCTGACCTTGATCATTGCGGCGCAGAATATTCCCGAAGCCTTCAACGCCTATCGCGAGATTACCCATGAAGGGGCGAAGAACCGTATGGCGAACCACGCCCTTCTGGTGATTTCCCTGGCGTCGCTATCGGGCGTCGCATGGGGTTTTTTCGGCTATTTCGTCTTTCGTCCCGATCATGTGCTGCTCGGGTCCATCATGACGTTCTGCGCCGGCGGCATTGTCTATCTGGTGTTTCGGGATGTGGCGCCGCAGGCCCGGCTGGAGCGGGCCTGGTATCCGTCCATGGGCGCGGTGATCGGCTTCATGGTTGGCATGGCGGGGCACGCCTTTGTCGCCTGACAGCGCTGTTTAATTGAGGCTGTCGCCCGCAATCTGGTCAATCGCTTCGTAAAGCGGCAATTCCCCCGCAGCGACCTTTTCGCGGGAAGGCGCCGGTTGGCCGAGACGCGCGCGATAAACCCAGAAATTGGTCAGCACCTTTTCCACGAAGTCGCGGCTTTCCCGGTTCGGAATGCTTTCGATGAAGAGCAGCGGATCGTCGATCGCCACATCGCGGCGCCAGCGGCGCAAATTGCCCGGCCCCCCGTTATAGGCGACGGCCATATGGAAGAGATCGCCATCGACCGACCGGGTCATGAGATGATCCACGTAAGTCTGGCCGAGCTCCATATTGTAGGAAGGATCGTAAAGGCGCTCCCTCCCTGAGCGGTAGCGCAAGGAGCGGTCGCCGGCGATGTAGCTCGCCGTGCGCGGCATAAGCTGCATCAGCCCCCGAGCGCCGACGCGGCTTGTGGCGTCGGTCTTGAACTTCGATTCCTGACGCATCAGCGCATAGAGAAGCGCGCGATCCACCTTGAAGCCGCTTTCCGGCGTATAGTGAGGCACCGGGAACAGACCGGCCTGAAGCGCCGGATCGTCGTCGGAAAGCGCAATGTCGATCTGTGCGGCGGGCAGGTCCAAGGCGACGGCAAGCGCCAGCAATTGCGGCGCGTCGTCTTCATCGATCGCGCCATTGGCCCAGCGCAGTTCAAGATCGGCCTCGCTTGTCTGTCCGGCTTCCGCCAAAGCGATGGCGCGGCGAATGCGCGGCTGGTCTTCAAGAAGATCATCATACTGATCTTGTGTCAGCGCCGGCGCGGTCCAGTTATAGTCATAAGCGCGGCCAAGCTGCGCCAGCGCAAGCTGGCCGTAAAAAGTGAAGGGATATTCCGCGGCGATTTCAAGATTGGGCGTAACATCCGCCGGGGCCCCGGCGGCGAGCGCCGTGCGCGCGGCCCAGAATCCGGCGGCGGAACGCAAGGAATCTTCCTGATAGGGGACTGCGGCCATGTCCTTGAACAGCTCATGAGCGCCGGCGATGTCGCCTTCGCGGAATTTGATGAGACCGGCGATCCAGTAGGCGAGAACCGCGCTTTCCCCGTTGCGCGCGGCCGCGTCATTGGCGATTTCGGCGGCGGCGTCGATATAGCCTTGGTAATAAAGGCTGGCGGCGATCCAGGAGCGCATGCGGTCATATTGACGTTCGGTGATGGTTCCGCGTTTCAGATGACCGTCGATTTCGCGCTTGGCTTCCAGGGCGCGCTCCCGATTGGCGAGATAGCGTACGCGGCCTTCAATGCGGCGCACATTCGGGCGGCTCTTTGTCTCGTAATCCGCCTCGAGATCGGGATGCAGTTCTTTTTCCGGTTCGGCGCGCCATTTGCGCGAGATCGGACGCACAGGCGATGACTGGCCGCGCGGCTGGCGCTTGCGGGCAAGGGAGTAAATTTTGTCCGCATCCGGATGGTCGGCGTAATAGGCCATCCAGCGCTTCAATTCACTGAAACTCGACCGGTAGTCGGTGGGATGCATATAGCGCTGATATTGCACATATCCCATGAGGATGTCGTTTTCGAGCGCCGCGATTTTCGCGTCCGCTTCCGTCCAGCGACCGTCTTCCTGAAGCGCGAATATTTCCTTGTAGAGCGCCGCATCTGCATCGCTCAGTATACTGATATTCAGCGCTTCTTCGGCGGCGACGGCCGGAACCGCTGCGTCAACGGGTGTAGAGTCTTCGGCGACGGCGGCGGCGAGCCCTCCTTGCGCCAGGGCAATGACAAACAGCGAAAACCAGCGAACAGCCGCCATAACTCAATTCTTCCTTTCGTCCGTCCAAACGGGTCGAGGCGGCGGCATTATCGCCGCCGGAAGCTGAAAAAAGGGAAATGATCCCAACGCCCCAAAACTTACACCTAACTTTACGGTAATGTCGGTTAATGGTCCTTTAACCTGGCGTCGAGGGACTGGAGATCGGCCCATGCGAGGCGTTTGCCTGCCGGCTGGCGCAGGAGGAATGCCGGGTGATAGGTGGGCAGCGCCGGATAGCGCTTGCCGCCCATGGTTTCCACCTCGCGCCAGACGCCCCGGGCCCGCATAATCCCCGTAATCCCCAAAAGCGCCTGCAGGGGCGCGCCCCCGGCGATCAGGACCGCCTTCGGCTCGGTGATCTCGATGAGGCGGTCGACAAAGGGCCGGCACACCGCTGTCTCCAGCGCCGTCGGCGTCCGATTGGCCGGGGGACGCCAGAAAATCACGTTTGAAATCAGGACATTATCGTCGCGTGACCGGCCGATGGCGGCGAGCATCCGGTCGAGCAACTGGCCCGCCCGGCCCACAAAAGGCTTGCCGAGGCGGTCCTCGTCCCGGCCCGGCGCCTCGCCGATGACGAGCAGGTCCGCGCCGGGAACGCCATCGGTGAAGACAGTGTTTTTCGCGCCGGCCTTGAGGGGGCAGCCCTCGAATGCTTTCACGGCGGCGTCCAGCGCCTCGAATGTGTCGCAGGCCGCGGCGGCGGCTTCGGCCGCCTTAATGGCCTCGTCGGTCGAAAGGGCAGAGGGTTCATGCGCCGCGTATTCGGCTGCAGCGTCTGCCGCCGCCTGGGCGCGTACGGCTTCGATGCGCGGCGCCGCGCCGGGCTCGGCGCGCGTCCAGCTGTAATAATCGGCGGGCGAGGGCGCGACGGCTTCGTCGACGCCCATTTCCGCATACCAGCGCAGCACAGCGCGCGCGGCGTCTTGTTCGCTTAGGGTTGCCACATCCCCTTATAGCAGGCGGACGGGCATAGGGGGCAAGCGCATCAGCGGCGGTTCGCGGCGGTTTCGACGAAATCGCGAATGAGTCGGTCGTCCGCAATGTCCGAGATGGAAGATGTGGAAATCTTCGACGGAAGCATGGGCGGGTCGGCATACTGAACGGCGTAGGCGCCATCCAGCCATGTCACCTCGCCGCGAATGTCATAGCCGCCGGTTTCATAGTTGACAGTATTGGCGGACGCAGACGCCATGTCGATCAGGTGCGACAGGCCGCTGAAGAAAGGCAAGACCGCCGTCACCGCGGTTTTCTGCGTGACGCCCCCTGCTGCAAGAAGCTCTACGGAGAGAATGCCGCTTGTCTGGGACGGTATATATTTGGCGAACTTCGCTTGGTAGTTGAATGCGTTGACGTCACTTTGCGTCAGGCTGTCGATCCGCAGGGTCGTAAACAGGGCGAAGCCGGCATAAACGCCGTCGCCTTCGCCGCTATAGGCTTCTTCGACGCCGCTGACATAGATCACGAAAGGCAGTTGGGGCGAGGTGAGCGAAAAATAGGGGATACGGCCCGGCTCCACCTGTTCGGTCAACGTCATGGCCGACCCGTTGATCACCGTGTCGGAGAAAAAGGACTTCAACTGCTCAAAAGTGACGCCATCATAGACATTGTCGGTGCGCGTATTGGTCGCCATGGCGTTTTGCGCCAGAGCGCCGCCGGTCTGCATGAAGCTCAAAGCGATAACGGCGATGGCGAGCCGGCTCAGTCTCTGCAATGTCATAATATCCCCGGATGGTCTCCAAACAGTCGTGTTTTCCGACGATGGAGCCTAACCCATGGGCCGCGCCTGTCCATGCGGCGGGGGCTTGAAATCGTGCTTTCCGCGCAACAGCGCGTCCTATGCCGACGCCGCGAGCATCAATTGAGCGCCGTAGTAAAGCGGCAGGCCCCAGGCTCGGTTGATGAATCCGGGCGCGACGAACTTGTCCCGGGCCACAGCGAGATCCGAAATGGCGAATCCGAGGGCGCCGGCGATGACGAGAAGGCTCGGGGAAGGCCGCGCCGGCGGGGCGGCGAGAAAACTCGTCGCGACCATGATTGCGATGATCGCGGTGTAGCCGGCCACTGGCCCGCGAAAAGCGCCGAGATGCGGCCACAGCCAGCGCAGAGAGAAAACCGCGAAAAAAATCATGGCGACGGCGCCGGCGAGGAATATTGGCGTCGGGTGAGGGCCGCCGGACAAAAACGCTACGACATAGGCGGCGTGGCCCGCGGCGAAAGCCCCCATGCCAGCGAGGAAGGTTTTTTCCCCAGCCGGAATGAGAAGGATATCGCCCGCCATGCAAAGAACCAGCCCGATGAGGATCCATATCCCGTAAGCGCTTTCCCCAGCGCCGCAGGCGAGCGCCAGAAGGACGAAGCATAAAGACGCAGCGGGCTTGGCGATCCATTTGAGGCGAGAGATCGCCCGGCTCTCAGCGAATAAGAGAAGGCCGGTGAAGACGCCGCAGAGGAGAATTGGCGAAAGCTGGGTCAGGGGCACGGGCGGACTCTTCAGATCGCGGAACGCGCTTTATGGGCCCAAAGCTTCTCAATATGCAAAACAATGCCTTACGACATGGCTTTTCCCCGTGATTTTTGCCAAAACCGCGGGGGCCGAAAGGCTGAACTAGAACTCGAAGACGCGAAAAAGAGAAGACGCCAATGACAGATGAAGCGCCCGAACGGGAGTCCATGGAGTTCGACGTAGTGATCGTGGGGGCGGGCCCGGCAGGGCTTTCCGCCGCCATTCGCCTGAAACAGCGCGCCGCCGAAGCGGGCGGCGACATCAATGTCGTTGTGGTCGAAAAAGGCTCCGAGGTCGGCGCGCATATTCTTTCAGGCGCGGTTCTCGACCCGCAGGGGCTTGATGAGCTGTTGCCGGACTGGCGCGAGATGGACGGCGCGCCCGTGGATACGCCGGTGACCTCGGAAAGCTTCAAGGTGTTTGGCGCGAGCGGCTCGGTCTCGCTGCCCGTCTGGGGCATGCCGGGCATGGTCAAGAACCATGGCTGCTACGTGGTCTCCATGGGCAATGTCTGCCGCTGGCTCGCCGAACAGGCCGAAGGGCTTGGCGTCGATATTTATCCCGGCATGGCCGCATCGCAGGTTCTTTATCGGGAAGACGGTTCCGTGCGCGGCGTCGTCGTCGGCGAGATGGGCATCGGCAAGGATGGCGAGAAAAAGGACTCTTACGAGCCAGGCATGGAGCTTTGCGGCAAATATGTGCTGATCGCAGAAGGCGTTCGTGGTTCGCTCGGCAAACAGCTTATCGCGCATTTCAAGCTCGACGAAAATCGCGAGCCGCAGAAATACGGCATCGGCCTGAAAGAGCTTTGGGAGATCGCGCCGGAAAAATCGCGGCCCGGCCATGTTCAGCACAGCTTTGGCTGGCCCCTGAAAGACGACACCGGCGGCGGTTCGTTCCTTTATCATTATAACGACAACACTGTCGCGCTCGGCTTCGTCGTTCACCTGAATTACAAGAACCCCTATCTTTATCCGTATGGGGAGTTTCAGAAATTCAAGACCCATCCGGAAATCGCTGAGCTGCTCGAAGGGGGCAAGCGCCTCGCTTACGGGTCGCGTGCGATTACCGAGGGCGGTTATCAGTCTGTGCCGAAACTGGCGTTTCCCGGCGGCGCCCTGATCGGCTGCTCGGCGGGTTTCGTAAACGTGCCGCGCATCAAGGGCAATCACAACGCCATGCTCACCGGCATGATGGCCGCGGAGGCCGCTTTCGACGCCGTCAGCGCCGGCCGCGAAGGCGATGTGCTTGAAGCCTATGAGGAGGCGTATGACGCCTCGGGCGTCAAGCGCGAACTTTTCAAGGCGCGCAATGTGAAGCCGCTCTGGTCAAAGTTCGGCACGCGCATCGGCGCCATCGCGCTTGGCGGGCTCGAATTATGGATGAACTCCATTGCGCCGGGCCTCTCCTTGTTCGGCACCCTGAAACACGGGAAAACCGATGCGGCGGCGACGGAGCCGGCGGCGAAGCACAAGCCCCTTGATTATCCCCGTCCCGACGGGACCACGACCTTCGACCGGCTGACCAATGTGGCGTTTTCCGCCACAAATCACGAAGAAGACCAGCCTTCTCATCTCAAACTTAAAGATCCTTCAATCCCCATCGACGTTAATCTGCCGGTCTATGCCGAGCCGGCGCAGCGTTATTGCCCGGCGGGTGTTTATGAAGTGGTGAGCGAGGAAAACGGCGCCGATCCGAAGTTTCAGATCAACGCCCAGAACTGCGTTCATTGTAAGACCTGCGACATCAAGGATCCGTCGCAGAACATCGTCTGGACGACGCCGGAAGGCGGCGGCGGGCCGAACTATCCGAATATGTAAGGAGCGTCCCCCTGGTGCCGCGCAAAAGTATCTTTGGTTTTTTCAGTCTTGGTCTCGTTCTCGCCGGATGTGCTGCAACGCCTGAGCAGGGCAATGTGGTCGGCGATTATCTGACGGGCCGCATCGCCGCGCGGAGCAATAATGTGGGCGTGGCGGCGGACGCCTTTGGCGGGGTCGAGGACGCCAGTGCGAATTCCGATGAAATCCTGCGCGGCGCGTTCTTTTTCAGTGTTGCTTCCGGCGACATCGGCGAAGCGGCAAAGCTCGCGCCGAAGATCCTGGCGAATGACGACGCCGAGGATGACGATCTCGCGCGGCTTGTCGAGGCGGCGCATGCCCTCAAAAACAAGAATTACACAGCCGCCCGCGCGGCCCTCGCCGCCAATGCGCAGGTGGAATATTTCTCCGCCGCCATGGTTATTCTCGACGCTTGGGCGCTGGCCGGTGAAAAAGGTCCGGAATCCGCGTTGAAGGCGCTGGCGGCGAAGGATGGCGAAACCTTCCGCGGCTTTCATCCCTTGCATCAGGCGTTTCTGTTCGAAAACGCCGGGCTTGAGGATGAGGCGCGCACTGCCTACCAGCTTTCCCTGATGTCTTATGGAGGCGTCGTGGCGCGCGACGCCTATGGGTCTTTTCTCGAACGCACCGGCGATATTGAGGGCGCTCGCGACCACTATGAATTGCTGGCGCAATATCCGGGGCCGGACCGTCAGATCGCCGAGCTCGGGCTTGAGCGCATTGAGGCGGGAAAGATCGATGAGAGCTGGGCGAATGTAACTCCGCAAAAAGGCGCGGCCGTTGCGCTCTACACCTTCGGGTCGGCGGTCTTGCAGCAATCCATCGAACAGCGCGAAGCGGCGGAGAAAGCCGGCTTTCGCGTCGGCGACGCCAATTACGACATGCCGCTCGCCTTTACGCGCATTGCGCTTTATCTCAGCCCGGACTTCGATCACGCGCAGCGCCTCGCCGGCTCGATCCTCAATGCCTATGGCGACAACAAAAAAGCCATCGCCATGCTGCGGGACATTCCGAAATCCTCGGCCTTTTACGAGCAGGCGCAAATCGAAGTCGCCGGTGGTCTGATTGCGCTTGACGAAACATCCGAGGCCAAAGACCTGTTGCGTGCGCTTGCCCGCTCGGAAAAATCCACCGAGGCGCGGTTCGCCTATGCCAATCTTCTGGCGAGCGAGGATGATCATCGCGGCGCCGTGCGCGAATATGGTTTGCTGATCGATGCGCTGCCGGAAGATCCGCCGGAAGATGCGTGGCGCTATCTGGTAGGGCGCGCGGCGTCGCTGTTGGAGCTCGACGAGTGGCCCGCCGCCGAAGCGGATTTGCTGCGCGCGGTGGAAATCGCGCCCCAGGAGCCCGCCGCCCTCAATTATCTCGGCTATTCATGGGCCGAACGCGGGCTCAATCTCGACGAAGCTTTCGGCCTCATCGAAAAGGCGGTAGCGATCGAACCGAATTCCGGCGCCTATATCGACAGTCTCGGCTGGGCGCATTATCAGCTCGGCGATTATGAAGAGGCCGTGGGTCATCTCGAACACGCCGCCTCGCTCGAGCCCGCCGATCCCACCATCACCGATCATCTTGGCGACGTTTACTGGCGCCTCGGCCGTAAGATCGAAGCGCGCTACGAATGGAAGCGCGTGCTCGAATTGGAGCCGCCGCAGCAGATGCGCGAACGCGTCGAGAAAAAAATCGAACAAGGTCTGGCGGAACAGGACTCATGACCGCTGCGGGTCTTCAGTGGGCCGCGCCCGCCAAGATCAATCTTTACCTTCATATCGGCCCGGTGCGCGCCGATGGCTTGCATGACATTGCAAGCCTCTTCGTGTTTGCGAAGGACGGCGACGTTATTCACGTCGAAGAGGCGAAAAGTCTCTCGCTGAAAGTGACCGGGCCGTTCGCGCCGCTTCTGAAAGATGTGGCGCCTCATAAAAACCTTGTCTTCCGCGCGGGCGAGCTGCTCGCCCGTGAAGCGGGCGTCGCGGCCGGCGCAGCCATCACCCTTGAAAAGAATCTTCCCGTGGCGGCTGGCGTCGGCGGAGGCTCTGCTGATGCGGCGGCGGCGCTGCGCGCGCTTGTTCAACTCTGGAACCTCTCGATCAGCGAGGCGGCGTTGTCGCGGCTCGCTTTTGAATTGGGCGCTGACGTGCCCGCCTGTCTCGCGCGGGCGCCGGTCAACGTTTCGGGCGCTGGCGAGCGAATAGAAAAAGGCTCTGTCCTGCCGCCCTTATGGATTGCGCTCGTCAATCCGCGCGTGGAAATGCCGACGGGCCCGATCTTTCGCGCCTTCGACGCAGCGCACCTGTCGCCGTCTGCGCCTCGGCTGGCGGATTTTAAAGTTGTGAATTACGCGCAACTAAAACAGGCGATGCAAGGCTCGCGAAACGATCTTGAAGCTTTCGCCATCGAAAGGGCGCCGGTTATTCGCGAGGTGATCGAAAATCTTGCAGCAGCGCCGGGCGCCATCGCGGCGCGCATGTCCGGTTCTGGCGCCACCTGTTTCGCCTTGTTCGCCTCCGAAGCTGCGGCCTCGCGTGCGGCGGCGTTCGCCCGTGCGCGCGGCCACTGGGCCATGGCGTCCGGCTTACATGTGCGCTAGGGTCCGCGTCAGTCATCCTGGCAAGCTTACATGCTGATCGAACCTTTCATTTTTGCATGCGCAGGCGCTGTCGCTGTGGCCGTCGCCTATGGCGGATCGCTATTTGCTGCGCAAGCCCGGCGGTTGCTCGATCATCCCAATGAGCGCTCCAGCCATGCAACGGCGACGCCGCGCATTGGCGGCGCCGCGATCATGGCGGGCTGGGTCGCCGGGGCTTTCGTGATTTGCGCCTTTGCCGGCGATATCGACGCAGCCGGCAAACTCGCGCGCCTCGCGCTTTGCGGCATGCTGGCTTTCGCCCTCGGCTATGCGGACGACCGGATGAGTTTTTCGCCGGTCTGGAAGCTCTCCGGTCAGGTCGTCATCGCCGCGCTCTTCGTCATTTTCTTTGCGCCGTTAAAGGCGGCGCCATTGCCCTGGGCCGGCGAAATCGCGATCCCGGCTGCGGTGGGCGTGCCGCTGACGATGCTCTGGATCGCCGGGTTCATGAATGCGTTCAATTTCATGGACGGCGCTAACGGCATGGCCGGCGGCGCGGCGGCGGTGGGGCTCGCCTGGTTCGCCGTCATGGCGAGTTTTACGGGCGCGCCCGCGCTCGCCGTTGCGGCGCTCCTGCTCGCTTTGTCTTCGGCGGCGTTTCTTCCGGAAAACCTCCTGCGCGGCAAACTCTTCATGGGCGACAATGGCAGCCAGGCGCTCGGTTTTTTTATTGCGGCGTTCGCAGTGCTCGGCGTCAACTGGACCGACTGGCGCCTCAGCGCGCTTGTTGTTCCGGTGATCTTCCTGCCATTTATTTTCGATGTGACATGGACGTTGATTTCGCGCTTCATCCGCAAGCAGAATGTGTTCGAGGCCCATCGCGAACATTTCTACCAGCTTATTATGCGTTTAGGCGGCTCTCATGCGCGCGTTGCCGTGATTTACATGTCGCTGATCAGCTTTTCCGCTGGCGCCGCGATTTTCATGCTCGCCCTGCCGGCCTCGCTTCACTGGCTGACGCCGCTCGCCCTGTCGCTGGTCTTCGCCGCCGGCGGCGTCGTCATCTACCGCCAAGCGGGACGCAAGGCATTGCTCGCATCGCCCGCGCTGTCCGGCGCCGCGCTCAGCGCCGCCGAATAATCGCGAATGTATCTAGGCGTATGCTTCAGGCGCCCAGGATTCTCAAATTGCGGCGCTTAAGCGCCGCGGGCGGTTGAGGTCTCGACCAGGTCGGCGAGCGCTTGGGTGAACTCATTCTGCGGCGCTTCCGAAAGCGCATCGAGCGCTTTTTGCGTATAGTCGCGCGCGCATTCGATCGTGTCTTCCAGCGCGCCGTCCCGCTCCATCAACTCCCGCGCTGTTTCGAAGTCGCCTTTTTCCTGGCGGCCTTCGGCGATGACCCGGCGCCAGAAAGGTTTTTCCTCTTCGCGGGCCCGGGCGACGGCGAAGACCACAGGCGCGGTCATTTTACCTTCGCGGAAATCGTCGCCGACCGTCTTGCCAAGCGCATATTCAAATCCGGAATAATCGAGCGCGTCGTCGATTAGCTGATAGGCGACGCCGAAATGGTCGCCGAAGCGGCGCATGGCGCTTTCTTCGCGCTCGCTGCAGTCGGAGATCATGGCGCCCACTTCCGTGGCCGCCGCGAACAGCGCCGCTGTCTTGGCGCGCACCACATTGAGATAGGTTTCGAAGGTGGCGCCGATATTCTTCTGCGTCGTTAGTTGCAGGACTTCGCCCTCGGCGATGACGCCGGACGCATGGGAAAGGGCGCGAAGCACCGCGAGGTTTTTCGCTTCCACCATCAGTTCGAAAGCGCGCGAAAAAATGAAATCGCCTACGAGCACGCTTTCCTTGTTGCCCCAGATGATGTTGGCGGTGGAGGCGCCACGGCGCAGCGCCGAACCGTCGACCACGTCGTCATGGAGCAGCGTCGCGCCGTGAATGAGCTCCACGGCGGCTGCGAGCTTCACGTGATCGTCGCCCGCATAGGAAAAGACGCCGGACGAGGCGAGGGTGAGCATGGGGCGCAAACGTTTGCCGCCCGCATTGATGAGATGGCCGGCAAGTTCCGGGATCATCTTCACGGGCGAATCGAGGCGGCGCAGGATTTCTCCGTTCACCGCTTCGAGATCGTCTTGCGTCAGGGCGCGCAGGCGATCCACGGCGGAAAGAAATTCCGGCGCACGCTTTGCGGCGATGGTTTCGCTTGCTGTCGCGGCCAGTCCCAAGATAACGCCTTTCGCCTGATTGCAACGAATTCGCAGATTGGTCGCTGGCGCAGCGCCGGTCAAGCGCCGCCGCCTGCGGCCTTTCAGCGGCCGAAATGTCTTGTCCTAAGCTGGTGCGTTAACGATCCCGCGGCGCCCCTCGCATTGAAAAGCCTTGGCTTTTACCCTAATTGCAGGCGATGACAGACCTTTCTTCGATCTTCAAAAATATCTGGCTGAAACTGCCTTTCGTGGGAGAGGCGGCGCCTCTCGTAACCGTGATTGAACTCAATGGGGTGATCGGCGAATTGGGCGCCGGGCGCAAAGGACTGACGCTCAAAAAGGTCGAAAAGGCGATTGAAAACGCCTTCAAACCAGGAAGCGTCAAGGCCGTGGCGCTGGCCATTAACTCACCAGGCGGTTCTCCCGTGCAATCGCGCCTGATCATGAACGCCATTCGCGCCGAGGCGGCGAAAAAGGAAACGCCGGTGCTCGCCTTCATCGAGGATGTGGGCGCATCGGGGGGCTATATTCTCGCGGCCGCCGGCGATGAAATCTACGCCGATGAAAGCTCCATTGTCGGCTCTATCGGCGTGATCTCCGGCGGCTTCGGCTTTCCGGAAGCCTTGAAGAAGATCGGCGTAGAGCGGCGCATTTATACGGCGGGAGAGAACAAGTCGACGCTCGATCCGTTCAAGCCGGAAGACCCGCAAGATGTGGCGCGTCTTGAGACCATGCTCGACGATCTGCACAAGCAATTCATTTCCTTGGTTAAAGAGCGGCGCGGCGCCAAGCTATCAGATGATCCCGAGCTCTTTTCCGGACGGTTCTGGACCGGCGTCATGGCCAGGGACAAGGGATTGGTCGACGGAACCGCTCAACTCGGCGATTTTTTGCGCGATCGCTTCGGAAAAGATGTTAAGATCAAACGGATTTCGCCCGAGAGCGGGTCTTTATTGAAACGGCTCATGGGCGGCGAGGCCGGAATGGCTGTGTATCGTGCGCCCGCACTGCTCGACGCGGAGGAGCTGATTGCTGCGGGAGAGCGCCGGGCGCTATGGGCGCGGTTCGGTCTTTAAAGGCCGGAGAGAATAGACGGGAGACAAGGCGATGAGCGCTGTCACCACCATTGTTGCAACTGTCGCCGCGGCGGCTGGGGCCGTCGCTCTTGTGCGTTTCGCCGAGCGGCGCACCCGGCCGTTAAGGCAGGCAATCAATGAAGTAAAAAAATCGGCGGCGAAATCGAATGGGGCCGTCATCGAGTATGAACAGGACCCCGAAAGCGGCGTCTTCCGGCCTGTCCGCCGTTAAAGTTCTTCTGTCAGCGTAACGACGATGCGCCGCCTGTGGGGCGCCCGCCGGTGTTCAAGCAAGTAAATTCCCTGCCAGGTTCCCAGAAGCAATCGTCCGTCTGCGAACGGTATCGACAAAGACGTCGCGGTCATGGCGGCTTTGAGATGCGCCGGCATGTCATCCGGCCCTTCGGCTTCGTGGCGGTAGGGGCCGTCTTCGGGCGCCGTGCGGTCCAGCCAGTCGACGAGATCGCGCATCACATCAGGGTCTGCATTTTCCTGAACGGTGAGCGATGCAGACGTATGCTGAATGAACAGATGGACGATCCCGCTCGCGGCTGGCCGCGCGGCGATCACAGCCTTCACGTCTTCCGTGACATCGACGGCCTTGCGCCCCGGAGTTTCCACGGTGAGGATCGTCGGCATCAATAACCTCTTGTTATATAATAAAAAATCAAGGCGATTGTCGTTTGCTGCGGGCCGTGCAACAGGTCATGTTCCCGTTCGCGGGGTTCGTCCGTTTTGTCTAATTTGATGTGTCTGTTCGCCAATTGAAAGACGTTGCCTTCATCGACCTTGAAGCCTCCGGGCTGTCTGCGCGGTCCTGGCCGATTGAAGTCGGCTGGTGCTTCGCCGGCGGCTCCCCGAAAGCTATGTTGATCCATCCCGACGAGGCCTGGTCGCTTGATGATTGGAATCCAGCGGCGGAGGCGCTGCATGGGATTGCTTATGATGATCTCATGAAGGAAGGCGTTGCCGCCGACAAAGTTTGCGAAAGGCTGAACAACGCGCTCGCCGGCAAGCTCGTATTTTCAGACGCGCCCGATTGGGACGGCTTCTGGCTCTACCGCCTGTTCCAGGCGGCGAAAAAGCGCCAGCGTTTCATTGTCAGCGACTTTTCTTCGATCTTTCGGTCGGCGCCGCCCGAAGACGTGGATCGTTATATCGCCGAAGCTGAACGCGTGGCGCCGCGCACCCATCGGGCGATCCCTGATGTGCTCCACATGCGCGCGCTGTATGAACTGGCTTCGCCAGGGCTATAAGCGGGCGTTGATCGTTGACGCGCAAAAGGCGATGTCCTGTTCATGAATGCTGAAACTCTCATTGCTGAACCGCGCCGGTTTGCCATGGGTCTCGAAACCGGCGAGCTTGCGGGCTGGCGCTGGAATAATGACGGCGCGCCGCCGCTCCTGTTTCTGCACGCCACCGGCTTTTGCGCCTCTGCTTATGCCCAGATGTTGTCGGCGCTTGGCGGCGCCTATGATGTCTATGCGCTGGATCTGCGCGGCCATGGCCGGACCGGCCTGCCGGCCGAACCGGCGGCCCTGAGGTCATGGAAACCCTATCGCGACGATGTGCGCGCTTTCCTCGACCGGGAACGGCGTGACGGGTGGGCGCTGGCCGGTCATTCCCTGGGCGCTGCGACGGCGCTGCTCGCCGCCGAAGGGCGCAGCGATATCGCTGCCTTAAAGCTTGTCGAGCCGGTGGCCATGCCGGCATGGCTGTCGGCGCTCGCCAAAACCCCGGTCTGGCCGGTTTTTGCAGGGCGGATGAATTTGGTGCGCCAGGCGGCGCGGCGGCGCAGCGCTTGGAGCGACCGGGACAGCGTCATCTTTTCCTATAGCCGCAAGGTCCTGTTCAAAAGCTGGGCGCCGGGCGTTTTGGAGGATTATCTGAAAGACGGTCTCATCGACGTCGCCGGGGGCGTGCGTCTTGCCTGCGCGCCGGAATGGGAGGCCGCGACTTTTGCGGCGCAGGCCAATGATTTCTGGCAAGCGGCGGCGAATGCGCCCGCGCCGCTCAGTATCTTCGCCGCAAAAGAGCCGGGGTCCACGGTTCGCACCTTCGCCCGAGCCCGCTTTCGCAAACTTGGCGCGCGCATCATAGTTGATGATGAGGCAGGGCATTTTGCTCCCATGCAAAAACCGCGGGAACTGGCGGCTTTTCTCGCCTCCTAACCCCGCCGCCCAGAAAAAACTCTCATCGCCGCCCCTAGAGGTTGGCGCTTCGGGGCCTTTTTGCTAAGCGTCCCCTCCGAAACGCCCAAGGGTCGTCAACAGGGGCCGGACCGGGCGGCTTTTTATCAAGGAAGGTATTGAGAATGAGCGAGGCGCAAGCTCTCCCCGAAGTGACCGGCAAAATGTATCTTTATGAGCAGCCGGAACTCCTGATGAAGGAAAAGCACGGCGATCTTGGCCTGACGCCGACGCAAAAGCCATTCGGTTTCGCCGCCAAGGCTCGGGCCGTGCCGGTCACGCTCGGTGAAATTCCGTCGGCCATGAAGAACTACCCGCTGATTTTCATGTCGCAGGAACGTCCGTCGCTTCTTGCCGTCACCGGCGTCTATGACGACATCAATCTGTTCGTGGACGACAACGGAAACTGGGAAGATTTTGCCTATATTCCGGCTTACGTCCGCCGCTATCCGTTCGGCGTCGCCGCCGAGGAAAATGGCGAGCGCATGGCGGTGGTGATCGACCGCGGTTACGAAGGGCTGACGCAGGGCGGCCAGACGCCGCTTTTCGAAAACGACCAGATGACGGCGCAGACGCAGGCCGCTGTGGATTTTGTGAAAAACTATGAGCGCGATCGTCAGGTGACGGATCAATTTGCGAAATTGCTCATGCAGCATGAGTTGATCCAGCAGCAGTCCGCTCATTACACGCCTGCTGGCGCCAGCGAGCCGATTGCCTTCGCGCAATATTTCGGCGTCGATGAAGACCGCCTGAAAGGTCTTTCAGATGAGACCAAGCTCGAGCTTGAGCGGCAGGGGGCCATGGCGCTCGCTTACGCCCTTCTGATGTCCATGGGGAACTGGCGGTTAATCCTGCAGCGCCGGGCGAAGCGCTTTGGCCTCAATGAGCAGGATGTGTTCAAGCCGATTGCGACAAACTAGCCGCGATTGAGACGAAGATTAGAAGGCCGGGCCGCATGAAATGCGCCGCCCGGCCTTTTCTCGTTCAAGTTTCAGCGATGTTGCGATGCGCCGTGAGAAATAGGATTGGCCTCGCCCCCGGCCCCCGTTACCAAGACGTTATGATATTCCGCCGCCTTATCGTTGCGCTATCGACCGCCTTTCTGGCGATGCTTTCAGCGGCGTCGGCGCAAACTCGCGTCGAAAACGATTATACGGCGACGGAGATTGCGCCTGAAGCGGCGGGCTTTGTGCCCGGCGGGACATTATGGTTTGCGATCCGTCAGGAGATAAGACCCGGCTGGCATGTCTTCTGGACCAATCCCGGCGACGCCGGTCTGCCCCTGAGGCTCGACTGGTCGCTGCCGCAAGGGTTTGAGGCCGGCGAGATTCTTCATCCCGCGCCGGAGTTCATTCCTGTGGGGCCACTGGCGAGTTACGCCCATGAAGGCGCGCCGGTGTTTCTTGTTCCGGTCACCGTGCCGGAGGATGCAAATCCCGGCGAGACAGTCGACATTGATATTCATGCGTCGTGGCAGGCTTGCGAAGAAATCTGCGTTCCCGAGAAAGGGCGCTTTTCCTTTTCTGTGCCCGTGCTTGAAACAGGCGCTATGGAGCCGGCTCGCCGGGTGCTATTCTCTCTTGCCCGCGCCAAGCTGCCGAAAGCCTATGAAGAGCGCGGGCGCATCGCGGTGGAAGACGGCGCCTATGTGCTGACGGTCGCAGCGCCGCAGGGTTTCACCGAAAAGAATGCGTTTTTCTTCGCCCGGCCCGAAGGCGTGGTGTCGCCGCCGGCGCCGCAGGAGATGGAGGTCGAAGACGGCGTCTTGCGCATTGCGATGCAGCCGGGCTGGGTTGAGAGATATGATGAAGAGACCTTTTCCGGCGTTCTGACCTTCAGCGAAGACGCGGGGCGGCGCGCGCTGGCGGTGACGGCCGATGTCGCCGAACCCCTGATCAAGCCGGGCGCCCCGCCGGAGGCGCCGCCGCAAAAGGAGCCCAGCCTTCCGCTTCTCTTTTTATTCGCCTTCCTCGGCGGCGTGATTTTAAACGTGATGCCTTGCGTCTTTCCGGTGGTGTTCATCAAGGCGGCGTCTTTCATGCAAAGCGCGCGCGAACATCCGGGCGCCGTTCGCCTCCATGGACTTCTCTACATGGCGGGCGTTCTCTCGACATTTTTGCTGATGGGCGGCGCGTTGCTCGCTTTGCGGGCGGGCGGCGCTGAATTCGGCTGGGGCTTTCACCTGCAATCGCCCTGGGTCGTCGCCTTGTCGGCTTATGTCCTGCTTCTGGTTGGGCTCAATCTCGCCGGGCTCTATTCCGTAGGCGGGGGGATCGCCGGCGCCGGCCAGAAACTCGCAGCCAAGCCGGGCGGCCTCGGGGCTTTTTTCACCGGCGCGCTGGCGGTCCTCGTCGCCGCCCCCTGCATCGGGCCTTTATTGAGCGCGCCCATGGGGGCGGCGCTCTTACTGCCGCCGGTTGCTGGGCTCTTGATTTTCGCGCTTCTCGGCCTCGGCCTCGCCGCGCCTTATGTTATTCTGTCTTTCGTTCCGGGGCTCGGCGCGCGTCTGCCCAGGCCCGGCCCGTGGATGATCATCTTCAAACAGGCGCTCTCCTTTCCGGTCTTCGCCGCCGCCGCCTATTTTCTCTGGGTGCTGGCGCAGCAGGCCACGGGCGCCGGGCTCGCCGCCGTGCTCGCCGGGGGCGTGTTGCTGGCGTTTTCGGCATGGGTGTTCGATCACAGCCGGGGCGCCAATCTGCGCGCCTTGATTTTGCGGGTCCTCTCGGCGCTGGCGGCGGTCATGGCGCTGGCGCCGCTCCTGCGGCTCGAACCGGCGGTCCAAGCAACGGCGGGACAAGCCGATCTCGGGTCATATGGGGCCCTGCGCGCCGAGACCTATGATGCGGACGCCCTTCAGGCCTATCGCAATCAGGGAACGCCGGTCTTCATCGATTTCACCGCCGCCTGGTGCGTCACCTGCCAGTTCAACAAGATGACGGTGTTTTCCGACAGGGCCGTGGCGCGCGCCTTCGACGAGAGCGGGACGGTTTTCATGGTGGCGGACTGGACTGTGCGCGATCCGGAAATCACCGAGGCGCTGGCCGGTTTCGGCGCCAGCGGCGTGCCGCTTTATGTTTACTATGGGCCCTCGGGCGAGGCGTCCGTCCTGCCGCTGCCTTTAACGAAAAAGTCGGTTCTAAGAGCTGTCTCAGGAGCCGGCCTTTAAGCCTGCCGCGGCAACCTTCTCCGCTTTCAACTGTTCCGCGGCTGCATGCTGTTCGAATTCATGCGCCTTCAGCCCGAAAATAGCCGACACGGCGAGAATGGCCGCGAGACTGGTCAGAAGACGGTTGAGAAAGGCGTTGCGGGAAGAAGCGGTGATTTGCATGAGTTTCGTTTACCGGCTTTTCCTTAAAACGCGTTGAGGAAGACGCTTAAAATCCGTATCAGTTTTCAGGAGTGGCCGAGACGTTGGAAATCAAGATGACTGCTATTGCTGACAAGCCTGAATGGGAAGCCCTCCGGAAGGATGCGGACGACCTCAAGGATGTTTCGCTGCGCTCGCTTTTCGAAAAGGACCAGGACCGGTTCCAGCGCTATTCGCTCGAGGCGGCGGGGCTGTTCCTCGACTATTCCAAAAACAGGATCACCGAAGACGTTGTCGATCATCTGATCGCGCTCGCCATGGCGGCGGAGCTCGAGCCCGCGCGCGAGGCGATGTTCGCCGGAGAAGAAATCAACGTCACCGAAGGCCGCGCGGTGCTGCACCCGGCGCTGCGCGACTTTTCCATGCGCGATTATTTTGTCGGCGGCGAGAATGTCTCCCGGGCCGTACGCGCCGAACGCGACAAGATGAAAGCTTTCGCCGACGCCGTGCATCGCGGCGAGCGCAAAGGCTATACCGGCAAGCCGCTGACGACGGTCGTCAATATCGGCATCGGCGGCTCCGACCTTGGCCCCCTGATGGCGACGGAGGCCTTGCAGCCTTACTGGATCGAAGGCCGGCGCGCCTTTTTCGTTTCCAATGTGGACGGCCAGCATATCGCCGACACGCTGGCTGAAGTGGATCCGGAAACGACTCTCTTCATCGTCGCCTCGAAAACCTTTACGACGCAGGAGACCATGACCAACGCCGAAACGGCGAAGGAATGGTTTTTGAAAAACGGCGGCGGCGAAGACGACATCGCGAAACATTTCATCGCGCTCTCCACCAACGCCTATGCGGTGAAGGCCTTCGGCATCGCCGAGGAGAACATGTTCGAATTCTGGGACTGGGTCGGGGGGCGCTATTCCCTGTGGTCCGCGATCGGCATGTCTATCGCGTTGCAGGTGGGCTTCGATGTGTTCGAAAAGCTGTTGCGCGGCGCCCACGTCATGGACGAACATTTTCGCACGGCGGAGCTGCGTGAGAACATGCCGGTCATGCTGGCGCTTATAGGGATATGGAACCGCAATTTCCAGGGCGCGGCGTCGCACGCGGTGCTTCCCTATGACCAGCATCTCCATCGTCTGCCGGCCTATCTGCAACAGGCGGACATGGAATCGAACGGCAAGCGCGTCGAGGCGGACGGTACGCCGGTCAGTTACGCGACCGGCCCGGTGATCTTCGGCGAGCCCGGCACCAACGGCCAGCACGCCTTCTATCAGCTTCTGCATCAGGGGACGGACCTTATCTCCGCCGACTTCATTGCGCCTGCCGTCAGTCAGGAGGAAACCGGCGACCATCATGAGAAACTGTTATCGAATTTCCTCGCCCAGACCGAAGCCCTGATGCGCGGCAAGACCGAAAAGGAAGCGCGCCAAGAATTGAAAGCAGACGGCTGCCCGCCGCCGGAAGTGGACAAGCTTGCGCCGCATAAAGTTTTTCCCGGCGGCCGGCCGACCAATTCGATCCTCATGGAAAAGCTGACGCCGGAACATCTCGGCGCGCTGATCGCCCTTTATGAACACAAGATCTTCTGTCAGGGCGTCATCTGGGGCGTCAATTCCTTCGACCAGTGGGGCGTCGAGCTTGGAAAGGCGCTGGCCAAAACCATCCTGCCGGAGCTCGCGAAAGCCGGAGAGGAAAAACCGAAAGCGGAAAGTCACGACGCGTCGACAAACGGTCTCATTGACCGGATAAACGCCGCGCGATCTGAGATGAAATAAAAATAGGAGTCCGATCATTCCCGCGGAAGCGGGAATCCAGAAATGGTGAGGCTTGAAATGGATCCCCGCCGACCGCGAAGCGGTCAGGTTATGATTAGCGCGCATTCGCGCGCGGGCGTGGGGATGATCGGAGATTGGGATAGGCATGATGACAATCAAAAAATTTTCCATGATGTTTATCGTCTTTATGTTTGCATGCTTGGTTGCAAACGCTGCGCGCGCCGAAGGCGAAACCCATGCGAAAATTCAAACCTCCATGGGCGACATTGTCGTGGAGCTTTATCCGGACAAGGCGCCGAAGACGGTCGAGAATTTTTTGCAATATGCAACGGACGGTCATTACGACCGCACGCTCATCCATCGCGTGGTGCGCGGTTTTGTGATTCAGGGCGGCGGCTATTCGCGTTTCTTTGTAGAGCGTCCGACCCGCGATCCGATTCCTTACGAGGCCGACAATGGCCTCAAAAACGAACGCGGTACGCTCGCCATGGCGCGCAGCGACCATCCCGACAGCGCCGCGGCGCAATGGTTCATCAATCTGAAGGATAATACTGACCTCGACCACAAGATGTTCGAGGGACTGCCGGTCTATGGCTACACCGTCTTCGGCCGCGTCGTGGACGGCATGGATGTCGCCGACGCCATCGGCGCGGTGGAGACCGGCCCCGGCGGCCAGTTCGAGTCGGAAGTTCCGGTGGAGCCGGTCATCATCGAGCGGGTCGACCCGATCGAGTGGCCCGAAGCTGAATGATTTACACGGCGCGCGTTGCTCGCAGACCGTAAATCACGAAACCGACGCCGACGATGATGGCGAGCGAAAGACTGAGCAACAGAGCTGTCACGAAAAGCTCAACGGGCGCTGCGCCGGCTGAGCCGCCGCCGGCGAGCGGCATCATCGCCGCCGCGCCGGTGAAAGCCGAGACCAGCGTCGCCAGCCAGTTGGCGAACGCGGCGTACACCACCAGCCAAAACGTCGCTAGGCGCTGACGGGGGCCGAGCGCGAGACGTTCCCAGATCAGCCCGAAGACAATCAGCAACATGCCGTTGAAGACGCCTTCGAGATGACTCGCCAGCGCCATGCGCGGCAGCATGGCGAGCGGCACAACGAGCCCTGTCACAAGGCCGAGCAGCAATAGAGCGGCGCCGAGCTGCATCAGATGGCGGCTGGAGGGGAAAGGGTCGGAAGAGGTCATATGTCTCGTCTTTCGCTGCGCGCGGGGACCGCAGGTGGCGGCAAGGGGTGGCACAGGTAGTCTCTGCGGCCGCCGCAACAACCTGACGGAAGTTAGCCTTCGGCGCCATCAATGGTCGGTGGCCTCGCATTGCCCCCCCTCGCGGGATCGGCTATCCCGCGCGGGCTATGGCCGACAAGCAAAAGAAAAAACAGAAAACCTTCCGCCCCAAGGCGCGCATTCCGCGCGGCTTCCGCGACCGTCTCGGCGGCGAGATCGCCGCCGAGCGCGAGATGCTGGCGCGGATCGGCGCCGTCTATGAGCGCTGGGGCTTCGATGCGCTGGAAACCCCGGCCTTTGAATATACCGATGCGCTCGGCAAGTTTCTGCCCGATGTGGACCGGCCGGGTCAGGGCGTCTTTTCGCTTCAGGACGACGACGAACAGTGGATGAGCCTCAGATATGATTTGACGGCGCCGCTCGCGCGTTATGTGGCGGAAAATTACGATGCGCTCCCCAAACCCTTCCGCCGCTATCAGATGGGGCCCGTCTGGCGCAACGAAAAGCCGGGGCCGGGCCGTTTCCGCCAGTTCACCCAATGCGACGTCGACACGGTGGGTGCGCCGGCGCCTTATGCGGATGCGGAAATCTGCGCGCTCTTTGCTGAGGTGATCGAGGCGGCGGGGATCGCGCCCGGCGATTTTTTCATTCGCGTCTCCAACCGCAAGATTGTTGATGGGCTCTTTGAAAAGATCGGTCTCGCGGAAGAGGCGGATGTGGAAACGCGTCTCACGGTCATGCGGAGCATGGACAAGTTCGACAAGTTCGGTGCGGAGGGCGTGGCGCTGCTCCTCGGGCCGGGCCGCAAGGACGAGAGCGGCGATTTCACTGAAGGCGCAAAACTCGATGACGCCAAGATCGAAACTGTGCTCGCGTTTCTGACCTCGGGCCCGGAAAATTCCAAAGCGGACCCTTTGGCGGTGATCGAAAAACTGCTTGGCGAAACCAAAAGCGGCGCCGAAGGCGTAGCGGAGTTGCAGGGCATCAAGGCGTCGATTCCGGATTTCGCCTCGCGCCCGATCATCTTCGACTGCTCGGTCATTCGCGGGCTCGATTATTACACCGGTCCCGTTTTCGAGGCGGAGTTTTCCAGCGGACTGACGGACGCCAAAGGCCGCCCGGTGCAGATGGGCTCCATCGGCGGCGGCGGGCGCTATGACGGACTCGTGAAACGCTTCAAGGGCGTCGAGGTTCCGGCTGTCGGCGTTTCCGTCGGCGTGTCGCGCCTGCTGGCGGCGCTTGAATTGAAGCGCGATGCCGAAGAGATTGCGCGGGGCCCCGTCGTCGTCCTCGCCCTCGAAAAAGATCAGATGGCGGAGTATCAGGCGATGGCGGCCGAGCTGCGCGCCGCGGGCGTGCGCGCGGAGGTCTATCTCGGCGGGTCGAATTTCGGCAAGCAGTTGAAATACGCCGACAAGCGTTCCGCGCCCGTCGCGATCATTCAGGGATCGGACGAACGCGAAAAGGGCGAGCTTCAGATCAAGGATCTTGTCCTTGGCGCCGAGCTTTCAAAAGAGATCGAGGACAACGCCGAATGGCGTGAGGCCCAGCCCGCGCAGTTTTCGGTCAAGCGCAGTGAGCTCGTGGAAGCGGTGAAGAAGGTGCTGGCGCGGCGTTAGGCGTTATAGCCAAAACGAAATCCAAGCTAACCAGGAATATGCTAGGTATAGGACGGCTATGTAGAGTGTGAGCAAAATTGTGCTCTGAAGCAGGCCAAACCATCCCGGTTTTGGCTTTGGAAGAAAAGGGATGCTGGTCGAGAATGCGACAGGCAGCCAAAGCCAGTTTGGTTTTCGAATTAGCGGCGTTGCATCGGATGGACTGTCTTCGGCGGTCTCTAACTCTGCGGCGCCGATAGTGTCCAGAAGCATTCGCGCGTCGTTTTCTGCAGACGCCATCACCTGCAAACCATACCCCTGCAACGCGATGCGCATCCATGGCGCTGCTGTCAAATAGTGATCATTCTGAACAAAAGAGTCGATCCCATTGGATAGGAGAAAGCTTCTTGCGCAATAGGCTTCTTCAGGATCATAGAAGCGCGCAATTTCGACCAGGTTCCCCATGCGCCAAGACTAGGGCATCTTATAAATTGCTGAAAGCCGAAATTTTCTGACTCACCCAAACACCACCAGAACGCCCGACACCGTCAGCACCGAAAGCATCATCGTAAAGGCGATCGCCGCGGCGGTTTCGCTTTTATAGACGCCATACTGGCTGACAATAACAAAGCAGCCGACGCCTGACGGCACCAGCACGAACAGCGCCAGCGCGCCCCAGTAATCCGGATTCTGAACGCCCAGCAGGACGGCGGTCCCAAGCGCCACGGCGGGCAGCAGCACCATTTTTGTCGCGGTGATGAGGCTCACCCGGCCGGCCACGTCCTTGAACGCCGGAAACCGATGCGTCGCGAGAAAGACGCCAAGGGAGAACAGCGCCGTCGGTCCCGCGGCGCGCCCGAGAATGTCGAAAAAGGTTTTAACCGGCGGCTCGAAGGGAAGACCGAACGCCGAATAGAGAAAGCCGAGAATAAGGCCGAGGATCAGCGGGTTTTTTAAGGGGCCCGTGACGAACGCCGCCGCGCGCGCCAGCGCATGGCCGTCCTCCTTGCGCGGCGAGATCAGCGCGGTGGCGATGCCGATAATGATCGTGCCTTCAAGCAGCATGGAGGAAACGAAAGGCTTCGCCCAGCCTTCGATGTTGAGCGCAATGGGCAGGCCGAGAAATACCGCATTGCCGAGCGTCGAGGTGAGCGCATGGGCGCCGGCCTCCTGTTTCGACAGATTGAAAAACCGCTGCGACAGGAAATAGCCGGTGAGAAGCGCGATGCTCGCCCCCGCCAGATAGGAAAGCGCGACAGCGAGTTCCTTTTCCCCGGGCGGCGTCGCGCCGGCGGTGAGGCCGAACAGCGCCGCCGGCATGGCGATTTTGAATACGAATTTGTTCAGCACCTCCGATTCGGCGGCGTTCAACATGTTCGTCCGGCCGGCGGCGAACCCCGCGGCGATGACGGCGAAGACGGGAAGGGCGATGGTGATGGCTGGGCTCATGGGCCCGAGCCTTTCACAAGGCTCGCATCAAGGGTCAAGCTGAGGGAGGGAAATCGGAATTGCCGGGCGGAGAGAGGGCCAAATCTCCCGGGGGCTGGGGGCGATGGTTAAAACCGGAAACTCCGGCCCGGACCATCCGCCCGGCCGACCGAGAATGATGGGGGAATGGGGCGCGTTGAGGGACCAATTAAGGCGATTTTAAGGATGATTTTCCCCGGTTTCTTTGCGGCTGCGAAGGGAATAAAGGCTTGCGGGAGGGGGCCATCGGCGCGATGGTTGTCGTGATGCGAACCAGTCCCGCTTCCCAGCCCGCCAGGCGCCAGCCCGAAACCGTCGCCTTCACGCGCAGCGAGCTGACGCGGATTTTGTCCGTCTATGGCTACTTCGTCGCCGCCGGGGAATGGCGCGACTACGCTATCGATTCGCTCAACGATGCGGCGGTGTTTTCGATCTTCCGGCGCGCCTCGGAGCTGCCCCTCTACCGGATAGAAAAGCGCCCGGCGCTGGCGAAGAAACAGGGCGCCTGGGTGGTCGTCTCCATGAGCGGGGCGGTTTTAAGGCGCGGCCATGAGCTGGCGCAGGTCCTCAAGGTCTTCGACCGCCAGAAGCTGAAGCTCGCCACGTAACGGCTTCTCCGGATTCCGCCAAAGGCTACCTTCTCGCAGCGTGCGAAACCCTCTCCCGCCACCGGGAGAGCGGAGGTAGTCATCAAAATTTACCCCCTCCCCCTTGAAATAGGGCGGCGGCCGCGCAAAATGAGGCTAAGTAAACTGGTCAGTGTAACGCTATCCCATAACAGGCATCCCATGACCGCGACCGCTGAAGCTCATCCGAACCGCATTGAAATCGACCCGGAAGACTATGTCTGGATCAACGGCTTTCCGACGCCGCCGGTCATGTCGCGCCGTCCGCTGCACGCCGTCGCCTCTGTCTTCAGACTGGTCACCAACAAGGAAGACACGCGCCAGGTTTTTGAAACCGTACAGGCGCTCGCCGGGGACAGTCCGAAAAAACTGTTCCGCCGTTTTACGTCGACCCCTTACGGGCGCCGCGTTGTGACCGAGCCGGTGAAGCTCGAAGAAATCCTCGGCGATCGCGAGGCCTTGCGCACCTACCCGGAAGGTTCGCTGGCGCGGGCCTATCTTGCGTTCATGGAAGGCGAGAACCTGACGCCTGAAGGTTTGCGCGCCGCGGCGGAGGAAGCGCAGATCGATTATGACGCCTATCCGGAATTCGCCGAATACATGCGTCTCTTCATGCACCTTCAGGTCAGTCACGATCTCTGGCATGTGCTGACCGGCTATGGTCGCGACGCGCTGGGAGAGCTCTGCAATCTCGTTTACACGCGCCAGCAGACACACAATCCCGGTTTCAAATTGATCGTCGCCATCGGCTTCCTTGCGCAAAAGCTCGAGCAGCCTTTCCAGCCCATACAAAAAGCCCTCGCCGAAGCAAAACGCAATGCGCTCGCCGCCGAGTGGGTGCTGGAATATGACGTGGAGGAATTACTGCCGCTGCCGCTTTCCGAAGCGCGGGCGCGCCTCAAGATCGGCGAGCCGAAAATCTACAAAGCGGTTCCTGACGAGATCAAACGCACGCTTTTGAAGCCGAAGGTCGCCGAAACTCAGGCCGAGCGGGAGCGCGCGGCGCGGGAACGGGCGGCCTTGCAGGCAAGCTGATGCTTTCCATCAGGGCCGGGCGTTTTTATATAGCCGCCCATGACGCATGATTGCAGACTCTATCTGATTACGCCGCCGGCGATCGGCGATCTTCAACGTTTTCGCGATGATTTCGCCCGCGCGCTCGGCGCCGGCGATGTCGCCTGCGTGCAGTTGCGTCTGAAATCGCCTGAGGGCGTGTCTGCGGGCGACGACGAAACTCTGCGCGCCGCCGAAACGCTCCTGCCCATCGCGCGCGAACACGATGTCGCTTTTCTGATCAATGACCGGCCGGATCTGGCGCTGAAATCGGGCGCCGACGGCGTCCATGTGGGCCAGTCCGATGCGAGCTGCAAAAAGGCGCGGGCCGCCCTCGGCGAAGACGCCACCGTGGGCGTCACCTGTCACAATTCGAAACACCTGGCGCTTGAGGCCGGGGAGGCGGGCGCCGATTATGTGGCCTTTGGCGCCTTTTTCCCCACACAGACGAAAGAAGCGCCGACAAAGGCGGAGCCTCAACTGCTTGAATGGTGGTCTTACGCAACGACGCTGCCTTGCGTCGCGATAGGCGGCATCACCCCGGAAAATTGCGGCCCCCTAGTGCGCGCGGGCGCAGATTTCATCGCCGCCGCCGGGGCGGTCTGGTTGCACGAAGACGGTCCCGCCGCAGCGGTCAAAGCCTTCAACAAGGCGATCGCCGAGGGGTGAGGTGCCGGAACGGATCTTGCGTTGAAGCCCCCATATGTCGTGGGGAGCACTGTCATGAGCCTTCGCTGGGTGTTGCTGACCGCCATGGTGGCCATGGTCGCCATCTGTTTCACCGCCGCCTTTGTGGAAGGGTTTAACCAGGCCATGGCGGCGGCGAGCTAGTTTCGCGCGCCGAACCGGCGTAAAAGCCGGGCCATGCGGCGAGCTATTTTCATTCTGTTCTCTTGTCTTTTTCTGACGCCTGCTTTCTCACAGGAACAGGGCGCCGGGGCCGCGCTCGAGGCGCTGCTTGCGGGCGATTATGAAACGGCGCGGGCGCTTGCCGAACCGCTGGCGGAAAAAGGCGACGCCGATGCGCAGCATCTCATCGGCTATCTTTATGAAAACGGTCTCGGCGTTGAGACCGATCTTCAGCGTGCGGTGGATCTTTACGACAAGGCGGCGCGGGCCGGGCAGGCGGATGCGCAATTTGCGCTTGGCGAGCTTGCGCGCACGGGCGACGGCGTCCGGGAGGCGCCGGACATCGCCATCGGCTGGTACAAGCTGGCGGCCGAGCAGGGGCACGCACGGGCAAATCTGCGTCTCGGCGTCATGCATCTGGAAGGCGTCGGCGTCGATCAGGACAAGGCGCGCGGCGTCAAATTCCTGATGGAGGCGGCGGAGGCGGGCGAGCCGGAAGCCCAGCGCAATCTCGCCATTGCTTATCTCTCCGGCGACGGCGTGTCGCGGCATCACCCGACCGCCGCCGACTGGTTCGCCAAGGCCGCCGAGGGCGGCGATATGCTTGCCGCCTATAATCTGGGGCTGTTGTTGCAGTCCGGCGATCTCGGCGTTCCTGATCTTGAGGCGTCGGCGACGTATATGCGCAAAGCGGCGGAGGCGGGCTTCGCGCCCGCCATGACCGGGCTTGGCTTGCTGGTCCATAGCGGCGTCGACGCGGAGGAAAGCCCCGCCGACTGGTTCGAGCGCGCGGCCGAGGCCGGCGACCCGCAGGGGCGGTTTCTTTATGCGGTCGCCCTGTCCGAAGGCGACGGACGCGAGAGGGACGCGGAAGCCGCCCTGCTGCTGGTCGACGGCCTGATCGCCGACCCCGAGGTTGATCCGGCTCTCAAGGACCAGGCGAAGAAGCTGCGTCGCCGCTTGCGATAAAACCTCTATTCACGTTTTGTTTCCTTCCACGCGGAACCGCCCTATGGTCGCGCCATGAGCGCAGTGATTCGCATTTTGGGCGTCGATCCGGGCTCCGCGGCCACCGGCTGGGGCGTGGTCGAGCGCGCGGGCGCGCGGCTTTCCTATGTCGCCTCCGGCGTCATCCGGCCGAAGCGGGGCGCGGCCCATGCCGCGAAACTCGCCGAGATTTTCGAAGGGCTGCAAGCGCTGATTTCCGAGTTCGGACCCGACGAGGCGGCGGTGGAGGAGACATTCGTCAACGCCAATCCCCGCGACGCGCTGGTCTTGGGACAGGCGCGCGGCGTCGCCTTGTTGGCGCCGGGGCTCGCCGGGCTGGCTGTCGCCGAATATGCGGCGAATTCGGTGAAGAAGTCCGTGGTGGGCAAGGGCCATGCGGACAAAACTCAGGTCGCCGCCATGGTGAAAGTGCTGCTCCCGAAATGCGGCGCGCTGGCGAGCGACGAGGCGGATGCGCTCGCCGTCGCTGTCTGTCACGCTCATCACAGTAGTTTTCGCAAATTGGAGGCGTCGTAAATGATCGGCAGGTTGAAAGGCGTTGTCATCTCGCTGGCGGAAGATACGGCCATCATCGATGTGAATGGCGTCGGCTATGAAATTCACGCCGCGCCGCGCGTGCTGCAAGGTTTGACGCCGGGTGACGAGACGACGCTGTCTATTGAGACATTGGTGCGCGAAGACCTGATCCGGCTTTACGGCTTTCCGTCCGAGAATGAGCGTCAGGCGTTTCGTCTTTTGCAAAGCGTGCAAGGGGTCGGCGCGAAACATGCGCTCGGGATTTTACAGGTGCTGACGCCGTCCGAACTTTACGACGCGGTGACGGCGGAAGACGTCACTGCGGTTTCCCGCGCCCATGGGGTGGGCAAGAAACTCGCCCAGCGCATCGTCACCGAATTGCAGTCAAAGGCCGGCGCGCTCGCCGGCGCCGGAGGCGAAGTGATCGCCATGGCCGCGCGTAAAAAGGTCGCCGCCGCGGCGCCGTCCGATCCCGCTTTGGCGGCGAAGGCGGACGCCGTCTCGGCCCTCGCCAATCTCGGCTATGACGGCGTTGAGGCGCGCCGCGCCGTCGCCCGCGCCGCGGAAGGCATGGACTCTCCCGGCGTTGAAGCGCTTATTAAAGCGGCGCTCAAAGAACTGGCGGCGGCGTAAGGGAACAGGGACGCAACTCCCCCCCCTCTCCCGCTGGCGGGAGAGGGGCCGGGGGTGAGGGTGGAAGTTTTCCCATATGGAACCACGCCGAAATATAAAGCGAGCGAGAAAACTAAGGCAATTTGCAAATAAGCCGGAGCAAATGGCGTGGGAAGTTTTGCGCGAGTTTCGCAAGCATGGATTTCCGGTGCGCCGTCAACACGGAGTAGGCCGCTTTGTTGTAGACTTCGCTGTCGTGAAAGCGAAGCTTGCTATTGAGATCGATGGCGGCATCCACAAATTGCCGGCAGTTGCTGAACGCGATGCCGTGCGAGAAAAAGAAATTGTCGAAAGCGGGTGGCGCATGTTGCGCATATCTGCGGAGGTCGCGATGAATGAAGATCAGTTATGCGCGCTGATGCAAAAAGAACTTGGGTTATGAAGCTTAAAGAGCACCCTCACCCCCGGCCCCTCTCCCGCAAAGCGGGAGAGGGGAGAAGGACCTTTTCCCATGGCTGAACCTGCTTACAAAGATGACCGTTTAATTGACGGCGAGCGCAAGGGAGAAGACGCCGATGCGGCGCTGCGCCCGAAAAAGCTCGACGATTTCGTCGGTCAGCCGAGCGCCAAGGACAATCTCCGGGTTTTCGTGCAAGCCGCGAAGGCGCGCGGCGAGGCGCTCGACCACGTGCTGTTTCACGGGCCCCCGGGCCTCGGCAAGACGACTCTGGCGCAGATCGTCGCCAATGAACTGGAAGTCAGCTTCCGCGCGACCTCGGGCCCCGCGATCACCAAGCCCGGCGATCTTGCGGCGCTGCTCACCAATCTCGAAGCCGGCGACGTCTTGTTCATCGACGAGATTCACCGCCTGTCGCCCCATGTCGAGGAAGTGCTCTATCCCGCGATGGAGGATTTCGCCCTCGATCTCATCATCGGCGAAGGTCCGGCGGCGCGCTCGGTCAGGATCGATCTGCCGCGCTTCACGCTGATCGGAGCGACAACGCGCTCGGGGCTGCTCGCCAAACCGCTGCTCGACCGGTTCGGCATCCCCGTGCGTCTCGATTTCTATTCTGAAAAAGATCTCGCGCGCATCGTCTCGCGCGGCGCAGCTTTGTTGAAAGCCGAGATGTCCGCCGACGGCGCCGGAGAAATCGCGCGCCGGGCGCGCGGGACGCCCCGCGTCGCGGGGCGGCTGCTGCGCCGCGTGCGCGATGTGGCGACGGTGGAAGGAGCCGGCGTCATTGACGCGGCGGTCGCCGACAAGGCGCTGAAGCGTCTCGAAATCGACGTCCTAGGTCTTGATCCGCTCGACCGGCGTTATCTTCGTCTGATTGCGGAGCATTTCGGCGGCGGTCCCGTGGGCGTTGAAACCATCGCCGCGGCCCTCGCCGAAGCGCGCGACGCTGTCGAGGATGTGATCGAACCCTTCCTGTTGCAGCAGGGCCTCATCCAGCGCACGCCCCGCGGCCGCGTTCTTTCCGTCAGCGCCTGGGCGCATCTCGGATTGCCCGCGCCGAAGGGCGCGGCGTCGGATTTGTTTGGCGAAAACTAGCGTGGCTGCCAAGCGCCTCAATCTTGAAGCCGTCAGATCGGAAAGTGATTTCCACGATCTAGTGGCGAGAGAGTTTGCTTTCTCTGATTATTATGGCCGTAACCTCGATGCTTTCGAAGAGTGCTTTGAAGAGTTTTGCAGCGGCGACACGGTATTCGTCTCGGGATTGAGCAGTCTTCCAACGCCGCTGCGAGACTATGTGAGCAAGTATCTAAACGTAATGAAACAGTTAGAGGCTTCGTCGCCTGATTTATTCAATTTAGTCATCGAATAGTGACCATTCCGCACTAGGATCATTTCCGCAATTTCGGGGAGGGCGCGTCATGGGCGGATCGATCGGGCTGACGCTGTTTTTCGGGCTGTTCCTCGCGGTCGGGGCGGCGATGCTGTTCTGGGGCGGGCGGTCTTATTATTATTCGCTTGAGGCGGCGCATTGGCCGACAACGCCGGGCGACATCATCGCGTCGGATTTCAGGGTGAACTCCGATAGCGACGGCGACACCTACGAAGCCAAGGTCGAATACAAATACGCGCCCGACGGCTATGAGCGCATCGGGAAGACCATTGCGTTCGGTTACACCGCGAGTTCGGGCCGCCAGTTCCATCACGAGATTTACGAGGCGCTGCCCGTGGGCGCGCAGGTCGCCGTGCGCTACGACCCGTCGAAACCGGACCGCGCGGTCCTCACCCATGGCGTCAACCGCTCGATCCTCTTCATCCTGATTTTCGGCTTGATCTGGACGGTGTTCACGGTCGGCATCCTGTCGATCTTCCTGTTGAGCGAACAGGGGGCCGGCGGGCTGCTTGACAATATGGTTATATATTCCCGAAACTGAAAATAGTTTTGGAATATAGATCATATGAAGGATGGTGATGGTCGCGCCGGCTTAACGGCGGCAATTGAGAATTACATTCTGAATTATTTCGAGCGCCCAAATGCCGAGCCGCTCTCAGGCGCATGTTTGGTTGAGCGCTTTAATGAGCAAGATCCGGATGCCTTTACAGAGTTCTTGGAGGATTTCTCACGCAAGTTTAAGATATCGGTTCCGCAAGCTAAAAACCCAGGAAAGTATTATCTGGCGCTGAAAAAGTCGAAATTTTTTGGCGGGGCATGCTCATTCCGCCGAACTCAAGAATCGGCGGTTTTGTATGTTGATGAACTCTATTTTGAAGAGCTCTGCCAGATCGCGTACGCAAAGCAGTGGCCGCTAAAATATGCCTTATGTGCAGAGGCGCTAGCCTAACTAAACAACGCCAAAGTCCCGCAAATGCCCTTCAATGCGGCCGTGCAGATCGGCTTCCGTCTTGTTATAGATGTGGATGACGGCGTAGTTTTTCACGCCTGCGCCGTTGGCGATGAAAAGATTGGCGTTGTGCCACCAGTCGTCTTCCGCAAGCTCGATCAAATTCTTCGTCTGCGCGTGCATGACGCCGAAGACCGCCGAGCCCTGATCGGCGATGACGGTCTCCATCTGCGGCGCGATCTCATTGAAGGCGGATGGCGATGCGTTGCGCGCGTCGAAAACCTTGCCGCCGAGGGATTCCACGATGCGCGCGATTTCGGCTGACGGGTAAACCCGCTGCGCCGCCTCGCTCACCGTATCGAAACGCCCGAGATAGATGATGGACCCCGGTTTCGCCGGCGGCGGCGTGACGTGAAAGCGCTTGCGATAGGCGCCGACTTCTTCAGGGCCCCAGTAATAACTCGGAATGCGCTTGCGCAAGACGCGCGCATTTTCAATGAGCACGGGCTCCTTGACGATGACATAGTCGATGCCGAGCGCCTCGACGTCGCGAATGGCGTAGGATTTCTGCGCAAGGAATTCCGGCAAGAGCAACGGCTCGATCAGATTGTCCTGTGTCACCAGCGACAACACATAATCGCCGACCCAGTCGCCATAGGTGTAGGGTGTTTCGCATTCGACCACCGTGCCGCGCGGCAATGTTTTCGAGGGCGCGTGTTTGGGCGTCTTGATGATTTCAGCGGTCGAAGGCGGGCGGATCGAAAACCGCGCCGTATATTTGCCGTCATGAAGCGCGAGCCCCTTGGGTGTGTAGACGAGATTTTCCACGTCGAGATATTCCGGGCGCGGCGTTTTGTAGACGAGGCGGCGCTGCGCCTCGCGATCGCCGGCGACGGGAATTTCGTCGGCCTGCACGGTCTCAAGTTCTTCCGGCGTTAGCGCTCGCCAGGCGCCGGCGCCCGCCAGCGCCTTTTGCAGGGGCGCGGCGACCGCCACCCGGGCGCGCACAAGCGGATGACGCCAGTCGAGATTGCCCATCACTTTCATCGGAAAAGAACTCTCATTAACTTTTTGCCTACTGTGTGTCTTTCTTGCGAGGCAAGACGACCGCCCCCAGAACAGGCCCGTTATGAACAGCGATAACGTCTATAGGTTGCCGATCCGTATTTATTACGAGGATACGGATTTTTCCGGCGTGGTTTATCACGCCGCCTATCTGAAATTCTTCGAGCGCGGCCGGACCGAGGCGCTCCGCGCCTGCGGGGTTCACCATTCCGAGCTGCTGGCGCGCGAGGAGCCCCTCGCCTTCGCCGTCCGAAAGATGACCACGGAATGGCTGATCCCCGCCAAAATCGACGACATGCTGGAGGTGCGGACCCGTTTCGTTTCCGCCAAGGGCGCCCGGATGATGCTGTCCCAGGAGATATGGCGCGATGACGTCCTCCTCGCCCGGGCCGAGGTCGAAGCCGCGTCCATGTCGCTTTCGGGCCGCCCGCGCCGCCTTCCAGCGGACATTCTCGCCAAATTTTGAGGCCTTGCCGGACTCCCCGGCGCCATGGCGAACAGGGCGGCTTCGGACTGCTGACAGGCCTGGTCAGACGTCAGCCGGCTAAAACCCCATGCGGCTCAGGCGCCGCTGAAAAAAAGTCGTAAACCTTTCATTAACCGTCATTAAACTTTGGAAATCGCCGCTTTGAACCGCGCGGAGGCCTCCTATTCGCCCAAATTCCAGTGATAAGGGGATTAAACGGGAAGCCGTTCGGTGTTAACCATGGTTGGGCCCCGCGCGGGGTGAAACGCGCGACAGGAAGGCTTGCGCCTATTTTTCCCGTCAGCCGATGGGATGGTCGGGCGCGGGGTAAAAACAGTTTCGGTATCGGCCCCCTTAAAGGCGGGGCGCATGAGGGATAGTCAGAACAATGGAAACAGAAGTCGCGGGCGCCGCAGCAGCCGGAATGGGGGGCGATTTCAGCCTCTGGAGTTTGTTCCTGCGCGCCGATCCGATTGTGAAGTCGGTGATGGGCATCCTTGTCATCGCCTCCGTGTGGTCCTGGGCGGTGATCATCGACAAGTCGCTCACCTTCGGGCGCATCAAGTCGAAATCGAAAAAATTCGAGGACCAGTTCTGGTCCGGCAAGCCGCTGGACGAGCTTTACCGGAAAATGCGCGACCGCGACGATCATCCCATGGCCCGCGTCTTCGGCGTCGGCATGGAGGAATGGAGCCGGGTCAAAGGCTCGGGCGGGCGCACCGATGCGCTGGTCGTCGGCGCGCGCGAGCGCATCGACAAGATGCTGAACGTTTCCGTCTCGCGGGAGCTGGAGAAAGCCGAAAGCAGTCTCGGCGTTCTCGCGACGGTCGGCTCTGCCGCGCCCTTTATCGGTCTTCTCGGCACAGTCTGGGGCATCATGAACGCGTTCCAGGCGATTGCGCTCACCAAGGACACGAACCTCGCCGTCGTCGCGCCCGGCATCGCCGAAGCGCTTTTTGCAACGGCGCTGGGTCTTCTCGCCGCGATCCCGGCGGTGATCGGGTACAACCGTTATTCAGCCGCGCTGAATTCCTTCGCCGTGCGGCTTCAGGGCTTTGCGGACGAGTTCTCGGCGATCCTTTCCAGTCAGCTTGACGAAAGGGCGCGCTGATGGCGGTCAATCTCAACAGCGGCGGCGGGCGCCACCGGCCTGGGCGAACGCGCCCCATGGCCGAAATCAACGTGACGCCGCTCGTCGACGTGATGCTCGTCCTCCTGATCGTGTTCATGGTCGCCGCGCCGCTTCTGACCGTGGGCGTCGCCGTTGATCTGCCGGAAACGGCGGCCGATCCGATCCAGGAGCAGGGCGAGCCGCTGACCGTGACGGTGTCCGCTGACGGCACGATCTATGTGCAGGAAACGCCGGTGCAATATGAAAATCTCGTAGCGCATCTCGAGGCCGTGGCGACGGCCGGCTATGATCAGCGCATTTTCATTCGCGGCGACGAAAACCGCGCCTATGGCGACGTCGTGCGCGTCATGGGCCGGATCAACGCCGCCGGTTTCCGCCGGATCGGTCTCGTGACCGATCAGGAACAATAACGGCGCGTACGGACGTTTTGTAGCAAAGGCCCTCAGGTTCCATGCGTTTTGGCCTCTTCGCATCGGTTGTGCTGCACCTCGCCATTGTCGGGGCCGGGTTTATTTTGCCGCAATTCATCACGCTGCCGGATGTGACGTCGGAGCCTTACATTCCGCTCGATCTCATCGCCGAAGCCGAACTTGACCTCACGACCAGCGTGCCGGCTGCCGCGCCTGAACCCGTAGAGGAAGAAGAACCGGATCCGGACCTGCCGGAACCGCAGGTCGAGGAGCCGGAGCCCGCGCCAGCGGAAGAAGCGGCGGAGCCGGAAAACCTGCCGGAACCGGAGCCCGAGCCTGTGGTGGAGGAGCCGGAGCCCGAGCCGGTGAAGCCCGAGCCGAAACCGGAACCCAAGCCCGAGCCGCCGAAGGAAACGCCGAAACCGCCGGTGAAAAAGCCGGAACCGAAAAACGACGATCTCGATCTCGACGCGCTATCGCAACTGATCGACAAGGAGCGGGAGGATGAGCGCCGTGAAACGCCCCGCGATACGCCTTCCCAGACCACGGAAACCGCTGACCGCGAGCGCCCCGCCATCGGCGCCGGCGACCGCCTGACGGCGAGCGATGAGGCGAAAATGCGCGCGGCGATCCAGCGCTGCTGGAACGCAGGCACGATCATCGGCGCGCCGGAACCGGAAAAGCTCATCGTTGTTATCGATTTCGAACTTAATCGTGACGGCACGCTCGCCTCGTCGCCGCGGGTGGTGAATGAGCTGCAAATCAATCTATCAGGAAATCAGTTCTGGCGCGTGGCGCAGCGCGAAGCCCTGAGCGCAGTCTCCAAATGCGCGCCTTATGATTTCCTGCCTGTCGAGCGCTATGAAAGCTGGAAAGAATTCCGCCTGAACTTCAATCCGGCGGAGATGGTGGGGCGCTAGGCTGAGAACGGAAAATCCGGCGCGAATTTCCGTTATTTAAAATGCGCGCCCGACAAAATATGGACAAGGTGAGCTGTAATATCCAAAAGCCCGTGTCCTGCAAAACGAACACATTTCAGGGGGCCTGAAAGAGAGTAACGACATGAAGAGATTATTGATCATCCTCCTGACCGCGATTGCAGTAGCGGCGACGCCCGCCGCCGCGCGCGTCACCATCGACATCACGCAAGGCAATGTGGATCCAATGCCGGTCGCCGCGCCGAATTTCCTCGGCGCTGATGAGGCGACGCAAGGGCTCGGCCGCGACATCACCGGCGTCATCATGAACGATCTCGACCGCTCGGGCCTTTTCCAGGTGATCGATCAGCGCGCCTATATCGAAAAACCGGAAAGCGTGAACCAGCGTCCGCGTTTCGCCGACTGGCGCATCATCAATGCGCAGGTCTTGATCGTCGGTGAGGTGGAGGAGCTTTCCGACGGCCGAATTCAAGTCGCGACGCGCGTCTGGGACGTTTACTCCGACGAGCAGCTCGGGGCCGTGGCGTTCAAGACGCCGGCTGACAACTGGCGGCGCGCCGCGCACAAGGTTGCGGATTTCGTCTACAAGACGCTCACGGGCGAGGACGGTTATTTCGATACGCGCATTGTTTTCGTTCACGAGACCGGGCCGAAGGAAAAGCGCGTCAAACGCCTGATGATTATGGATCAGGACGGCGCCAACCCGATCCCGCTCACCGACGGCCTCAACTATCAGGTGCTGACGCCGCGCTTTTCGCCGACGCAGCAGCAGATCACTTACATGGCGCTGTTCGATAACCGCCCGGGCCAAGTTTATCTCTTCAACATCGAAACCGGCGAACAGGAACAGCTCGGCACGTTCCGGGGCATGACTTTCGCCCCGCGCTTTTCGCCCGATGGCCGCGAGGTCATGATGTCCATGGAGCGCAACGGCAATTCCGACATCTTCAACATGGATCTGTCGACGCGGCGCCTGACGCGCCTCACCGATAATCCGTCTGTCGATGTCTCGCCTACCATGTCGCCGGATGGACGGCGCATCGCCTTTACGTCGGATCGGGGCGGCACGCCGCAGATCTATACGATGAACGCCGACGGCTCGAACCAGAAGCGCATCACTTTCGGGCAGGGACGTTATCAGACCCCGGTCTGGAGCCCGCGCGGCGACCTCATCGCCTTCACCCGCCAGTATAATGGCCGCTTTTATATCGGCGTGATCCGCCCGGACGGCACCGGCGAAAGGCTGCTGACGGAAAGCTATCTTGAGGAAGGGCCGACCTGGTCGCCCAATGGCCGCGTCATCATGTTCTATCGCCAGACGCCCACGCGGCGCGACGGAACCGGCGGCTCCTCACAGCTCTGGTCGGTGGATCTGACGGGCCGGAATTTACGCCGTGTGCGGACTCCCGGCGATGCGTCGGACCCCGCCTGGTCGCCGCTTTTGCCCTAACAGCCTAGAATAGGGAGGTTTTTTCGGGCGATCGTAACCGAAAATTCATTTTCGCGCCGGAACAGCCGTTCTTGATTGCTGGCGCGTGTATCGCTACGATTCAGAAGTTGGCTAAATTTTATGAATTGGTCGACACTGAATTGTAATAAGGGGGAAATAAGCTTCCGCTGCGATTGTGCGCCGCAAACGCCGGCGGAGTGTAAGTAAAAAGGCTTTGGGGCGGGGGCGCGCTCGCCGGGCCGGATTGAAATGAGCCCAGCGGTTTCAAGACCGGTGACTGGGGAAGTGGAGCAAATAAAATGATGAAGTTTTTCAAAATCGCCGGGATCTTCGCGTCGCTCGCGTTGGTTGCGGCTTGTGCAAGCACGGGACCTGATCTCGATGCGTCTGCGGGCGCCGACACGACCACCAGCGCTGCGCCGACGGGCCCCGTTCCGGGCAGCCAGGCTGACCTTGAGAATTCTGCGGGCCACCGCGTTTTCTTCGGTTATGACGAGTACACGCTTACGGGCGAAGCCCAGGCGACGCTCGCGCGTCAGGCTGCGTGGCTGAAAGAATATCCGGAAACCCGCATTCTCGTCGCCGGCAACTGCGATGAGCGCGGCACCCGCGAATACAACCTCGCGCTCGGCGCCCGCCGCGCTGAAGCCGCGAAATCCTATCTCGTAAGCCTCGGCGTTGACGCTTCGCGCATCACCACCGTTTCTTATGGCAAGGAACGTCCGATCGATCCGCGTTCGACGGAAGCCGCCTGGTCGGTCAACCGCAACGCCACGACGACGATCACGGGCGCAGGCGCCTAACCGGCGCTGCTCGGCTTTGTGAACAAGGGGCGCGCCGTCATTCGTGACTGGCGCGCCTTTTTGTTGCCAATTGTCCCCGGGCGCTGGAAAACTTCGTGTTTTCGCCGCATTTTGCGCCATAAGAGAAAATCGGCGACACTCCCATCGCTTGTATTCCCGAGGGTTAGATCATGACGCTTATTAGAACCGCCGCCATCACCTTCGCCGCCGCCTGCCTGATCGCAGGACCGGCTGCCGCTGGCACCAAGGACGACATTCGCGACCTGCAGGCGCGGCTCGACGCAGCGGAGCAGGCGCTTGCGGGGCAGAGCCAGGCGATCCTGAAAGTCTCGCAAATGGAGCGTCAGATTCAGGAGCTCACCGGCGAAATCGAGCGGCTGCAATATGAACTCGATCAGGCGAATACGCGCCTCGACGCAGTGAGCGCAGTCCTTGCGGGCGATTCCAATTATGAAACGCCGGGCGATTTCTCCGGCGGCGTTTCCGGCGACGGGCCGATGTCGCTCATGCCGGGCGCGGGCGATGAGGGCGGGGCCGGCGATCCGATCGGCGATCAGATTCAGCAATCTTCCGGCGCCGGCCAGCAGGGCGAGGCAAGCGATGTGGCGCTGCCCCTCGATCCCAATGCGGCGTTCGATTACGCCTCCGGCTTTCTGCTCGCTGGCGACTATCAGCGCGCCAAGGCGGCGTTCCAGCTTTATGTGGACGCCTTCCCAAATCATCCGCGTACGGCGGATGCGCAATTCCGCCTCGGCGAGATTCATCTGGCGCTTGGCGAGAACGCCGCGGCGGCGGACGCCTTTATCGCGCATATTCGCAACTATCCGAACGATCAGCGCGCCGCTGAAGCCTATCTGAAACTGGGCACCGCTTTCGCGCGGCTCGACAAGGCGAGTGAAGCCTGCACGGTCTTCAAGACTATGAAGTCGAAACACCCGAATGCGCCGACGCCCGTCATGCAGCGCGCCGATCTTGAGATGTCGCGCATCGACTGCAAATAGGCAGTGACCGGCCCGTCGACGTCGCTGACGGAAACGGCGTTTTTCGAGCGCCTACAATCCCTGAACATGCCGAAGAGATTTGCGGCCGCCGTTTCCGGCGGCCGCGATTCCATGGCGCTGGCGCGGATGTGCGCCGCCTATGCTGAGAAAACCGGCGCAAAGTGCCTGGCGCTGACCGTCGATCACGGCCTGCGCGCAGAGGCGGGTGAAGAAGCGGCGAAAGTCAAGACTTGGTGCGAAGCAGCGGGCCTCGATCATCGCACCCTGCGCTGGGAAGGGGACAAACCCAGATCGGGCGTTCAGGCGGCGGCGCGGTTTGCGCGTTACAGGCTCTTGATCGAGGCTGCGCAGGAAAATGGCTGCGAAGCGCTCCTCACTGCGCATAGTGAAGACGATCAGGCGGAAACGCTGTTCATGCGGCTCTCCCGCGGCGCGGGACTCAAAGGTCTCGCGGCCATGCGGGCCGAAAGCCTCGTCGCCGCGGGCGCCGACGCGCCCATGCGCTTGTTGCGGCCCCTGCTTTCATTCAGCCGTGAAAGCGTCACGGCCTGGCTTCATGAAATCGGTCAGGACTATCTCGACGACCCGTCTAATCTCGATGAACGCTTTGAGCGCGTGCGGGTGCGCGCGCTTCTGGCGGCGCTTGCCGAGCAAGGGCTTCTTGCCGGGGCGTCGCTGGCGGCGTCGGCGGAAAAGCTTGCCCTCGCGGAAGACGCGGCCCGGGCCCAGGAAGAGGCGCTGTTGGGCCATCTCGGCGGATGCTTTTACCCTTGGGGCGGCGTCTCCCTCGACCGCTGGGACGGAAAAGTCCCGGGCGCGGCCGGTCTCGCCCGCCGGCTTATCCACGCGGCTGGCGGCGGGGAGTATCCGGCGGAAGAGAGCGCCGCCCTCGAGGCCATCAAAAAGGCGTCGTCAGAACGGGCCGCCACCTTGGGCGGCGCGCTGATCCGGGGCTGGAAACCCCGTCTGTGGTTCCTGCGCGAGCCGGCGGCGCTGACGGGCCGGGCCGGGGTTGCGCCGATGACCGCCCAACCCCTGACCGGGCCTGTCCTCTGGGATCGCCGTTTCGTGATCGCGCCGAATGACCCGTCCGGAAACCTCGAAATCGCGCCGCTGGGCGCGCAAGGGGCGGGTCTTCTGGGTCCCCGGGCCTGCCTTTTCCGGGGGCCGGCGGAAGGGCTCGCCGCCCAGCCGGGGCTCTGGCGCCAAGGCGTATTGATTGGCGCGCCGGCGCTCCCATTTATGGACACAAGAAATGTGACATGCCGGTCCTTGCTTCAGGAGCGTTTTGACGGCCGGATTGTTAGATTTTCGTAGATTTGCCGCAAATTGCGCTGAAGGTCATGGCGCTGGCATTTCTTAACGCCTATCTACTAGGGTTCAGGGAATTTCCCGATACGCCCGATATAAGCGCGTCCCGGTCCTAAGCGGCGCGGCAAGATTTGAGAGGAAAGAAGACACGGAATGAACGGACGCAACATTCTCATCTGGGGCCTCGTCATCGTCTTCTTCGTCGTGGCGCTTCAGCTTTTCGAATTTTCAACGCCAGGCCCGCAGCCGACCCAGCTCAGCTATTCCGAATTTGTGAGCCGCATCGACAATGGCGGCATCAACGAGGCGAAAGTCGCCAAGGGTCAGGTCACAGGCACGCTTTCCGACGGGTCGGAATTCGTCACCACCATTCCCGAAGACGGTCAGACCGCCGCCGCCGAGCGTTTGAACGACGCGGGCGTCTCGACGGAAATCGAGAAGGAAGAAGAGCTGCCGCTTCTCCTTTCGCTTTTGATCAATATTCTGCCTCTTCTGATCTTCCTCGCTTTCTTCCTGTTCATCATGCGCCAGATGCAGGGCGCCGGCGGCAAGGCCATGGGCTTCGGAAAGTCGAAGGCGAAGCTTCTCACCGAGCGTCAGGGGCGCGTCACCTTCGATGATGTCGCCGGCATCGACGAGGCGAAAGAAGAGCTCGAGGAAATCGTCGAATATCTGAAAGACCCGATGAAGTTTCAGCGCCTCGGCGGCAAGATCCCGAAAGGCGCGCTGCTCGTCGGTCCGCCGGGTACGGGTAAAACGCTGCTTGCGCGCGCCATCGCCGGCGAAGCCAATGTGCCGTTCTTTACAATCTCCGGTTCCGACTTCGTCGAGATGTTCGTGGGCGTCGGCGCCAGCCGCGTGCGCGACATGTTCGATCAGGCCAAAAAGAACGCGCCCTGCATCATCTTCATCGACGAGATCGATGCGGTGGGCCGTCACCGCGGCGCAGGGTTAGGCGGCGGCAATGACGAGCGCGAGCAGACCCTGAACCAGCTTCTCGTCGAAATGGACGGTTTCGAGGCGAATGAAGGCATCATCCTCATCGCCGCGACCAACCGCCCCGACGTCCTTGACCCGGCGCTCTTGCGTCCCGGCCGTTTCGACCGTCAGGTCGTCGTGCCGAACCCGGATGTGGCCGGCCGCGAAAAGATTTTGAACGTCCACGCCAAGAAAGTGCCGCTGGCGCCCGATGTGAACATCCGCACCATCGCGCGCGGCACGCCGGGCTTTTCCGGCGCCGATCTCGCCAATCTCGTCAATGAGGCGGCGCTTCTCGCCGCACGGCGCGGCAAGCGGTTCGTGACGGCGCGCGAATTCGACGATTCCAAAGACAAGGTGATGATGGGCGCGGAACGCCGCTCCATGGTGATGACCGATGAGGAGAAAACCCTCACCGCCTATCACGAGGCGGGCCACGCCATGGTGTCGATCTGCGTGCCGGGCAACGACCCCGTGCATAAGGCGACGATCATCCCTCGCGGCCGCGCGCTCGGCATGGTTCAGTCTCTGCCCGAACGCGACCGTTACTCCATGACGCTGCAACAGATGACCGCGCGCATCGCCATGGCCATGGGCGGGCGCGTCGCGGAAGAGTTGAAATTCGGCCGGGAGAAAGTCACTTCGGGCGCCTCTTCCGACATCGATATGGCGACCAAGATCGCGCGCGCCATGGTCACGCAATACGGACTTTCCGAAAAGCTCGGGCCCATCGCCTATGCCGAGGACGAAGGCGAAGTGTTCCTTGGGCAGTCGATTGCGCGCACCAAAACCATCTCGACGGATACGGCGAAGCTGATTGAAGACGAGATCAAGCGTTTCGTCACCGAGGGTCATGACCTTGCGAAAAAGATCCTCACCGAACGCCGCGACGACTGGGAAAAACTCGCCCAGGCGCTGCTCGAATTCGAGACGCTCACCGGCGAGGAAATCCAGAAGATCCTCAATGGCGAAACCATCGTTCGCGAGGACCCGCTGGATCCCAAGGATCATACCCCGCCGTCTTCCGTGCCGAGCTCCGGCGCGCCTTCCGGCGGCAAGAAGCGCGACGACGGAACTGGCGGCATGGAGCCGAGCCCGCAAGGCGCCTGACAGACGCTGTCTAAAGCGGGGGCGGAATGATGATGGTCCGTATCAATGCACCATGGTCTGGCGCGCTCTTCCTTCTTGCCGGGCTCTTCCTGCTGTCAGCATGCGATGACAGCAGGGTGGCCGGGCCAGAGGCGGCTCAATCCCCTGTCAGCATCGGCATGATGCGGCTGGACTATTCCGATCCGGCCCGCCCGTCATGGGCGAGCAGGGACGAGGCCCGCCCCGTAAACGCCTGGATTTGGTATCCTGCCGCTGACGCAGCCGTTGCAGAGTCATTCGACATCCCATCGGACAAGCCGGTTTTTATTGGCGGGCGCGCGATTCGGGATGCGCAAATCGCGCCGGGGCGTCATCCTTTGATTGTTCTTTCCCATGGCACGGGCGGTTCGGCCTTTCAGATGATGTGGCTCGGGCGCCGGCTTGCCGAAGCCGGATATGTCGCTGCTGCCATTGATCATCATGGCAATACCGCAGCGGAAGACGAGTTTGATCCGAGAGGATTTTTATATGTGTGGGAACGGCCGCGCGACATATCGTTCCTGATTTCGGAAATTCTGGCGGATCCACAATTCAGCGAATCTCTGGATTCTCAGCGCATCGGTGCGGCCGGATTTTCGCTGGGAGGCTATTCGGTGACGGCGACTCTGGGCGGCCGGATTGACCTTGAGCGCTTTGCGGCTTTTTGCGCCTCCAGCGAAGCGGACAACACCTGTCTGCCGCAGACGGAATATCCTGACGTCGAGGAAGACCTTGAGGCCTTGCTTCAATCAGATCCGTCCGCCGCCCCGGAGAAGGAAGCATCCGCCGCTTCCTATCGCGATGATCGGATTAAGGCCGCCGCCGTTATGGCGCCGGCAATTGTTCAAATGTTTTCCGATGAGAGCCTGTCGGAAATCGATGCGCCGCTTTTGATCCTGGCGGGGCAGGCCGACGAGGTTGCGCCGGTGGCGACGAATGCTCAGCGGCTCGCCGACGCCGTGTCCAACGCGGAAATGAACATCTATTCTGACGCCGGTCACTACGTATTTCTCAATGCCTGCACGTCACGCGGAAAACGGTATGTTCCCGTCTGCAAGGATGCAAGCAGCGTTGATCGGGTTGCGATCCATGAGGATGCCGCGGCGCAAATAGAATCCCATTTCGATAGCGTTTTTGCAATGGAATAGTCCTGCAGGGCGCGTCATCACATTTACGAAAACGGCGTCCGCGCTTGGGGGTGCGGACGCCGTCTTTTTAAGCCGGCAGCGCGTAGTCGCTCACGGCTATTCCGTCAGCGTCACGCCGCGCTGATTTTCCATGGCGCCGGCGAAGGCCCAGCCGCCGAAAGTCTCCGACACTGCGACCATGAGTTCGTTCTCGCCTTTTTTAAGATCGAGCCCGACGCTGTCGAAGAACCCGACCGTGCCGAGAAAACGGTAATCGCGCACGGACCATCCGGCGTCGCCTTCATAGATGCGCTTGCCATTGAGATAGACGCGCACGCGGTCGGAATAGCCGAAACGAAGTTTTTTCATCTGGTCGCGATCGGATGCGATCGACAGGCGGATGAAGACGGTCGAATCGTTTCCGGATAGGCGTTCGCGAATTTTCGAAATATTGGCGACGCCATTGGTTTCAACGGCGAGCCTGTCCCAGTCGAGATCGTCGCCTGTGGTCGGGGACAAGGTCAGCGCGTTGCTGACTTCAGCTTCCGGGAAAACGGACGAGACAGTCCATTCTTCAATCAGTCCGCCAGGAAGCGCAGGAGTTTCCTTCGCTTCGCCGACAATCTTCTCGCCCTCTTTCAAAGGCCGGAAGACGATATTGGAAAAATGCACGGCCACAGCGCCGGAAACCCGCAAGCCGGCATAGCCCGATTTCAAATCGGTCTTGAGGTCCGGCACATGCAGGACCGGCGCATCGCTGTTGAAATAGAAATCGGCCCTGTCGCCTTTCACAACGACTTTCACATGGTTCCACCCGTCATAAGTCTGGCTGACGGCCGCGATGGCGTTCTTGTCGGAAAAAATCTGCCAGGCGGAATTTCCGTTCTCCACGGGCGTATATTGAACGGCGTCCGGTTTTTCATTGAGGTGGGAGCGGACGTAAATTTCTTCAAAACGGCTGTCGCTCTCGGCCCTCCACATGGGGCCGATAAAACCCTGCACCTCGTCATAGGCTGCGTCGAATTCGATGACCCCGTCGGTGAAGATTACATCATCAAGCCAGAGGCGCCCGCCTTTCATCATCAGCGCCTCGCGGCCCTTATGGGTTTCCGCGCGCGCCTCCTGCGCCTCTATGCGCCAGGTTTCGCCGCCAAAGGCGAGCGTTTCAGGCGCGCCCTCGTCTTGCGCGAACGCGAGTGAAGGGAAAAGAGATATCAAAAGGGTGGGCAAAGCATGACGCATGGAAAGCTCCGATCTTGAAATGAAACGGAGCATGGGGCGCAGCAGGGCCGGATGTATTGCAAAAAGCGGACAGAACGGGCGGTTTACAAAAGCCCGCGGCGTTCTGCGTGAAACGCCTTCGGCGTCAAGCTGATGGCGGACTGGAAAGCGTTGATCATATGCGCCTGATCGTGGAACCCCGCGCCCGCGGCGACTTCCGCCCAGTCGGGGGCGGCGGTTTTTTCCGCCGCCAGCGCCGCCGCCGTAATCTGCAGATGCCGCGCATAGGTTTTCGGGGAACAGCCCACATGATCGGCGAAGCGGCGGCGTAGATTGCGTTCGCTCACTTCTAGCCGGGCGGCGATGTCGCGCAAGCGCAATCGCCCTTCGCTGTCGCGCAGCCACTGCGCCGCAATCATCTCCGGTCCCGCTTTGGTTTTTGCACTTTGCGCAAAACACATCAGATCATCGTGAAGCGATGCGAGAATATCGGCGCCGGATCCGTGCTCGCTGAGGACGAGCGTTTTTTGACACGCTGCTTTTAAGCGCTCCGGCGCCGCCACATGCGGGTGAGCGCCATAATCGCGTGGCGCGACGCCAAAGAGGATGGCCGCATGCTCCGGCTTGACGCGCCATGCGATCAACTCCTCGTTGGGCGATGGCCTGTAGTGCTTTCCTTGATAGTAGGGGCCGCAGACTACAAGATCGAGCGCCGCCACATCGCCGGCCTTATCGCGCCGGCGCAAAACCGCGATGCTGGGCTCGCCATGAGGCAGGAGCCGATGGGCGGCGGGCGTTTCGCTATGGGCGATGCTGATCCAGGCGAGATCCAGCGCGGTCTGCGCGCCGTTCATCGCGCGCCAGGCCTGATATTGTCCCAGAGCGTGATCCGGCGCTTCAGCGACAAAGGTGGTTGCATGACCCGCCATTGCGCAAGTTTAGACGAAAGCCCATAAAACGGCAGGCGTCTCGCGCCGAAGTGAGGGCGCGGCGCGACAGATGGAAGGATTCATGAAGGCTAAAGCGGAATGGCGCATCATGGGCGTCGTCAATACAACGCCTGATTCCTTTTCCGACGGCGGGCGATATCTCGACCCAGCGACGGCCGTTGCCCACGGGCTGAAACTCGCCGAGGACGGCGCGGCTATTCTCGATATCGGGGGCGAATCCACACGGCCCGGCGCCGAGGATGTTCCCCTTGAAATGGAGCTGGCGCGCACGCTGCCCGTCATAGAAGGCATCCGGCAAAAGGGCTGCAAGGCCGCGATTTCAATCGACACGCGAAAGCCCGACGTGGCGCGGGCGGCGGTCGCCGCGGGCGCCGCCATCTGGAACGATGTCACCGCGCTTACCTTCTCGCCGGAGAGCCTTGACGCCGCGGCGTCGCTCAAATGCGACATCGTCCTGATGCATGCGCAAGGCGACCCGAAGACCATGCAGAAAGATCCGTGCTATGACGATGTGGTAGAGGACGTCTATGCCTATCTCGCGACACGCATAGAGGCCTGCGTGAAGGCGGGCGTCGGCGAGGAGCGGTTGATCCTCGATCCCGGCATCGGCTTCGGCAAGACGCTCGAACACAATCTCGACTTGCTCGCCCATCTCGATCGCTTTGGGGAATTCGGACGGCCTGTGCTGCTCGGCGCCTCGCGCAAACGCTTTATCGCGGCCCTCGACCGCGACGGACCGGCGTCAGACCGGCTCGGCGGCTCCATCGCGGCGGTGCTGGCGGGATATGTGCGCGGCGCCTCGATTTTCCGCGTTCATGACGTCGCCGAGACGCGGCAGGCGCTTGGCGTTTTTTCGGCCATAGAGGGCCGGCAGTAATTTTGCCTCTAGCGGCGCCGATGCGCCTTTGCGGCGTTACCGGCGTTTGAGAATCTGGATCACGCCTTCTTCTGCAATGGGCTCATAGGCGTCGAGCAGATGCGGATTCCTGTTCAACAGTTCAGCGTATAAGTTTTTATCGACAAGGCTGCGAATGATGATGTCAGGCTGTCGCTCGCCAATGCGCGCCGCGAGGCGATCGATCTCACCGTCATAATAGGATTGAAACAATGCTTTTTGTTCGGCGGAGAGCCCTTCTTTCTCCAGCCCGGCGCCGGCATAGAGCACGATCCACTGGCTGTGGCTGCGGTCCTTCCAGACAGCGCCGATTTCCTGCGCGAGAGGGAACGGCACTGAAATATAATTGGAAATGGCGAGCGCGGTCGGACGGTCCAGCGCTTCAGCCCAGCCGAGATCGGTCATGCGCGGGCGGCGGTCGTCATAGGCGGCGTAAGTCAGCCATGCCAGGGCAAGGATCATGAGCGCGAAAGCGATAGATAGGGGTTTGCGGAGTGCGCCCGCCGCGCCAGAGTCTTCGCGCAAAAGGCGAGCCGCTGCGGTCACCAGAGCAAGCCCGCTGAACAGGGATGCCGGATAAAGCTGGTATGGAAAAAATTTTCCCTGAAGAAAATATACGCTCACATACGCGGCGCTCATGACGCAAAAGATGCTCGTTGCAGGCGTCGGGCGTTGCCTGCCGCCTGCAGCCAGCGCGATAAAAAACGACGCTGCAACGGCGATGAATTCTTTGGATGTGAGTCCGATCAAGACGATGCTGCGGGTGGGTACGTAAATATCGCGCATGACCTTGCCCATGCTTTCGAGATAGGCCGGATAGGCCATGAGCGAGCACGCTGTCAGCGTAACGAAGACGGCGCCCGCAATGATAAGGCCGCTGCGCCACAGAAAGACAACATTGCGCTCTCGCCACAGATAGTAAAGCGCGAGCGCAACGCCCGGCGCCATGAACAAGGGCGGTTTGATCGCGGCGGCGAGCCCGGCAAGGATGGCGGCGATCATGCGCTGGCTGAGCGGCGGCCAGCTTCCGCTTTCGGCATGACGGATAAAAACGCAAGCCGCCGGCAAGGCGAAGGCGGCCGCGAGATGTTCGCGCTGGGCGAAGGCGTCATTGCACAGGAAAAAAAGAATGAAAGCCGCGGGCGTAATAACGAGAAGGCGGCTCGGACCGGCGTCAGCAATTGCATCCGGCAAGATCCGGTCGCTGACATAAAGCGCCATGAGAATGGCCGCATAGGCGGTGGCGTAAACGGCGAAGCCGCCGCCGAGGCCTGTCGCCTGCGTAATGACCGCACCCGGCATGTATAAGAAAACGGCCACGGGCGGGGCTGTGTCCACAATGTCCACATAGGCCTTTTCGCCGTTCAGCATGCGCTGGCACATGTCGAGAAGCCAGCTCACATCGGGGGTCAGGCCGCTCTGGCGCAGGGAAAGCGAAAGGGCCGCCAAACCCGCGATGACGCCCCAGAAAGCGGCGCCGTTAAGACTAACCGCGATTGCGGGCGCGCTGGGCGTCGGCGTCTGGGCGGAAATGGTCATGATTTCGTCCGGATTCTCTAGCCTTATGGACCCGGCGCAGCCTAGCCGGTGAAATCATGCCAATATATTAAGAGCTTGGAAGGCGCGATGTGTTAAGGTTTAAGCAAGCGTAAAGGAGCGGCGGCCCATGCGGGGGCGATGACCAGATGACGGGCAAGCGGGAAATTTTTGGAACGGACGGCGTGCGCGGCCTCGCCAATGCAGGCGCGATGACGCCGGAAAGCATGCTGGCGCTGGGCATGGCCGTAGGCCGCGTCTTCAAGAACGGCGCGCATCGCCACCGTGTGGTGATCGGCAAGGATACGCGCCTGTCGGGCTATATGATTGAGCCGGCGCTGACGGCGGGTTTCGCGGCCTCGGGCATGGATGTGTTTCTCTTGGGACCGCTGCCGACGCCGGCCATGGCGATGCTGACGCGAAGCTTGCGCGCCGATCTCGGCGTGATGATTTCAGCGTCGCATAATCCTTATCACGACAATGGCGTGAAGTTTTTCGGTCCGGACGGGTTCAAGCTCTCCGATGAAACGGAAATCGAGATCGAACGGCTGATGCGCGAGGGCCCGGAGGCGGGACGCGCCGCCCCCGCCGATCTTGGCCGCGTGAAACGCATTGACGACGCCGGCGCGCGTTACATCGAATTCGCCAAGGCCGCGTTCCCGCGCCGTCAGTCATTGGATGGCGTGCGCGTCGTGATCGATTGCGCCAATGGCGCCGGTTACAAGGTCGCGCCCACTGTCTTGTGGGAGCTGGGCGCGGAAGTGAAACCTATTGGGGTTGAGCCCAACGGTTTCAATATCAATAACGAAGTCGGCTCGACGGCGCCGGAAAAGATGCAAAAAGCGGTGCTTGAATATCGCGCCGATATCGGCATCGCCCTAGACGGCGATGCGGACCGCGTCATCATCTGCGATGAAAAGGGCGAGATCATCGATGGCGACCAGATACTCGCGCTCATCGCCCGCGCCTGGAAAAAGACCGGCGCCTTGAAAGGCGGCGGCGTCGTCTCCACGGTGATGTCGAATCTGGGTCTTGAAAAATTTTTGAGCGGCGAGGGCCTGGCGCTTCAGCGCACCAAGGTTGGCGACCGTTACGTGGTTGAGGAAATGCGCGCCAAAGGCATCAATGTGGGCGGCGAGCCGTCGGGCCATGTTGTGCTGTCCGATTACGGCACCACGGGCGACGGCCTTGTGACAGCCCTTCAGGTGCTTGCGGTGGTCGCCGCAGAAGGTCGCAAGGTCAGCGATATCTGCCGCTGTTTCACGCCGTTCCCGCAGCTTTTGAAGAATGTCCGCTATACTGGCGGCGATCCGCTGGACGCCGACGCGGTCAAAAAGGCCATCAAGGCTGGCGAGGACAAACTCGGCAAATCCGGCCGCCTGGTCATCCGCAAATCCGGCACCGAACCGTTGATCCGCGTCATGGGCGAGGGCGAGAACGCCACGCTCGTCAAAACTGTCGTCGACGATATCTGCGCGGCGGTCGAAGCGGCGGCCTGATCCGGTTTCAAAAAAGAAAAACGGCCGGGCGCGGGGGCGGCGTCCGGCCGTTTCTGTGTTGCGCCGGGAGAACCGCTAGGCGGCTTGGGTGCGCACCACAGGAAAATCAATGTCGGTGTCGGCGACATGATTGATGTAATTGGTCAGGATATTCGCAACGACAACGCCGACAGTTTCGACGATCTCGCCTTCGGAAAGGCCGGCGTTCTTCGCGGTTTTGAGATCGTCGTCCGAAACCTTCCCGCGCTTTTCAACGACGGCCGACGCGAAACCCAGAATGGCGTTCAGCTTCGGATCGGCGGATTTGCCGTGAAGCCGCGCGGTGATTTCGGCCTCGTCGACTTTGAGATTGCGTGAAATCGCCGAGTGCGCCGAGGCGCAATAATCACAGGCGTTTTCGCCGGCGACGGTCAGCGCGATTGCTTCCCGTGTTTTCTGGTCGAAGGAGCCTTTGCCGAGGGCCTCGTTAAAGCCGAGCGCGGCGGAAAGCACAGCCGGAGCGTTGCCGATGACACGGTAAAGATTGGGCACCACGCCCAGTTTCGATTTGATCGCGCCGAAAAGGGCCGCGGCTTCTGCGGAGGCTTCATTGTCGGAAAGTTGCGTAAGACGGCTCATGGTAGTTCTCCTTTTCCCGTAGGGTGTTTTGATCGAGTGTTTGGTTGGCGGCGGGGTCTCTTGCGCCCTGCTGCGATGCTTCATATGTAATTGCGGACCGAATGGTCAACTATTCATTTCGGATCGATCGGTAACGATAGCGTGAGAGGCTTTTATGGCGCGATTGCGGGAATTTGAAATCGGCGATGCGCTTGACGGCGTGATGAGCGTCTTCTGGCGGCAGGGCTATGAGGGCGCTTCGATGCAGGACATCGAGGCGGCGACCGGGCTCAATAAACAAAGCCTTTACCGCATCTTCCCCGACAAACGGGCGATGTATCTCGCCGCGCTTGAGCGCTACGAGGCGAATGAATTCGCCAAGGCGGAGGAGGTCCTCGCGGGGGCGGGGACGGCGCGGTCGCGGTTCGAAACGCTCTTTGGCGGCGTCATCGCGCTTGCCGCGCAAGGGGACCGGCGCGGCTGTTTTCTCTGCAACGCTGCTGCGGATCAGGGACAGGAGGACGATGAAGCGACGGCTGCGGTGAGCGCGGCCATGCAGCGGCTGGAGAAAATCTTCCGCAAGGCGCTTGCCGCGTCACCGCCCTATGACCGGGATCGAAAGGCTCGCGAAGATCGTGCCGCCGCGTTGCTCGCCTCTTATCTGGGCCTCAGGATTCTGACCAAGGCGGATGCGCCTTTGCGCGTCATTAAATCGGCGGCGTCTGCTGCGATCAAGGCAATATAAAACCCGCCGGCAAGATACGCATGCCGGCGGGTTCCGTTTACGCTACCTAAGCATTTTCAATGCGAAGCAGCTTCCGGTTCGCGTTTATGAAAACGCGATGGACTGAATAATCGCAACAGGTCAGGTGATGATACGCACCTTCGCCCGGCGCGAACATTCGCGGCGCGCAATTCTGCGCAGTCGCTTGTTCGGTACGTAACGCGCATCGGGGCCGCGGGCGTCGACAGTGCAGACAAGACGCGGACCGTGGCGCGTGCGCACGATTTCTTCGGTCAAAACGATGCGCGCGCGATAGCGCGTGTCATAGACCTCGCGATTGACAATGCGTCCCTCGCGGCCGCGATAGCCATTGCGCCGGCCATAATCATGACGGCTGCGATAGCGGTCCCGCTGATCATAACGGTCATAGCGGTCATGATCGCCGAGTCGGACAGAAATGCTTAGACCTGAGTCACGCGCCGACCCGCGATAGGCGCCTGCCCGGTAATATCTGTCCGGGGCATAATAATCGTAATAGTCCGCGGCGTGGCTGCGGTGGTCGTGGTCGTGACTGCAGTAGGCGGGCTTCGCGAATGCCGCGCCCGCGCCGAGCGCCGCCAGGGCGAGCGCGCCTGCGATCACGGGTTTCATAAGTCGTTTCATCGTCGCTCTCCGTGCTTGCCCCAGCCGGATGTCGATGGCGTTCAAAATGACGGCGGAATGGGGCGAGAATGGCGCGATTTTCCGCCGAAAACGCGCCACATTCTCCCCAAAGCGCCCAAACGGGACACATCCCTGTGAGAGGCCGGGCGATCCGGACGGCGTTTCGTCTTGCGGGCGCGATTGCGCTCATCCCGCAAATCGTTTTAACGATTCGCCCCATGGCGTTCACCCATGACAAACCCGAGGCCAAGGACGGCGCGCCGCCGCTCGAAGCGTGCGGCCTGGCCGCGGCGATCGAGCTTGTCGGCGACCGCTGGACCTTGCTGATCGTCCGCTCGGCGCTTTACGGCGTCACGCGCTTTGACGAGTTGCAGACGACGCTCGGCATGCCGCGCACGGTGCTGTCGAACCGGCTGAAAAAGCTCGTCGAAGGCGGCGTGTTGCGCCGGCGCGCCTACAAGCAGGCGGGCCAGCGCACGCGGCACCAATATGTGCTCACCTCGAAAGGCGTCGATCTCGCTTTGCCGCTGATGGCACTGATGCAATGGGGGCAAAAGCACATCCTGGCGGAGGCGCAGGCGGCGGCGATTGTCAGCCGCCGCACGGGCCAGCCCTTGCAGCTCGGTCTTGTGGACAATACGGGCTCGACGACCTCGCTTGCCGAAGCGCAATTCAGAAAAGCGTCCTGAAACGAAACCGCATCACAACGTCTCCATCACAAGCTGCGGCTGGCCGTCAGACGTTTTTTCGACCGTCACGCCTTCCGGGTTAATCACCGCCGATATGCGGCTGCGATAAGCGGAAAAGCTCTCGAACGTGACGACATCCACCGGTTCGTCGAATTGCAGGACAATGCGCAAATGATCCGGCGGCATTGACCGGATCGCAATGATTTCTCCGGTGAACGCCTGACCGAGATAACGGCCTTTGACGCGGGAGCCCAGTTGAAAACGTTTGACTGGCGGCCGGTTGCCGACCGCTGCATGCAACGTGTTCCAGTCTCGAAACCCGTATTGTTTCGCGATGAGCTCCAGGCTTTCGCTGTGGGTGAGGAAATCGCCGTCTTCATCGAGACCGGCGCGCAGGCGCTTGGCCTGTTGCTTTAATCCGTCAAGCGACGGCAAGGGAGGGGTAGTCATGGCAGACCTCGTCTTTCGCCATGCGGGTTCATCTGATGGGGCTCGCATTGCCATCGGTCCGCATGCTGAAAACAGGGCTGACCAGAGCGTTTATCGAAGGACTTCACCAAAGCATATCGCTTGCGAGCGGCGGGGGCCTTCACCCGGACGCCGCCATACGCCTGCGATGCGGCGTCTGTCAATCGGTTTTACGGGGACTCGGGCGTCCGCCAGAAGCGAGCATGGCCGCGAGGATCATCAAAAAGACCCCGAAGCCGAAGACCAGCCACGCGGCCGCGGGCTCCGCGCCGATACGGAAGGCGAGGCCCGGAAAGAGTTGCAGCAAAAGGGCCCCGAGGCAGCATAAAAGCCCCGTCCAGAGTAGGCTGTTGGTCATGAAATTCATCTCTCTCCGAAAATGCGCCCATCCCGGAAGCGGGCGATATTGCGCAATTCCGGCGCATGTTTGAAAAGCATGGGGCGTTCGCGTGACAAACCGGGCGGCAATGAGTTCATCTCATTGACGACCGGCAAGGGCGACCGCCCGTCCGCAGCGAAGCGAGGATATTTGACCTGCATGGGCGAAGCCTTATGCAGGTCAGAAAAAGTTAAGGCGAAAGCGAGGAATGAGTTGAAAGGCCGTGTCTTGATCATCGCCGGGTCCGATCCGTCAGGCGGGGCCGGCATCCAGGCCGACATCAAGACGGTGACGGCGCTTGGCGGCTATGCGGCGACGGCGATCACCGCGCTCACCGTGCAGAACACGAAGGGCGTGACGGCCGTGCATCCGGTCGCGCCGGATGTCATCGCCGCGCAGATCGAAGCAGTGATGTCGGACATCGGCGCCGACGCTATCAAGATCGGGATGATCGGCGATGTGGAGACAGCGGCCGTCATCGAAGCCGCGCTTCGGAAACATCCGCGCATTCCCGTCGTTCTTGATCCCGTGCTAATCGCCACCAGCGGCGACGCGCTGTCGAAAGACGGCGTCGCCGCGTTTATTACGGAAAGGCTCGCGCCTCTTACCGTAGTCCTCACGCCGAACACGGATGAAGCTGCGGCGCTGACGGGGATGGCGGTCAACACCCGTGACGCCATGATCGCGGCGGGCGAGGCGCTGGTCGGGCTCGGGACAAAGGCGGCGCTTGTGAAAGGCGGGCATCTGAGCGGCGACACGGTCGAAGACGCGCTTGTTTCCGCAGAAGGCGCGCGCATTTTTTCCAATCCGCGCATCGACACGACGTCGACCCATGGCACCGGCTGCACGCTGGCGTCGGCGATTGCGACGGGTCTTGCGCAGGGGCTCGCGCTGCAAACGGCTGTGAAGCGCGCCGTCGACTATGTGCATAAGGCGATTGCCACGGCGCCGGGATATGGCGGCGGACATGGGCCGCTAAATCATTCACATCCATGTGAGAAGTAAAGCCCCTCTCCCGCTCGCGGGAGAGGGGTTGGGGTGAGGGTGCGAGCTGTCCATGCGGCGCGATGGTGCGTTTGTCGGCTGTATTGGCCGGGAAATGGATCATTTAGATCTCGTTCTTTCGCTTTACCCCCTCACCCCAGCCCTCTCCCCCAAGGGGGAGAGGGTGGAAGCTTTCTCACCTCTTTTGAAAGAGCAGCTATCAATGGCGACACATTTTTTCGATTGAGGTTTATGCGTCTTCGTTCGATAGGGGCGGAGGAAAAGGAGAAACCCATGGCCGCTTACGATTTCGTGACGCTCGATGTTTTCACCGACCGGAAATTCACCGGCAACCAGCTTGCCGTCTTGCTCGATGCGCAAGGTTTAAGCCTCGAGCAAATGCAGACGATTACGCGCGAGTTCAATTACGCGGAATCGACCTTTGTTCTGCCGCCGGAAAACCCAGACAACACAGCGCGCGTCAGGATCTTCACGCCCGGCTATGAAATGCCTTTCGCGGGCCATCCGACTGTGGGCACGGCCATCGCTGTCGCCCGCGCGAAGGGATTGAAAGGACAAGTGAAACTTGAGCTGAATACGGGTGTGTTTCCGGTCGATGTCGACGTGAAAGAAACGGGTGGCTTTGCGGAGTTTCAAAATCCGAACCTGCCGGACGAGACCGGCCCTGCGCCGTCCGTTGAACAGATCGCCGCTGCGCTGTCGCTGCCTGCTAGCGCTATCGATGTCGGATCACACAAGCCGCGCCGCTGCGGCGCCGGGGTCGATTACATCTATGTCAAAGCGCCGATGGATGCGGTTAAGGCGGCCCAGGTGAACAGCGCGGTCTGGGACGATCTTGCGCTCGAAGAGATCGTCGGCGTTTACCTCTATGCGCAAGGCGGCGAAGGGCCGGATGCGGATTATCACGCGCGCATGTTCGCCCCCGGCGCGGGCGTGGTCGAAGATGCGGCGACTGGAAGTGCGGCGGCGGGCATTCCGGCGCAGATCGTCCGTAGCGAGAATATTCCAGACGGCGTTCATCGCTGGGTGATCGAACAGGGCGTCGAAATGGGCCGGCCGAGCCGCATCCGGGCGACTGTTTCAGTTGAAGGCGGCGCCGTTCAGTCGGTGCGCATCGGCGGCGATGCGGTCTTCGTGCAGGAAGGCCGGATTTTTATCTGAGAGTTTGGGGCGTAAAGCTGAGCCTTCATCCTGAGGAGCAAAAATGTCTTCGCCCTTCGAGACGGTCTCCTCAGGATGAAGAAATTTTTGTGTCTCGAAGGATCGAAGGCGGACGGATTTACAACCACTGTTATTCAGCGGCTTTCTTCCCTCCGTTCAACCATAGGTTCAAGCTCGCCGGCGAGGCCGTCGCCGGCGGCGCTGACGCCTTTTTGCCTTTTGCTGAAAGGCGAACGCTGGCTGACCGCCACGCCTGCAAGAATGATCGAAAGCGCGGCGAGCACGTTCCAGTCGAGCCGCTCGTGATACATGACCGCGCCGAGCCCTACGGCCCAGAGCGGCGTGATGTAATTGGAGAGCGCCATGAACCCGGCGCCGGCCCGGCGGATCAGCATGATGATGAGAACGCCATTGAGCCCGGTCGGGAAGACGCCAAGGAATACGATGCTCCAGAGGCTCGCGGCGCTCCATTCCGCGCGGTGGAGATCGGTGAAAAACAGGGCGGGGATCGCCATGAAGGCGGCGACAATCAGCATGCCCGAAGCAAACACCCGCGGACGGATCGGCGGCGCCCGGCGCGACAGGACGGCGGAGACGGCGTAGAGCAGGGTTGCGAGCAACAATCCGGCCTGCGCCAGGAAACTCGAGGTCAGAACGCCTTTCACCGCATCGGGCCCCATGAGCAGGATGACCCCCGCAAAGCCAAGCGCAAAGCCGCCGAGTTTTCGGGCCGTCAGATTTTCGCCCGCGAAAAAATAGGCGAGTGCCAAAGTCCAGATCGGCATGAACGCCATGTAAACGCCGGCGAGCCCGCTCTCCACATGCTGCTGCGCCCAGGGGAAGAGATAGAAGGGCAGGACATTGCCGCTCGCGCCGACGGCGATCATCCACCACCATGAGCGGCGCACGCGCCAGTTATTCTCCGTACGGATGAAAAACGGCGGCAGACGCCGTCCGGCGGCGCGCATCAGAATGTAAACGAGGATTGCCGCCACCCAGAGCCGCCCGGCGGCGACCACGGAAGGCGGCGCGGTCTCGACCGCCTTGCGAATGAATGCAAACGACGAGCCGCCAAAGGCGACGATAAGCGCGAGGAGCGCCCAGTCGAACAGGGTCGCTTCCGCCGGGGTGACATGTTTACGAGCCATTAATCTCCGCGCTATCGGCGAAGGGATGCTCCTGCAAGGGAGAAAATCTCTTCGGCCCGCAAATTTTTATGATTTGACGCGCAGGCGCCTTCTGTGCGATGGCGGGCGTGGGCCACGCCTCCCCAACGAGGCGCGAGCCATCTGGAAGGATGGAGTAAAACATGACAGATCCAGCACCCGCGGTGCGCCCTGCGCGACCGCATTTTTCGTCCGGCCCCTGCGCCAAGCGCCCCGGATGGTCCCCTGACAATCTTCCCACCGACGCGCTCGGCCGGTCGCACCGGTCGAAACTCGGCAAATCGCGCCTCAAAGAGGCGATTGACCGCACCCGCGCGCTTTTGGGCGTGCCTGACGATTACCGCATCGGCATCGTGCCGGCGTCGGACACAGGCGCCGTGGAAATGGCCATGTGGTCCATGCTGGGCCCCCGCCCCGTGGACATGCTCGCCTGGGAAAGCTTCGGCGAAGGCTGGGTCACCGATGCGGTGAAGCAGTTGAAGCTCGATGCGCGGATTTTGAAAGCGCCTTACGGCGAAATCGCCGATCTCGCCGCAGTCGATCCTTCGCACGACGTGGTCTTCACCTGGAACGGCACGACGTCAGGCGTGCGCGCGCCGAATGCGGACTGGATCAGCGATGATCGCGAGGGGGTTGTGATCTGCGACGCCACCTCGGCGATTTTCGCGCAAGCCCTCGACTGGGCGAAGCTCGATGCGGTCACCTATTCCTGGCAGAAGGTGCTGGGCGGCGAGGGCGCTCATGGCGTGCTTATTCTTTCCCCGCGCGCCGTCGAAAGGCTTGAGAGCTACACGCCGGAATGGCCGCTGCCGAAGATCTTCCGTCTTACGAAAGGCGGCAAGCTCAATGAGGCGATTTTCGAAGGCGCCACCATCAATACGCCCTCCATGCTCTGCGTTGAGGATTATCTCGACGCGCTGAAATGGGCCGAAAGCCTGGGCGGGCTGGAGGCGCTTCACGGGCGCGCCGACGCCAATGCAAAGGCGCTGCACGATTGGGTTGAAGGCGCGGACTGGATCGATTTTCTCTGCGCCAATCCCGGCATCCGCTCCAACACGTCCGTATGCCTCAAAATCGTCGATCCGGATGTGGCGGCGCTCGATGACGCCGATCAACGCGCTTTCGTGAAGTCCATGGAAAAGCTGCTTGAGGAAAAGGGCGCGGCCTTCGACATTGGCGGCTATCGCGATGCGCCTCCGGGGCTTCGCATCTGGTGCGGCGCCACCGTGGAAAGCGCGGATATCGAAGCGCTCGGGCCCTGGCTCGACTGGGCCTTCGCTGAAGCGAAGTCACACCTTTAACTTTCTTTCAAATTCAGATCGGGGAATCCCCATGCCTAAAGTTCTTGTATCCGACAAGCTCAGTGAAACCGCTGTGCGCATTTTTAAAGAGCGCGGCGTCGACGTCGATTACGAGCCGACGCTCGGCAAGGATAAGGACAAGCTCCTGTCCGTGATCGGCCAGTATGACGGTCTTGCCGTTCGCTCCGCCACAAAAGCGACCAAGGCGGTGATCGAAGCCGGCAAAAACCTGAAAGTCATCGGCCGCGCCGGCATTGGCGTTGACAATATCGACATTCCGGCGGCGACCGCGGCGGGCGTCGTCGTCATGAACACGCCTTACGGCAACGCCATTACGACGGCGGAGCATGCCATCGCCATGATGTTCTCGCTGGTGCGCTCGATCCCGCAAGCGAGCGCGTCGACCCATCAGGGCAAGTGGGAAAAGTCGGCCTTCATGGGCACGGAAGTGTTCGGCAAAACCCTCGGCGTTATCGGCTGCGGCAATATCGGCTCCATTGTCGCCGACCGCGCCGTGGGATTGAGAATGCGCGTCGCCGCCTTCGATCCTTTCCTGACCGAAGAGCGCGCCATCGAACTCGGCGTCGAAAAGGTCGATCTCGAAACGCTGCTCGCCCGCGCGGATATCGTGACCTTGCATACGCCGCTGACCGATCAGACGCGCAATATTTTAAGCCGCGAAAACCTTTCGAAACTCAAAAAGGGCGCTTTTGTGGTGAACTGCGCCCGCGGCGGCCTGGTGGATGAAGAGGGGCTGAAGGAGCTCCTTGATTCCGGGCATCTCGCCGGCGCGGCGCTTGATGTTTTTGTGAAAGAGCCTGCGACCGAACATCCGCTTTTCGGCAATCCGAAAGTGGTGGCGACGCCCCATTTGGGCGCCTCAACGACCGAGGCGCAGGAAAATGTCGCGATCCAGATCGCGGAACAGATGGCGGATTATCTGGTGCGCGGCGCAGTCTCGAATTCATTGAACTCGCCTTCTGTGACCGCCGAAGAGGCGCCGCGCCTGAAAAAATTCATCGCGCTTGCGGAAAAGCTCGGCGCCTTCGCCGGCCAGTTGACGCAAACGGGCCTGAAAAAAATCGAAGTCATTTACGAAGGCGACGTTTCCCAGCTCAATCTGAAACCTCTGACGGCCTCCGCCGTCGCCGGCGTTCTGAAGCCCATGCTTCAGGATGTGAACATCGTTAATGCGCCGGTGCTCGCGCGCGAACGCGGCATCTCCATCGCCGAGACGACGCGCGATGACGCCGACGCCTATGACAGCATCATCCGTCTCAAGATCACTTCAGAAACCCAGACCCGCACGGTGTCGGGCACGACCTTTGGCGGCGCGCCGCGGATTGTCGAAATCAAGGGCGTCGACATGGAAGCGGGGTTCTATCCGCATATGCTCTACACGACCAATGAGGACAAGCCGGGCTTTATCGGCGCGCTTGGACGCACCCTGGGCGAGGCTGGCGTCAATATCGCGACCTTCAATCTCGGCCGCGCCGGACCGGGCGAAGGGGCTATTGCGCTCGTCGCCATCGATGATCCTCTGAAGGATGACGTCCTGGAAAAGGTGCGCGCCCTGCCCCATGTGATTCAGGCGACGGCGCTGTCATTCTGACAGCGCTTCTCCTGTGACGGCGCCAGGCGTGCGCTGAAATGTGATCGCTGCGCGCCGGACGGAGCTTGCCGGCCGCCCCGCCCGGGCGTATCTCCCCGTTTCCGAAACGGAGAGAGTAACCCATGAAAACCACAATAATAATGACGGCCGTCGCAGCGGCCGCGCTGTCGATCGCCTATCCTTCCGCCGCCGCCGACTTGCGGCCGGACCAGAAACAGGCGGTCGAAAAAATGCTTGCGCAACTGGAGCCGTCCATGCGCGAGCCCATGCGCGCGCAGATCGAACGGTCCGTCGCCTTGTTAAACAAGGAGCAAGTCGCGATGCTTGTCGCCAGCATGGAGGAATCCGACAGCGGCGCGCAGGAAATGACTGATGAGATCATCGAAGAAGAGCCCGTGGCATCGCCAGAAGACCTCGCCTATAACAGGCAGCAATATGAGCCGGTGATCCGCGCCAACTGGCAGGCGCAGAAATCCTTCGATAATTTTGTTGATGCAGAGCTGGCGGCGAAATGTCCGTCCCGGGATCGATACGCCGTTTACGGCTCGGGCTACCGCTACGAGTTGCGCCAATTGGCCCCGAACTGGCCGCGCGCTTCGAATAATGTGGACGCGGACGTCGCTATTCTCAGCGGCTCCTATGCGCCGCAGGACGGGCGCTATCAATTCGACTTCTCGAAAGTCAGAACGAGCTACGACAAGCAAGCCGTTTCCGCGGCGGTGGCGAAGGCTTGCGCCGAATGGTCGAAAGAAGCGGCGGCGTTCCAAGCGAAAGCAAAGCCGCTCCAGGCGGCGGAGGATTTCGACGGTCTCTTCGCTCTGGAGCGGTCCGCGCAAGGCAAGGTCGAGCCCATCGAATCGACCCTCGACGAGGTCCTCAACGTTCAGGCGCCGGCGGCCGATTACGCCCTTTACACGGCCCTTCAGAATGGCCGGCGCGTCAACTGACGCCGGCCTTCGCGCTGCTTTTCCCGAGGCCGTTCGCCCGCGTTGACGGGCGGGCGGAAAGCCCTATGGTGCGCCGCGTCATCATGAATTCCGGAGGCCTTTATGGCGGATGTTGCGGTCGTCGGCGCGCAATGGGGCGACGAGGGCAAGGGCAAGATTGTGGACTGGCTGTCGGCGCGGGCCGATGTGGTGGTTCGTTTCCAGGGCGGCCACAACGCCGGGCATACGCTTGTCATTGACGGCGCCGTTTACAAATTGTCGCTGCTTCCGTCGGGCGTCGTTCGCAAGGGCTGCGTCGGCGTGATCGGCGCCGGGGTCGTGGTCGATCCCTTCGCGCTTCTCGCAGAGATCGGCCGCATCAAGGAACAGGGCGTCGAGGTGACGCCGGACAATCTGATGATTGCGGAGAATGCAACGCTCATTCTCCCCGTGCATCAGGAGCTCGACGCCCTGCGCGAGACTTCGGCGGCTGGCGTCAAGATCGGCACGACGAAACGCGGCATCGGCCCTGCCTATGAAGACAAGGCCGGGCGCCGCGGTCTGCGCGTCATCGATCTTGCGCATACGGAATCGCTGAAAGCCAAAGTCGAAAACCTGCTCGTGCATCACAATGCGCTGCGCCGCGGTTTCGGCGAGGCGGAAATCGATGCGGATGCGCTTGTGGCGCAGTTGAAGGAGATCGCGCCGAAAGTGACGCCCTTCATCAAGCCGGTCTGGCGCGAACTCGACATCGCGCATAAGGAGGGCAAGCGCATCCTCTTCGAAGGCGCGCAGGGCATGTTGCTCGATGTCGATCACGGCACCTATCCTTATGTGACCTCATCGAACACGGTGGCGGGCCAGGCGGCGACGGGGTCGGGCATGGGACCGCGCTCCGTTCATTATGTCCTTGGCATCGTCAAAGCCTATACGACGCGCGTCGGCGAAGGACCGTTCCCGACAGAACTTCACGACGCTGTCGGCAAGCGCCTTGGCGAGCGCGGCCATGAATTCGGCACCGTGACGGGACGGCAACGGCGCTGCGGCTGGTTCGACGCCTGTCTCGTGCGCCAGTCCCTGAAGATCGCCGGCGTCGACGGCATCGCGCTGACGAAACTCGACGTCCTCGACGGGTTCAAGGAGATCAAGGTTTGCGTCGGCTACAAGATCGGCGGCAAGGAATTCGATTATCTGCCCGCAGGCATGGATTCGCAGGCGGGCGCCGAGCCGGTCTATGAGGTGATGGAAGGCTGGTCGGGCTCGACCGAAAAGGCGCGAAGCTGGGCCGATCTTCCGGCGGAAGCGGTGAAATATGTCCGCCGCATCGAGGAGCTCATCGAAACGCCCGTGGCGCTCGTTTCAACCAGCCCCGAACGCGACGACGTCATCCTGATGAAAGATCCGTTTCAGGATTAAGTGTTTCGCAGTCGGGTCATTTGAGGCAAGGCAAATGCCGCCTATCGCGTTTGCGAAGCGGAATCGTGCCGTCTGTACGCGCATATGCATAGACTAGCTCAGCGTCGCCTAACCACGACTCCTTCATATCCGCTGCAGCAATAAGTACGGCGCTTTCGAAGAGTTGCTCTCGCACATGTTCGTGCTGATCAATTGCCATCATTTCGCGCAGAAGTTCTTCTGTGTAGAGCGTCGGGACTTCGCCGATGAGATCGGCCAAGCCCTCACGCATTTCTTTGGATCCGCAAGCTAACTCATGTACGCGCGAAGGTTTGTCGCCGCGATATGCAGCCAGAAGAAGCTTCATCGGAAAATCCCAAGCCTCCTCGAATGTTTTTACGCCCTGGGTGTGCAATCTATCCAATTCCGCCTCGGCCCAGGCAATGACTTGTGGACTTGAAGCGGCCGCAAGCAAAAGGGTTTGATTCTTGCGGGGAGCGTCGAGCAAAGCGGTCGCCTTATCCCTGTCAAAGGAACAATCGAACGGACCGTTTAATATGAGGCAATTCGATGTGGTTTGGCGCTCCCACCACGAAGCGAACTCAGGCGTAACCTGTTTGTTTTCGCCATATCGAATGGCCTGCCACATAACTCCCCAAAAGCCGGGGCCCGAACCTGGACCGGTGACGCCCGTCACCCAGAGAATATGCTCGCCAAACGCCGCTTTGACGAAATCATATTCTCCTTTTTTTATGAAATAGGCGAGCGCGGCGCCGAGGCGGGTGGGTTCGGGTGCTGTTTCAGAAATGATCTCATAAAACAAAGGTTCTGCTTGTGGGTGGTCTCCCTCCGCAAGCGCGCGCAGAATGGCAGTGCGTTCGTCCTCGGGCGGCGGGCCTTCGCCAAAGACTAGCGACACAAGGTTATCGGCCGCTTCTTCTGGCGTTCCTGCGATTCTGTCTTTGAATCGGCGCATGATGTAATCGGGGTCGTCATAGCGATCGAGCAGCCATTCGGTCGGTTTGTCTGGGTGTATATTCAGAAGATGATTGAGCGCGTCTAATCCCAGTTGTTGCTCGAATTCTGTCGCGCCTTCTCTTAACCCTCTATCGACAAGCTTTTCTAGCTCGCCTATCTGCTCCATGCGGTCCGGATTTTGCTGTATATTTATGTATATGCCTATTGCACGGCGCCACATAGAATTTGGGCCAAAGTCATCTTCGTTTATGCGCGAAAAAGCATCGCCCCAAACAATAAACCCGTTCTCGGGATCGTTGCGAAGCATAAGGACATAGCGATCCCCTTTGCGGTATGTCATCCGCACGCATGGCCCCATGTATGCTTCAGGATTTGCCGACAAAAAGTCATGAGGATTGCTAGGTGTCGGTTTTCCGAAGCGGGCCCGAAGGTCGTTTACTTGTTTGGACGGAGAGCCTTTTAGAACCTCGTTGACTTTGAAGACCACTGACTTTGAAAAGGAGTCTTCTCCCTTTTTGCTTCGAACGGCAGTGGCGACTACAATGGCGTCTGACGCATCAATCAGTTCAAAGTTCGATTGAAGAAATGCACCGGGTATGAGCGAACATGCAGAAGCACCTGGGCCGCACAATAAAACGATGGTTGAGAATACGAAGATGCGAATGAGCATTTGACCCCCGTTTTCGGCCATCCTAAAGCACAAGCGCAATAACGTCTAAGCCTTTTGACTGTCCGCAATCCTTTGCGCCATCATGGCGTGGCCGGAAAGCATGCGCAGGCGCTCCGTTTCATCGGGTTCAAGTGACCAGTCGCCATGGTCCACCGACCCGCCAAGGAGGATCGAGCTTTTGCGCGGGAACATGTAAAGCAGTCCCGTTTCCGGCGATGACGTCACATAGCCGTAATCGACTTCCGGTTGCGGCAACAGCATGGTGAGTTGCCCGCGCGCCGGCTCCAGCGTTTCATCGCCAAAAAGGTCGCGCGCGCCGAGGCCGGTGCAGTTGAAAATCAGTTTTTCTTTCAGGTCGAAAACATCGTCAGCGGTCTCGAAGCTTTTCTGGACAATGCGCCCGCCCGCATTTTCGACGTCGTGCATCAAGGCGCGCAGATAAATATCCGGATCAATCATCAGCGCGTGATGGCGCTCTACATAGCCGTAGCCAAAGTAACGCTCGGGATCGGTTTCGACGGCGAGCCCCGCATAGAGATCGTCGCCTTCGAAATAGGGCGTGCGTTCTTTCAGCGGCGGCTCCTCTCGCAGGCCCAGATAACGCATGTAATAAACGCCATATCGCGGATCGTTGGCGAGATGCTGGAACCGGCGTTGGGCGATCCGCGCCGCGCGCACGAATTGCCGCGCGAATGCATCACTGATGGCGTCCCGGCCGTCATAGAGCGTCGTCGGGTGCCAATAGGCGCCGGCGATGTTGGAGGTGGTGTGGGGCGGCAGCGCGGCGCCGTAAACGCTGACCTCATAGCCGCGGCGCAACAGCATCAGCGCTGTCGTCAGGCCGTTGACCCCGGCGCCGATCACCGCGGCGCGGCGCTCGTCGATCGGCTCGGCCAGTTCTACGGAAAGCTGCGCGCAGCCCCAGGACAGCGTGACGCCGCAGCCGCCATGACCGTAATTATGGATGACGTCGCGGCGGCCGAATTTCTCATGCTCCAGACGGAAGCCGCTGCCGCGATAGGGCCTGAGGCCCACGACCGTGCGGATCTCCCGCGAGGGCTGAGACAGGACCGGCGCGTAAGGCGCGTCGAACGGCCTTGCATGATTGTCTGCGGCCTGCGCCGGCAAAGTGGTCATGGCCGGCGCCAAGGCTGGCGAAAGCGCGGCGGCGCGCAAGAGCTGTCGCCTGTGAAGCATGGATCGATCCCCTCTGTCGCCCGATCATCATTCCGCCAGCGGCGCGGCGAGGCAAGCTCCCGCGCTCGTGAGAGCGCCCGGTCTGGCGCGACAAAGAAGCGCTGACTAGAATGGCTGAGAAAGGATCGTCCATGACGCGGGTCAAAAATTTTATCTTTCCGGCCGTTTTGGTTTTAGGCCTCGCCGTTTTCGCGCTGACGGGCCGCAACAGCGCCACCGGCGCTGACTATGCGCTGGACCGCGAACCGGAAGTGATCGCTGCAACCTTCGCCTCGGCCTGGTGTGCGTCCTGCAAGATCCTGCAGCCGCGCCTTGCGGAGGTGATGCCCGATTTCGCGGATCAGCCGGTCAAATTTGTGGAGCTTGACTTCACCTTCGGCCAGGGCGGCGGCGTTGAGGAAAAAGCGCGCGCCGAAGGCCTCGCCGATATCTATCCGCGCTTTAAGGGCGCGACCGGTTTCACGCTGCTCGTCGATCGCGACACAGGTGAGATCATCGACAGTCTCACGGTCGATTACGACAAGAGCGCCATGCGCGCCGCCATCGCGCAGGCGCTCGCCATCGCCGCGCGCAGCGGAACGGCGGATTAATCTCTATAAAGAATATTAACTTTCCATCCGGTTTTGCGATGCGAAAACAGATGCAAAACAGCAATTGTAAGTTTGTAACTTTCGCCGATTTCGCTTGCGTTTCCTGCGCTTTTGAGTCACGATTATTTCGTTCCGAGGGGCGTCCCGCCTGTCGCCAATGGACGACGGCTTTTGCGACGCGTAACTCATTGATCCCTCCGGGATCAGGAGCAATGTGCGTCAGGTTAGCTCGGGCAATGGGACTGAGAAGAACCCTTTGAACCTGAACCGGGTCATGCCGGCGCAGGAACGGAGCCGCAAAAGGCCTTTGCTTGATAAGAGCAAGGTTTTAAGCCGATTTCCTCATCGCTGGATCCGAAAGCTATAGCGGCGATGAGGAGATCGACAGTAAATTATTAGCGTGCGCATTCGAAAGTATCTGAACAGTTCTGCCGCAGCGCCGGGCCATGTCTCGCGCGTGAGGTGTGGCGCTGCTTGCGCTGTCTTCATGGCCTTATCTCATGTTGCTGCGGCGGCGCCGGATGAGAACCAGTCAACCTCGGCTGAGGAAGCGCCTGCGTCAGTCGGCGCGGAAGCGTCAACTGATGCCGAATTCGGCGGTGCTGAAAAAGCGAAACCGGCCCTGGCCGGGAACTCCTGGCTGCGCGCTTATGCGACCGGCGACATCGGCGGCGAGGCGCGGTTTTTCCTTCCCGACTATTAGAAACTGAAGCCGAAACCGTCACGCGCGAGACGCTGGCGTCTTTTCTGGCGGCGCAAAACGCAGATGTGTCGTCGACGGATGAAACGCGCCTGCGCATCAGCTATTCGGTGAAAGTGAACCGGCCGTCTGCGGATGGCTTGCCGCAATCGCCGGTGCGGCTCGAGCCCGAACGCGCGCCCAATCGCGACCCGGCCAGGGTGGATGTCGACCCGACGGAGAGCGGTTTCAGACCGGCGATCGCCATCGGGCCGCGCCTTGAACGTAAAGACAAACAGACCTCGGTGCGCGTCACGGTCTATGTGCTGGGTGACAACACGCGTTTATGGAGCGGCTTTGCAGAGGCGGAGCTTGATGACCGGTCCGTGGCGGAGACGGCGCGCGCGCTCACGGTTTTGCTGACCGACTATTGGGGCGCCGATGCGTCTCTCGACGGGGCGCAGGATGAAGCCGCCGCGCACTGAAGCGTTTTCGATATAGACGTTTCAGGTCGCCCTCATGCGAAGGCGAGGATCAGAAGGCCCGTCACCAGGGCCAGCCCCAAAGCCTGCCAGCGATAGTCGAAATGCCAGCCGCCGCGCGGGCCGTGAGCGAGATCGGCGATTTTGAAAGTGGCGTGTTCGTGCGACGCCGCCGTCCCCGCGGCGCTGAAGGCGGCGAGGAGACAGACCGAAAGGGCGAAAGACAGGCTCGCCATGATCGTGAAATGAATGTCTGGCCCGCCGGCGCGCGCCCACAGGCCCGTCGCCTCCTTGGCGATGAAAAGCGCCATCCCTGTGGGGATCATGATGGACAAGGTCCAGAACGCCGCGCCCGCTTTCACCCGCCGCACAAAAAGCCCCGCCATGAAAACGGCGACGACCGGCGGCGTGATATACGCAAGGGTCGACTGGAAGTAGGAAAAGAGCGAGCCGAACCGCTCCACCAGCGGCACGATGCACATGCCGAACACCATCATCATGCCGGTGACGCCGCGTCCCGCCCATAACAGCGCGCCCTCGCTCATCTGCGGGCGTTTCGGTTTCAGGAAATCCATGACCGCGATAGAGGCGCCGGCGTTGAACGCGCTGTCGAGGCTCGACATGATGGCGGCGATGAGCGCCGTGACGATGAGGCCTTTGAGCCCCGCCGGCAAAAGCTCGACGATCAATGTGGGAAAGGCGAGGTCGGGGCGTTCCAGGGCAGGGTAGAGCACAAATGCGATGAGACCCGGCAGCATCATGAAAAAGAGGTTCGGCAGTTTCAAAAGCCCGCCAAAGAGGGCCCCGCGCCGCGCCTCGGTGACGTTGCGCGCGGCGAGAACGCGCTGCACGAAATACTGATTCAGGGTCCAGTAATAAAAGCCGAGCAAGAGAACGCCGAAAAGACCGGTCCATGGTAGGAAAGGATCGGCTGCGGGTTTGATCATCTCCGTGCGGGAGGGTTCGAGCTTTGCGAAGAGCGCATCCCAACCGCCGGCCGCGTCGAGCCCCGCCCAGAGAATGACCGACGCGCCGATGATCATCAGCGCCGCCTGCACCGTGTCTGTGACGACAACCGCGCGCAAGCCCCCGGCGATGGTGTAGACCCCGGCGAGGAGCGCGATCGCCGCCGCGGCGCCCCACAGGCTCAAAGCGGGGATCATCATGGAGATGACAAGACCGCCGGCAAAGAGCGCGCCGGCGATGTCGATGAACATCAGCGTGAAAAGGGTGAAGCCTGCATAGAACCGCCGCGTGCGCGCATCGAAGCGGGTTTCGAGATATTCCGGCACGGTGAAGAGCTTCGCCCGCAAGAATACGGGCGCCATGAACAGCGCGAAGAAGATCAGCACGGCTGCGGCGGTCCATTCGTAATTGAAAACAACAAGACCGTATTCATAAGAGGCGCCAATAAGGCCGACGAAACTCGCGCCCGACATATTCGAGGCATATAAAGAGGCGCCGATCAGCGCCCATGGCAGCGACCTTCCCGCGAGGAAATAATCGCCCGCATTGCGCTCGCGCCGGCCCGACCAGAAGCCATGCGCCATGACGGCCGTGAAATAGACAAAAATTATGACGATATCGATCGCGGCGAGCTGGGCGTTCATCGGCGCGGTTCCTCCGGCGTGTTGCGCCGCGCGCGAACGCTTTCTCGCGCGGGGCCGTGACGTCTGTTATAAGGAAAACAGTGATGAATGCAGGATCAAGGATGCCAAAAATCACAAAGCCAATGCCGATGCGTGTAAAGGCGGCTGCGACTGCGGCGTTTCTGGTCCTGGCGGCCGGGCCTGCAATGGCTGCGCCGCCTTGCGTTAAGACAAGTTATCGCAATACGGACTATGTGGTCTGCCGGGTCGAGCCGCAAGCGCATGACATTCGTCTTTTTCTGAACAAGGCCGATGGCGCGCCTTTCGGTCATTTCAACTGGGTGAACGAAGCGCTGGAGAAAAAAGGAGAGACTCTGGTCTTCGCCATGAATGCGGGCATGTATCATGAAGACCGGGCGCCTGTTGGGCTTTATGTCGAGGCGGGAGAAGAGCTGGCGCCGCTCAATGACAATGACGGCCCCGGCAATTTTCATCTGAAGCCAAACGGCGTCTTCTATGTGACGCGCGACGGCGCGCCGGGCGTCTTGGAGACTGAGGCCTTCGTAGAGCGTTTTCTTCCCCCGTTCACGGGGGAGGTGGCGAGCGTTGAGAAACGCGAGCCGGAGGGGGTGAGCGAGCAAACGGACTCAATTTTAAAACCCACTCAGTCCGCTTCGCGGACAGCTCCCCGGCAAGCGATGGAGCAGATTATCGCATTCGCCACCCAGTCGGGGCCCATGCTTGTCATCGATGGCGAGATTCATCCGCGTTTCCTTCCCGATTCGGACTCCCTGAAACGACGCAACGGCGTTGGCGTTACTGAAGACGGCGACGTGATTTTCGTTCTCGCAGACAGTCCCGTGCGGTTTTACGATTTCGCTTCTTATTTTCGGGAGGAACTGAATACGCCCAATGCGCTGTATCTCGACGGAACCATCTCGCGGCTTTATGCGCCGGAGCTTGACCGAAATGATCCCGGCGTCGCCATGGGGCCGATTGTCGGGGTCGTCAGCGCCGAATGAGCGCACACGGAACTCTCGCGTTCTCTCTGTCATTTCCTACACCGCAGACTGCGAAGGAGCATTCCAATGCCCATGACTCTTGAAGGCGGTTGCCGCTGCGGCGCCGTCAGCTTCACCGTCGACAGCCACACGCCCGTTCCCTATCAGCGCTGTTACTGCTCGATCTGCCGCAAGACCGCGGGCGGGGGCGGCTACGCCATCAATCTCGGCGCGCTGAATGACACGCTGAAGGTCAAAGGGAAAAAGCACATCGGCGTTTATCATGCGGTGATCGATCGCGGCGGAACCTGCGAAACCAGCTCCGGCGAGCGCAATTTCTGCAAGTCATGCGGAACCGCGCTGTGGCTCTACGACCCGAACTGGCCCGAGCTTGTGCATCCGCATGCCTCCGCCATTGATACGGATCTGCCGATCCCGCCATCGCTTGTGCATTGTCTCTTGAAAGACAAGGCGAGCTGGGTGACGCCGAATGTGGGCCCGGACGATCAGACTTTCGATCATTATCCGGATGAAAGCATTGAGGACTGGCACAAATCGCGCGGGCTCTGGGTGGACTAGAAATCGATCTTTGCATTCGGCGCCGAAACCGGCATGTTGGCGGCGTCAAAACCATGAGGAGCTGTCAATCCTGTGAAAGCAATCGCCTGTGCCGTCCTTTGCTTTGCTCTTTCCCCCGTCTTTGCGGTCGCGCAGGATGCGCCCGCACTGAGCGAGGAAGAGGCGGCCATCGTCGCCCGCGTTGAGGCGAATTTCGATGACTCGATTTCGTTTCTCGAAGAGGTGGTCAACATCAATTCCGGCACCATGAATCACGAAGGCGTTCGCGAAGTCGGTCACGCCTTTGCGGAGCCGTTTGAAGCGCTCGGCTTCACAGTCGACTGGATAGACCAGGACAAGGTCAATCGTGGCGGTCATTTTCGCGCCACGCATAAGGGTAAGACCGGAAACCGCCTCCTGCTGATCGGCCATCTCGACACCGTGTTCGAAAAAGACGGGGATTTCCTCGAATGGCGCCGCGATGGCGACAGGGCCACCGGTCCCGGCGTTGTCGACATGAAAGGCGGCAATGTCGTTCTTCTTTATGCGCTGAAGGCGCTCGACGATCTGGATATCATCGACGATGCGGCGGTCACCGTCATCATGACGGGAGATGAAGAAATGACCGGCAAACCTATCGATGTCTCCCGCAAGGCGCTGATCGCCGCCGCAAAGCGCGCCGATGTGGCGCTCAATTTCGAGGGCGGGGGCGACGGCGAAGTGGTGACGTCGCGGCGCGGTTCGTCTGGCTGGACAGTGACGACGACGGGCGTGCGCGCCCATTCGAGCGGCGTCTTTTCCGACGATGTGGGCGCCGGCGCGATTTTCGAAATGGCGCGCATTCTCGATGAAATGTATGAAACTCTCGCCGCGGAGGACTATCTGACCTTTAATCCCGGCGTCATCGTCGGCGGCACGGATGTTCAATATGACAAGGACGCAACGCGCGGCGCCGCCTTCGGCAAGACCAATGTGGTCGCGCAAAAGGCCGTGGTCGATGGCGGCTTGCGGTTCATTTCCGAAGAGCAGAAGGAAGCGGCGCGCGAGACCATGCGCGAAATCGTCGCCAAGCACCGGCCGCAGACCGGCGCCGAGATTGAGTTTGAGGACAGCTATCCGGCCATGACGCCGACGGCCGGCAACGAAGCGCTGCTCGCTGTTGTCTCAGATGTCAGCGAGGCGCTGGGGCAGGGGCCGCTCACGGGCAATGACCCGTCTAAGCGCGGCGCCGCGGATATTTCTTTCGCTGCGCCTCATGTGCCCGCCTCCATGGATGGGCTCGGGCCCGAGGGCGGGCGCGGCCACACGCCGGAGGAATGGCTCGACATTCCGTCTGTGAAAGACGCAACGGCGCGCGCGGCGCTCCTCATCTATCGCCTGACGCGCGAAGACGCGCCGAAGTTTGACGCTGAGGATCAATGAGAACAGTCATCATCGACAAACGCTTTTGCGGGCCGAAAAGCTCCGGCAATGGCGGCTATTGCGCGGGGCTCTTCGCGCAAGAGATCGGCGGCCCGGCTGCGGTGATGCTGAAGGCGCCGCCGCCCCTCGATACGCCGATTGAGCTGCGCCAAGCTGAGGGCGGCTATGAAGCTGTCGCCGGTAACACCCTGATTGCGAAAGTCGAACCGGCGGAAGTGAAAGTTTCTCCACCGTTAATACCAGACGATGCTGGCGTCGCGCAGGGCCATGACAATTTCCTGAAAGCCGAGGGTGGTCACCAGATCATTCCCTATTGCTTTGTATGCGGAAAAGAACGCGCGCCGGGCGATGGCTTGCGGATTTTTTCCGGTCCCTGTCCCGACAGCCCCGTCAACGCCGATTTCTGGACGCCGCGTGAAGACCTCGCGGGCGAAGACGGTCTTGTGCGGGCGGAGTTTTTATGGGCGGCGCTCGACTGCCCCACGGCCTACGCCCTGCGCGTGGGTGATACGTTCACGCTGCTTGGCCGTATGGCGGCGGAGATTATCCGGCGCCCGAAACCCGGCGAGCGCCTCATCGCCGCCGCGTGGCAGGTGAAGCAGGACGGCCGCAAATATTTCTCGGACTCCGTTCTCCTTGACGAAAATCGCGAGATCATTGCGGCGGCGAACACGCTGTGGATCGAGCTCAAGGACACGGCGCTGATCGAAAAGCTTCGCCGGGAAAACGCGTAAAACCGTCCGGTTTCCGGTTCCGGCTTTCCTTGATGCGGCCCTCACGATTTGCTACATCTCGCGCGACCTTCCGAGGGGCGCCGGCGTCACCGGCTGAGACCGCGTTATTTTCCTGTCAGGAGAGCTTCACGCGGGCACCCTTTGAACCTGATCGGTTAACACCGGCGTAGGGACGGAGACATGACGCTCAACGAATATAATCGCTTCTGCAAATCCCTGAAACACAGCACCCATGTGGTGCAGTGGGGCGATGCGCATGTCTGGAAGATTGGCGGCAAAGTTTACGCCATCGCCGGCTGGAGCGACGGAGAAGAGCTTGCCGTCACATTCAAATGTTCGGATACGGCGTTTGAAGTCATGCAGGATGCCGAGGGTGTGCGCCCCGCGCCTTATCTCGCCTCGCGCGGCATGAAATGGCTGCAGCGCACGCGGGAAGCCGCGATTTCCGATAAAGATCTCAAAGACTATCTGCGCGAGTCCTACAGCCTCGCCGCAGCAAACCTCACCAAGAAATTGCAAAAAGAGTTAGGGCTGATGGCGGGCTGACCCCGCGCTGATGACCGGAAAGACAGGATCATGAACAAGCACATAGATCAATCCGAATTCAAAACGCCGGAAGTCACCACCGGGCCGCTGCCCTCATCGCGCAAGACCTATGTCAATGGCGATCTCTATCCGGATCTGCGCGTGCCCATACGCGAGATCGATCTTCACCCCACGGCGAACGAGCCGCCCGTGCCGGTCTATGACACGTCGGGCCCCTACACCGATCCGGCGGTGATGATCGATGTGGAGAAGGGCCTCGCGCGTACGCGCACGGCGTGGATCAAGGAGCGCGGTCACGTTGAGGAATATGACGGCCGCGAGGTGAAGCCGGAGGATAATGGCGGCGCCAGGGGCAAACATCTCGCCCGCGAGTTTCCGGTGAAAAACCGTCCCTTGCGCGGAACCGGAACCGGCCCCCTCACGCAATATGAATATGCGAAAGCCGGGATCATCACGAAGGAGATGGAGTTCGTCGCCATCCGCGAAAATCTTGGCCGCAAAAAAATGCTGGAAGGCGCGGAGGCGCGCGTTGAACAGGGTGAGAGCTTCGGCGCGGAGATCCCCGCTTTCATCACGCCGGAATTCGTGCGCTCCGAAATCGCGCGCGGGCGCGCCATCATCCCCTCCAACATCAACCACCCGGAGCTGGAGCCGCAGATCATCGGCCGCAATTTCCTCGTGAAGATCAACGCCAATATCGGTAACTCCGCCGTGGCGTCTTCTGTGGAAGAAGAAGTCGACAAAATGGTTTGGGCGACGCGCTGGGGCGCGGACAATGTCATGGACCTCTCCACGGGCCGCAACATTCACAACACCCGCGAATGGATCATCCGCAATTCGCCGGTCCCCATCGGCACGGTGCCGATCTATCAGGCGCTGGAAAAGGTGAACGGCGTCGCGGAGGATTTAACGTGGGAGGTCTATCGCGACACGCTGATCGAACAATGCGAACAGGGCGTCGACTATTTCACGATCCACGCCGGCGTGCGTCTGCCCTTCATTCACCTCACCGCCGACCGCGTGACGGGGATTGTCTCGCGCGGCGGGTCGATCATGGCGAAATGGTGCCTCGCCCATCACCGCGAGTCGTTCCTCTATACGAATTTCGAGGAAATCTGCGAGATCATGCGTAAGTATGACGTGTCGTTCTCGCTGGGCGACGGGCTGCGCCCCGGTTCGATTGCAGACGCCAATGACCGCGCGCAGTTCGCAGAGCTCGAAACACTGGGAGAGCTCACCAAAATCGCCTGGGACCATGGCTGTCAGGTGATGATCGAGGGGCCGGGTCATGTGCCCATGCACAAGATCAAAGTGAACATGGACAAACAGCTCAAAGCCTGCGGCGAGGCGCCGTTCTATACGCTCGGGCCGCTCACGACCGACATCGCGCCGGGCTATGACCACATCACGAGCGGCATTGGCGCGGCGATGATCGGCTGGTTCGGCACGGCGATGCTTTGCTATGTCACGCCGAAGGAGCATCTGGGCCTTCCCGACCGCGACGACGTCAAGGTCGGCGTCGTGACCTACAAGCTTGCGGCCCACGCGGCGGATTTGGCGAAGGGCCACCCGGCGGCGCAGGTGAGGGACGACGCGCTGTCGCGCGCGCGTTTCGAATTCCGCTGGGAGGATCAGTTCAATCTCTCGCTCGACCCTGAAACCGCGCGCGACTTCCACGACCAGACCCTGCCGAAAGAGGCGCACAAGGTCGCCCATTTCTGCTCCATGTGCGGGCCGAAATTCTGCTCCATGAAGATCACGGCCGAGGTCCGCGACTACGCCGCCGGCATGAGCGACAATGAGAAAAAAGACCTCGAAAAGCTCAGCCAGGAAGGCATGAAGGAAATGTCGGAGAAATACCGCGAAATGGGCTCCGAGCTTTATCTCGAGGAACAAGCGGTGAAGAAGGCGAATGAGGGGTTGTGATTCGCAGCGCAAATGCTGACCGAGACGCAAAAATATAGAATTATGGAAGTCGTTGACGCGGCAATGCAGCAACGAGGAGAGATCGTCAATTCATATTCGCAGATTGAATTTCTTTTTGCCGATTTAATTGCAAAAATGAGAAATCACCACGCCTACGAAGGTACAATAACAGGAATGCCATTTAGGCCTGAATCTCGGATAAGCGTATTAACAAGGTTGCTATCTATGGATGGTCCTTTGAAGCGCTATCACGATGATTTGGCACCGTTGATTGAAGACTTCAAGCAATTTGAAGATGATCGACATTTTCTTACTCATGGTTTCGCAAGCGCGTCTGTTTCGCCGGAATCAAATATTATTCTGGAATTCAGAAAATTTGCTCCAAGTAAGGATAATCAATGGCATATTAGCTACCGACATTACACGCCTGCTAAATTTAAATATCTGCGCGAATCAATTTCCGAGTTTTCGCACAGAGCTTTGCTTGTATTTAGAAGAGTATATTTAGAACTGCGCCTAGAAGAAACGGACGTGCTGAACCCTTAGCGTCGGTGTTTTTCTGGAGATAACCATGCCAGAGTTCCTAGATGACAACCGATCGCCGATAGTAAAGGATACATACGTCTATATTTTCAAGGTTTTTACAACCGGTGTCTTTAAAATTGGGATATCAAATGACGTTCCAATACGAAAGCGTACGATAGAATCTCAAACTGGTTTTCGGTTAGAGCATGTGGGGTCGTCAGTTCCGTTGGAGAGACGCCAAGCATTGGCAATTGAGTCTATCCTTCATTCGCTTCATGCAAGCAAATGCGTTTACGGTGAATTTTTTGAGATTTCTGACAGTGAGTTACTATCCAGCTTTGCGATGTTACCAAATATTGGGTTTGGTGAACCATACCAATATCTGGGAACCTTATTACCACGTAGAATTGACTTTAATACAAAAGGTCGTCGAAATATGACGATTGGCTATAGGAAGATGACTTCGGTTACCGAATACATCAGAGCAAAAAATTCAGCTGCTCCTAAGAAAGTAAATAGGCTGTATTTTGACTTTCACAAAGAATGGGAAGGTTGGAAATGGTGTCGCTTTGATCTTCGCGTTGGTGACGAACTTGTTTTGTTTAAATCAAGTCGCACACATCGTTATTACGCTGAAGGTGTGGATGAAAAAGTTCTTCTCCGCTCATGCGCCCAAAGTTGTCGCCAGGATCACCACGCCTAGCACTAAGTATAATGGGTAGACCCCTTTTGTGAGTTTTTGGCGGATCTGCATGATTGGAAGTTGACCCCCTCCGTCTCCCCCGGATTTAATCCGGGGTCGACACCTCCCCCGCAAGCGGGGGAGGAGAAGCTCGTGCTTAGCGGCAAGCTTTCTCTTCCCCCGTTTACGGGGGAAGTACCCGCGAAGCGGGGGATGGGGGTGTTCGGAAACATCGGGCACGCAGGGGGCAGCGGCAAGTATAAGGCCATTCCGGACCTCGGGAATTTGCGATTGTCACGCTGCGCGTGACAACTTTCATCTTTCTAGAGTGCCGAGACAAAAGTCCTTCAACGCAAGCGTGCGCGTTTGCTGGGACTCAGCGCGCAAATTCCCGTCAAATCGGGTTCCGCGCCCGATTTGACGGATAATTTTCCACCACCTTTTTTTCTGCCGTATACTGCGCGGCAGTCCGGACATTTGAGAGGCGGTGAGGCCTGCCGTTCCCATCGGTCCGGATCGCGGCGCGCGGGCGGGTGAGGCCCGACCGTTTGCGAAGCAAACGCAGCGGGTCGAACGAATGAGTGCGATTGCAGTTCCGGCCTGCGTTGATTGGGGCCCCAACCCCAATCAACCAACCGAGCCTTCGGGGAAAAGGCGGGGCTTCTATCCCGTTGGAGTTGAAGCTCCGTCGCCGGATGCGATCAATGGGCGGCGCTGTAAAAACTCGCCCGACCGCGAAGGCGGTCAAATTTGATTTGCGCGCGTTCGCGCGCAGGGGGACGTGATGCGTCCATGTGCTACTACCAAGCGACGAGGATGTTTCACGTCCCGCGCACCTCTCACCTTATGCGTTCGGGTTCAGCGGAACCGCGGCGAGAGGCGCCTGTGGCGCCGGTGAAAAATTCAGACGCGCCCCTTGCGCCGCGCAACGCAATTGTATATACATTGGCTATCGTAAAGATAGCGAGATAGCAGCCCCGATGGCCAAGGAAAAACCGGCCGACGAAAAGCGCGAGAAGAAAAACAAGAAAGACAGCCAGCTTGTGATCCGGCTGAACCGGGAGCTGCGCGATCGTTTCGTCGATCTTTGCGAAGAGCTCGACACCAGCGCGGCGAGAGAGCTGCGCGGGTTCATGAAGGAATTTGTGCGCAAGCACGATGAAAAGCAAAAGTAAGGAGATTTGTAAGATGGCGAACAAGAAAAAAGTCAAAGCGCTGAAAAAAGAAATCAAGTCGCGCAAGAAGCGGATTGCGCGTCAGGAAACAAAGCTGAAAAAAGCGAAAAAAGCGCTGAAAAAAGCGGCCTAACAAGGACTGCTTTTTTATAGACTGTGAAACCGCCGGGCTTTCCCCCAAGCACCCGGCGGTTTTTTAGTGTTCGGGGATGGCCGGCCCGTCAGCCGATATTCATCGCCAGGATGACGACGCCAAGGACGAGGCATAATCCGTAGACGGCCTTTGACAGCGCTGCGGCCGAAATCCCGGCGGTGAGGCGCCGGCCGATGAAGCTCGCAATGACGACGCCGGGAATGCTCGCGGCGCACGCGATCAGGACCTCCCGGCTCCAGAAGCCGGCGACGGCGTGGCCCGCCGCGACCATCACCGCCACGGGCAGAAAGAAAGCCTGCGTCACTGCGAGGAAACGCTCGGGCGGCCAGCGGCGCATGGCGCCGTAGAAAATAATCGGCGGGCCGGGAATGTTATAGGCGCCGCCGAGAACGCCGCCTGCGAAACCGGCCGCGAAGCGCCAGCGCCGGTCCTTGATCTCGACGGCTGCCGGGCGCGCCAGCGAAAAGAGGCTGAAGGCGATGATGATGATTCCAAGCGCGATGAGGAGCGGTTCTTTCGGCGCGTTGGCGAGGAGATAGACGCCGATGGGCACGCCGGCGGCGGCCGCAGCAATAAGGCCGGCCGCTTCGCCGAGATGCAGACCCTTGCGGTTCTGGAAGAGCATTACCGTGCTCAAGGAAATGCCGGTGAGCGCCACCAGCGCCGCGGCCGACTGCGCATCCATGACGAGCGCCAGCGCCGGCATGGCCACGAGCGCGAAGCCGAAACCGACCGCGCCCTGGAGGATGGCGGCGACAAAGAGAATGAGGAGAACCCATGCCATGAGGGCGGTGTAACCGGTTCCGCCCGGAAGGAAACACCCGCGATGCGCAACAATCCGGTTCCGCGGTCATGATTTGCCTGCTAACCTTACATCTGCAATCGGGGGAGAGCCGGCTTTGCGCATATTCATTTTGATTGCGGCGGCGATCGTTGCGGCGCCGCTTTTGGGCCTTGGCGGCTTTTACCTTTTGAGCGAAGCGAAGTTCCGTGAGGTGACGCGCGATTCACCTTTCGAGGCGGCGATTCCTACGGATGCGACCTCTATAGAGCATGGCCGTCATGTGGCGCGCACGCGCGGTTGTTTCGGTTGTCACGGGCAACAGCTTCAGGGCAAGGACTTCGATGAGCAATGGGACTGGCCCGAACGCGCCGTTGCGCCCAATCTTGCGCTCTATGCGCGCGAGCACGACGACGCGACTTTGGAAGCGGCGATCCGTCAGGGCGTCGGCGCCAATGGCAAGGCGCTCATTTCCATGCCGTCCTATAATTTTGCACGGATGAGCGATGACGATCTCGCGGCGCTGATTGCGTTTTTACGGTCCGCGCCGGTGGTGGAGATCGATCTGCCCAAACCGAAACTCGGCTGGGGCGTGCGCTGGACCTTTTTCACTGGCGAGGAAAAACATATGGCCGAATGGGCCGACGCCGTGCCGCCTTTGCGCTTTGACGGGGAAGAAGAGCCGCAGCGCGCCCACGGCGAATATCTCGCCATGACCATGTGCAATGAGTGCCACGGTCTCGATCTGCGCGGCGCGACCTTGTGGGATGCAGTGACGCCAGACCTTATCGTGGTTTCGGCCTATTCGCGCGAAGAGTTCGAAAAGCTGATCACCACCGGCGTCGCCATGAACGGGCGTGAACTCGGCCTTATGCGGCTGGTGGCCCCGGACCGGTTCCCGGAGCTGACGGACGAGGAAATAGACGCGCTTTATCTCCACCTGACGTCGCTTGTCGACGAACCCGTCCCCACCCCGGTCTTCTGGCGTCCTTAAGCGCCCGCCAGCTCTTCCCGTTTGCTAAACCATTAAATTTCCTATAGATTTCTTTTTGCACGAACTGATCAGCATAAAAATTGTTATGGTCAGGCAAGTTCAGACAGAAGGGGAACTTTATGAAACTGAGAACGATTTTGTCCGGCGCCGTATTCGCCATCGCTGCAACGGGCCTTGCGGCCTGCGGCGATGACAGTGCGGAAGACAATATGGAAGACGCCGCGGACGATATGGAAGACGCTGCCGAAGACATTGGCGACGATATCGAAGACGCCGCCGACGATACGGGCGACGCCATGGAAGGCGCGGCCGAAGACATGGAAGAAGGCGCTGAAGATATGGCCGACGATGTCGATGACGCCATGGATGAAGCCGCGGAAGACATGGAAGAAGAAATGGAAGACGAGCCGCAGCAGTAACGGCTTCGCTTCCTTATTCTTATCAAGCCGGCGCCTTCCGGCGCCGGTTTCTTATTGGATCAAAAACCTCCACCTCCGGTGGAGGATTGGAAGAGTTCCACATTGTAGGAAAGATACCTCCACGCTTGGACCATTGCCGTGGTTTT
>MDTA01221916.1_pt1 | contig 120136 bp, 113 predicted proteins | sample 811151 | NCBI WGS metagenome assembly MDTA01 (sample SAMN05326648, study PRJNA326480) | marine metagenome | isolation source: seawater | place: Indian Ocean: South | collected 2010 | reverse complement strand
CGGAAAGCTCGCGGTCGATGCGCCGCGCCAGACCGGCCAGAATCTTGCCCGAGCCGACCTCGACCAGGGTATCGACGCCCTGGGCTTTCAACTGTTCGACGCATTCGCGCCAGCGCACCATGCCGGTCACCTGTTCAACCAGCAGACGTTTGATCTCGGCCGGGTCCTCCACCGGGGCCGCCGTGACGTTGGCCATCACAGGCACGGAGGGAGCGTTGATCGCGACGGCGCCCAGCGCTTCGTCCATGGCGTCTGCGGCGGGCTGCATCAGCGCACAATGGAACGGGGCGGAAACCGGCAGCAGGACCGCCCGTTTGGCGCCCGCTTCCTTGGCCAGGTCGGTCGCCCGTTCAACGGCGGCGGTGGAGCCGGAAATCACGATCTGGCCCGGCGCGTTGTCGTTGCCGGCCTGGCAGACCTCGCCCTCGATCGCCTGGGGGGCGGCCATGGCACCCTCGCAGACCTTTTCGACGGCATCCATTTCAAGGCCCATCAGCGCCGCCATGGCGCCCTGCCCCACGGGCACGGCCTTCTGCATTTCGGTGCCGCGGGTTTTCAGCAGCCGCGCCGTATCAGCCAAGGTAAACGTCCCTGCCGCGGCCAGGGCCGAATATTCGCCCAGCGAATGCCCCGCGACGAAATCCGCGCGCCCCGTCAGGTCGAACCCGCCTTCGGCCTTGAGCACGGCCATCACGGCCATGCTGGCGGTCATGATCGCCGGCTGCGCGTTGGCCGTCAGGGTCAATTCGTCCTCGGGACCTTCGAACATGATCTTGGAAAGGTTCTGCTTGAGCGTTTCGTCCACTTCCTCGTGGACCTCGCGGGCGGCGGCGAAGGCGTCATAGATGTCCTTGCCCATACCCACGGTCTGGGAACCCTGTCCCGGGAAAATCAGCGCGCGTGCCATGTGAGCGACTGTGCTCCTTATCATTATATGTTCGGGGCGAGAGGTATTGCCGCCCCACCCGTTACCTGTCAAGGGCCCGCGCCGCCTATGGCCGGCGGCCCCCTCCCGCGTTCTGCACCGGCCTCATCGCAGGCCCGGTTGAAGGACACACCCGAGGGTGTTTCGATCGGCTGCGTCAGAACCTCGCCATGGTAGCCTGCCGAACCCCTTCGGGCCATGCGAAACGCCGATTTTCTGCGTGCTTGCGCCATATCCCGGAATGTGTATAGTGCGCCGCCTCGGGGCAAATTCCCCGACCTCCTTGTCGGTCAGGAAACGATATGGCCGGCTATGCCTCCATGGTGGAGGCTGAGACAAGCCAAAGGGAGCTTATATGCCTTATTACGAGAGCGTGTTCATCGCGCGACCCGACATCTCGTCCGCACAGGTCGACGGTCTGGTCGAAACCTTCGAAAAAGCCATCAGCGGCGGCGGCGGCAGCATCCAGAAAAAAGAATACTGGGGCCTGCGCAACCTCGCCTTTCGCATCAAAAAGAACCGCAAGGGGCATTACATGCTCATGAACATCGACGCGCCGGCCGATGCCGTCGCCGAGATGGAGCGCCAGATGCGGATCAACGAAGACGTCATGCGCCACCTGACCCTGCGCGTCGATGAACTGGAAGAAGGTCCGTCGATCATCGTCCAGAATAAAGACCGTGGCGACGACCGCCCGCGCCGTGGCCCGCGCCCGGACCGGGGCGACCGTCCCGACCGTGGTGACCGGGGCGACCGCGCGCCGCGCCAGGAAGCATCCGACGACAAATCCAGCGATAAGGGAGGCGACGAATGAAACCCGCACCCGTGAGAGCATCCGGCCGGGGCAATCGCCCGGTCTTCAACCGTCGCCGCAAGAGCTGCCCGTTCGCCGGGCCGAACGCGCCGAAGATCGATTACAAGGACACGCGCCTGCTGGGCCGCTTCATTTCCGAACGCGGCAAGATCGTGCCGTCCCGCATCACCGCCGTTTCGAACAAGAAACAGCGTGAGCTGGCGAAGGCGATCAAACGGGCCCGGTTCCTTGGCTTGCTTCCGTACGTCGTGAAGTAACGAGGAGAGGGCTCCCCCGGGAATCCTTGGGTTCCGGGAGCATGACCCGATGCCGAAAACGATCCTGATCGCCATTTGTGCAGGCCTCTTGAGCCTGGTAGCGGCCATGCCGGCCCTGAACGGTGCGCCCGGCGGGCTGATGCTGTTCTATGTGGCCAGCCTGCCGATCTACCTGACGGGATTCGCGTTCGGCGTGACGGCGGGCACGGTGGCGACGCTTAGCGGCTTCGTCGCCGCGGCGACGCTCGGCGGCGTTCTGGTGGCGGGGGTGTTCGCCCTTGTTCATCTGCTGCCGGCGTTCACCGTGATCCGCCAGGCCATGCTCCAGCGCACGGCGCCGGACGGACATACGGAATGGATGTCCCCCGGCCCCATCGTCGCCAGCCTGTCCGGGCTGTCGGCGGGCCTTCTTCTGCTTGCGGGCCTGGTGTTCATGGCCAACGGCACCGGTTTCAGCATCGTCGTCGACGATCGCCTGACCGATGTCCTGACGGCCATGGCCCCGCAAATGCCGGAGGCCGCGCGCAAGGAAATGGTCGATGCCTACGCCCCGCTTCTGCCGGCGTCGTTGGGATCGAGCTGGGTCATCATGGCCCTGGTCAGCGCCACCATCGCGCAATCCATCCTGGCGCGGGCCGGACGCAACATGCGCCCGACCCCGCGGTACGCCAATATGGTCCTGCCCGATTGGATTTCCTGGGCCCTGGTCGGGGCGGCGGTTGTCTCGTTGATCGCCGGCGGCGAGGTCAAGTTCCTCGCCCGCAATCTGACCCTTGCCCTGGCCGTGCCCTTCTTTCTTCTCGGTCTTGCCGTCCTGCATCAATGGGCGCGGCGGGTCCGGCGTGGAACCCTGGCCCTGGTGGCCATTTACCTGATTCTTTTCATTGTCGGCTGGGCGGGTCTCTTGGTGACCGCCGGGATCGGCGTCGTTGAACAATGGGCCGGCATTCGCCACCGGTTTATCGGCCCCGCAAGCGGCACCCCGCCGCATGATGATGAGTGAGTAGGAGAGATCGCAATGGAAGTGATCCTGTTGGAACGTATCGAAAAGCTCGGCCAGATGGGCGAAGTGGTCAAGGTCAAGCCCGGCTTTGCCCGCAACTACCTGCTGCCGCAGAAAAAGGCCCTTCGCGCGACCGACGGCAACAAGGCCGTGTTCGAAGCCCAGAAGGCGCAGCTCGAAGCCAAGAACCTGGAAAACCGCAAGGAAGCGGAAGCCGTCGGCGGCAAGATGGACGGCGAAGCCATCGTCCTGATCCGTCAGGCCGGTGAATCCGGGCAGCTCTATGGTTCGGTCAACGCCCGCGATATCGCCGGCGGCCTGACCGAGGCCGGCTTCACCGTGGCCCGCAACCAGGTCGAACTGAACCAGCCGATCAAGACCCTGGGCCTGCACGACGTCACCGTGCGTCTGCACCCGGAAGTCTCGGTGACCGTGACCGCCAACGTCGCGCGCACCGAAGAAGAAGCCCAGGTCCAGGCCGACACCGGCCAGGCCGTCGTCGGCGAAGAAGCCCAGCAGGCGGCCAATGCCGTCGACGTCGCGAGCCAGGCCGCCGAGGCCGTCGCCGCCCAGGCCGACGAAGTCTTCGAAGAAGAGATCGCCGGTGACGCCGTCGCCGAATCCGCCGCCGAGGTCGAAGCCGAAGCCGCCGCCGTCGAGCAGGCCGAAGCCGACGCCCAGGAGCGGGCCGAATTGGAAGCCCGCGCCAAAGCCCAGGCCGAAGCGGAAGCCGCCGAAGGCGACGCCGCCCCGGAAGTCGAAGACGAAGACAAGTAATCTCGGGCAACATCCCGACGATCCGGGCGGCTCCTTCGGGAGCCGCCTTTTTCGTGCCCGCCCCTCAAAGCATTGTATATCAGTCGGATTTCCGGCGGATTGACACCCGGGCCTTTTTTTAGAACAATTATAAAGTCTGAAGTTTAGCTCTTAAGTTTCAGGGGTAACCCAGGGTCGCGATAGCGCAGTCGTGTATCCGGGGGAGGTGGAAAATGCTTTTTGCGCGGCTGCTACGCCATATCGTTTCCGTCGGCCGGCTTCGGGTCATCGACGCCGGCGGTAAGGAGCACGTCATTTCCGGTTCGCCCGGCAACAGCCTGACGATCCGTCTGCACGACCCTGCCCTGCATTGGAAACTGTTCTTCAACCCCGGCCTCTACCTGGGCGAAGCCTATATGGACGGCACGCTCACGGTTGAAGACGGCAACATCTACGACTTCCTCGAATTCGCGACCTCGAACATGCAGGACGCCGGCGAACATCCGGTCATGGCCTGGGTTGCCGCCGCCGACACCCTGTTCCGCCGGATGCAGCAATACAATCCGGCGAAACGGTCGCGGCAGAACGTGGCCCATCATTACGACCTTCGCCGCGAGTTGTATGAACTGTTCCTGGACAAGGACCGGCAGTATTCCTGTGCCTATTTCGAGCGGCCGGAAGACGACCTGGAAACGGCGCAACTGAACAAGAAGCGGCACCTCGCGGCCAAGCTTCGGATCGAGCCGGGGATGAAAGTCCTCGATATCGGCTGTGGCTGGGGCGGGCTGGGGCTCTACTTGGCGGGCGAATTGGGAGCCCAGGTCACGGGCCTGACTCTATCGACCGAACAATTGGCCGTCGCCCGCGAACGGGCCGAGCAAGCCGGTCTGGCGGACAAGGTCTCGTTCGAACTTCGCGATTACCGGGACCAGCAAGGCATCTTCGACCGCATCGTCTCCGTCGGCATGTTCGAACACGTCGGCATCGCGCACTACGACGAATATTTCTCGACCGTCAAAAACCTGCTCACCGAGGACGGGATCGCCTTGATCCATACGATCGGGCGATCTGAAGTGCCGCGCTCGACCAATCCCTGGATCCGCAAGTACATCTTCCCGGGCGGCTACATCCCCGCCCTGTCCGAAGTCATGCGCAGCGTCGAACAAACCAGCCTGGTCACCACGGACGTCGAGGTGTTGCGCCTGCATTACGCGGAAACGCTGAAACATTGGCGCGACCGCTTCCAAAATCGCCGCGACGACGCCAAGGCGATCTACGACGACCGGTTCTGCCGAATGTGGGAATTCTACCTGGCCGCCAGCGAATGCTCGTTCCGCTACATGGACAACGTGGTCTTTCAGGTCCAACTGACGCGCCGCCAGGACGCCGTGCCGATCACCCGCGACTACATCACCGAATGGGAGAAACGGGCGAATCGGCGGGACAAAGTATCGAACAGCGACGGTGCCGCTGCCTGATCCCCTGGGCGCCGGCCAATCGGCGCCGACCAAGTCTTCCCGCCATCCCAAGGCCTTCGCCGCAACCGACGAAATCCGGCGGTCCTCGCCTTGGACTTATCCACAAAACATCCCCCATACTCACATTCCGACTGCTGGGTATGGAAATGGTCCCCAGTGAATGCCTTATCCCCTTCACTGACCCCTCGCCCGGCACGCACCTATGGATTACCAGTGAGCCATGAGCACGACGACCACAGAACCGCCCCACGGCGACGACGCCCCGCCCGTCGAGGATTACGAGGACCGGTACGACGGCCCCGAACCCGACGACAGCCGCCGCCCAGACGAAGTCTCTCCCGCGAGTGAGAGCGGCGGCGCGATGGCGGCTTTTCGTTCCATGCCGCATAACCTGGACGCGGAAAAAGCGTTGTTGGGCGCGATCCTGGTCAACAACCGGGCCCAGGAACAGGTCGCGGAATTCCTGCGTGCGGAGCATTTCTCGGTCGAGCAGCACGCCAAGGTCTATCAAGCCGCGTCGGTCCTGATCGACAACGGACAGATCGCCGACCCGGTCACCCTGAAACGGTTCTTCGAGAACGAAAACTCGCTGTCGGAAATCGGCGGCCCGGCTTATCTCGCCGATCTGGCGGCCAGCGCCGTGACGGTCATCAACGCCCGCGAGTACGGACGCATCGTCTACGACCTGTTCCTGAAGCGGGAATTGATCAAGCTGGGCGAAGATGTCGTCAACGGCGCCTACGGTGGCGAGGTCGACGAGACCGCGACGGATCAGATCGAACAGGCGGAACAGGCGCTTTACGATCTCGCGACCTCGGGCAATTACGAAGGCGGCTTTCAGGACTTCAAAAGCTCCGTCGTCGCCGCCATCCATGCGGCCGAGGCCGCCCACAAACGCGACGGCGGCCTGGCCGGCGTGGCGACGGATTTCATCGATCTGGACGCCTTGCTCGGCGGGCTGCATTCCTCGGATCTGATCATCCTCGCCGGCCGCCCATCCATGGGCAAGACGGCGCTGGCGACCAACATCGCCTTCAATACGGCCTACAACTACGCCCGCACCAAGGGCGAGGAAGGCGCTGTCGTCGGCTTCTTCTCCCTGGAAATGTCGGCCGAACAATTGGCCAGCCGTATTCTTTCCGAACAATCGGAGCTGTCGTCCGACCGCATCCGCAAGGGCCTGTTGGAGAACGACGAGTTCACAAAGCTGGCCAGCGCCGCGACGACGCTGCACGACATTCCGCTGTTCATCGACGATACCCCGGCCCTGACGGTCAGCGCACTGCGCACCCGGGCCCGGCGGCTGAAACGCCGCCACAACCTGGGCTTCATCGTGATCGATTACCTGCAGCTGGTTTCCGGTAGCGCCAACAGCCGCAGCGACGGCCGTGTCCAAGAGGTCTCGGAAATCACCCGTGGTTTGAAGACCCTGGCCAAGGAATTGGAAGTCCCGGTACTGGCCCTGTCGCAGTTGTCGCGTACCGTCGAACAGCGCGACCCGCCCCGGCCGCAATTGGCCGACCTTCGTGAATCGGGCTCCATCGAACAGGACGCCGACGTGGTCATGTTCATCTACCGCGAAGAATACTACATGGAGCGTAAGAAGCCGTCCCGCCGGTCCGACGAAGACGAAAGCAAACTGGTGGAACGTATCGAGCGCTGGGAATCGGTGCTGGAAGACATTCATCAGGTCGCCGAAGTCATCGTCGCCAAGCAGCGTCACGGCCCCATCGGCAACGTGCCCATGCACTTCAACGGGGCCTTCACGCGGTTCGGCAACCTGTCCAAGGATCACCCCTACCGTCAGCGGTTCCAAGGTGACTGAGACCGCCGGAAACCCGTCCGGCGTCGACGCGCAGCTTGCCGGCGCGACTCTGACCATCGATCTGGACGCGCTACAAGCCAACTACCGAACCATCGCCAAGACCCTGGGCAGCGGCACCATCGCCGGGGCCGTGGTCAAGGCCGACGCCTATGGCCTGGGGATCGGCCCGGCGGGCCGTGCCCTGTGGAATGCCGGGGCCCGCGAATTCTTCGTCGCCCATCCGTCCGAAGGCGTGGCATTGCGCGGCCATCTGCCGGAAGCCCGCATCCATATCCTCAACGGTGCGCACGCCGGGGCCGAGGACGCCTTTCGCGAACATCGCCTGATTCCCGCGCTCAATTGCCTGGGCGACGTGGAGCGCTGGCGTGCCTACTCAACCAAGATCGGCGAAGCCCTGCCCGCCGTCCTGCACGTCGATACGGGGATGTGCCGCCTGGGCCTGGACCGCACGGAATTCAAGCGCGTCGCCGCCGACCCGTCGCTGCTGGACGGCGTCAATATCGAGACGGTGATGAGCCACCTTGCCTCCGCCGACGACGCGGCCAGCCCGCAAAGCGCGGAGCAGCTCGCCTACTTCCGGGAAATCCGCAAGGCCCTGCCCCTGGGCCGGGCGTCCTTCGCCAATTCCTCGGGCGTCTTTCTGGGGCCCGATTATCGCTTCGATCTGGCCCGTCCGGGGGTCGCGCTCTACGGCGTCAATCCGACCCCGCATACCACCAACCCGATGGCGCAAGTCATTCGTCTGCAAGCAAAAATCCTGCAGGTGCGCAACGTTGACAGCCCCGAGACCGTTGGCTACGGTGCCTCGCATCAGGTCGTGGAACCTTCTCGTATCGCGACACTGCCCGTCGGCTATGCCGACGGTTATCTGCGCTCCTTGTCCAGCCGGGCAAAGGCGTACATCGGCGATAACGAAGTGCCAATTGTGGGACGGGTTTCCATGGATTTGATCACCGTCGACGTGACCGCCGTTCCCGAAGCCCTGTGCCGGCCCGGCATGACGGTCGACCTGATCGGGCAGCACCATACGGTTGACGATTTGGCCGCCGAAGCCGGCACCATCGGATACGAAATTCTGACATCTCTGGGCCGCCGCTATCACCGCGTTTACACAGGTGGGGCGGAATAGGCCCATGACGGTCTTTTCTGCGGCATGGCAGCCATGAACCCATTGCAAGCCATCGGGCGCGTGTTCCTCAGCTTCCTGGGAACAACCGGGCGCCTGACGTTGTTCGCGCTGAACGCCGTGCGCCATTGCTTCCTGCCCCCTTACTACCCCCGGATCATGATCCGCCAGATGATCGAGATCGGGTATTACTCCCTGCCCGTGGTCGGCCTGACGGCGATCTTCGCGGGCATGGTCCTGGCGCTGCAGAGCTATACCGGTTTCGCCCGATTCTCCGCCGAGGGCGCGATCGCCAACGTCGTCGTATTGTCGATCACCCGCGAACTGGCCCCCGTTCTGGGCGGCCTGATGATCGCCGGGCGGGTCGGCGCCTCCATGGCCGCGGAGATTGGCACCATGCGGGTGACCGAACAGATCGACGCCCTGACGACCCTGTCGACCAACGCCATGAAATACCTGGTGGTGCCGCGTATCATCGCGGGCGTCGTGATGCTGCCGCTGCTGATCTTCGTCGCTGACATCATCGGTGTGTTCGGCGGCTTTCTGGTGTCGGTTTACAAGCTGGGCTTCAACCCGTCGATCTATCTGCAGAACACCTGGGATTTCCTGGAACTGCTGGATGTCGTCTCGGGCCTGGTGAAGGCCTCGGTGTTCGGTTTCCTTGTCGCCCTGATGGGCTGCTACCACGGCTATTATTCCAAGGGCGGGGCCCAGGGCGTGGGGGCGGCGACGACCAATTCCGTGGTTTCGGCCTCGATCCTCATCCTCTGCTTCAACTACATCCTGACGGAAGCCTTCTTCGGCCTGTAGGATGGGGGTCTCCATGAACGAGCCGAAAATCCAACTGCGGGGCGTGGCCAAGGCCTTCGGGCCGAAAAAGGTCCTGACCGGCGTCGACCTGGACATCGCCAAGGGCGAAAGCGTCGTCATCATCGGCGGTTCGGGCACCGGCAAGTCGGTGACCCTGAAATGTATCCTGGGCCTGCTGACGCCCGATAGCGGGTCGATCAAGATCGACGGGCGCGAAGTCACCGGCCTGTCGGTGGGCGAACGCGACGACATCAACCGCCAGGTCGGCATGTTGTTCCAGGGGGGCGCTTTGTTCGATTCCCTGCCCGTCTGGGAAAACGTCGCCTTCGGCCTGCTGTCGCGCAAGCAATGCGGGCGCGAGGAAGCGCGGGAAATCGCGATCCGGAAACTGGCCCAGGTCGGCCTCAAGCCGGCCCTGGGCGACGCCATGCCCGCCGACCTTTCCATCGGCATGCAGAAACGCGTGGGCCTCGCCCGCGCCATCGCCACGGACCCGGAAATCATCTTCTTCGACGAGCCGACCACGGGCCTCGACCCGATCATGGCCGACATGATCAATGAGTTGATCGTGCATGTGAATCAAGAGGTTGGCGCCACGGCGCTGTCGATCTCTCACGACATGGACAGTGCCCGCCGGATCGGCGACCGCATCGCCATGCTGTATCAGGGAAAGATCGTTTGGGCCGGCGCGCCGGGCGACATCGACGGCGAAGTCGATCCCGTGGTCGACCAATTCGTCCACGGTCGCGTAGACGGCCCGATCAAAATGCAGGTCCGGGCCTGAACTGAGCGTCAGCCCTGCTGCTTTGTCGGCCCATGGCTGCTATCGGGTGCCGCACCCAGGGCATCCAGCGCACCAAGAATTTGATCCAGCTTGGCCCCCCTGCCCTCGGGCATGCCTTCTTCCACCGAGACGCACTCTTCCTTGGCGTCGTACTCCCAACGCCGAAGAATTTCGATCTTCTGGGACGTCGCCAACGCCGCTTCATCGACGACGTCCTGCGGCGTGGCGAAAACCGCCGACGGATCGACCAGGGCTTTTTCCAGATCGATCTCTTGTCGTTTCTGAAGGTCCGTCATGCTGCTCTCTCCTTTTTCTCCGTCTATTCGTTCGTTGACCTCGCAGGCCCTCTTACTTTTCCTAATATGGCGAAAAGGTTTGGCGATTCCATGGCAGGCTCGGAATTTCGCAGGGCAAAATATTAAGAAATCCGGGCTTTTCAAGGCGCTGCGACCGGTGGCAGTCTTTTCCTGAAACAACAAGACAAGCCTGTCGGCCCGGGGACCCGGGGCAATCGGGCACCATCTGGAGGACACCACCATGGGACTGAAAATCACGCCTGTGAGCGACGTTTGCGGCGCCGAGATTTCCGGCATCGACGTTACCACCCCCCTGGCGCCCGAAGACGCCGCCGCCATCGAGGCCGCGTTCAACCGCCACAAGGTCTTGGTGATCAAGGAACAGCCGATGACGGCCCGCCAGTTGGCGGACTTCTCGGCCAACTTCGGCCCGCTGCAGGCCCACGTCCAAACGGCCTATCAGCACCCCGAGGTTCCCGAGGTCGTGCAGATGACAAACATGAAAGCCGACGGCACCTTTGACGAGGTCGGGGCCGCGCGCGGCGCCGCGCCGAAAACCCGCGACGGCTGGCATTCCGACCTGTCGTTCGAACGCCAGCCGGCGAAGGCGACGCTGTTGCACTCGATTGAGGTACCGAACAGCGGCGGCAACACCTGTTTCTCAAACACCACCATGGCCTATGCGGCCCTGCCGGAAGACGTGAAACAGCGTCTCGACGGCCTGCAGGCCGAATTCGTGTATGGCCAGGCCAAACGCAACCCGCTCGCCGCCAAGGCGGCGGAAGCATTGAAGGGCAAGGCGAAGACCGAGACCGTCGCCATTCAGCCTGTGGTCGTCCGCCATGCTGCCACGGGCGAACCGGCGATCTTCGCCAATCCCTATACCACCTCGCACATCATCGGCCTGCCCGAGGACGAAAGCGAGGCGCTGATCGAGCTGTTGACCGATCAAATGGAAGACCTCGCCTTCCGTTGGGAACACGAATGGTCGGCCGGCGACACGCTGATGTGGGACAACCGGGGCGGGCTCATGCACTCCGGTCGCATGGATTATCCCCGCGACCAGGCCCGCCGGTTTATCCGCACCACGGTCAGCGGCGGGGAACTGATGCCGTTCAAGATGAGCGCCTAGGCCGGACGGCGATCCAGAATGCGTCTTGCCCGGCGGGCAATCGATTCATTGACCATCTTGCCGTCGACCCGGGCCGTGCCCAGGGGGTCGTCGGCCGCGGCCGCCAGGACCCGTTCCGCCCAATCGAGTTGATCCAAGGTCGGCGTGAACGCCGCGTGGATATTACCGATCTGCACCTGATCGTAAGACGCCTTGCCGGTGAAACCCATGGCGGCGATGCGACCGGCCTCGTCGATCAGGCCCGGCTCATCCGACGGATCGAACCAGACACCGTCCATGGCGTCGATTCCGGCCTCCTGCGCCGCCAGAACCGTTTCCGCCCGGGCATGAGCCAGCGCGTCCCACCCCAGGTCCGATCCGATGGAGGCCGAAAAATCGGCGGTTCCCAGGAACAGGCAGGTGATCTGGGGGCCGTCGATGCCCTGGGTCGAACAGGCGATCTCCATGGCGTTCTTCACGCCGCGGGGGCTTTCGATCAGAACGATCAACTCCATGTCCGGATGCTTGGGCCGCAGCAGGTCGGCGACCCAGCGCACTTCCTCGGCATGTTCGATCTTGGGCAGGATCAGGCCGTCCGGCCCGTCGGCGCAATCGAGGACCGCGATCAGATCTCGGATGCCGTCTTCCGTCCGCGGGTTGTTGACCCGCAGCAGGCGCAGCGGCTGTCCCGCCCCGCGCGCGCCGCCATACATGGCCAGAATTTTGGGGCGCGCTTCGGCGCGGCGGGCCGGGACGGTGCCGTCCTCCAGATCGAAGACGATCATATCGGCCCCTGAATTCATCGCTTCGTCCCATCGCTCCGTACTGAGCGCCGGGTAGAACAGCACACTCCGCCTTAAAGTCATTTGTCGGTCTCCTCCCATAAGTCATCGAGCAGACGCCGGACTGCCCTGTCTTCAGGGATCGGATTTCGCTCGGTATCTCTCACCTGTCCATCGTAGAAATCTCGGCCGCCGTCTTTGAAAAGCCGGCGAAGCAGAGTTTCCGCAGCGCCCGTCTGGCCAAGTAGTGCAAGGACGTAGGCTTTGTTGCCTTCCACATACGAACGGAATTTCGGCACCGTCTGGCTGGCCAACGCCTGCTCAAACCGAGCAATCGCCCGCTTCAGGCCGAATTGGAACTCATAATCCGGCTCGGTGCCGTCTTGCGCGCCGCTCTCTCGGGTCGCCCGCATCTGTTTGGCATCCATCAATTCGATGAACCCCAGCCCGTTCAGGCACCGCGCCCATTGCACCCGCGCCGCCGGTTCACGGGGAAATCGCAGGGTCTCTTCCACTTCCGTTAGAATTGCCAAGGCACCGTCCAAGTCCAAGACGGCAAGGCGCGACATCGCGGCATCAATGCGACGGGCCGAATCTTCGATGGAAATGCCTTCCTCTGGCGTGGTGTGGTTGTCCCCATCCATGGGATTGGCGTCGGTCATATTCCTCTCTCCCCCTTCAAATCTTACTCAAATCGTCGAACCGGGCAACCGCCACCGTCCGGGTTTGCCTTGCCCCGGCCCGCCCCACGCGATAAGAGAGGCGAACGCGTATCGCCCACGCGAAACAAACCCCAACCCGGCGAGGTTCCATTGGCCAAGCGCCCGGCGAGCCAATACGTCTGTCAGGAATGCGGCGCCGTCCACCCCAAGTGGTCGGGCAAGTGCGATTCCTGCGATGCCTGGAACTCGCTGGTCGAGGAAGTCCAGGCGGAAAGCGTGCCCAAAGGCCTCGGGGCCGGACGCAAAGGCCGCGCCATCGAGTTCGTCGGCCTCAAAGGCGATACCCCCCAACCGCCCCGCTGGCTGGCCGACATGCCGGAATTCGACCGGGTTACCGGCGGTGGCCTGGTTCAGGGATCGGCCGTGCTGGTCGGCGGCGATCCCGGCATCGGTAAATCGACCCTGTTGATGCAAGTCGCCGCGAAACTCGCGGGCAAGCACGGCACGGCCTATATCTCCGGCGAGGAAGCCGTCGAACAGTTACGCTTGCGCGCGGCCCGCCTGGGCCTCTCGGATGCGCCGGTCAAACTCACCTCGGCGACCAACGTGCGCGACATCGTGGCGACCTTGGATGCGCCGGGCGCCCCCGATCTGGTCATTATCGACAGTATTCAGACGATGTTCGTCGATAGCCTTGAATCGGCCCCGGGCACGGTCGCCCAGGTGCGGACCTCGGCCCAGGAACTGATCCGTCTGGCCAAGCGGCGCGGCTTCGCGCTGATCCTGGTCGGCCATGTGACCAAGGAAGGCACCATCGCAGGGCCCCGCGTGTTGGAACACATGGTCGATACGGTGCTCTATTTCGAGGGCGAGCGGGGCCATCAGTTCCGCATCCTGCGCGCGGTGAAGAACCGCTTCGGCCCGGCCGACGAGATCGGCGTGTTCGAAATGACAGACGGCGGCCTGAAAGAAATCTCCAACCCCTCGGCCCTGTTTCTGGGCGACCGCGACGACGGCGAGGGCCGCGAAGCGGGCTCCGCCGTGTTCGCCGGAATGGAGGGCTCCCGCCCGGTTCTGGTGGAAATTCAGGCCCTGGTCGCACCCTCCTCCCTGGGTACGCCCCGGCGCGCCGTGGTCGGCTGGGATTCCGGGCGTCTTGCCATGATCCTGGCCGTTCTCGAGGCCCGGTGCGGCCTTGCCCTGGGGGCCTGCGACGTGTACCTAAACGTGGCGGGGGGGCTCAGGATCGGCGAGCCGGCGGCGGATTTGGCCGTGGCGGCGTCCCTGGTGTCCTCGCATACCGGTGTGCCTCTGCCGCCTGAGACCGTGGTGTTCGGCGAAATCGGCCTATCGGGCGAGGTCCGCCCGGTCAGCCGCACGGACGTGCGTTTGAAAGAGGCGGGCAAACTGGGCTTCACCGGGGCCTTCGTTCCGAAGGTCCGGGGCAAGAGCAAGGGCAAGGACGGCCCGACCAAGGAGGCCGTGTCGATCAAGGCATTGGACCGGTTGGACGATCTGGTGGCGCTGTTCGATGACGGTCATCCGGCGGTGCGGCCGGCACGGTCGGTATCTTAAGGGGCGGAAGTAACTCAGCATGGAATCGCTCAAGGACCTGCCCGTGAACGTCGTCGATCTGGCCGTGCTGGCGGTGCTGCTGGTCTCCGCGATCTTCGCCTACGCCCGTGGCTTCATGCACGAAATCCTCTCCATCGGCGGTTGGATCGGCGCGATCTTCGCGACCATCTACGGCTTCCCCTATGCCCAGCCCTATGCCCGCGATTTGATCCCCATTCAACTGGCGGCGGATCTGGCGGCGGGCGTGGTGATCTTCGTGTTCACCCTGTTCACGCTGTCGATCATTATCCGGGCCATCGCCAAGCATATTCAGCAAAGCTCGCTCAACGTGCTCGACCGCTCGCTGGGCTTTCTGTTCGGTCTGGTGCGGGGGGCGTTAATCGTCTGCATCGCCTATCTCGGGGTCGAATTTCTGATTACGCCGCAGGAACAGCCGAACTGGCTGCGCGAGGCGAAATCCATGCCGCTGATCCTGCGCGGGGCCGACGGCCTGCGCGGCATGATTCCGGACAACCTGGAAAGCCAGTTGAAGGACGTGGCCCCTAGCGGCTTCCAGAAAAGCCTTCCGAGCCTGCCGAAAACCGAGGGCGAGGCCATCAAACGCCTGTTGACGGCGCCCGAACCCGCGACGAAGACCGCGCCGCAAAGCGGCCCGGAAAATGCCTACGGCGCCAAGGAACGGGCGACCATGGACCGGGCCATCGAAAACGCCACCGGGCAATCCCAATAATCGACGGCACGGGGGAAAAATAACGGTGAAAAACGTCCCGATACGGAGTACATACCCGTCATGAAATCTCCCCCCCTCCTCCCCGCCAACGCCTACACGGCCGCCGCGCGCGCCAAGGCCGCCCCCTGGGACGACGACAAGCTGCGCGAGGAATGTGGTGTCTTCGGCATTTACGGCCATGAAGACGCGGCCGCCCACGCGGCACTCGGCCTGCACGCATTGCAACACCGAGGCCAGGAATCGGCCGGGATCGTCGCCTATGACGGCGAACAATTTCATGGTCACCGCGCCCTGGGTCTGGTCGGCGACAACTTCAACGATCAGGACACGATTTCGCGCCTCAAAGGCTACTGCGCCATGGGCCATGTGCGGTATTCAACCTCCGGCGGAACGATGATCCGCAACATCCAGCCGCTGTTCGCCGAATTCATGTTCGGCGGCCTCGCCGTCGCCCACAACGGCAACTTGACCAACGCATATCAATTGCGCCGGTCCCTGGTCGAACGGGGCAACATCTTCCAGTCGACCAGCGACACCGAGGTCATCATTCATCTGATGGCGATCAGTGAAGCCGGTCACGTCATCGACCGCCTGATCGACGCCCTGCGCCAGATCGACGGCGCCTATTCCCTGGTCGCCATGACGCAGAAAAAGCTGATCGGCGTGCGCGACCCGGCGGGCGTGCGGCCCCTGGTTCTGGGCAAATTGGGCGACGCCCATATCCTGGCGTCGGAGACTTGTGCCCTGGACATCATCGGCGCCGATTTCGTGCGCGACGTGGACCCGGGCGAAATCATCGTCATCGATGCCGAAGGCATCACCAGCTACCATCCCTTCGGCCAAAGCAAGAACCGCCGGTTCTGCATTTTCGAACATGTCTATTTCGCCAGGCCCGACTCGCGCATCGAAGGCCAGAACGTCTACGAGGTCCGCAAACGCATCGGCGTCGAACTGGCCCATGAAGCCCCCATCGCCGCCGACGTCGTCGTGCCGGTCCCCGATTCCGGCGTGCCATCGGCCATCGGTTTCGCGCGTGAGTCCAACATTCCCTTCGAACTGGGGATCATCCGCAATCACTATGTCGGACGGACCTTCATCGAACCGACGGACAACATCCGGCATTTGGGTGTGCGTCTGAAGCACAACTCCAACGTCGCCGAACTGGAAGGCAAGCGGGTCGTTCTGGTCGACGATTCCATCGTGCGCGGCACGACTTCGATGAAGATCGTCGAGATGGTCCGCGAGGCCGGCGCCGCCGAAGTCCATATGCGGATTTCCAGCCCGCCGACAACCCATTCCTGCTTCTACGGCATCGATACGCCGGAAAGATCGAAATTGCTGGCCGCCCAGCACGACATCCAGGGCATGGCCGACATCATCGGCGTCGACAGCCTGGCCTTCATCTCCTGGGACGGCCTTTACCGCGCCGTCGGGGAAGCCGGCCGCAACATGGAATTACCGCAATATTGCGATGCCTGCTTCACGGGCGAGTATCCCATTCCCCTGACCGACCGCAACAGCGCCGCCGGCCCGCGTCAGCTCTCTCTGTTGGAAGAGGGCTGAACCCTTGCCGGACGGACGCCTGCAAGACCGGATCATCCTGATCACGGGTGCGACCCGCGGCATCGGCCGCGCCGTGGCACTCCGCTTCGCCGCTGAAGGCGCCACGCTTGTTCTGACCGGTCGGACCACCGGCGCGCTGGAGGAAGTCGACGACGAAGTCCGCGCCGCCGGAGGGGCCGCCGCCACCCTGGTGCCCATGGACCTGACCGACTACGACGCCATCGACCGCCTGGGTGCCGGTATATTCGAACGCTACGGTCGGCTCGACGGTCTGGTCGGAAATGCCGGCATGCTTGGTAATCTCAGCCCCCTCGCCCATACGGACCCGAAGGTCTGGGATCAGGTCATGGGCATCAACGCGACCGCCAACTGGCGACTGATCCGGTCCATGGACCCGCTGCTGCGGACCTCCGACGCCGGCCGGGTGGTCCTGGTGACCTCGACCGTCGGGCACGAACCCCGCGCCTATTGGTCGGCCTATGCCGTGTCCAAAGCCGCCCTGGAAATGATCGCCAAGATCTATGCCGAGGAAACGGTGACGACCAACGTCAAGGTCAACATCCTGAATCCGGGAGCCACGCGAACCAACATGCGGGCGCGCGCCTTCCCCGGCGAAGACCCGGAAACCGTCAAGTCGCCGGAGAGCATCGCGGACGACTTCCTTCGTCTGATCGAACCCGCCTGCACCCTGCATGGTGAGACGATCACCGCGCAACCGACGCCCGCGTAACCCACCCCAGGGGCCCGATATGCCCGTCAACGCAATTGCCCTGACCTGGCCGCCTTCCGCCATTCACGGTTGGGGCGTGTTCGGGACAAACCTGTTGCGCGAGGTTCTCCACCGCGGCGGCATCAAGCCGGTTACCCTGTTTCCGATGCAGGAAGATTTCATCGCGCCTGGCGATCGTACCCTGTTCCAGCCATTGATCGACGAACAGCGCCAGATCGAAGCGCAACTCGCCGAGGTACAGGGGAACATCACCTTGGGCGGCGTCCATGTGCTGCATTCACTCGGCAACGACCTGGTCGAACCTGCGGCGGCCGCTCGCTTTCGCGGCGAGCCCAACGTCGGCTTCACTTTCTTCGAGAACATGACCTTCGCGCCGGACGTCGTGGCGCGAAACGCACATTTTCAGATCATGATGGCGGGATCGACCTGGAACGCGGAAATCCTACGAGATCTCGGCTTTCCCCGGGTCGGCTGCGTGTTTCAAGGGGTCGATACGGACGCGTTTTCTCCAAGCCCGAAGACCGGCCGTTTCGGCGACCGGTTCGTCGTGTTTTCCGGCGGCAAGCTGGAATTACGCAAAGGCCAGGATCTGGTGGTTGCGGCCTTCAAACGGTTTCACGAACGCCATCCGGACGCTTTGCTTGTCACGGTCTGGCTCAACCCTTGGCCGGCGATCATGCAGGACTTGGCGGCAAGCCCGCACGTCACCACCCTGCCCGACATAAACACCCCCTTTCCCAATTGCATCAACGATTGGGTTCGCGATCAAGGCGTGCCGGAAGGCGCGCACATCGATTTAAGCCCCACCTTCAACGCCGACATGCCGGTGCTGCTGCGGGAATGCGATGCGGCCCTGTTTCCCAATCGCTGCGAAGGCGGCACCAATCTGGTCGCCATGGAGGCCATGGCCGCAGGCCTGCCTTGCGTGCTGTCGGCCAATAGTGGCCACCTTGACCTGACCGGCACCGACCTGAGCGCCAACCACCGGTGCTATCCGCTGACGCGGCAAAGCCCCGTGCCCTTCGGCCCGGCCGGCAGCGAACATTGGCGGGAATCGGATATCGACGAGATCGTCGAGACCCTGGAAGCGATCTATCAGGACAGGTCAACCGCCAAGAGCCGGGGCGACGGCGCCCACGACTTCATGCAGGACTGGTCGTGGCGGAATCAGATCGACCGGCTGCTCTCGGAGTTGGACAGGCTGACACCATAATCGACAGGCCGATGTTCAACGTGGCGGCGGTTGATCCAAGGTCTTGATGATCCGGGCGGCCCCCTTGTGGTCCGGCGCCAACTCCAGAACCTTCAAGGCATCCGCGCGGGCGAGTTTGGTATCTCCCGCCCCAAGCGCCGCCAATCCCCGCGCAAACAGGGCACCGACATACCCGGGCCGCAATGCGATGGCCCGGCTGTAATCCTCGACCGCGCTGGCGTGATTGCCGAGCGCACCATGGATCAGGCCGCGGTTATAGAAGATTTCCGGACCGTTGGCGCCCAGGCTGGCCGCCATGTTCATATCGGCCAGCGCCGCCGGATAATCTTCGACATAGGCATAAGTCAGTCCCCGTTCGACATAATATTCCGGATCGGTTCCCTTAAGCTCGATGGCGGAGGAAAAATCCGCCAGCGACCGGTCGTAAATCCCTTGAGACCGGAGATACTGCCCCCGCAGGATCAGCGCGGCGCGGTTGCGCGGCTGGACCCGCAGGACTTCGTTGAGGTCCAGGATCGCGGTATCCAGGCGGCCGCTTTGGGCGCGGGTCTTGGCCCGTTCCATGAACGTCGCCATCTCCTCGGGCCGCAGCTTGATGGCTTCCTTGTAGTCTTCTTCCGCATCCTCGAATTCACCGAGGTCGCCATTGGCCACCCCCCGGTTCAGATGGGCGCGGAAATACTGCGGTCGCAGGCGGATGGCGCGAGAGAAATCATCGACGGCCTCATCCGGCTTGCCCATACGCCGATAGGTCGCCCCCCGGTTGTTGAAGACGCGGGCCCGGTCGCTGTCATTCAACGCATCTGAATCCAGCGCCTTGGTGAAGAGTTCGATGGCCTGTGTGAGCTCGCCCGCCTTGGCGGCGGCGACGCCGGCTTCGAAATCCTGGGCCGCCTGGGCCTGCGGCGAAATGTCCTTGGTCGATTGGCCCTGCGCCGATGCCTGTCCGACCGGCCAGACCAAGGCAAACGCCGGAAGAACCGCCAGCAAGGCAATGGCCGATACGCGCGCAAACGCCTGTGTCATGGTGATCGGTCTCCGTTTACCGGGATCGCCGCCGGATCGCCCGAAAGCGCCCCCGGCAAATCAAAGCCAGGGCTGGACTTAACAGAATATGCGCCGTCCGCGCAATGGACGAAGCCGCCGCCACCCCGATCAACACCTTAAAGCCAGTGACGGCGGATATACTTCGCCGCCTGATCGACCGCGCCGCCCCAATCTCCCGGTGCCGGCTGGCGAATCAACCGCATGGTCGGATACCAAGGCGTATCCTCCCGCTCCAGCAGCCAACGCCATTCAGGAACGTGCGGCAACAGCATCACGACGGGCCGGCCGAGCGCCCCCGCCAAATGGCCGACCGCCGTATCGCAGGTCACGACAACATCCAAATTGGCAACCAAGGCCGCCGTCGCGGCGAAGTCCATCAGGTCACCCGTGGGATCAACGACGGCATCCGCGCCATGGGCCGCCAGATCGGCCGCTCCGCCATCCTTCTGCAGAGATAGCACCGATACCCCGGAAAGACTGATCAGGGGCAGCAACGGCGCCAGCCCCGGGCTGCGGACACGGTCGCGGGGATGGGCGGCGCTGCCTTTCCAGGAGGCGCCGATCCGCGTCCCCGGCAGATCGGCAAGACGATCCGCCCAGGCCGCCGTTTCCGTCTTGTCCGGCTGCAGATAGGGAACGTCGGCAGGGACGGTATCGGGCTCTGTGGCAAAGGCCGCCGGCAAGGACAACATAGGAATATGAAAATCGTGATCAGGCGCAGGACCGCCTTGCTCGACAGTTTTCGTGACGCCCTCAAGCGAGGCCATCAACCGCATCAAAGGGGCCGGGCATTGAAGCGTGACGTGGAACCCCAGGTCCGCGATATGCGGCACGTAGCGGGAGAACTGGATCGTATCGCCCAACCCCTGCTCCGCCTGCACAAGGACCGTCGTCCCGTCCTTCACCGCATCGGCGGTCCACCGCGGTTTGCCCGGATCGCGCCCGCGTCCTTCGTCCTTGAAACGCCGCGTCTGCCAGCGCGCCTCGTAGTCGGCCCATCCGTCTTTGAACCGGCCCAGCAGCAACCGCGTCATTCCCCGGTTGCGGCGGCATTCCGCATCGTCCGGATCGATCTCCAAGGCCTTGTCGTAGGCCATCAAGGCGTCGTCGAACCGCCCCATTTCGTGCAGCGCAACGCCGCGGTTCGCGTGCAGGGCGGCCTCGCCGGGTGCCACCGCCAATGCCGCATCGTACTGCGCCATGGCGGCATCCAGGTCCATGCGTTCGCGCAGGATGTTTCCCAGGTTGCATCGCGCCTCGATCAGGTCGGGACGCGCTGCGATGGCCAAGCGGTAGCATTCCATCGCCGCATCGCCTTCGTCCCGTGCCTGATGGATTTGCCCGAGCGCGTGATGGGCATCGGCCAAACCGGGATCAAGGTCGGCGGCCCGCCGAAAACAGGCCTCCGCCTCCTTCGCCGCCGTCCCGCCCGTGCCCTGCAAGGCGAGCCCGAGATTGAGATGGGCCGGTGCCAGGTTCGGGTTCAACTCCAACGCCAATCGCGCCCGGGACCGCGCCGCGTCGCTGTCACCGGCGGTCACCAACGCCGCCGCCATGTCGGAATGCAGGGCCGCGTCATCCGGCATCAAGGCCACGGCGTTGCGATAGGCATCGACCGCATCGTGCGCCTCTCCCTGTGCCATCAGCACACGCCCCAGATTGCCGTGATACATCGGCAGGCCCGGGGCCAGGGAAATGGCCTTTCGGATCAAATCCGTGGCCTGCACCGGATCGCCTTTCTGATACAGCACGAGGCCAAGCAGATGCAGGGCGTCGGCGTGATCGGGATCGTTCTTAAGGATTTCTCGGTAGGCCTGTTCGGCGCTGTCCAGGTCACCGGCCTGATGACGATCGACGGCCCGCGTCAGGGCCTCGGTGAGGTCAGCCATGGCGACGGGTCTCCGCGGATACGGCCTCGGGCGCACAAGGCACCGTGAACGCCGCCAGGGCCTGTTCCAGACGCCCCCAATCGCCGGCATCGCCGGGCAGCCCGAACCGCAGCCGTCGGGGGGCGGCATCGAACCGGCGCACCAAAATACCCGCGCGTGCCAGATGGTCGAACAAGTCCGGAGCGGCGCCATGATCGACCGTCACGAACAGGTCGGTGCCACCGACAATCTCCGCCCCGGCGCCGGTCAGCATTTCCCGCAATCGGACCATGGCGGCGGCCAACCGGTCGCGTTCGGCGGCGATCCAGGTGCCGTCGGAAAGTGCCCGCGCGCCGATCACAAGGCCCGGCCCGGAAACGGCCCAAGGGCCCATCAGGGTCTCAAGACGCCGAACGATGTCAGGCGCCGCTACGGCGAAGCCCAGACGCAGGCCCGCCAGACCGAAAAACTTTCCGAAGGATCGCAGGATCACCACGTTTCCCAACGGCATGGTGGGCACCAGGGATACCTCGGGCCGGACATCGGCGAAGGCTTCATCGACGATCAGTATCTGCCCCTGCCCGGCGGCGTCTCGCGCCCAGGCGGCCAGCACATCGGGCGCAATGGTCCGTCCATCCGGATTGTTGGGATTGACCAAAACGAGCGAACGATCAGGAGGCGGGAGATCGCCAACCTCCGTGACTTCGGCCCCCGCCTGGCGCCACGCCGAGGCATGCTCGGAATAGGTCGGTCCAAGGATCGACACCCTGCGGCGGTCGAACAACAAAGGCAGGACTTGGATCAGAGCCTGGGTTCCCGGCGCGCAGGCGAGCATCTCTGGTGACGAGGCGCCATAGGCCTTGGCCGCGGCCTCCTTCAACGCCGCCAACGCCGCCGATTGCGGCAATTTCGTCCAGGTCTCGGCGGCAAGGTCCGGCAGGGGATAGGCGACGGGATTGATGCCCGTCGACAGATCCAGCCATTCCGCGACGGGCCGCCCGTAGCGCCCGGCCCAGGCAGCGAGATCGCCGCCATGGGGCATCGCCTGTTCCACAGGCCCGTCTGTATCGTTCGCTGGCGCCACCGGTTTCCCCGTCAATGTTTCGCGGAGTGTACCCGCATTCGGCGGCGCTTCGATACCGGCCCTGTGTTCAGCAAGGCCGAAGCCTGATATTCAAAGGGCGGGAATTCCGGCGCGGACCACTTGTTCGCGGAATCGGAGGAGAATCGATCATGACGACCAAGCATTTCTTGGACCGCCTCGCGAACCTGTCGGCAGCGGTTCAACTCGCCATTCTGATCGCCCTGCTCGGCACGGGTGGGGCTTTTGCCGCGGACGGTGACGTGGTGGGCGAGGTGCTGCGCCTGAAAAACGCCGCGACGGCACTGCAGGACAACGATCAGCGGTCCCTCGCGGTCGGTGGCGAAGTAATGATCAACGACGTGATCTCCACCGGCGACGGCGCCCGCCTTGAATTCTCGCTGCGTGACGGCTCGGTCGTGACCCTGGGGGAGCGGGCGCGCTTCGCCGTGGCGGACTTCGACGAAGGCCCCGGCCACGAAAACATCGCCCTTCGGCTGTTGGCCGGTGCGTTCAAGGCCGTGTCCGGCGAACTCGCCGCGCGCAACCCCGATGCCATGACCGTCGCCACCACGACGGCGACCATCGGCATTCGCGGCACCACGGTCTGGGGCGGTACGCTGGAGACGGCCTTCGAAGTCGCGTTGCTGGACGGCACCGCCGTGACGGTGACGACACAGGCCGGGACGGTCGAACTGACCACTGTCGGCCAAGGCACCGCCGTACCGTCGGCGGAACAGCCGCCGAGCGCCCCCGTCACCTGGGCCCAGGCCAAGGTCTCGCGCGCCCTCGCGACGGTCGATTTCTAGACCTCGCCATCCCGGGCGGTGGACTTTTCAGGCCGCCCCGGAGACACTGGCGCCCCGCCAAACCGATCGAAAGCCCATCGCCTCCATGACCGCCGACATTGCCCGCCTGACCGCCACCTGGCCCTTTCCGACCCCCGTGCGTTTCGGACCCGGCCGTATCGCCGAATTGGGCAAGACCTGTGCGCGGTTGGGCTTCAAGCGGCCCTTGCTGGTGACCGACGCGGGCTTGGCCGCGACGCCGATGGTCGGCGCCGCGCAGGCATCCCTGACAGACGTGGAGCTCGCCCCGGTCCTGTTTTCCGAGGTCAAATCCAACCCCACGGCGGGCAACGTCGCGGCCGGGTCGGCGATGTTCCGGGAGAACGGCTGCGACGGCGTCGTCGCCATGGGCGGCGGATCGGCCATGGACGCCGCCAAGGCCATCGCCCTGCAGACGGGACAGGACGGCGCGATCCTGGACTATGCCGTCGGCGGGCCGCGCTACAAGGAAATCAACGCCAAGGCGATCGCCCCCCTGGTCGCGGTACCGACGACCTCGGGCACCGGTTCGGAAATGGGATACGCCGCCGTGATCTCGGACGAAGCGGCCACGGCGAAACGCATTCTCTACCACCCGAAGCTTCTTGCCCGCACGGTGATCTGCGACCCCGAATTGACCATGGGCCTGCCCGCCAACCTGACGGCCTGGACCGGCATGGACGCCGCCGTGCATTGCATCGAGGCCTACAGTGCCCGGATGTTCAATCCGATGTGCGACGGCATCGCCGCCGAGGGCATGCGCCTGATCGCGGAATGGCTGCCCCGCGCCGTGGCCGACGGCACGGACATCGAAGCCCGGTCGCAAATGATGGCCGCCGCCGCCATGGGCGCCGTCGCCTTCAACAAGGGCCTGGGCGCCGTACATGCGATCTCCCACGCCATCGGCGCCCATCTGGACAGCCACCATGGCCTGACCAATGCGGTCGCGCTTCCCTATGTGCTGGTCCACAACCGCCCGGCGATCGAGGACGCCTGTGGCGTCCTGGCGCGCTGCATGGGCCTGCCCCGGCACGACTTCACGGGCTTGCTGGATTGGTCCCTCGCGATCCGCGAAAGCTTCGACATTCCCCATGGCCTGGACGGGCTGGGCGTGACCGAGGCCGATCTCGACGCCTTGGCCGCAACCGCCGCCGCCGACGTGACCGCACGGGAAAATCCCGTCCCCGTCGATGCGGCATCCCTGCGCGCCGTCATGGTCAAGGCACTTGCCGGCGACCTCGGCTAGATCCGGGAAAGGACAGTATCACGCCATGCCCCCGACGCCCGGTATTCTGGAACTGGTCGATCAATGCGAGTTCATGGCCCGCGCCTATGCCGAGGCCGGTGCCCCCCTGCCCCGGCGGCGGCCGGACGGTTTCCCCGCCATCGTTGCCAGCATCATCGGCCAACAGGTTTCCGCCCACGCGGGGGCCGCGATCCAACGCAAGGTCGAGGCAGGCCTGGGCGGGATCACCGTCGAGGCCGTCCTGGCGCGGGACGACGATGAATTGCGCGGCTTCGGGCTGTCCCGGCCCAAGGTAAAGTACATCCGCGGCGTGGCCGAGGCCGTGGCGGCGGGGGAATTGGATTTCGACGCCCTGCGCGACGCGCCGGACGAAGAGGTTTTGGAAACCCTGACCCGGCTCAAGGGCATCGGCCAATGGACGGCGGAGATTTATCTGATGTTCGCCTTGGGCCGGCCCGACGTAATGCCGTCGGGCGATCTGGCGCTGGCCGAAGCCGCCGCCCGCTTGATGCGCTTGAACGCCCGGCCCAAGCCCAAGGAACTGGCCGAAATCGCGGAACGCTGGCAGCCTTACCGGTCCACCGCCGCCTTGATGCTTTGGTACTACTACCGCTTCACGGGCGGGCCCGGCGCGCCGGACGTCTGACCGGCGCGCCTGCCCAGCCCCGAGCATCAGGCCCGGGGATCAGGCCCGGGAATCGATAAAGGCCAACAGCCGTTCCAGATCGTCGTCGTCCATGTCCAGACAGGCATGGGTATGGACATCGGTCTTGGCGACGATGGACGCAGCCAGCGTACCGGCCCCCGGCAGGTCGATCGTAAAGGCATCGCCTTCCTTGACCTCCAGCCCGCGGTTCAGGATCAGGCTGCCGCCCTTGGAAATGGCATGCAACATCGTGCTCTTGACCGTGCCGCCGACGGTGACCTTGATTTCCATCCCCATCGGATGGGTGGTCGACCATTCCGGGTCCTGGCTGTCACGGATGATCTCGACCAGGCGTTCGTTCATATGATCGATGCCGGAATTGACCTCACCCGCCGCTTCCAACTGCTGCTGCGCGGCTTCGCCCGATTGCCCGGCGACGTCCGTCACCTGGATGATGTTGGACGAGACCTCCTGCGTGCCGGCGGCGGCTTGCTCCACATTGCGGGCGATTTCCTGGGTCGCCACGCCCTGCTGTTCGACCGCGGCGGCAACGGACGAGGCGATCTCGTTGATGTCGCCGATGGTCTGGGTGATGCCTTCGATGGCATGCACCGAGTCCTGGGTCGCCGTCTGGATTCCGCCGATCTGCTTGCCGATCTCCTCGGTCGCCTTGGCTGTCTGGTTGGCCAGGTTCTTGACCTCGGACGCCACGACGGCGAAGCCCTTCCCGGCGTCTCCGGCACGGGCGGCCTCGATGGTGGCGTTCAGGGCCAGCAGGTTCGTCTGCTCGGCGATATCGGTGATCAAATCGACCACCTCGCCGATCTTCTGTGCCGCCTCGGCCAGGCCCTGAATTTGGGCGTTGGTACGATCTGCGTCCTCGGTCGCCTGCCGGGCGATCTGTGACGACCGGCCGACCTGGGACGAGATTTCGTTGATCGAAGACGACAGTTCCTCGGCCGCACTGGCCACAGTCTGCACGTTGATCGTGGCTTCCTCAGCGGCACTGGCGACGGTCGTTGCCTGAACATGCGCCGCCTGTGACAGGTCCGACGCCGACCGGGCGGATGTCTCCACCGTGCCGGCCCGTTCCTTGACCAGTTCGACGGCCTTGGCGACTTCTTCCTCCAACGCCGAATTGAGCGCCAGAACCTCGCTGCGCAGGCGGCGGCGGTTGCGGCGTTCTTCGTTGGACCGCTCCGCCGACATGCGCTGCACCTCCAGGGCGTTCTCCTTGAACACCTGAACCGTTCCCGCCATGGCGGCCAGTTCGTCGGAACCGTGGGTATCGACTTCGACCCCCAGATTGCCGTCGGCCAGCGCGACCATATTGTCGGACAGTTCGACCAGCCGCGCGACCAGGCGGCGGACGATGAAGAAGTAGATGAAGCCGAGCACCAGGAACGAGGCCACGGCCAGGAAGATGAGGAACTTCTTGTTCCGCTCCGCCGTCACATCGGCACCCGCGGCTTCCGACGACATTTCGGCTTCGGCGATGGTGACCTGCTCCGCGATCAACTCGCTGAACGACGAGGAAATCTGACGGGACTCGGCCATCAGGCTTTCGACTTCCTCCTGCACCAGAAGCTCGGTAAGACGCATATCGAACACATTGTTCTCACCGGCGCCGACGGCGACCAGTTTTTCAACGATCTTCGCCATCTCGGCCGATTGATCCGACTGGGCGATCAGCGACATGTTGTCTTCCAGAAGGGATTTGGCGCCGATGAAGCGCTCCTTGAGGGGCTGCATCCTCTCCGGCGCGGTTTCCGCCGCCGCGTTGCCCAACAGGCCGACCACCCGATTGACTTCCGCTTTCACGTTCATCGCCGCCGTGAGGGGCTCAACCCCGCCTTCGACGAACTCCAGAACCGCCCCCGGCTGGGTAATATCGACGGCTTCGGCGCCCAAGGAGAGATTGAAGGCAACTTCGTCGGCGATCACCGACGTCATCGACGCCAGGGTCTCATGCATGATCCCGACGCTCTCCATGGCTTTGTGGCGGGCTTCGACAAGACCGTTACGCTGTTCGACTTTTTCCCCGACCTGTTGAAGCTTTTCCCTCAACTGGCCGGCGCCGTCCTTGAGTTGCATGAGGACGTCGTCGCTCATATCCACGTTGGCGATGATCTGCTGAAACCGGTCGAAGCTGGTATTGACCAAATCATCGACTTCCTGGCGCCCGATCTGATCCTTGGCCGCGACCATCGCGGGCGCGATCGAGGTGATCCGCGCGACGGTCTCCGACAGGCGCAGCGCGTTGGCCATCGCCGGCACCTTGCCGTGCGTTATCGTCGCCAACGTATTCGACGTGGTGCTCATGGAATACCAACCGACGGCGATGGCAGCGGCGGTGGTGGCGAAAATGACCAGCACGGAAAACAGCAATCGGGCCCCGATGCCCATGCCGCTTCGTCCTGTTGTGCCGGGGGCCGCGGATGCGGGTTCCGTCGCCTGATTGTCGAATGATTGGTGTTCGTCCGTTTCCGCCGCAGCGGTCTCAACCTCGTCGGCCGCTTCGGAAAGCGGCTCTCCCACCGTTTCGTCTTCGGCGGGATTTTCTTTGTCGTTCATCGTCCCAGACCCTTTTCTTGGCTGTTTCCTCTGTCTAAACGGCGTCCGTCCTACCCGTTTTCCGGTAGGTTCGGGCCGCTTCCCCCAACTGGAGCACGTTATCCTATGCGATTGGCCTTTCGGCGTCAGAACCAATAGGACTGAAAAGCAATCCGAAAAGCTCTGGGATCAATCACCTATTCCCCGCCTGAAACCGGCGGATTAAAGGGGATTAGATGTGCACGATTGGATAATTTGCCCCCCAGCTGTCTCAGCACGGTCGCAAGCATACGAATTCCGGTCAATTGGAATCTAGCTATCCAAAAGGCGTATGTACGATCAGGAAGCTTTTAAGTGATGCAGCCAGTTGTCAATTTCCCGGCAACGGACCGCCGGATCGGCGACCATTTCGCCCACGCCCAGGCCGGCGGCCAAGGCGGCGACATCGGGAACTGAGCGGTCTTCCGCCGCCCCGATACGGCGCATGCCGTCCGTCGCCGCCTCCATCGTCCGGCGGTCGGGATAGATGCCTTGATCGACCATCTCGTCGCCATAGCGCCGGATCAGGCCCGCCATATGCTCCAGGGTGAATTCGGGATGGTACTGGACGCCCCAGAACTCGCCTTTGTCATGCGTGAACCGGGCGGCCTGGATCGGGCTATGACGATTGGACGCCAGGACCTGGGCCCCAGGCGGCAGATGCGTGACTTCGTCGTAGTGGATCGCCAGGGAGTCGAAAACGGCCGGTTTGCCCCCGAACAGCGGGAAAGCCCGGCCTGGATCGCTGACCTCAATATCACGGCATAACCCGACTTCACGGCCATTTGGGCTGGGCGCCACGTCGCCGCCGGCCGCAACCACGGCGACCTGAAGGCCCCAGCAACTGCCCAACAGCGGCAGCCCCGCGTGGAACACGGCCTTGATCAAATCGACTTGGCGCTGGACCTCGGGCGCGTTGCCAGACGCCCGCACGAACAGCCCCGATCCTCCCAGGATCGCACCGTCGAAATCACCCAGCGCCACGCCGCCCGGCAGGTCCGCAGGCCCGTCGGCGGGGAACACGATATGGATTTCCGCGTCGGGTTCCGTGCGGCGGACGGCGGCGGCGTATTGTTCGGAATTGGTGCCCAGGCCGGCCTGCGCCATGGCTTGGTTGCCTACCGCCGTGTTGCCTTCGACCAGCAGGATACGAAGCGGCTGGGTCATGGCTGTGTTGCCCTTTTCGTTGTCATTGTTTCGTCCCGGACATTTCCCGCGCCATGCGTTCGGCCCGATTGATCTGGGTCGTATTCAAGGTAACCATCAGCTTTTCCCGCTGGCCCCTGGGGTCGAATTGCGGATTGTGGTTCTTGATCTCTGCAGCATGGGGCAGCGCCAGGGTCAGCCACTTATATGCCTCGACCGCATCGCGTTTCACGCCCCATCCTTCGACGTACATGATCCCGATCAGATATTGGGCGACCGGCTGCCCCTGGTAGGCCGCCTTCCGGTACAGATCGATGGCCCGGCCGTAATCGTTGGCCACGCCCAGCCCGTTGAAATAGAGCTCACCCAACGCGAACTGAGCGTCCTTGTCGCCCCCCGCCGTCGCCGCCACGCGGTACCATTCGGCGGCCTTGGCGTAATCCCGCGCCACGCCCCGGCCCTTGGCATAGGCCCAGCCCATGGCGTACTGGCCGCGAACCGAGCCCTTGCCCGCCGCGTCACGAAACAAGGCAACGGCGCGATCGGGGTCGGCAACGCGCGAGTCGCGGCGGACCATCAACCAACCAAGATCGACGGCCGCATTCAGGTCCCCCGCCGCGACTGTTTTCTCCAGGCGGACGATCTCGCGTTTAAGGGCGGCCAATTCCGGATCGTCCTCCTGCGCCGGCGCGCCGAAGAAGAACCAGGCCGCCCAACCGGAGCCCAGCAAGGCCGACAAAAGAAAGATGTAAGCGAGAAAACGCATGGCGCCGCATTGAACGACGGCGGCGGGCCCGAGGACAAGCGTCTCGTAAGCGGATCAGAAAAATTTAAATGACCAAGGACGCGCCCAGCGGCTTCAGCGCGGTTTTTCGCCGCCCTGACGAACGCGTTCCTGTTTGCCTTCGAACACCGGCTTGTCGTAGCAGGTGACCTCGCCCAACGTCCGATAGCAGTAGACGTTCATTTGCGGGACGACTTCGTCTTCTTCGCAATAGGTCAGGCCGCGTTCCTTGCGAACGGAGGAGCAATTCTTGCCGCTGGACAGGGAAATAACGTGATCGCCCAATGTCTTATCCGTCGCGATGACGGAAACACCTTCGACGCCGACGGCGGCGGCGCAGCCGGTGATCAACAAGCCGACGGCAAGCGTCGCGAGAATTCGTGTCATACCCTTCATGGGGCTCCTCACAGGCGAAAAGCGGCCGAATGGAACGCCGCCATTCCGCATCCTGACCGATCATCGTTAAGGAGCCGTAAACCCGCTGAAACCGTCCTCAGGCGCCTCACCGCAACATAGGTGCCCCACACCGCGCCCCACCAGTTGCCATCACTTGAAAAGGCCACTATTTTCCCCGCGAATTCAAACCGAACGTCGGGAGCCCCAGTGTGGCCGATCATACCGAAGACAGCCTAATCCGCGAAATCGACGAAGAGTTGCGCCAGGACCAGTTCCAAAAGGTCTGGAGCCGCTACGGCAAACTCATTCTCGGCGCCGCGGGGCTCTGCGTCGCCGCCGTCGCCGGCTACCAGTTCTGGCTCAAACACGACCTGGATACCCGCCATGCGCTGGGCGAACGTTTCGATCAGGCGCAACAGATGGCCGCCGGAGACAAATCCGATGCCGCCGTCACGGCCTTCAAGAACCTGACCGAAGAAGGCGGCGGCTATGCCCTGCTCGCCCGGTTCCAGGAAGCGGCATTGCTCGCCAAACAGGGCGATGCGGCGGGTGCGCTGGCCGTGTACGACGAAATTTCAAAGAACTCAGGCGCCACGAAGCTCTATCAGGAACTGGCGCAACTGCTGGCGGCCGGGATCCAGGTCAATCAGCCGGACGCCGACGCAGCGGCCATCCAAAGCCGCCTGGCGCCGTTGACGGCGGCCGGGAACCCCTGGCGGTTCAGCGCCCAGGAACTGATGGCGGCATTGGCGCTCAAGGCCGGGGATTCGGCCAAGGCGAAGGAAATCTATGGCGAACTTTCCAAGGATTCCGAAACGCCGGGCCGCATGCGCCAACGCGCAACGGAAATGTTAACGATATTGCGTTAAAAACCCCGCTGAATTAATCAGGACAAGACTTCGGGGAACAGGGAAAAGACCGGAATGGCTGCGCCGACGAACGGAATTCGCCCGCAACGGGGCGTTCTCGCCCATCCGGGACACACCGGACACCCCCGCCGCCTGCGCGCGCGGGCCCTGTCCTGCGCCCTTGCCGTGACCTTGTCCGTCGCGGTCGGTGGGTGCACGTATCTGCAGGATCTGTTTAGCAAAGAAGACCCACCGCTCCCCGGAACGCGGATCTCGATCCTATCCAATCAGCGCACCCTGGCCGCCGACCCGGAACTGGCGGGACATCAGATTTTGCTGCCGGCCCCCTCGCCCAATCCCAATTGGCCGCAGCCAGGGGGCTATCCCAACCACGCCATGCATCACATTCAGGTGCCGGAGAACATTTCCCTCGCCTGGGAGACCAGCATCGGCACCGGGAACGACGATGAATTGCGGTTCATGGGATCACCGGTGGTCGCGGATGGGCGGGTCTACGCCATGGATTCCGAATCCGAGGTGTCTTCCGTCGATCTGGAGACCGGGGAGCGTTATTGGGAGGTTCCCCTAGCACCTGAGGCAGAAGAAGACGACGGCCATATCTCCGGCGGCGTCGCCTATGAGAACGGGCGGGTTTTCGCCGCGACCGGTTTCGGCCATGTCATCGCGCTGGACGCCAAGACGGGCAAGGAACTGTGGCGCACGGTCCTGACCGGCCCCATGCGCGCCGCGCCGACCGTGCGCGGCGGGCGGGTGTTCGTCGTGACCTTGGACAACCGCTCCTTCGCGCTGGATGAAAAAACCGGCCAACAGCTGTGGGATCATTCGGGCATCACCGAGTCCGCGTCGCTGCTGGGTGCCGCCAGCCCCGCCGTCGATCAGGGCGTCGTCATCGTCCCCTATTCCTCCGGCGAACTGGTGGCGTTGCGCACGGAGAACGGCCGTCTGCTGTGGTCGGACTCGCTGGCTTCGCTGAAACGTTCGGACATCGTCTCGGCCCTGTCCCATATTCGCGGCCGGCCGGTCATCGACCGGGGACGCGTCATCGCCGTCAGCCACTCCGGAATCATGGCCGCCTACGACCTGCGCACCGGGCGGCGCATTTGGGAGCGCGACATCGGCGGCGTCGAAAGCCCCTGGGTCGCCGGCGAATACATTTACGTCCTGACCAACGACGCCGAAGTCGCCTGCGTCAGCCGCGATACGGGCGGCGTCTATTGGGTCCGCCCGCTGCCGCGCTTCGAAGATCCCGACGATCAGGAAGACCTGATCATCTGGACCGGCCCGATCCTGGCCTCCGACCGCCTGATCATGGCGGGGTCGCACGGTTCGGCCTGGGCCTTGTCCCCCTATACGGGCCGCTTCATCGGCGAAGTCGAATTGCCGGACGGCATTTCCGTACCGCCGGTGGTCGCCGACGGCCGCGTGATCTTCCTGTCCGACGACGCCGAACTGGTCGTCTACAAGTAACCCGACCCACTTAACCCATCTGCCGGACGTTCAAGGTCCGCAATCTGATTGGCCAAGGCCATGCCCTTCACCATCGCCATCATCGGCCGCCCCAACGTCGGCAAGTCGACCATGTTCAACCGTCTGGTCGGCCGCCGCCTGGCCATCGTCGACGATACGCCCGGTGTGACCCGCGACCGCCGCGAAGGCGAGGGCCACATCGGCCCCATGAAATTCCGGGTCATCGACACCGCCGGGCTGGAAGACGTCACCGACGACAGCCTGGAAGCCCGCATGCGGGCCCAGACGGAACGCGCCCTGGACGAAGCCGACGTCGCCTTGATGGTGATCGACGCGCGGGCCGGGGTGACGCCGTTGGACGAATATTTCGTGCAATGGCTGCGCTCGCGCGGCACGCCGGCGATCCTGATCGCCAACAAATGCGAGGGCCGCGCCAGCCAGGGCGGATTAATGGAAGCCTATTCCCTGGGTCTGGACGAGCCGGTGGTGTTTTCCGCCGAACACGGGATCGGCCTGTCGGACCTGCACGACCGGCTGCTGCCTTATGCCGAGGCCGTCGCCGCCGACGGCGCCGAAGACCTGATCGGTGACGACGACTTCGCCGAATTGGCCGATGACGGCCTGGGCGACGAGGATTTCGATCTGGACGGCGATCTCGAGATTGCCGACCTGCCCGAGCCGAAGGCCCTGCAACTGGCCATCGTCGGGCGGCCCAACGTCGGCAAGTCGACGATGATCAACCGCCTGTTGGGCGAAGACCGTATGCTGACCGGCCCCGAAGCCGGGATCACCCGCGACGCGATCTCCGTGACCTGGAACCATGACGGCCGCGATTACCGGCTGATCGATACGGCGGGACTGCGGCGCAAGGCGCGGGTCACGGAAAAACTGGAATACCTCTCGACCCGCGACACCATGCGGGCCGTGCGTTTCGCCCATGTCGTGGTGCTGGTGCTGGACGCCGACGCGGTCCTGGAACGCCAGGACCTGACCATCGCGCGCCGGGTCATCGACGAAGGCCGGGCCCTGATCATCGCCGTCAACAAATGGGACGCCGCCAAGGACCGGAACGAAACCATCGAACGGCTGAGCGACCGGTTGCAGACCAGCCTGCCGCAGGTCCGGGGCATTCCGGTGATCACCCTGTCGGCGCTGACCGGCAAGGGCATGGACAAGCTGCTGCCCACGGTCAACGACGCCTACGACACCTGGAACGCGCGGATCGGCACGGGCGACCTCAACCGCTGGCTCGGCGCCATGCAGGAAGCCCACCCGCCCCCCATCGGCAAGGGCGGCAAGCGGATCCGCCTGCGTTACGCGACCCAAGCCAAGACCCGGCCGCCGACTTTCGTGATTTTCTGTACGCGCGCCGTCGAATTGCCGGACAGCTATACCCGCTATCTGGTCAACGGCCTGCGTGACGATTTCGGATTGGACGGCGTACCGATCCGCCTGATCTACCGCAAGAGCGATAATCCTTATGCCGACCGGCGCTAGGCCCTACGCCGCCAAGCGGTAGGGCCGCGCCGTCGATCAGGCAGGCGCCTTAGTCGTCGTGATCGTGGCCGTGATGGCCGGTGATCGGGCCTTCCTTGAACAGGTTTTCGCGGAGTTCCTTGTCGAAGGCCGGCATCTTGCGCCGGATCCATTCCAGAACCATGGCCGCGTGCTCGATCTCTTCGTCCCGGTTGTGCTCGAGGATCGCCTTGAGCTCCGGGTCCTTGGTCGCGTCGACCCGCTGCTGATACCAATCGACGGCCTCCAGTTCCTCCATCAGGGAGATGATGGCGCGATGCTTGTCCATGGTCTCTTCGGACAGTTTGTCGACGGGCTCGTGGTAACCTTCGTTGGACATGGGAACTCCTTAATACAGATCGTCTGTGGACATTTAAGATAATGGATACGCCGCAGGGATCAACGGAGATGATCGGGATAATCCCGGCCGATCCGCCCTGTCATCCCCCGCCCCGCTGAAACGCCCGGTCGAAACGCACCAGGGCCGCCGCGCGATCACGGTCCGAGTATCCTGAAAAAGCCAGGGTCACGTCCATGATTTCGATCTCCATCAGGGCGATTTTCCGGCGGCGTTCCGGCCCCAGAGTGATTTCGAAACGCCGTCCTTCCGCGGCCAACACAATGCCCGACGGCGTCCGCTCGTAGGCGTCGGAACCCAACGCCTTCTCGACGCCCCGGTAAAAACCGGCCCGCGTCAGGGCCATTTCCTTTTCGATGACGACCGGATCGGTCACGTCCGCCCCTTCAGCCACCCGCGACCGGCGGCCACATGGCGAGCGCGTCGCCGTCCTCGAACGTCGCCGTGTGGCGCGCCGAAGGTTCGACATAGATGCCGTTCAGCAGGACCAGGTGGCACATCTTTTCCGGCAGGCCCAGGGTCGCGATGACCTGGGCGGGCGTGGCATCGTCGGCGACCTCGATCTCGGCCTCGTTGCCCTTGGTGCCTGCCGGCAGGTGATCGGCGAGCGAGGCGTAGAGCTTGACCGTGATCTTCATCGCCGCCCCCGGCCCTCACCGCCTCCGGCGACCTCAGGCATAGGCATGGGCGACATAGGCTTCCATGATGCGGTGCGGGTCTTCCATCAACTTGCCCTTCCACGGGCCCAGATGGGTTCGGTTCTGGATCAGGCCGCGCAGGACGCCCATGTGGTCCGTGCGGCCCAACGACAGGGCGCCGACCAGAACGTCGCCCTTGAAATTCAGGCGCAGGTATTTGAAATGTCCGGCATCCAGCACCTCGGCCATTTCCGTGCCCGGCCCACCTTCCCAATCGCCGAACGAGGTCGAAATCAGGCCCGCCGTATCCAGCACATTCATCTGCAGCGACCCCTGATAGGGCGTCACCCGCCCCGCCATGTTGAGCGCCGCGATCCGGCCGTGCTCGGTCGAGGTCGGTTGGATCGCGTGGACGTTGAAGCCGCCGCCGAAGTCCGGTCCCTGGGCGCAGTCACCGGCCGCATAGACGCCGGGGACGGAGGTTTCCAGGAATTCGTTAATCCGGATGCCCTGCTCGACCTCGATTCCGGTGCCTTCCAGGAATTCGATGTTGGAGGTCACGCCCGCCGCGACAACGACGAGATGCGCCGCGATCTGATCGCCGGTGTCGAGATCGACGCAGAGCTTGTCCTCGCCGCCGACGTCGCGGCTTTCGACCTTGGTCACCTTGGTGCCGGTCTTCACGTCGATGCCTTTCTGCACGCACCAGTCCTTGATCAGGCCGCCGGCCGTGGCGTCCATCATGCGTGGCACCATGCGATCCAGCGCTTCGACCACCGTCAGCTTGACGCCCCGTTCGACCAGGGCCTCCAGGATGATGCAGCCGATGAAGCCCGCGCCCATCAGCACGACATAAGCCCCTTCGTGGGCCAGCTTTTCGATGGCCCGGCAATCGTCGAGGGTCCAGCAATGATGCACGCCCGGCAGGTCCAGGCCCGGCACGGGCGGCTTGATGGGCCTGGCCCCGGTGGCGATCAGCAGCTTGTCGTAAGGCTGCTCCCCACCGCCGTCCAACAGCACCTTGCGGCCTTTCACATCCAGGCCCTTGGCGATGCCCTGGCGGTAGGTGATGCCGAGGGCGTCGTAATGCCCGGCCTCCTTCCTAAGGTGCGTGCCGCCATGGTCGATGATGCCGGTCAGGACATAGGGGATCGCCATGCGGGAATAGGGCGGGTCGGCTTCTCCGCCCAGCAGCACGATTTCCGCCCCCTTGTCCGTCTTGGCGAGCGTTTCCGCGGCGACGACGCCCGCGGGCCCCGCGCCGATGATGACGTAGGTCATGTTCTGCCGTCCTTCCTTGGCGTCACAGGGTCAGCCGGCTGACCGTTTCGTTGGTCGGCACGCCGTCCTTGGACCAGCCGCGAAGTTCGTAATACTCGGGCAGCATTGTGTCCAAGCCGTTGGTCAGCCCCTTGGCCGGGCCGGTTTTGGCCGCATCCTTGACCAGACGCTTGGGCAGGTTGTCGTCCTTGCCCGTGAACCCGGCGGCCAGGTTGAACCGGCGTTCCAGGTTCCAGACCCGCTCGCCCAGTTCCAACAGGTTCTCCACCGACCAGTCGCCTTCACAGGCGGCGTCGATCTGCGGTGCGATGTCTTCCAGCGTCCAGGCGAAGGTCGTGAAGACGCAAATGCCGGCACTGTCGACCGCCGCCGTCGCGTCCTGGAACGCCTTGACCAGACCGGCCTTGCCATCGGTGACAAGCGGGTCGGTTTTTTCCGGGATGCCCAGAACTTCCGACGCGACCGTGTAGCTGCGCAGGTGGCAGGCGCCCCGGTTGGACGTCGCATAGGTCAGGCCCATGCCCTGGATGCCGCGGCTGTCGTAGGCCGGGAATTCCTGGCCCTTGACGGACATGGACAGTTCCGGGTGTCCGTACTTTTCACACAGCAGCTTGGAGCCCAGGCCGATTTCGGCGCCGAAGCCCTCGCCCTTGCCGCAGAGCTCGGCCAGGTCCGTCAACGCCTTGGCCGAACCGAAATTCAGCTCGATCCCGCCGGTCTCCTTAGGAGTAATGACGCCGTCCTCGAACAATTCCATCGCAGCGCCGACCGTGGCCCCGAACGAGATCGGATCGAACCCCTGTTCGTTGCAGATGAAGTTGGCGAAGGTCAGGGCGTCCAGATCGTCGACCCCGGTGGCGGCCCCCAGCGCCCAGGCGGCTTCGTACTCCAGGCCGCCCGAGGCGATCTGATATTGCGGCCGATCGGCGACCGTGTAGTGGGTGCGGTCGATGGTCGACACCCGCCCGCAGGCAATGGTGCAGCCGAAACAGGCGGCGTTGCGCACCAGGTTCGGCTTGCCGTCGGATTCCCGCGGCTCGGCCATGGCTTCGGCCGAAATCTTCGACGCCCCTTCGAATTGAATATCCCGGTGGTTGCGGGTCGGCAGCGCCCCCGTTTCGTTGATCACGTTCATCAGGACCTGGGTGCCGTAGGCCGGCAGCCCCTGCCCGGTCACGGCGTTTTCCGCCAGGACCTTCTTGCCGTCGGTGACGGCCTTGAGGAAGGCCGGCATGTCATTCACGGCGACGCCCTTGGTGCCGCGCAGGGCGACGGCCTTCAGGTTCTTCGAACCCATCACCGTGCCGACGCCGGAGCGCCCGGCGGCGCGGTGCATGTCGTTGACGACACAGGCGAATTTCACGCCCTTCTCACCCGACACACCGATCGAGGCGACGCGAATTTGTGGGTCGCCATGGCGTTCCTTGATGCCTTCTTCCGTATCCCAGACGGAGGTGCCCCAGTAATCCGAGGCATCCAGAAGTCGGCAGTCGTCGTTATCGATGAAGAGGTAGACCGGCGACTTGGCCTTGCCTTCGAAGATGATCATGTCCAACCCGGCGTTCTTCATTTCGTTGCCGAAGAAGCCGCCAGAGTTGGAGCACGCGATGGCGCCGGTCAGCGCCCCCTTGGTGATCACCGAATAGCGCCCGGCCGTCGAGGCGCAGGTGCCGGTCAACGGACCGGTCGCCATGATCAGCTTGTTTTCCGGCGCCAACGGATCGACCTTGGGATCGATCTCTTCCGTCAGGTACTTGGTCGCCAGGCCGCGCTGCCCGAGGTAGCGCTTGGCCCACTCCATGTTGAGAGGTTCGTGCGTGCAGGTGCCCTTGGTCAGGTCGACCCGCAGGATCCGCCGTGCCCATGCCATGACATCATCCCCCCGCTCAGTGCGTCGCTTGCTGGCCGGCGTCGGTCTTCGCCGCCCATTGCCGCATCTTGTCGAGGCCCGTCCAGTCCGCATCGACGTAGGTGATGGCGTCGGTCGGGCAGGCCTTGGCGCATTCGGGGTCGCCGCCGCAAAGATCGCACTTGATGACCTTGCCGGTGGCGGAATTGTAATTCACCGTACCGAAAGGACAGGCGATGGTGCAGACCTTGCAACCAACGCAGAGGTTGCTGTCGACTTCCTTGGCCCCCGTTCCCTTGTTCAGCTTGATCGCGTCAACGGGACAGGCGTGCATGCACCAGGCTTCGTCGCATTGCGTGCAGGTATAGGGCACGAAACGGCCCTGATCATGGAAGTTGAAGACCTTGATCCGCGATTTGGAGGGATTGAACACCCCTTCGTTCTCGAAAGAGCAGGCAAGCTCGCACTGCAGACAGCCGGTGCACTTGCCCGGATCGATGTTCAAGGCTTTCAGCATGAAACCCTCCCGTTCGGTTGATTGCTGGTGGTCGGGCCCGGTCATTTCCGCCGATCGCGGCGCCGGGCCTCGGTTTGGCTCTGCGGCAAGTCTAGCACCGCGCCCCACCGGTCTTGAAAATACTTTTTCGCGATTGATGAATGATCGCCGCCCGGCATCAAATTCCTTTACAACCGCCCCGGTCCGGGCCAAATCAGGAATATGAGCACGGAAGCCTATTTGAGCGACGTCGAATCGTTCCGCCACCTGCCCCAGGCGATCACGCTTTTGGGCATGTCCGGCGTGGGCAAGACCATGCTGTCCACCCATCTGCGCCGCCATGCCGACTGGTTCCATTTCTCCGCCGATTATCGCATCGGCACGCGGTACCTGGCCGAACACATCCTGGACAATATCAAGTACAAGATCATGCATATGCAGGACACCTTCGTGGCCAACCTGCTGCGCTCGGACTCGATCTACATCAACCACAACATCACGGTCGACAACCTGGACCCGGTGTCGACCTTCCTGGGCATGTACGGCGACCCGGCGGAAGGCGGGTTGAACATGGCGACGTTCCTGCGCCGTCAGGATCTGTACAAATGGGGTGAACAGGAATCCATGAAGGATGCCAGTCACTTCATCGCCAAGGCCTGGGAAATCTACCGCTGCAAGGATTTCATCAACGATGCCTCGGGCAGTCTCTGCGAGATCGTCGATATCGACGACCCCGATGACCCGGTGATCGCCGCCCTGCGCGCGGAAACGCTGATCCTCTACATTCGGGCCGGCCGCGCCGATGAGGAAGCCCTCATCGAACGCGCTGAATCCGATCCCAAACCGTTGTTCTATTACCCCGATTTCATCGCCCGGCACCTGGAAGGGCAGCCCGAGGACGGGGCCGGCGTCGGGCCCAAGGATTTCGCGCGTTCGCTGTTTCCGGCCCTGGTCGCGGACCGCAAGCCGCGGTACCAGGCGATGGCCGATAGATACGGCTTTACCATCGACGCGGCGGACCTGTTCGCGGACCCGCCGCAGGGCCGGATCGTGCCCGACACCGAGGTCCTTTTGGAGCGCATTCTGCACGTCATCAACACCCAGGCGGCGGAGAACGAGGTTGCGGCGGTCAACGCAAACCACTATGTCAACGCATGTCTCGCGCGGGCCGAACGGCGGGCGCTGGACTTCTGACCTCTCTCCGTGCCGCGCCCGCGGAGCGGAAAAATTTAATTAAAACAACGCTCTTGGACGGCAAAATGCCCATCAAGATTCCTTCCGACCTTCCCGCTCGCGCCATTCTTGAGAAAGAAGGCGTGCCGATCATCGACGATGATCACGCCGTGCTTCAGGATATTCGCCCGCTGCGTATCGCGGTGCTGAACCTGATGCCGTTGAAGCAGAAGACGGAAACCCAACTCGCCCGCGTGCTGGGCGCGACGCCGCTGCAGGTCGAAATGGAACTGCTGGCGCTGACCACCCATACGCCGAAAACCGTTTCCGAAGAACATATGGACGAGTTCTACGATCCCTGGACCGAGATCGCCGAACGCAAGTTCGACGGCCTGATCGTGACCGGCGCGCCGATCGAACAATTGCCGTTCGAGGACGTGACATACTGGAAAGAGATGTGCCGCATCTTCGAATGGTCGCGGACCAACGTTCACAGCCTGTTCAACCTGTGCTGGGGCGCTCAGGCGGCGCTGCATCATTTCTACGGCATCCCGAAATACCAATTGCCGCAGAAAGCCTTCGGCGTGTTCGAACATCGCGTGATGAATAACGCCTCCGAACTCTGCCGGGGTCTCAACGACACGCTGTACATCCCCGTGTCGCGCCATACGGAAAACCATGCGGCGGACCTGGCGCCCTATCCGCAGTTGGAAATTCTCATGGAAAGTTCCGAGACCGGCATCGCCCTGGTCCATGACCATGAGCTCAACCATGTCCATATGTTCAATCATCTGGAATACGATTCCGACACGCTTGACGCGGAATACCGCCGCGATGCGGAAAAGGGCGAGAACATCCAGGTGCCGGCCAATTACTACCCCGACAACAATCCCGCCAATACGCCGGTCAACCACTGGCGCGCCTATGCGCATATCCTGTTCGGCAACTGGATCAACATGGTCTATCAGACGACGCCGTTCGATATGGACGATATCGGCAAAAAAGGCTGAACGCCCAAAGGCTCGCCAAGGATTGACGCCCGCCGTCCCTTGATATTGTATACAATCAAGGACAACACGCACGGCCCCTCAAGGTCCGGCGGCAACGGCATGAGGCATCCATGAACACCATTTCCACCGCCGATCAGCGGACCATCCTGACGCGTCTGGCTGAACGTATTCTCTCTTACGACCCCGCCGTCATTTCCGAGCGCGGCCTGTACCTCTCGCGACTGGCGATCACCGACACCATCGGCGTGACGCTCGCCGGCCTGCCCGAGGACGCGACCCAGATTCCGTTGAAGACCCCGGGCGTCGCGACGGCGCCGGGCCAGGCTCTGGTGTTCGGTTCGCGCCGGCGGACCAGCGCGCTGGATGCAACCTTCATCAACGGCATTGCCTCGCATGCCCTGGACTTCGATGATTTCTCCTCCGTCTTCGGCGGCCATCAGTCCGTGCCCCTGGTCACCCCGTTGTTCGCCCTGGCCGAGGAACGCAATCTTTCAGGGCACGACCTGCTGACCGCCTACGCCGTGGGACTTGAGGCTGAAATGCGGCTCGCCCGTGCGGTCCATCCCCATCACTACGACAAGGGCTGGCACCCGACAGCGACCCTCGGCATCTTCGGCACCGCGGCGGGGTGTGCCCGGCTGATCGGCCTGAACACCGACCAGACAGCCATCGCCCTGGCGATGGCGGCTTCGATGGCGAGCGGCCTGAAAGCCAACTTCGGCACGATGACCAAACCGCTGCACGTCGGCCATTCCGCCCGTTCGGGCCTCCTGGCCGTGCTGTTGGCGGAACAAGGGTTCGATGCCGCTCCCGACACGATGGAACATCACCAAGGGTTCTTCGAGGTGTACAACGGCGCCGGCAACTACGCCGCCGAACGCCTGTTGGAAGACTGGGACGACGGCCCCTGGGCAACCGAGGCCGAGGACCTGGCCATCAAGCAGTTCCCTTGCTGTGGCTCGACCCATCAATGCATCACCGCCATGCAGCGCATGCGCGCGAAACACACGATTCCGCCAGAGGCCGTCGCCGGGATTGAGATCATGCCCCATATCCGTCGCCTGCGGCATACCAACACGCCGTTCCCGGAAAGCGAACTGGAAGCCAAGTTCTCGACCCAATACGTGGTCGCGCGGACGCTGCTGGACGGCACGGTGAAGCTCAAGGATTTCGAGAACGAGGCCTTCCGCGAGGAACCCGTGCGCCGCCTGCTGGAAATGACCACCGCGCAGCCGCACCCGGACCTGGAAGGCGACGACAAGGACAACTGGGGGGCCGAGGTCATCGTCACCCTTCAGGACGGCCAGAAAATCTCCGAGACCGTGTCCAACCTGATCGGGCGCAGCGGCGAGAACACCATGACCTCCGACGACCTGTGGGAGAAGTTCGAGGATTGCGCCGGCCGCGTCCTGCCCGCCGGCCGCCTACGGCCGTTGTTCGATGGGCTGATGAGCATCGATACGGTGGACGATATCCCCGGCCTTGTCGGCCTGATGGAATCGGACGCCTGACGCACCCGACGGGGGGCTCGAATTAATTCCGCCTGGGCCTCATCTTCCTCTTGTGAGAGGCGCCGAACAGGCGCAATCTCCGCCCGTTGGTGACCAACGGCATCGCTGCCGTACCGCCCCTTGCGCGGGGAATTCCGCGCCCTTAAGTTTCCGTCGTTCAAACCGTGCGGCCCGGTGGCGCCGCGTGATGAGGTCCGGCCAAGTACCGCTCCCAGGGTGTTCTAAAACAAGATGAAAAACGTCTTCGCGGCGGCGGTGATCGCCGCCGTTCTGCATGGCCTGGCTTGGTTCGGGACATTGGAGACACCGGTCCTTCCCGACATCACGGGAAAGGTTGAATCGCTGTCGTTCAACGTCGGTGCCCCGCGCGAAGTCTGGTTCGGGCGCCCGGCGAGCCTGCGCGACGTCACCCATGCGTTGGATGTCGTCCGCCCCGTCGCCCATACCATCCGCACCTATACGGTCAGCGGCATCCAGGCACAGGTTCCTGCACTCGCCAAACAACGCGGCATCGACGTGATGCTCGGCCTCTGGCTCGGCCGTGACGCGGACGCCAACCGACAGGAAATCGAAACGGCGGTGAACCTGGTCCGCAAGTATTCGAATATCTCCGCCGTCGTCGTCGGCAACGAAACCCTGTTGCGCGAAGACATGACCGAGAGCGCGCTGATCGACATCATCCGCGAGGTTCGCACCCGCGTGCCGGTGCCGGTGACGACGGGCGAAACCTGGGACCGCTGGCTGAAACACCGCGACCTTGCCGAAGAAGTCGATTTTCTCGCGGTCCACGTCCTTCCGTACTGGGAAGCCATCGGCGCCGCCAATGCCGTCGGCTACACCATGGAACGGTTCCGGCAAATCCGTGAGACCTTTCCTGAGAAACGGGCAATGATCGCCGAATTCGGCTGGCCGTCGCGCGGCTACCGCAATCGCGATGCCGGCCCGGACCCGATGACCCAGGCGACGATCATTCGCGAGTTCATCGCCGAGGCGGCGCGCCAAGGGGTTTCCTACAACCTGATGGAAGCTTTCGACCAGCCTTGGAAAACCATGGAAGGAAGCGTCGGGCCCTATTGGGGCGTTTTCGATCGGGACGGCACACCCAAATTCTCGCTGGCCGGGGCCGTCGGCCAGCCCGAACAATGGCGGCGCGGCATTCTGGCCCTGATCCTGGGCGCCGTGATGACGGTCCTCTGGCTCGCCTTCCGGCGGCCGACATTCGGGCACGCCCTCGCCATGTCGATCGCGGGCAATGCGCTGGCCGCCGCCGTCGCCGTCGCCCTGCTCTATCCTTTCGAGAACTACCTGAACTTCGGCTCCGCCTTCGCCTGGGGGCTGGGCATGCTGCTGATGGCGCCGCTGACCCTGGTCACCCTGGGCAAGCTGGACGAAGTCGCCGAGGTCACGCTGGGCCCGCGCCCGGTGCGCCTGTGGCGGATCGAGGATCATCCCGAGGCCGCAGCCGCCCCCCGGCCCAAGGTGTCGATCCAGGTTCCCGCCTGCCGGGAGAACCCGGACATGCTGATTGAGACGCTGAATTCTCTGGCCGCCTTGGACTATCCGGATTTCGAAGCGGTGGTGATCGTCAACAACACCCCGGACGAACGGCTCTGGCGGCCGGTCGAGGCGCGTTGCGCCCAACTGGGTGCGCGGTTCAAATTCCTCAACTTCCCAAAAATCGACGGCTTCAAGGCCGGCGCCCTGACCGCCGCCATGCCTTATGTCGCGTCTGATGCGGAAATTCTGGCACTGATCGACGCCGACTATGTCGTCGCGGCGAACTGGCTGACAGACCTGATCCCAGCGTTCGCCGACCCCAAGGTCGCCATGGTCCAGGCCCCGCAGGATCATCGCGACGGTGAAGGATCGGTCCTGGCCCGCTGCATGAACGCGGAATACACCGGCTTTTTCGACATCGGCATGGTTCAGCGCAATGAGACCGACGCGATCATCGCCCACGGCACGATGTTGCTGGTCCGCCGCGCGGCGTTCGAGGCTGTCGGCGGCTGGTCCTCGGACACCATTACCGAGGATACGGAATTGGGCCTGCGCCTCTACGAAGCCGGGTTTGCCGCCCGATACACTCGCCGCCGATATGGCTGGGGCCTGCTACCGGACACCTACCGTGCCTTCAAGACGCAGCGGCATCGCTGGGCCTACGGTGCCGTTCAGATCGTCCGCAAACATTGGCGCCACATGCTGCCGGGCGCCAAGACCCTGACCCGCGATCAGAAACTCCATTACGTGACCGGCTGGCTGCATTGGCTGTCGGATGCCGTCGGTGCGCTGGCCGCCGTGATCAACCTGGCCTGGGTGCCCTTCGTCCTGTTCGTCGGCGTGATGCTCCCGCCGATCCCTTTCACCCTGCCGATCCTGGCCGCCTTCGCCGCCGGGCTGCTGCATTGCGTGCTGCTCTATGTGGCCCGGGTCAAGATCGGCCCGGCCCGCATCGCCGGGGCCGCCCTGGCGGCGGGCAGCCTGCAATGGACGATCGCGGGCGCCATCTACGACGGCATCCGCCATCCGGACCTGCCGTTCCGCCGGACTCAGAAAGGCAAGGCCAAGGATGCGGACGCGGGCGCCCGTTCACCCGTACGGGCCGAAACACGCATCGGCTTGGCGTTGATCGCCAGTTCGGCCGCCCTGACCATCGCCAATACGGCAGGGGTCGTCGAATGGCACCTGTTCGCGGCGACGCTTGCGGTCCAGAGCCTGCCGTTTCTGGCGGCGACCGCCATGTATGGACTGGATCGCCGAAGACGCCCGGGAAAACCGGTGACTTTGCCGAGTCTCGACATGCAAGCGCCGGTTGCCCCTTCCAACGGAAATGCGGATTAAATTTTTCACATTCCCCTTAACTGTCTGTGAAAAATAACCTTTTTTGCCGTGGACGCACCCGAGTAAGGCAATCATACGCCCCCCCGGTTGATCCCCTTTGGCCCGACTGATAGGTTCGCCGCAATGTTCATGGGCGGCATGCCGCTTCGGTTCGCAAGGATGGGAGCTGGTTGAGCATCGTTATTCAGCTGTCCGGGCGGTGGACGCGTCGGGATCTGCATGGTCCCGCTATCCCGTTTTCGGGATGGGCAATGACAATACGATAAACGCGTCTTTCGGATCACCCAGCCGCCCCCCCGGGCGGCATCGGCGCTTGGTCCCTTCAACCGCCAAATAAATCAATTCGTATCGGGATGACCCGGCCATAGAGCCTCCGGGGTGTGTCATGCCGTGAAAATTCAAGCGGGCCCGCAGAGGTCCGCCGCGTGCCTTCGTCTATGCGTCGGCGCGCAGACAATCATGTTGCCGTGGAGGGCCCGATCAATGGATGACATCAATCAAGAACAACAGGATTTTGGCGAAAATCCGCTCGAAACCCGAACGACCGACCATTACCAAGAGGAATACATCCAGTCCTTCGTCGAAAAATGGGATGAACTCATCGACTGGGACGCCCGCGCCGAAAGCGAGGGCCAATTCTTCATCGACATGCTGAAAGCGCGCGGCAAGCACCGCGTGCTCGATGCCGCGACGGGCACCGGGTTCCATTCCGTGCAGCTGCTCAAGGCCGGATTCGACGTGACCAGTTCCGACGGCAACGCCGAAATGCTGAGCAAGGCGTTCGACAATGCCCGCGACCGGGGCCTGGTGCTGCACACGGCGCATGCCGACTGGCGCTGGCTGAACAAGGACGTGCACGGCAAGTTCGACGCCATCATCTGCCTGGGTAATTCATTCACCCACCTGTTCAATGAAAACGACCGCCGCCGCACGCTGGCCGAATTCTATGCCGCCCTGAAATGGGACGGCATCCTGATCCTGGATCAGCGCAATTACGACGGCATGCTCGATCACGGCTTCACGTCGAAGCACAAATATTACTACTGCGGCGATCAGGTCTCGGCCGAACCGGAACACATCGACGACGGCCTGGCCCGGTTCTGTTATTCGTTCCCGGACGGCTCACAGTACCACTTGAACATGTTCCCGCTGCGCAAGGCCTATACGCGCCAGCTTCTCAAGGAAGTCGGCTTCCAGAAGATCAAGACCTACGGCGACTTCCAGGAGTCCCATCAGGAACCCGACCCTGATTTCTTCGTCCACGTCGCGGAGAAAAATTATCATGAGTAAGCAATCGCAGGCCGTCTCGCTGGCCGAGGAATATTACGATTCTCCCGAAGCCGATGCGTTCTACCTGAACGTCTGGGGCGGCGAGGATATTCATATCGGCATCTACGATACGCCTGACGAGGACATTGCCCAGGCAAGTCGCCGCACGGTCGAGACCATGGCCCGGCGGCTTCCCGACCTAGGGCCGGAGACCCGGATCATGGACCTGGGCGCCGGCTATGGTGGATCGGCACGGTATCTGGCGGCTGAGTTCGGCTGCCGGGTGACCTGCCTGAACCTGAGCGAAACCCAGAACGACCTGAACCGGGAAAAGAACGCCGAGACGGGCCTGGACGGCCTGATCGAGGTGGTTCATGGCTCGTTCGAAGACGTTCCCGCGGACGATGCTTCTTTCGACGTCGTGTGGTCGCAGGACGCGATCCTGCATTCCGGCGACCGCCCCCGGGTCATCGCCGAGATCGACCGAATCCTGAAACCGGGTGGGCATGTGACCTTCACCGACCCGATGCAGGCGGACGATGTGCCGGACGGTGTGCTGCAGCCGATCCTCGACCGCATTCACCTGTCGACGCTCGGCTCCTTCGCATTCTACCGCGCGGAGTTCGCCAAGCACGGTTTCGCCGAGGAAGATGTCGACCCCATGCTGGATCAGCTTCGCACCCATTACTTCCGGGTCGGCCAAGTTCTGAAGAACGATTACGACGAGATCACCAAGCTGTCCGGCAAGCCCTACGTGGACAACATGCTGCGCGGCCTGGAGCATTGGGTGAACGGTGCGGACAAGGGATACCTCGCCTGGGGTATCCTGCACTTCAGCAAGACGTGAGCCCGGTCATGCACGCACGGAAGGTGGCTGAGGCCTGCGCATCCAGCGGGTTTCACAAAGGCCTCAACCCCACCGTGACGCAATGGTCGCAATTCATCGTCTTCGCGCTGGTGATCTTCGGCGCCGTTTGGACGGACGTCGCCGGCGGCCTGTTCGACGCCGTCAAGGCGTTCATGGTGACGACCATGAAATGGTATTATCTGGCCCTGGTCGCCGGGTTTCTGTTCTTCGTGGTCTGGCTGATGTTTTCGCGCTACGGCAATATCCGCCTGGGCAAGGATGACGACCGCCCCGAGTTCGGTTACTTCTCCTGGTTCGCCATGCTGTTCAGCGCGGGCATGGGGATCGGCCTCGTGTTCTGGTCGATCGCCGAACCCATGTACCATTTCCAAAGCAATCCCTTCATGGCCGACGCCATGGCCGAAACGCCGCGCGCCGCCGGGATCGCCATGCGCCTGACTTTCTTTCATTGGGGACTGCACCCCTGGGCGATCTACGTCGTGGTCGCCCTGTCCCTGGCCTATTTCTCCTACCGCAAGGGTCTGCCGCTGACGATCCGCTCTACCCTCTATCCGCTGATCGGCGAACGCATCTACGGCCCGCTCGGCCATGCCGCCGATATTCTGGCCGTGTTCGGCACGATCTTCGGCGTCGCCACCTCGCTGGGCCTGGGCGTGCAGCAGATGGCGACGGGCCTTCACGTCCTGACCGGATGGGAGGCCTTCGTGGATATCGCGCCCGACGGCAGCCAATCGCCCAATGTGGCCGCCATGTTGGCATTGATCGCGGTGATTTCCGCCATCGCGACCCTATCCGTGGTCTCCGGCCTGGGGCGCGGGGTGAAGATCCTGTCTGAACTGAATCTCTGGCTGTCGATCGCCATCATGGCGTTCCTGTTCCTGTTCGGGCCGACGGTCTATCTCTTGAACACCTTGCTGCAATCGACAGGCGACTACATCGCCAACGTCATTCCTCTGTCGCTGTGGTCCGATGCCCAGCAGGATACGGACTGGCAGGGCAATTGGACCGCCTTCTATTGGGGCTGGTGGATCGCCTGGGCGCCCTTCGTCGGCATGTTCATCGCGCGTATCTCGCGCGGCCGGACGATCCGCGAATTCACTCTGGGCGTGCTATTGGTGCCGACGTTCCTCGCCTTCATCTGGCTGGTGTTGTTCGGCGGCACGGCCTTGCATATCGAATTGTTCGAGAACGGCGGCATTACCGAAGCCGTTTCCGCCGATATCACCAGCGCCCTTTATGTCACCCTGGCCAAGCTCGATCCCGGGCTGATGGGCAAGATCGCGGGCGCCGTCGCGACCCTGTTGATCGCAACCTACTTCATCACCTCGTCGGATTCCGGCACCCTGGTCGTCAACACGATCCTGTCCATGGGCGATCCCGAACCGCCGGTCGTCCACCGGGTGATCTGGGGCCTCAAGGAGGGCCTGGTCGCGGCGGTACTGCTGTTGGCCGGGGGATTGTCCGCCCTGCAGACGGCCGCCATCACGGCGGCCCTGCCGTTCTCCGTGATCATGCTGTTCATGGCCTGGGGACTGGTCCGCGCCTTACGGGCCGAATCGCTGCCCTCTTTCGCGGGACCGGGGCATCGGGTCACCGGCAGTCTGGCCGGCGACCCGGATCACCGTGACCGGCTGGACCCGCGAAGCCCACGCTAAAGAGCTAGCTTCGGGTGATCTGAATCCGCTTGGGCTGCGGACTGTCCGGCGATTGCTTGGCGACCTTGATGCAGAGCAGGCCGTCCTTATGGGTCGCCAGGACGTTTTCGGCGTCCGCGTCGACGGGCAGTTGGAAGACCCGGCGAAACATCCCGTAGGACCGTTCCGAGAAATAGAAGTTCTTGCCCTTTTCCTCTCGGGCGGCCTTCTTCTCGCCGGACACGGTCAGGCGCCGGTCGTGGACCTCGACCGTGATTTCGTCCTCGGACACGCCGGGGAGTTCGATGTTGATTTCATAATATTCCGCGGCCGATGACGCATCGGACGACGGTTGGAAGAATTCCGCAACCCGTTCGCCGAATTGGCGGATGGGGCGGTAAAGTTGGGACCACAGATCGTTGGGCCCCGGGGTCATTTCGGATTTCTCGACCATCTCTCTCCTCCATTGGAAAAAGCCGATATGCCTTCTCGGCATATGGTCGCACCCTAACGGACCCGCAAGGTCCTCGCGATGATCCGGATCAATACCATGACAATGGCGTCAGACGGCGGCCTTGCGCCAATCGCGGCCGTTCCGGGGACCGAAGGACTCACGGGCCTTGGCCAGCATCTTGTGTTCGCCCGCCGACATGCCGCCCGCCTCCGACGCCGTGTCGCCGGACGCTTTGCCCGTCAGCTTCGCGATCTTGCCGTGCAGGTCCTTGAGTTCGGAATCCAATGTCGCCTCCCTTGCGTTGCTGGATGAGACGCTTGTACCCAAGCGCCCGGCCGCAAAACATCATGCGGAAGGCTACTGCCGACGTTCATCGGTATGGGGTGGACGGACGGGTCCGTTTCCTAGTCGGTAATTCCGAAAACAGGCCGCGTCTTGACGGAACAGTTCATGACCGCCTCGGTCATGCGAATTTGTCCGGCGTCGTGATCCACATGCGGGACATGCCCGCCAGCAGACGAGGGCGGCTGGTTTTTCGCATCGCTAATCACGGCTTTGATCCGGTCGTGCAGGGCACCGATTTCCTGATCCATGGGGGGCTCCGACGTCGCGTTGTATCGTTCCGTTGCCGCGCATTTTGCGAATACCCGGCTGTTCAGACACCACTAGGCAAAGCGCATGCCAACGCGCCGACGCCCCCATGGAAAGGGAAGGAAATTAATATTTTTCAGGGACGTAGAGATTATCCGGAAGGATTTTGCGTTCGTATTCCGGGTTGAACACCCGCTCCGGTAGCGTCACCGGGTCATGGGGCACGTCCTCGTAAGGGATTTGATCCAGCAAGTGACTGATGCAGTTGAGACGTGCGCGCTTCTTGTCGTTGCCTTCGACGATATACCAGGGGGCTTCCGGGATGTTGGTGCGTTCCAGCATCTCTTCCTTCACCTTGGTGTAGGATTCCCACTTGATGCGGGACTGCAGATCCATGGGGCTCAGCTTCCATTGCTTCATGGGATCGTGGATGCGCATGAGAAAGCGAAGCTGCTGTTCCTGGTCGGTGATCGAGAACCAGTACTTGATCAGCTTGATGCCCGACCGGGCCAGCATCCGTTCGAATTCGGGCACGTCGTGAAAGAACTCGTCGACCTGCTCCGGCGTGGCGAAACCCATGACCCGCTCGACCCCGGCGCGGTTGTACCAGGAGCGGTCGAACAGGACCATTTCGCCCGCCGCCGGCAGGTGCGGCACGTAACGCTGGAAATACCATTGCGACTTTTCCCGCTCGGTCGGCGCCGGCAGGGCGACGACCCGGCAGATGCGCGGGTTCAGCCGCTGGGTGATGCGCTTGATCACGCCGCCCTTGCCGGCCGCGTCGCGGCCTTCGAACAGGACGACCAGCTTGAACCCCGTTTCCTGAACCCAGTCCTGGAGACGCACCAGTTCCGATTGCAGGCGGAACAGTTCGTGGAAATAGACGCGGCGTTCGACGGTGGTGGAATGCTTGAGATCGGTGATCGCGCGTAGTTCGCGGGAAATCCGCTCGTCGTCGATCTCCATCTCCAATTCTTCGTCGAAGCTATCTTCCAGTTCCGCCTCGACCCAGGTCTGCTGTCTTTTCACGTCGCGCTTTTCATCCATGCCCCGTCTCCTTCGTCCTGACATGCGCGCAGGCGTGCGCGCGCGGCCGAAGGCTCCGGCCGCCTTGCCGCAAGATAACGGTGTTTTTTGACAGTTTGGTTGCGGTCGGCGGGTTTCCCTGCCCGCCGACCTGAATATTCGACCGTCCGTCAGAAACGCATCGCCTGGGCGATCTTGACGTGTTCCAGACCCTGAATGCGGGCCAGGATGTCCGGCGACGGCGCCTCGTCGACCTCCAGCAGGGCGATGGCGTCGCCCCCCGCTTCGGCCCGTCCCAAGTTGAAGGTCGCGATGTTGATCCCGGCGTCGCCCAGCAGCGAACCCAGCGCCCCGATCAGCCCCGGTTTGTCGGAGTTGGTGATGTAGAGCATGTGCTTGCCCAGCATCGCGTCGATCGGAATGCCCTTGATCTCGGTCAGGCGCGGATGATCGTGGAACAGGGTCCCGGCAAGCGAACGGGTCTGGTTCTCCGTCGTCACCGTGACCTGAATGCGCGAATGAAAGGCTCCCGCATTGTCGGACCGGACCTCGCGGACGATGATGTCGCGGTCCTTGGCAATGGTCGGCGCGTTGACCATGTTGATGCCTTCCATGGACGGCCCCAGAAGTCCCTGCAGGACCACGGCGGTCAACGGTTTGCAATTCAGCTCGCCGCAGACCCCTTCATAGGAAATCGTCACCTCACGGATGGCAGAGCGCGTCGCCTGCCCGGCAAAACTGCCGAGTTGCTGCGCCAGGGCCATATAAGGCCGCAGGCGCGGCGCTTCCTCGGCCGTGACCGACGGCATGTTGAGGGCATTGGAGACCGCGCCGTCCAACAGATAGTCGGACATCTGCTCGGCGATCTGCACGGCGACCTTCTCCTGGGCTTCCGAGGTGGCGGCGCCCAGGTGCGGCGTGGCGACGACCTGCTCCATGCCGAACAGCGCGTTGTCCTTGGCCGGTTCCTCTTCGAACACGTCGATGGCCGCGCCCGCCACCTGGCCGCTTTCCAGGGCGGCCTTGAGCGCCGCCTCGTCGACCAGGCCGCCGCGGGCACAGTTGATCAGGCGAACGCCCTTCCGCGTCTTGGCCAGGGCCTCGGCATCGATGATGTAGCGCGTCGCGTCGGTCAGCGGCGTGTGCAGGGTGATGAAATCGGCGCGGGCCAGCAGGTCGTCCAGCGTTACCTTCTCGACGCCCAGTTCCGTCGCCCGGTCCTCTGTCAGGTACGGATCGAAGGCGATAACCCGCATCTTCAACCCCTGCGCCCGGTCGGCGACGACCGAGCCGATATTGCCGCAGCCGACGAGGCCCAACACCTTGCCGGTGATCTCGACCCCCATGAAGCGGGATTTCTCCCACTTCCCGGCATGGGTCGAGGCGTTGGCCTGGGGAATGTCGCGGGCCAGGGCCATCAGCATGGCGATGGCGTGCTCGGCCGTGGTGATGGAATTGCCGAAGGGTGTATTCATCACCACCACGCCCTTGGCCGTGGCGGCGTCCATATCGACGTTGTCGACGCCGATACCCGCCCGCCCGACGACCTTCAGGTTGGCGGCGGCGTCGAACACAGGCCCCCGCACCTTGGTCGAGGAGCGGACGGCCAGGCCGTCGTAGTCACCAATGATTGCGCAAAGCTCTTCGGGCGACAGGCCCGTCTTCACGTCCACTTCGATCCCGCGGCGTTGGAAGACCTCGGCCGCGAGGTCCGACATCTTGTCGGAGATCAGCACTTTCGGCATGGGAAACGCGAGACGGCGCTAAGCCGCCTCACCCGCCAGTTCTGCGCGAATCTGATGGAACGCCCATTCGATCCAGGGGAACAGAGCTTCCAGGTCCTTGGTTTCCACCGTGGCACCGCACCAGATGCGGAAACCCGGAGGCGCCGATTTATGCTCCGAGAAATCGTAGCCGGCCTCTTCCGCTTCGCACATCTTCGGAATGCGGCGCAGGGTCGCCCGCAATTCGTCCTCCGACAGCTTGTCGAAAGCCGGATCGACGACCTTCAACGTCACCGACGTGCAGGACCGGATCGCCGGGTCCGTCGCCAGGAAATCGACCCAGGGCGTCCGTTCGACCCAATTGCAGACGACTTCGTAATTGGACTGCACGCGGCCCATCAGGGTCGGCAGGCCGCCGATTTCTTCCGCCCATTTCAGGCCGTCCAGCGCGTCTTCGACACAAAGCATGGACGGCGTGTTCAGGGTCGCGCCCTCGAACGGTTCCGGATTGATCTTGCCGTTCTTCTTCATGCGGAAGACCTTGGGGATGGCGCGGTCGGGCTCATAGGTATTGAGCCGCTCGACGGCGCGCGGGCTCAGCGCGATCATGCCGTGCGCGGCCTCGCCGCCCATGACCTTCTGCCAGGACCAAGTCGTGACATCCAGTTTATGCCACGGCAGGTCCACGCCGAAGATGCAGGACGTCGCATCGCAAAGCGTCAGCCCGGCACGGTCGTCGGCGATCCAATCGCCGCCCGGCACCATGACGCCGGAAGACGTACCGTTCCAGGTGAAGACCACGTCGTTGTTGAAATCGACCTGCGAGAGATCGGGGATCTCGCCGAAGTCGGCTTTGAAGACCCGGCGGCCGGGCAGCTTCATTTCAATGTCGCCGTCCTTCAGCCATTCGTTGCCGAAGTTTTCCCAGGCCAGCAGGTCGACACCGCGGGCACCCAGCAGGTTCCACATGGCGGCCTCGAAGGCGCCGGTGTCGGAACCGGGCAGGATGCCGACGTAGAAATCGTCGGGAATGCCCAGGATCGCGCGGGATCGGGTGATGACCTCGTTCAGTTTCGCCTTGGCGGTGCCATGGCGGTGCGAACGGCCAAGAAATGCGTCTTTGAGAACGTCGAAGCTCCAACCGGGGCGCTTGGCGCAGGGGCCGGTCGAAAAGCACGGATTGGCCGGACGGACGCCCGGCTTCTGGGGAACTGGCATCGAATTTTACTCCCTTCGCTTCCAGAAGGGTCCGACCCCGTTGGGGGGGCCTGGCCCACGGCGGGTATACGCCTGCATGCGGTTCCGGTCAATGACGCCGATGGGTGCACCGCGGTATGGCCCGCCCCTCCCGGATGGCATTGTCAGCCCCGTGGGCAATGGCTATGGTCGCGGCAAAACAAGGGGGACGCGGTTCGTCGGCATGGCGGAAGCAACCAAGAATATTCAGGCTATGGTCGTCGGCACGTCGGACGTCGTCGCAACCCGCATCAAAGCCATCCTGCAACGCCTTCCGGCCGTCGATGTCGCGGCCGAGGCGCGCGACGGCGTCGATGCGGTCAGCAAACTGCGCCAGCACGCCATCGACGTCATCTTCATCGATATCGGCGATCCGCAGGTCAAACCTACGACCGACCTGTCGCGCCTGCGCCGGGTCGACGCGGATATTCAGATCGTCATGGTGGCGACCCTGACCTTCGCCAACGTGAAGAACGCCATGGCAGGCCTGGTCGGCGGCGCCGCGGAGTTCGTGCAAGCGCCCAGCAAGCACACCCCCCACATCGTCGAGACCGATTTCAACCGCCAGATCGCCGACCTGGCCCAGGGCCTGGGCCGGGCGCATCGGGATAAAAGCACGCGCGTCATCGCCGCCCCGGCGGTCACCGCGCGCTTCGATCACCCGGAACCGGCGAAGGGTGAGTTGCGAAAGCGCAAACCGCATCGGCCTAAGGCCATCGCCATCGCCAGTTCGACCGGCGGGCCGCAGGCGCTTTTCACCCTGTTCGGCGGTCTCGCGAAAGACGTGCGGCAGCCGATCTTCCTGACCCAGCACATGCCCGCCGGGTTCACCACGGCCCTGGCCGATCACATCGGACGCCGCGCGGGCTGGCCTTGCCTGGAAGCGACCGACGGGATGGCGGTCGAAGGCGGCAACGCCTACATGGCGCCGGGCGGCTTCCACATGGTCCCGGCGAAAGGCCCCACGGGCCCCGTCCTGCGCATCAACGAAGGGCCGGAGGAAAACTTCTGCCGCCCCTCGGCGGAACCGATGATGCGCGGCGTGATCGATGTCTACGGCGCCGAGAACGTTTTGATGGTCGTCCTGACCGGCATGGGATCGGACGGCAAGGCGGGGGCCAAGGCCGTCGCCGACGGCGGCGGCACGGTCGTCGTGCAGGACAAGGACAGCAGCATCGTCTGGGGCATGCCGGGAGCCGTCGCGTCCGCCGGGAACTGCCATGCCGTGCTGCCGATCACGGAGATCGCGGACTTCATAGGCAAGGTCGCGCGGGGACAATAGAGAACGATGACGGCGAATACGGACGACCTGACGGATTTCCTCAAACGCGCAGGCTTGGCGGCGGCGGATGAAACGCCCCGCTACACGCCGCTTGCCGGGGGCGTCTCGTCGGATATCTGGCGCGTCGATTTGGCGCGGGGACCGGTCTGCGTCAAACGGGCGCTGGCCAAGTTGAAGGTCAAGGCCGACTGGTTCGCGCCGGTCGAACGCAACGCCTTCGAAGTCGCCTGGATGGAGACGGCGAATTCTCTGCGGGACGGATTGGCGCCGGACATCCTGGCCCATGACGCCGAGAACGGCATGTTCGCCATGGCCTTCCTGGACCCGGGCGGACACCCGACCTGGAAGGAAGAACTGCATCTGGGCCGCGCCGATGCCGCCTTTGCCCGCGCCGTCGGTGAGGACCTGAAACGTGTCCATGCGGGCACCGCCGGCGACGCCGAGGTCGCCGCCAAATTTCAGACCGACGCGACCTTCTACGATATCCGCCTGGAGCCCTATCTGGTCGCCACGGGCCGCGCCCATCCCGATCTGGCGTCGGACCTCGATACTCTGGTCAAGACGACGGCAGGCACCCGTGAAGCCCTGGTCCACGGCGACGTCAGCCCGAAGAACATCCTGGTCGCCGAAACCGCGCCCGTGTTCCTGGACGCCGAATGCGCCTGGTACGGCGACCCGGCCTTCGATCTTTCCTTCTGCCTGAACCACCTGCTTCTGAAATGCCTCTGGACGCCCAGCGCGACGGACGGCTTCCTCGCCTGCTTCGACGCCCTGGCGGCGGGGTACGCCCCTGCCCCCGCCGTCGAGGCCCGGGCGGCGGCGCTGCTTCCGGCCTTGTTCCTGGCGCGGGTGGACGGTAAATCTCCCGTTGAATATCTCACTGACGAGGCCGACCGCGACCGCGTCCGCCACGCCGCCATTCCAATGATAAAAACCCCGCCGGCGAACCTCGCCGCCGTCCGCCACGCCTGGGAAAAGGAACTTCGTCCATGACTGCCACTTCCGCCGACTTCGCCATCGCCGCCATCAAGGGACGCCGGGTCTGGGATTCCCGGGGCCGCCCGACGGTCGAGGCCGAGGTCACGCTTTCCGGAGGCGCCATGGGCCGGGCCATCGCCCCCGCCGGGGCGTCCCGCGGCAGCAATGAAGCCATCGACCTCCGCGACGGCGGCCCCCGCTTCGGCGGCTGGGACGTGACCGACGCGCTGAAGGCCACGAACGGTGCCATCGCCGATCGTCTGAAAGGCATGAACGCCGCCGATCAAGGGGCCGTCGATCAGGCGATGCTCGACCTGGACGGCACGCCCAACAAGGCCGAACTGGGCGGCAATGCGACCATCGCGGTCTCCATGGCCTGCCTGCATGCGGCGGCGGCCCAGGCGGGACAGCCGATCTGGAAATACTTGTGGGAGACCGGCGGCAAGACGGGCACGCCCGTGCTGCCCCTGCCGGAAATCCAGATCTTCGGCGGCGGCGCCCATGCCGGGCGGCGCGTCGATGTGCAGGATTTCATGGTCATGGCGACCGGCGCCGACGATTACGAACAGGCGCTTGCCTGGACCGCCGAGGTCTATATCGCGGCGGGCAAGATCATGGACGAACGCGGCCTGTTGCAGGGTGTCGCCGACGAAGGCGGTTTCTGGCCCGCCTTCGACGCCAACGAGGATGCCGCCGAAACGCTGGTTCAGGCCATCGAGAAAGCCGGATTGAAACCGGGCGAGCAGGTTTCCATCTCGCTGGATATCGCGGCGTCCGAATTCGGCAAAGGCGGCAGCTACCGCCTGGCCCGCGAAGACCGCGACATGACCAGCGCCGAATTGGCGGAGATGCTGCTGGGCTGGGTCGCGCGCTATCCCATCGTCTCCATCGAGGACCCCATGTCCGAAGACGACGCGGAGGGCTTCATCGCTTTCGCCAAGGCCGCGCCGGACCATCTGCAGATCGTCGGCGACGACTTCCTGGTGACCAACGCCGACCGGGTCCGGGCCGGGTCCCGCGACGGGGCCGTCAACTGCGCGCTGATCAAACCGAACCAGGCCGGCACGCTGACCGAGACAAAGGCGGCCTTTGAAGCCGCCCAGGCCGCCGGCATGGGCGCCATTGTCTCCGCCCGCTCGGGCGAGACGGAGGACGTCACCATCGTCCATCTGGCGACCGGCTGGGGCGCCCATCAGTTGAAGGTGGGTTCGTTCACGCGGTCGGAACGGATGGCGAAATGGAACGAAGGCCTGCGCGTCGGCGACGCGCTGGGCTCCCTCGCCCTGCCGCCGAAATCGGTCTTTCCCTGGGGCTAGTCTCGTCCCGGCCGGGCTATTCGGCGGTCTTGGCCATTCCGCGCAGGCGGTTGACCAGCACGCCCATCAGACGATGCAGGACCTTGTCCGTCTGCTCCAGGCGCTGGAGACGGATCTTCAGCGATTCCTTGGACAGCACGACCAGCACGGAATCTTCCGACGCCCGGGCCGACGCGGCGCGCGGCTGATCGTCGATCAACGACATTTCGCCGAGCAATTCGCCGGGGCCCAGGGTGGCGAGGTTTTGTTCGATGGCGCCGCGCCGGTAAATCTCGATGCTGCCTGAGGAAATCAGGAACGCCTCATTCCCCGGATCGCCTTCCTCGAACAGGATCTGGCCCTTGACCAGCTTACGTTGCTCCGGCCCCTTGCCGTTGGCGGGCTTGACCGGTGCCGCAGCAGCCGCGGGGGCAGCGGCGGCGGCCGGCTGCTGAGCCGGTTGCGCCTGTTGTGGCGGCTGGGCGGGGGCTTGCGGTTTCGCATCGCCGCTGTCCCAGCGCTGTTCCTTCGGTTTATTAGCACTCGCCTTGACCGCCGCCGGATCCTCCGCCGGGGTCGCCGCGACGGAGCTCATGGCTTTTGCCAAGGTCGCCGAGGCGGTTTTTTTCAACTCAACCGGCAGCCCCGCGGCCGCGATCTTGTCATTCAGGGCGTCGATCACCCGTTTGGCCATGGCCGGGTCCTGGCCGCCACCGGTCAAGGCATCGACCCCGGTCAGGCCACGCATGGCCTGGGCCAGGTTCCGGACGACGGCGGCCTGTTGCTTGGCGCCGGTGTCGGTCGCCGACAGGTCCAGGACATAACCCGCCCGCGACGGCAATGACGGCAGGAAACCGACGATCTTCGAAATCGATTGTTCGGCGCTGAGATCGCCGTCTTCGCCGCCCAAGGCCATCTTGGCCCGCAGAGTCAGCGCTTCGGCCATCTGCGGCCCACCCATCAGGCCGGCGTAGTCTTCCAGGTTGCGGATCAGGTTGACCAGGGCCGTACGCTCGCCCTCGCGCCCTTCGCGGGTCATCGGCTTGATCCCGCCGATGCCGCGGGCGACGCGGCTGAGGATCGCACTTCGGGCGTTTTCCAACTCGAACGCGCCCATGGTCTTGTTCAATTCGTTGATACAACTCAGCGGGTTCTTCACCTCCGGCAGGCGCCCCTGGCACAACTGCACCAGCATGCGATGGCCGGTCGCCGCATCGGCAACGCCGCCCAGCAGTTCCCCGATCGCCTGGGCGCCGTCGAGAATCTCCGCCAGGGCCTCATCGACATAGGCCTGGGCGACAACGCTTGAATCGGCGCTCAACAAACCGGTCACCGCTTCCGCCTTGCTGCTCCAATCCCCCTGCTCTCCCATGAACGCGGCAAGGCCCGCCAGGATCAGCGGATGGCGATCGTCGGTCGCCGCTTCGCCGTTGACCTTGTCGATCAGCGCCTGCAGCCCGCCGTCGCGCACGGCGGCCCCCAGGTCCTCGCGGCCCATCATTTTCTGGGCGTTGTCCTTCAACTGATTGAACAGGCGCTCCAAGGCGCCTTGCCGGTCGGCGGGTTTCTCAGCGCCGTCCTTGTCCACCTGCAGACCGGCCAAGCGCGCCAAGGAGCCGACGTACAATTTGTCGTCGCGCTCCAGCATCTTCAGACGGCCGAAGTCGAAGGCCAGTTCCATGGCCGTCATACCGGCGTCGTCCAAGTACTGACGCAACAGCCGACCTGCCGTGAGACGGGCTTCGAGTTGATAGAAATCGCTCAAGGCTTCGCAGCGCGGCGAACTGTCGATGGGCACGATGGTCAGGCCCTTGTCGGTAACCTCCGACTGTTCGTTGAAGATCACCTCCTCGCCCTTGCGGTCGCTTTCGGCGATGACCTTCACACCCGAATACTTGTGGGATTCCAGCAGCGCCTGGGCCTGCTGAATGGCCTGTGATTTTACGTTATAACTGGCGACCAGCGTCCACTTGCCGCCCGACTCGGTCTGGACCTCATAGGTCTTACCGGCGAGATTGGTTTCCATGTTGGAGTCCCGTGCCCCGTTGGACACGCCCCCTTGGGACGATGCCGCGATCCAAAAAAGCACCCCTTCGAAGAGCGCCGCCGGTTGGCCCGGCGACTTTATGATACGGCTAGGATGCCGTCTCTCGAGACGCGGCGCAAGCCTGTCGAACGCCTCGATGAAACATGGTGTATACTGCCCGACGTTATTTATTTTAGCGGTTCTAGATCGCCTGATTACTATCGTGAAACGCGTAACGGCCTTATTTTCTAGACCTTTTTTTGCTCACATTTTTGTCAGCAAAAGAATATACGAGTGATGATCCGTAATGAATCCAGTGGTCTACGGAAATTAATATCCTCGGGGGAGGAGAAAAAATGGTGAACGCTCGCACCCAAACCAGGGCGGGATCGTCGTATCTCGATCTTGTCCGATGGGCCCAAGAAGTCCGACGTGCACAAAACGCACTCTATCGAAACGCCGGCACCCAGAACCTGACCTGGGATGTCCTGTTCCTCATCGCCGAAGCCCAATACGCGGGTCAGAACCTGAATGTCTCCGACATTTGCGTTTCCGTTGCCGCGTCGAAATCGACGACCTTGAAACTCATCGCCCAATTGGCCAGCAACGGCGTGGTCGACAAGCGCCAGAAGGAAAACGATTCCCGCACGCAGCTCGTCACCTTGAACGATGCCTTCCGCAAGAAGTTCGAAGCCTACCTGGACAAGGTCACCGAGAGCTTCCCGACCGGCTGAGCCTACTTCGCATATCGCATCCCATTCCATTCATTCTGTTGACACCCATGGTCCTCAGGCCCATTTGTCGGCCTGCGGGGACGCCCCCGCCGCGTATCCGCGAATTCATTCTGGGGACGACCCCGACCGAACGTCATGGAGGGGACAATGCCCTGGTTCTATCTGTTTCTCGCCGGCCTGCTCGAGGTCGGCTGGGTGCTCGGTCTGAAATACGCCGAAGGCTTCACCCGCCCGCTGCCCAGCCTCTTCACCGCCGTCGCCCTGATCGCCAGCATGGGGTTCCTGGGCCTGGCGATCCGCGACCTGCCGCTCGGCACGGCCTACGCGGTCTGGACCGGCATCGGCACCCTGGGCGCGGCCGCCTTCGGCATCTGGCTGTTCGATGAGCCGGCAAGTCTGATGCGCCTCGCCTGCATCGGCCTGATCGCGCTGGGCATCGTGGGGTTGAAGGTGACGGCGGCTTAGACGGTACGACGAGTTGCGCTCGACGGCGACTTGGCCAACCCGGCCAACCCCAGGTGCGACCTCTCAACGGCGACCTGGCCGACCCGGCCAGCCTCAGATGCGACCTCTCAACGGCGACCTGGCCGACCCGGCCAGCCCCCAGGGAGCGTCCCCTCAACGGCGACTTGGCCGACCCGGCCAACCCCAAGTCGCCTGCGTTGTTAATGGTGCGGGCGGTCGGACTTGAACCGACAAGGCCGTAAGGCCGAGGGATTTTAAGTCCCTTGTGTTTACCAATTTCACCACGCCCGCTGGAGCGCCGTCGCTGCGGCCTCCTCTGGTAATCCTAAGGGCGTCGCGCCGCAAGGGCCAAGGGCGGTTGCCCGTATGCGCGCCAGCGTCTACACCTTGCCCCCATGACCGACGAGAACGCCGCCCCGCCGCCCGATTTCGACGCCGCCTTCCGCGACAAGCTGAAGGACCTGTTCCTGTGGCGGCGCGACGTCCGGCGGTTTCTGGCCGACCCGCTGCCGGACGGCCTGATCGAGGAATTGCTGGGCCAAGCCGCCCTCGCCCCCAGTGTCGGCAATTCGCAGCCCTGGCGCTTCGTCCTGGTCGAGGACCCCGAGCGCCGCCGCCGCGTGCGTGACGATTTCGAGGCCGCCAATCAGGACGCGCTGAACGGCTATTCCGGCGAGCGGGCGCAGACCTACGCGGGCCTGAAACTGGCCGGGCTGGACAAGGCGCCGGTGCAGCTTGCCGTGTTTTCCGATCAGGCGACGGAGCGCGGCCACGGCCTGGGCCAGAACACCATGCCGGAAATGCTGCCCTATTCCGTGGTCGCGGCGGTCAATACGCTGTGGCTCGCCGCGCGGGCGGCGGGGGTCGGCGTCGGCTGGGTCTCGATCCTGCATCCGGAGAAAGTCTCGGCGGTCCTGGACGTGCCGGCGGATTGGCGGCTGGTCGCCTATCTCTGCCTCGGCCGGCCCGAGGAAGAACACCGCGACCCGGAACTGGTCCGCGCCGGATGGCAGGACCGCGCCGCGATCGGGGAATTCATCCTGAAACGCTAACCCGCGCCGGATCGACGGACGTTCTTACAGATCGACTTCCTGGGGCTCGTTGCCGAAGTCGCGCATGATGCCGCGCAGGGTTTCGGCCGCCCGGTCGATCTCCGCCGCGTCGGTGCCGCGAATGACGATGGTCGAGCCGTGCTTGCCGTCGCGGGAAAACGGATAACTTCCGATTTCCAAGTCCGGATGACTGTCCTGCAGCGCCGTCAGGCGGGCCGCCATCTTTCCTTCGGGCGTGTACGACGCGATGGATTTCGACAGCATCTCCGCCCCGCCCACCAGCCGGTGTTTGAACAGGTCGAACATGGCCTGCATGATTCGCGGCACGCCGGGCAGCACGAAGACGTTTTCCACCTGGAACCCGGGGGCGCGGCTGACCGGATTTTCCAACAGGATCGAATCCTCCGCCACGTCGGCCATTTTCATGCGGGCCTCGGTCACGTCCTCGGGCTTGTAGTGGGACAGCAACAGGGCCTCGGCATCCGGATGACGGATCAGCTTGCGCCCGAACGCCTTGGCCACGCAGGCCGAGGTGATGTCGTCATGGGTCGGCCCGATGCCGCCAGTGGTGAAGACGTAATCGAAGCGCGCCCGGGCGTCGTTGACGCAGGCGATGATCGTCTCCTCGACATCGGCGATGACCCGGGCCTCCATCATGCGGATGCCCAGCTTGTTCAGGTTCTCGCCCAGGAACTGCAGATTGGCGTCGCGGGTGCGGCCCGAAAGAATCTCGTTGCCGATGATGATCAGACAGGCGGTGACGGTTTTTTGCTCGCTCATGATGGCGTTCTAGGTAACGGCAAGCGGCCCGCTTGGCAACGATGTTCGGATTGCCGCCCCCACCCCGACCGAACAAGAAAAGGGCCGCCCCGAGGAAGATCAGGGCGGCCCTTGCTTGGACAGGGACTAGGGGAGGTAGCCCGTCCCTGCGGGGGAACGGGAGAGTGCGGAAAAGGCGTCCCTGCCGATGGGTCAGCTTTGAATGCGCCAATCTCCGTCGGCCGTGCGGCAGGCGGTGCCGTAGCCTTGTTCGACCCGGCCGCCGATGGTCACCGAGGTCTGATATTCACGGCACAACTGGCCGGTATTCGTGTTCTGCACGGTCCGCACGGGCGTGATCGTGCCGTGGTTGCCGCTGTCCGGGTTGGACCAGGCGACGGGCTGCCAATCGGCGCTGTTCATGGCCGTGCTCTGGGCCCGCGATTGATACATGCGGTCGGCCCGGTCGAGCGAGACGCCGACCTGGTTGCCGACGACGCCGCCCAGCAAAGTGCCGACGGCAACCGCCGCCAACTGCCCACGGCCGCCCCCGACCTGGGAGCCGGCCCAGCCACCCAAACCGGCGCCGAGCAAGGTGCCCGCCCCCTGTTTGGTGCCCATGCCGTCAGTCACGCAACCGCCCAAGCCGGTAACCGCCATCATGGCGGCGGCCAGGGCGACGGCCGTCCGGCGGCCGGCGCGCTTGATCTTGCGCGGTTGGGTCGTCTGATTGCTTTCTGTCGGGCCGGTCGTCACGGCCTGGTCGATCTGCATGTTCGTCATTGGTACCTCCAATTTAAATCTGCCGGTCGGCAGTGATGTTTCCCCGGCAATGCGGGTCAACATTCACATGTATATTTGAATGCAATTTTGAAGTCAATAACAGTTTTTCTTTTTGCCTCTAATTTTCGATGGGCTATAAGAATGTCGGGGAAAGGGGCGCATCCGGGAGGGGGAAACCCGGGGCGCATCGGGAAACAAACGGGGTAAAAATGAAGCTGAAATTCAGCAATGACCAACATCGTACCTATATGGATTTTACGGATTCCGTCATCGACGAATGGGCCGGCGTGTTCGAGGGCGACACGGATTTCGTCGACGCGGCCTATTGGGATCTGTTGACCAACATGTGGCGGGCCCGAACCCCCGTCCGGAAGACCGACGCCCTCAAGTTCATGACCACGATCAAAAGCGCGCATACGGCGGGCAAATATCTCGAGGTCGCCTTGGAAAAGGCCCTGATCATCGAGCAGAACAACCCAAAGGACGCGCGCTCAAAGCTGCTGACCCTGTCCGACGATCTGCGCGACCGCCTGGACGTCTATTTCGATTTCGTCGTCGATGAGATGCGCAAGACCTGCAAGATGATCGACGGCATGAAGTAGCCGATGGCGGCTCTTTCTCCCGGCGCCCGCCTGGCCTTTCTTCTCGCGTTGTTCTACCTCGGCTGGGGCAAGTTCCTCGCCACGGATACCGACGTTTACCTGATCGACTATGCCCAGCGGATCGTCATCATCGCCCTTGCCTGGGGGATGTTGCGGGACGCCTTGCGCCGCCCCCTGCCCTTACTCTCCAACACGGCCTGGCTTTGGGCCCTGGCCGGGTCGGTGGCGATCATCCTGTTCGATCAGGCGACCGACGGCCAGCCCTGGCGCGAGGCGCTGGATACGCTGCTATTCGAAGACGTCTCGTTCCCGCCGTTGGACGATCCGCTTTGGGAAATCATCGACCTGACCTTCGGCCTCGTGCTGGTCGCGGTATCCGAGGAACTGGTTTTTCGCCGCCTTTGGTTGGAATGGTGGGTGGCGCGCGGCGGCGGGATCGCGGGGCTTTATCTGGGATCGTCGGTGGTATTCGGCCTGCTGCACCTGCCCCAGGGCCTGGCCGACACGGCCATCGCGGTCCTTTGGGGGCTATTGCTGATGGCCGTCTATCGGCGCAGCGGCAGCCTCGCCCTGGTGATCCTCACCCATTACCTGGTGGATTTCTGGTACTTCGCTTGAGCCGCCCGAGTGATTAGCCCAGGAAATCCCGGATCAGGGCGATCAGCGGTTCGTCCGCCGGCGGCATATCCAGGTCGCGCAGGCGCGTCGGCTGCACCCATTTGAGGGCTTGGCCATCGAGGCCCTGCGGCTCCCCTTTCCACTGGCGGGCGACGTAGACCGGCATCAGCAGGTGGAAATCCTCATAGAGATGGCTGGCGAAGGTCAGGGGCGCCAGGCAGCTTTCCGTCAGATCGATGCCCAGTTCCTCGTTCAATTCACGGACCAGGGCCGTTTCCGGCAATTCGCCCGGCTCCAGCTTGCCGCCCGGAAACTCCCAAAGCCCCGCCATGGCCTTGCCTTCGGGCCGCTGCGCGACCAGGACACGGCCGTCGATATCGACCAGCACGGCGGCGACGACGATGACCGTCTTCACATCGCCTTGGGCCTTGCGGAATTCCGCGTCCCAGCAGCCGCCTTCGGGGAGATCACCGGACATTCTTCAAAGCTGCCTTTCTTCTGGTCGAACTCCGCCGGAAACCAACGGCCATTGAGGCCGCGGGCCGGTCAGGCCCGAAAGCCAAGGCCACGGACGTGGCTACCCGGCGACTGAGGGAACATTAAGACCGATAGTCGGCGTTGATCGCGATGTAGCCGTGGGTCAGGTCGCAGGTCCAGACCGTGGCCCGGCCATTGCCGATGCCGACGTCGACGGCGATGTTGATTTCCGGACTTTGCATATGAGCGGTCACCGGGGCCTCGTCATAGCCTTCCACCGCCAAACCGTTCGACGCGATGGTCACGCCGCCGATGGCGATGTTCAACCGGTCGCGTTCCGCCCGCTCGCCGGCCTTGCCGACGGCCATCACGATGCGGCCCCAGTTGGCGTCCTCGCCGGCGATCGCCGTCTTGACCAGGGGCGAATTGGCGATGGCGAGGCCGATGGTCTTGGCCGCCGCGTCGTTTTCGGCGCCGGTCACGGTGATTTCGACGAACTTGGTCGCCCCTTCGCCGTCGCGCACGATCTGATGCGCGAGGTCCAGCATCACGGCCTCGAGCTTGGCCTTGAAATCATCGAGTGCCGGATCGTCCGCACCGGAGAAATCCGCCGCGTTGCCCGCCGCCCCGGTGGCAAACAGCATCAGGGAATCGCTGGTCGAGGTATCGGAATCGACGGTGATGGAATTAAAGGTCCGCACGCAGGCCGGGGCCAAAATGCCCTGCAGCACCGGCGACGGAATCGCCGCATCGGTGAAGACATAGGCCAGCATGGTCGCCATGTCGGGCGCGATCATGCCCGACCCCTTGGCGATCCCGGCGATCTTCACAGGCGTGCCGTTGATGACCGCCTCTTTGTAGGCGCCCTTGGGGAAGGTATCGGTGGTCATGATCGCCTTGGCGGCCTCGTCCCATTTGCCGGGGGCGAGATCGGCCGCCAGGGCGTCCAATTCATCGGTGATGGCATTGAAGTTCAGTGGCTCGCCGATCACGCCGGTCGAGGCGGCGAAAACCCGCGACGGCCGGCAGGCCAGACGGTCGGCCACGGCCTCGACGACCTGTTCGACCGCTTCGTCCCCAAGCCGCCCGGTGAAGGCGTTGGCGTTGCCGGAATTGACGATCAGGCCGCTTGCGATGCCGCCCGGCAGCGACTTGCGGCACCATTCGACGGGCGCCGATGCGGTCAGCGATTTGGTGAACACGCCTGCGACCTGCGTATCTTCGGCCAGTTCGGCCAACAGAACGTCGGTCCGTCCCTTGTACTTCACGCCGCAGGCGCGGGTCGCCACGCGCACACCACCGATGGCGGGGATGTCGGGGAATTTTTCAGGCGCCAGGGGCGATAACGTGGTTTCCGGCATGGTCGGGCACTCGTCCGTGTAAAGGGATGAGGGCGCGCGGCGAAACCGCCGCCCCCGGGAACCCTTAATTAGCCGGAGTGCCGTCCAAATTGAAGCGTTGGATTTTCGCGTCTTCGCGCAGCCCCTGGGTAAAGGCCGCCCCGGCTTCCCGCATCATGCTTTGGCGAATCTGCGGTTCCATCTCGGCAAAGGTCGGCGGCTGCTGGGTGCGTTTGTCCTCGACCTTGATCACGTGCCAGCCGAATTGCGTCTTTACCGGCGCGTCGGTCATCCCGCCCTTATCCAGCGCGAAAGCGGCTTTTTCGAACTCGGGCACCATCTGGCCTTGGCCGAAGTAGCCCAGGTCGCCGCCGTTGGGGCCGGACGGGCCCGTCGACTTCTTCTTCGCCGTTTCGGCGAAATCGGCGCCACCGGCCAGATCCTTGATCACCGCCTTGGCTTCGTCCTCGGTCTTGAGCAGGATGTGGCGGGCGTGGATCTCGGACTTGCCACCCATTTCCTTGGTGACCTCGTCATAACGGGCCTTGACCGCAGCGTCCGTGACCTTGGTCTCGACTTCGCGCTGGATCAGGGTCGAGCCCAGCAGGCGTTCGGTGAAGCCCTGCAATTCGGCCTGGAACGCCGGTGTCTCATCGATCTTCGCCTTGCGCGCGGCCCCCGCCGCGAGCTTGGTGTCGATCAGACTGTCCAGCAAAGCCGGAAAAATCTGTTCGAACGGAACCTGCTTGTACTGATCGGGCAGCTGGCCATAAGCCTGGGTGACGTCGGAGCGCATGATTTTCGTGCCGTTCACGGTGGCGACAACCGGGTCGTCGGCCGCCTGGGCCGGGCCGGACGCGAGGCTCATGGGGGCGAGTCCAAGCATTACGGCGATACCACCTGCCCGAAGCGAGTTTACGAACGTCATGAAGCAATCCTTTTCACTGGTCGGCCGTCTCTCGGGGCGGCCTTTTGATTGGTTGGCGGCCGTTCGCCCGGCCGTTGAATCGGGCCCCACCCTAGCGAAGGGCCCCGGGGAAAGACAATCATTTGAATGTGAGGCGAAATTTGGGCGGAATTGCGGGGCGGCGGCTCATTGACAGGACCCGGGCGCACCTCTATCTCTTGCCCAGCGATTCCGCCTAGGAACCGCCATAATCGCTTCATACTTCTCGCATAGATTTTCCGCTTTCAAGGACGACCCCCGAATGTTCAGCGCCATCGCCAAGAGCCTGTTCGGTTCCGCCAATGATCGGTTCCTAAACGGCCTGCAAAAGGAAGTCGACGCCATCAACGGCCTGGAGCCCGAGTTGGAGGCGCTCTCCGATGATGCGCTGAAGGCCCGAACCGACGATTTCCGCCGCCGATTGGAAGCCGGGGAAACCACCGACGACATCATGGTCGAGGCCTTCGCGACCGTCCGCGAGGCGGCCAAGCGGACCTTGGGCCAGCGCCATTTCGACGTACAGCTGATGGGCGGCATCGTCCTGCACCGGGGCATGATTTCGGAAATGAAGACCGGTGAAGGCAAGACCCTGGTCTCGACCCTGCCGGTCTACCTGAACGCCATCGAAGGCAAGGGCACGCATGTCGTCACCGTCAACGACTACCTGGCGACCCGTGACGCCGGCTGGATGGAGCCCGTCTTCAACATGCTGGGCCTGACCGTCGGCGTCATCCGCCACGGCCTGGACGACGAGGAACGGCGCGCCGCCTACGGCGCCGACATCACCTACGGCACGAACAACGAATACGGCTTCGATTACCTGCGCGACAATATGAAGTTCTCGTTGGAAGACATGGTCCAGCGCCCCTTCAATTTCGCCATCGTCGATGAAGTCGACAGCATCCTGATCGACGAAGCGCGCACACCGCTGATCATCTCGGGCGCCACCGAGGACAATTCTGACCTTTACGTCTCGGTCGATAAACTTCTCAAGAACGTCACGCCCGACGACTACGAAAAGGACGAGAAAGCCCGTTCCGTGACCTTCACCGAAGACGGCATGGAAAAGATGGAAGAAATGATGCGCGAGGCCGGCCTGATCGAAGAAGGCTCGCTTTACGACATCCAGAACATCTCGCTCGTCCATCACGCCAATTCGGCTCTCCGCGCGCATATCCTGTTCCAACGCGACACGGATTACATCGTCAAGGACGGCAAGGTCGTCATCATCGACGAATTCACCGGCCGCATGATGGAAGGACGGCGCTATTCCGAAGGCCTGCACCAGGCCCTGGAGGCCAAGGAACGGGTCGAGATCCAGAACGAGAACCAGACCCTGGCGTCGATCACCTTCCAGAATTATTTCCGGCTGTACCCCAAGCTGGCCGGGATGACCGGCACGGCGATGACCGAAGCCGGTGAATTCCACGAAATCTACGGCCTGGAAGTCATCGAAATCCCGACCAACGTGCCCTGCATCCGCAAGGACGAAGACGACATCGTCTTCCGCACGGGCGAGGAAAAGTTCGAAGCGATCATGGACCTGATCCAGGATTGCCATAAGCGCAATCAGCCGGTCCTGGTCGGCACCGTATCGATCGAGAAATCCGAGGACCTGTCCGAACGCCTGAAGAAGCGCAAGATCGAGCACAATGTCCTGAACGCCCGCTTCCACGACCAGGAAGCCCAGATCATCGCCCAGGCGGGCCGCCCCGGCGGCGTCACCATCGCGACGAACATGGCCGGCCGCGGCACGGACATTCAACTGGGCGGCAACGTCGAAATGCGCGCCCTGCAGGAAATCACCGCCGAGCCCGGCAGCCCTGAATACGAGGCTGCCTACAAGAAGATCGACGAGGAAATTGCGGCCGACCGCGAAGTCGTCAAGCAGGCGGGTGGCCTTTACGTCATCGCCACGGAACGCCACGAAAGCCGGCGCATCGACAATCAGCTGCGCGGCCGGTCGGGCCGTCAGGGCGACCCGGGTGCCTCGTCGTTCTTCCTGTCACTGGAAGACGACCTGATGCGCATCTTCGGATCGGAACGCATCGACAGCATGCTCCAGAAACTGGGCCTGCAGGAAGGCGAAGCCATCGTCCACCCCTGGGTCAACAAGGCGTTGGAGAAAGCCCAGCAGAAGGTCGAGGAACGCAACTTCGAAATTCGTAAGAACCTGCTGAAGTTCGACGACGTGATGAACGACCAGCGCAAGGTTATCTACGAACAGCGCAAGGAATTGATGGCCGCCGAGGACGTCTCGGAAGACGTCGCCGACATGCGCCATCAGGTCGTCGACGACCTGGTCGGCCTGACCATGCCGGAAAAGGCCTATGCCGAGCAGTGGGAAATGGACACCCTGCACGAAGAGGTTCTGCGCATCTTCGGCCTGACCCTGCCGGTTCAGGATTGGGCCAAGGAAGAAGGCATCGCCGATGCCGAGGTCCGCGAACGCCTGCTCAAGGCCGTCGACGGCCAGATCGCCGCCAAGGCCGCCAATGCCGGGCCGGAGGTCTTCCGCTCGGTCGAAAAGGCCGTGTTGCTGCAGCTGCTGGACCAATTGTGGAAGGATCACCTGCTGACCCTGGACCACCTGCGTCACGGCATCGGCCTGCGCGCCTACGGCCAGCGCGATCCTTTGAACGAATACAAACAGGAAGCCTTCGCCCTGTTCGAGGAAATGCTGGTCACCCTGCGTGAGCGCACCTCGATGATGCTGTCGCACGTCGAATTGAACATGGAGTTCTCGGAAGAGGAATATCTGGCCGCCCATGCCGGAACGGAAGGCGAGGCCCATCACGAGGACATGAACGCCTTCGCCGATGCCGACGACGAAGAAGCGGTCGAAGGCAGCGCGACGATGACCGTCGTCAACCGCCAGGCCGCGGCCGAGGTCGATCCCAACGATCAGGCGACCTGGGGCAAGGTGCCGCGCAACGCGCCCTGCCCTTGCGGATCGGGTAAGAAGTTCAAGCACTGCCACGGCAAGGTTTGAGGCCGCCCGTATCGGTTCGAAGGCTCAGCCCAGGAACCGTGCGAGCACGAAGCCGAGCATACCCAGATTGATGTAGAACGCCGTCGACATGCCGGGCGCGCGGCCCAATGTCGAATGGCGGTAGCCGATCCAGAACACGATCCGCCCCAGCACGAAGGCCGCCGCCAAGGCAGGCAGCCAGGGGCTTTCATCAGCCTTGATGACCATCGCCGTGGCGAGAAACAGCGGCAGGAAGATCAGCGTCTGTTCGACCGTGTTCGACAAAACCCGCATATCGACCCGCCGCCATCGGGGCGCGTCGTCGTCCAGCGGGTCAACGGCTCCGGTCAGCAGGCGGCAAAGGGCGACCGTCTGCACGACGACGACCAGAAACGCCACGGGCCCGACCGCCAGCTTCAACGCCAGCTGTATTCGCTCACCCGCATCGGGGATCGGTCCCGGCCAACCGTCGAGCCAAGCCAACAAGCCCCATAGAACAACGGCCAGACCGGCGGCGCCGATCAGGCTCAGGACGACAATGCGCTTTTGAATGGACGACATGGGGGGACTTTACGCGAGTCCGGACGCACCCATCTTCAAAAATTTCTCGCGCCGGGCGGAGCGCAGCTGTTCGCCCGCCATCGGGGCCAGTTCGGCCAGTTGCCGGTCGATCTCGCGGCCGACGCTTTTGATCGCTTCCGCCGGTTCGCGGTGGGCCCCGCCGAGCGGCTCATCGACCACGGCGTCGATGACGCCCAACTGTTCCAGGTCCTGCGCCGTGAGCTTCAACGCCCCCGCCGCCTCTTCCGCCATCTCGCCGTCGCGCCACAGGATCGAGGCACAGCCTTCCGGCGAGATCACCGAATAGACGGCATGTTCCAGCATCACCACGACATTGGCCGATGCCAGCGCGATGGCGCCGCCGGACCCGCCCTCGCCGATAACGACGGAGACGAAGGGCACGCGGATGCCGAAACAGACCTCGATCGACCGGGCGATGGCTTCCGCCTGGCCGCGGGCTTCGGCCTCGACGCCCGGATAGGCACCGGGCGTGTCGACCAAGGTGATGACCGGCAGGTTGAAGCGGTCGGCCAGCTGCATCAGGCGCTGTGCCTTGCGGTAACCTTCGGGCTTGGCCATGCCGAAGTTGTGGCGCACGCGGGCCGCCGTGTCCGATCCCTTTTCGTTACCGATGACGACCACGGATTGGCCCCGGAAGCGGCCCATGCCGCCGACCACGGCCGGGTCCTCGGCAAACTGCCGGTCGCCGGCCAAGGGCGTGAAATCGTCGATCAGCGCGTTGATGTAGTCCATCGCATGGGGGCGGTCGTGATGCCGCGCCACCTGGGTCTTCTGCCAGGGCGAGAGCTTCTCGTAGGTCGTCGTGAGGAGCTTGTCGACCTTGGTCTGGAGCTTGCCGACCTCATCGGCGATGTTCATCTCGCCGTCGGACGAGAGATGCCTCAGCTCCTCGATCTTGCCCTCCAATTCGGCGATGGGCTTCTCGAAATCCAGGTAATTGTGCATTTGCGTCTTCTAGCACAGGCCATATGGCAAGGCGACGGCGAAAATTCGGAAAAATCAGAGAAATCGACCGCGAAAAACCGCCGGTCCGGGTTAGGAAGGCGTCGCGGGCTCCGGCGTCGGGGCCGCAGCCGGCGCGGCCTCGGCCGCTGGTTCGGGCGCGGCCTGCGGTGCTGCGTCGGCCCCCGTTTGGGGTGCGGGCGCAGCGGTACCGGCGGTCGCCGTCGGCGCCGCGTGGGTCGAGGTCAGGGTGCCGGTGGCATTCTGGCCGGGCGCACTGGATCCCTTGAGTTTTTCCCGGAAATCCGAGAACTCGGTCAGGTCGAACTTGGGCGGACCGAACAGGAAGCCCTGCACGAAATCGATGCCGCAGTCGTGACAGAACGAGACCGTTTCCGGGGTATCGACCATTTCGGCGATGGTTTCGACCTTCAATTCGCGGCAGAACGAAGCCAGCGCCGTCAGGAAGGCGCGCCCGCGTTCGATGGCTTCGGCGTTCTTGACCACGGGCCCGTCGATCTTGACCACATCGACGTCGATGGCAGAGAGATATTGGAAACTGGCGGCACCGGCCCCGAAATCGTCGAGGCAGACCGGATAGCCCAGGCCGCGCAGGTTTTGAATGAACTCGTTGGCGGTTTCCAGGTCTTCGACCCGCGAGGATTCCGTCAACTCGAAGATCAGCTTGCCCTGGGTCCAAGGATTGGCCTTCAAGCGTTCCTGCAGGCCGTCGATATAGCGTTTGTCGATGATCGAATTGCCCGAGATATTGACCGCGACCGAGGCGAACATGGGGTCGTCCTTGTTCTCGTCGATCCAGGCCATGACTTTGTCGACGACGGACAGGTCGAAGGCCCCGATCAGGCCCGTTTCCTCGGCGAAAGTGATGTATTTATAGGGACTTTCGCCGTGCTTTCCCTGAAACCGGGCGAGCGCCTCGTAATGGTGAATGACGCCGTCCTCAATCCCGATGATCGGGTGCATGGCCATGCGGAAATCGGATTTCTTGACCACCCGGTTGAAGGTTTCCGCCGTCTCCATGGCGTCCGCGACCAAGTCGTCCATATTGCCGGACAGCGCCTCCAGCGAGACACCGCCCTTGGACTTGGAAAACTCGTTCATGGCGTGGATCACGCCCTTGGTCAGCGCTTCTTCGGTCAGGCCTTCGCCATCGGTCTCGATCGTCGCCGCACCGACGGAAATGCCTTCGGCCTCCGGCGCGATATTGGTGATCAGCGAGGAAATGCGCGCCTTCATGGCATCCACATCCAGGCCGTCGCCATGGACCACGCCGTATTTGCCCTCGCCCAGTTTGGCCGCCGCGTCGCCGTTGATCGACGACATCTTGAGCACCGAGCCGACGGCGCCCATCAGGTTTTCCCGCTGGGCCTCGTCCATGTCCTTTTCGGCTTCGGCCAGACCGTCGAGTTCCAGCAAGGTCATCTTGTCGGCGCCGTCGACGCCGTCGGCCAGCATCTTGGAGGCCATCTTGCCGAAGCTGTCGGCGTCGTAGAGCCCTTCCTTGCCGGTCTTCTTCAGGGATTTGTCGGAGGTCAGCCCACCGGCCAGGTGGAAGGCCAGGAAATATCGGTTTTCCAATTCAGGATTGCGATAGCCGGACGTGACCAACGGCTGGGAATTGCCGTTCGCCCCCTTGAAACGCAGATGAATGTTGTCGAACCGGCCGGTCCGCGCAATGGCGTCAAGCATCTGTTCGGCGAGCGCGCGATCATCCTCGGAGATGATCTCGAGCATGGGCAGGCCCTTCAGCGCGCGGGTGTCCTTGCCCGTCAGGATAGGAAGGATCCCACCGGCGAAGGTGATGTTACGGTCGGAATCCAGTTCCAGAATGGCCTCAGCCCAGCAGAACGAGAACGCGACGAAACGGTCCCGGTCCGAAAACCGGCGCGTCTGCTGCTCCCCTTGTGCGGTTTGTTCCGCCATCAATCTTCCCTGCCCGCTCTTTTGCCGGTCATTATAAGAATGATCGAACGGCCATGAACATCCTTACTTTCGCCATATGGAATGTATTTTTCCGTATCCGGAACGCAAAACGGCGGGCCGAAGCCCGCCGCTGCACATCATTCTATGAATGATCGGGGATAAGGCCGGTGTTCAGCCCGCACCCTTGATCTGTGCCGCCTTCTCGACCAGCACCTTGGCCTGCCGGATGGAAGCCAGATCGATCAGACGGCCGTCGAGAGAGACCGCCCCGCGGCCTTCCTTCTGAGCCTCTTCCATGGCGTCCAGAATACGCTGGGCCTGGGTGACTTCCTTTTCCGACGGGCTGAACAGGTCGTTGGCCAGGTCGATCTGCGACGGGTGGATGGCCCATTTGCCTTCGCAGCCGAGGGTCGAGGCCCGCATGGCCTGAGCCTTGTAGCCGTCGGGATCGGAGAAATCACCGAACGGGCCGTCGATCGGACGCAGGCCGTTGGCCCGCGCGACGACGACCATCTTGGCGATCGGGTAATGCCACATGTCGCCCCAGTGGACATCGCGGTTGCCGGCGTCGTCCGGATCGGTCAGCACGGCGTAGTCCTTGTTCGGGCCACCGATGACCGTGGTCCGCGCCTTGGTCGAGGCGGCGTAGTCGGCAACGCCGAAGTGCAGGGATTCGTTACGTTTCGACGCGGGCGCGATTTCCGCCAGGTTCTGCATGCCGAGCGCCGTTTCGATGATCAGCTCGAAGCCGATGCGCTTATCGACGCCGGTCGCGTCTTCGATCTGCGTCACCATCATGTCGACGGCATAAACGTCGGAAGCCGTGCCGACCTTGGGGATCATGATCAGGTCGAGCTTGCCCGGCGCCCCTTCGAGAATTTCAACCAGGTCGCGGTACATGTAATGGGTGTCCAGGCCGTTGATGCGCATGGAAACCTGCTTGCCGGACCAGTCCAGGTCGTTCAGGGCTTCGATGATGTTCTTCCGCGCGGGGGCCTTGTCGTCGGGCGCGACGGCGTCTTCCAGGTCAAGGAAGACCACGTCCGCGCTGCTCTGCGACGCCTTTTCAAGGAAGGTCGGGTTGGAGCCCGGAACGGCCAACTCACTGCGGTTCAGGCGCGCCGGCGCCTGGTCAACGATTTTAAAGCTCATGGTCAACTCCTGAAAACCATCGGGGCGCCCCCTGGAACGCCGCCGGATTATGAATTGTTATTTCGCGGGCGCAAAATACCCAGCCCCCCAAAGGCCCGCAAGCCATATTGGGCGATAGCGGAAGGCTATACCGCATTGCGGAAAAATAGCGGAAAAATAGGTGGCGCGCTACTCCGCGGCGACCTTCGGCACATTTGCCTCGGCGCCCTTAAGGAGCCGCGCCAACTCGTCCTTATCGGTCAGGATGCTGCCCAGCTTGTCGAGCGAAGCATCGATCGCCGAGGCGAAACCGTCCGCCCCGCCGATCCGGGCAAGAACCTCCGGCGAGATGAATTTGAGCATCAACGCCGAGGTGCCCGGCGGGATACCCGCGAAATGCACGGTCAGGATTCCGTAGTCGCGGAGCAGCAACATGGCCAGCGCCGCCGTCGCCTCATAGGGCACGCAAGGGGCTTCATTGACGCCCGAGCGCGCCATGGCGATTTCCAATATGTCCTCGGCCATCAGTTGCGCCGTCACCGGCGTGACCAGTACCCGCTCCGCCCCCAGCTTGCCGACCACGGCGTCGCGCACGGTCATCGTGCAATCGACCAGATCGCGGACCTTTTCATCGGAATAGTATTTCAGCGAGCGCACGACCTGCGGGTACAACATGGCCCGCGCCTCCATTCCCAGCTCGTAAGCCCGCGCCCGCATGGCGGCGATGACTTCGGCCTTGCCGCCGATCAGGCCCAGGCGCGGGCCCAGCGTGCCGTATTTGTCGAGCCCCGTGCAGGCCACGGTGACCGGCAGTTCCAGGGTGCGCGGATGGCCGAAACAAGCCGGGCCGACGCGCGCCCCGCCGGCATCGTCGACGACGACGGGAATGTCGCGGGCGACCGCCATATCGACGGCGGCGCGCAGGTCGGCTTCGTCGAGGATCTGATAGCTGACCGCAAGGCGCGTCAGGAACAGCGCCCCCGGTTTGGGGTCCGCCGCCAGGGCCGCCTTCAATTCTTCCATGTCCGTCAGATCGGTGAAGGTCGCGCCCGCGTCGCGCACGGCGCGCTGCACCGCCGGATGGGAATAGGTCGGCGAGAACCCGACGACGTGCGACCCGCGCGGCACGACCACGTTGGCCGCAACCCAAAGCCCCGCCGTCAGGCGGTTGGTCATCATGATGTCGTGGGCATCGGCGTCGCCGCCGAACATCTTGAGACCCAGTTCCTTCAACTCGTCGGTCAGCAGCGCCGCCGCCAGTTCGTCGTCGAGCAACCGCTCCTCGCCGGGTTCAACCGACATGCAACGTTCCAGCCCGGATGCGTTGACCGTTTCCTCGCCCTCCGCCTCGCGCGCCCGGATATGGGCCCAGGCGGCGCGCAGCTTTGCCAGATCGTCGGCGGTGGAAGACAAAATCTCGCCCCGCGCATAGGCGAGGCCGGGGGCGAATTCGTTGCCGAAGCGGTCTTTGGTCATGGTGTGTTGATCCTGCGTCCGAGGGGAATTTTATCTGGAATGTTATAATGGTATAACTGACATTGTTAAATGTCGAATCTAATGTTATCAGATGCCCCATGGAGAAACCCAAGCTCAGCGACTTGGTCTACGACCGCATCCGTTTCGACATCATCCAAGGCGGCCTGCCGCCGGGATTGGACCTGACGGAACAGGACTTCTGCGCCCGTTTCGACGCGACGCTCGCCACCGTGCGGGTGGCGTTGATCCGCCTGGCCCACGAGGGGCTGATTCAGGCCGCCCCCCGCAAGGGCTATACCGTGTCCCGCGTGACCATCCGCGACATTCAGGAAGTCTTCGATTTCCGCCTGCTGATCGAACTGGCGGCCATGGGCATGGCGGCCGAGATGATCACCGCCGACGACCTGCGCGGGCTCGAGGCGATTGCCCGCGACGCCGCGAAGCCGGAGGTCAACCGGTCCCGCCCCGCCATGTTCGAAGCCGACCGCCGGTTTCGACTGGCCGTCGTCGGCGTAACCGGCAACCGCCGGGCTGCGGCGGCGCTGGCCCCGATGCTCGATTGGTCGGAGCGGATCGTCTCGCTGTTGTGGCCGGACGACATGGCGATCCCCCGCCTGCGCGTCGGGATCGAAGGCGCGCTTGCCGTCCTGCGCAAGGAAGACAAGAAAAAGGCCGAGGCTCAAACCTATGTCTATCTGACGGATCTACGCGACGAATTGCTGGGCCAGGTCATGATCAGCGATCCGGTTCTCGACATGGATATCCCCCGCCCCCAATTGGACCATCCGGCGCCCGAGGCCTGACCGCTTCCCCTCGACAAGTTCGCCGGCCTTGGTGTACCCCCAAACGGACATATCCGATGGGAGGATCCGATGGCCGACAGCAAACCCACTGTTTTGGTGACCCGCCGCCTGCCCGATGCCGTGCACGCGCGGCTGGAACGCGACTACGACGCCCGCCTGAACCCGGAAGACCGGCTCTATGACAAAGACGCGTTGATCGCCGCCGCCCAAGGCGCCGACGCGATCCTGCCCTGTCATACCGAGCACTTCACGGAAGACGTCTTCGCCGGCTTGCCCGACAGCGTCAAGATCATCGCCAACTTCTCCGTCGGCTATGACCATGTCGACGTCAAGGCCGCCGCCAAGCACGGCGTCGTCGTCACCAACACACCGGAGGTCCTATCCGACGCCACGGCGGAAACAACCATTCTGCTGATGCTCGGCGCCGCCCGCCGGGCCAGCGAAGGCGAACGCCTGGTCCGTTCCGGCGGCTGGAAGGACTGGTCGCCGGCCTTCATGGTCGGTGTCGCGGTGACGGGCAAGCGCCTGGGAATCCTGGGCATGGGCCGCGTCGGCCAGGCCGTCGCCGACCTGGCCCGGGCCTTCCGTATGGAAATCCACTACCACAACCGATCCCGTCTGAGCCCCGACAAGGAAAAGGGTGCCGTCTTTCACGAGACGCTGGAGGACATGCTGCCCCATTGCGACTTCCTCTCCCTGCACTGCAACGTGACCGAGGAGACACGCGGCATCATGGATGCGAAACGCTTTGCCCTGCTTCCGGACGGTGCGGTTTTGGCCAACGCGGCGCGGGGGGCCGTGATCGACGACGACGCCCTGATCGACGCCCTGAAATCCGGCAAGCTGTTCGCGGCGGGGATCGACGCCTACAACAACGAGCCCAATGTCGATCCGCGAATCGCCGCTTTGGACAATACCTTCCTGTTGCCGCATATCGGCAGCGCCAACCGGGAAACCCGCGACGCCATGGGCTTTCGCGCCCTCGACAATCTGGACGCGTTTTTCGCCGGGCGCGAACCGGGCGACCGCGTCGCCTGACCGCGTCGAAGGCCGTCTCCCCCGGTGAATTCCGCATTGTGAAAAACCGATGACGGTCCCCGGTTCATCGGCCGGGGTCTCCTGACCGTCCCGATAATCGGCGGAATGCCTGCGTTCGACCCAGCCGATGCGGTTCTCTTGCGTCCCCGGCACCCGGCCCGGCACAACGCAGGTGCGGCATAACCGTACGCACGTGCAGCGTGAAAAAGCCTTGCCAGGGCATCATCTATTCGTGAGATTCCCTGCAGGATACAGCACCTAAGACCCCGAAGCGGGCGGGCGTGCCTGTACCCGGCCCAGAAGCAATCAAAAACAAAAAACGACATCCATAACCGGGCCGTCAGCAATCGTGCGCGCCTATCGCGCAATACACCCTTCGCCCGATGGTGGTTATCCGGCGATCAAGACAGGGAGGAAACACATATGACCACGAATACGAACCGGCGGAAGTTCCTTAAAGGGGGCGCCGTCGCAGCTGGTGCTGCGGCTGCCACCCTCGCCATGCCGAACGTCTCCAGAGCCGAGACCACGACCCTGAAGATGCAGTCGTCCTGGGGCTCGACGAGCCCGTTCCAGCTGATGGCGCAACAGTACATCGACCGCGCGACCGCCATGGCCGGCGGCCGTTTGAAGATCGACCTGCTTCCCTCCGGCGCCGTCGTCAAGGCGTTCCAGGTGCAGGACGCCTGCCACAAAGGCGCGCTCGATGCCGCCCATACGGTGACCGCTTACTGGTACGGTAAGAACAAGGCCGCGTCCCTGTTCGGCACCGGCCCGGTGTTCGGCTGCAACGCTTCCCAGATCCTCGCCTGGATTCACTATGGCGGCGGTAAGGAGCTCTATGCCGAACTGATCAACGATATCCTCAAGCTGAACCTGGTGGGCTTCTTCTCCATGCCCATGCCGACCCAGCCGCTGGGGTGGTTCAAGAGCCACATCAAGTCCGCCGATCAGCTGAAGGGTCTGAAGTACCGGACCGTCGGCCTGGCCACGGACATCATGCAGGGCATGGGCGTCAAGGTGACCCAGCTTCCGGGCGGCGAAATCATGCCGGCCCTGGAAAAAGGCGTCATCGAGGCCTTCGAATTCAACAACCCGACGGCCGACTCGCGCTTCGGCGCCCAGGACGTTTCGAAGCACTACCACATGGGCAGCTATCACCAGGCGGCCGAGTTCTTCGAAATCATCTTCAACAAGGATAAGTACAACTCCTTGCCGAAGGAACATCAGGCGATCCTCGAATATTCGGCGGAAGCCGCCAACACGGCGAGCTACGGCTGGGCCATGGACCAGTATTCCAAGGACCTGCAGAAGCTGATCAACGAAGACAAGGTGAACGTGTACCGCACGTCCTCCACCATCCTGCAGGCACAGCTTGAATCATGGGACAAGGTCCTCAAGCGCCTGAACAAGGACGAGTTCTTCAAGAAGATCGTCGACAGCCAGAAAACCTGGTCCGAGCGGGTCGCATTCTACGACCTGACCAACTCGGCCGATTACCGGCTGGCTTACGAGCACTATTTCCCGGGCAAGCTGCCGTCCTAACGGGACGCAGCCGCCTGTTGAAAGGCTCGCAGATCAAATCGGCGGGGGCGGTGCGTTCGGCACCGCCCCTACCGAACTCCTTATTCGTTTAGATTTTTCGGTTCCAAGGACACTTTCATGGAACGCATGATTTTCATTATCGACGCGTTGAGCGCCTGGGCCGGCAAGGCCTTTTCCTGGACCATTCTTCTGCTCACCTTCGGCGTCGCCTACGAAGTCTTCGTCCGCTACATCCTTCGCAATCCCACGTCCTGGGCCTTCGACGTCAGTTACATGATGTACGGCTCCCTGTTCATGATGGCCGGCGCCTATGCGCTATCGCGCGAAAGCCACGTTCGCGGCGACGTCATCTACCGGCTGTGGAAACCGAAGACCCAGGCCATCGTCGAATTGACGCTCTATATCCTGTTTTTCTATCCGGGCATTCTGGCCCTGATCTTCGCGGGCGCCGATTACGCCGCCGAAAGCTGGTCCTACAACGGCGGCCGCGGCGAAGTCAGCGTGATGAGCCCGGCCAACGTACCGATCTACCAGTTCAAAACGATCATGCCGATCGCCGCGGGCCTGCTGTTCATCCAGGGCATCGCGCAGATCCTGCGTTGCGTCGTCTGCATCCGCACCGGCGAATGGCCGTCCCATCTGGAGGACGTCGAGGAAATGGAGACGGTCCTGTTGCAGCAACACGAGTTGCAGAAACAGCAGGAACAGGAAAACAGCGGCCAAACCGCGTCCTAGGGGGGAACGATAAAAAATGACAAACGCTGAAGTCGCGGTTCTGCAACTGGCCGTTTTCGTGCTTTCGATCCTGCTGGGCTTTCCCATCTGGATCACGCTCATGGCGATGGGGGTCTTCTTCGGCTACTACGCCTATTGGGATCCCGCCCGCATGGGCTGGGACAAGGCGGAAGGCTTCGAGCAAAGCCTGGAAGCGCTGCTGAACAACAACGTCTTCGACCTGATGGTCAACCAGACATATTCGGTCATGGCCAACGACGTGCTGACCGCCGTGCCGCTGTTCCTGTTCATGGGCTACGTGGTCGAACGGGCGAACATCGTCGATCGGCTGTTCGTCACCCTGCAGATCGCGGCCAAGCGCCTGCCCGCCTCCATGGCGGTGGCCGCGCTGGCGACCTGCGCCCTGTTCGCCACGGCGACCGGCATCATCGGCGCCGTCGTGACGCTGATGGGCATGTTGGCCTTCCCGGCGATGCTGAAGGCGCGCTACGACACCAGCTTCTCGGCGGGCGTGATCTGCGCCGGCGGTTGCCTGGGCATTCTCATTCCGCCGTCGATCATGCTGATCGTCTATGCGGCGGCGGCCAGCGTCTCGGTCGTGCGGCTCTATGCCGGGGCGATCATCCCGGGCTTCATGCTGGCGGGCCTTTACATGGCCTATGTGATTTCACGCGCCATGATCAATCCGAGCCTTGCGCCCAAACCGCGCGAGGAAGACATCGGCCATATCGGTTTCGCCGAAATCTGCTGGCGCATGCTGACCTCGTTCTTCCCGCTGGCGTTCCTGATCCTGTCCGTGCTGGGCGCGATCCTGTTCGGCCTGGCGACCCCGTCGGAAGCCGCCTCCATGGGGGCCATGGGCGGCATCGTATTGGCCATCAGCTACCGCATCGGCGCCATGTACAACGGCGACCTGACGCCGCCCTGGATGGGCACCAGGGACGAAAACGCCAACGAATGGCTATTCGCCCTGGGATCGGGCGGGGTGCTCGCCCTGATCCTATTCGTCGCCTATTTCGTTCTGCACGGCATCGCGACCAGTTTCTTCGGCATTCCCGCGCCGGCACCGCACCTGCCGGGCGCACCGGGCGTCGGTGTCGCGCTGTCGGTGGTTCTCGCCGTGGCGATCAGACTCACGAACGGCAACCTGCCGATCCTGGGTTTCCTGGTGCCGTCTCGGCCGTTCATTCGCCCGCTGCTGGCCTTTGGTGGCCGGGGCGCCTTGATCGGCCTGTTCTTCGGCGCGGTCTACACGGTCATCGTCGCGTCGGACCCGGAACAGGATTTCTTCATCTTCCACGAACTGAACCCCTGGGCCTTCGACGACGGCTTCTTCATCGGCCTGATCGGCTGGATGGCGTGGAAGGCCGTGGACAAGGATGGGCTGCAACAGTCGGTCTATCTCTCGGTCCGGACCTCGGCCATGGTCTGCTGGCTGTTCGTCGGTTCCTGGACCTTCTCGTCCGTGTTCTCCTATCTGGGCGGGCACGACCTGATCGAACATTGGGTGCTCAGCATGGACCTGTCGCCCGTGGCCTTCCTGATCATGGCGCAGATCATCATCTTCCTGCTGGGCTGGCCCTTGGAATGGTCGGAGATCATCATCATCTTCGTGCCGATCTTCCTGCCGATGCTGCCGCACTTCGGGATCGATCCGCTGTTCTTCGGCATCCTGGTCGCGCTCAACCTTCAGACGTCGTTCCTAACGCCACCCATGGCGATGGCGGCCTACTACTTGAAGGGGGTCGCGCCACCGCATATCCAGTTGATGGACATCTTCCGCGGCGTCATGCCTTATCTGGCATTGATCCTGCTGGCGATGGTGCTGATGTACAACTTCCCGGGCATCGCCCTTTGGCTGCCGACCTTGGCCTACGGCTGAGCCGACACAAAAAGACCGCCAGCATCCATCACAAGGCATTGGAATGAACGATATGAGCTTGGGAGAAAACCTGGCCGACCTGGGCGCCGCCGACGCGGCCCGCATGATCGCGGCCGGCGACTTGTCGTCGGTCGATCTGGTCACCGCCTGCCTGGAACGCATCCGCGAACGGGAGCCCGCCGTCCAGGCCTGGGCGCACCTCGACCCGGAACATGCCATGGAGCAAGCCCGCCAACGCGACATGGAGCGCGCGTCCGGCCGGCCCCTGGGGCCGCTTCACGGTGTTCCCGTCGGGATCAAGGACATCTTCGACACCATCGCCTGGCCGACCGAGAACGGCACGGTTCTGGACGCCGGGCGTCGGCCGACCCAGGACGCGGCGGCGGTGCAGTTGCTGCGCTATGCCGGGGCGGTCATCATGGGCAAGACGGTCTCGACCGAACTCGCCGTATACGGCCCCGGCAAGACCCGCAACCCGCATAACCCGGACCACACGCCCGGCGGCTCGTCCTCGGGCTCGGCGGCGGCGGTGGCAGCGGGCATGGTGCCGCTGGCCGTCGGATCGCAGACCAACGGTTCGGTCATCCGCCCGGCGTCCTATTGCGGGGTCTACGGGTTCAAACCGACCTTCGGGCGCATCTCGCGCACGGGTGCGCTGTTCCTGTCGCGTTTCCTCGACCATGTCGGCGTGTTCTCCAGATCGGTCGAGGACGCCGCCCTGATCGGCGACGCCTTGATGGCCTACGATCCGCAAGACCCGGACATGACGCCCCAGGGCCGCGCCGGCCTGGCCGAGGTTGCTGCCTCCACCCCGCCGCTGGAACCCAACCTGTTCTTCGTCAAGACCGCGGCCTGGGACCTGGCCGACGACGACTGCAAGGAAGCCTTCGCCGAGTTGGCCGAAGCCCTCGGCGACGTCTGTCAGGAACAGACCCTGCCCGGCCCGTTCGACGACGCGGTGAAGGTTCAGAACATGGTGATGAACGTGGACCTGGCGGGATCGCTGGCACGGTATTACGAAGGCGGCGCCGATCGGCTGAGCGACGTCCTCAAGGGCATGATCGAAGACGGCCAGAAGACCCGCGCCGTCGATTACATGGGGGCTCGCGCCTGGCAGAAAATCTACAACGATTCCCTGAACGAGATGTTCGAGGAATGCGATGCCATCCTCACCCCGGCGACCACGGGCGAAGCGCCCGAGGGTCTGGACGCCACCGGCAATCCGGCGTTCTGTTCACTCTGGTCGTTATGCGGTGTGCCGGCGATCACGCTGCCGTTGCTGGTCGGGGCCAAGGGCCTGCCCATCGGCGTACAGTTGATCGGCCCCAAGGGCGACGACGCCCGCCTGTTGCGGACGGCGCGGTGGTTGATCGACAAAGTCGCGGCGCTGGCCTGACGGCGCCGGCGTGGTAACATCAAGAACGGAAGAAAGCAGGGGTAATATCCATGCAGTTGCTCGATAGAATTCTCGCCCTCGGCTCCCTCGCCGGGCTGATTGTCTTCTGCTACATCCTCATGAAGTTCGTCGCCGAGCCGGACCTGTGGGTCGTCATCTGCATTGTCCTGGCGATCGCGTCCTATTTCATCCTCCGGGAACTGCGCCAGGGCGGCAGCCATTTCGCGCGCAAGAAAGAAGAGCGGAACCTTGGCGACGGCGGAGCCTGACACGACACCCGGCGCGACGCGCCCCGCATCGTCCGGCCCCAAACGCCTGCCGGAGGTCAATGCCGTCGGGATCAACGATCTGATCGAGGTCCTGGCCCTGGGCCTGCGCGATTTCCGCACGGCCATGAGATACGATCTGTTCTTCGCGGCGATCTACGCGGTCGGCGGCTGGCTCCTGGTTCTCATGCTGATGGCCTTCGACCTGCCCTACCTCGTCTACCCCCTGGCCGCCGGGTTCGCCTTGATCGCCCCCTTCATCGCCAGCGGCTTTTATATCGTCAGCAAACGCCTGGAGACGCCGCCCGCCGACGGCCCCGTGCTTTCGTGGAAGATCGTACTCGGCACCGTGAAATCCATGTTCGGCCACGAACTCGGCTGGATGGCCCTGGTCACCGGGTTCTCTCTGTTCTTCTGGATGGACATCGCGGCGATCATGTCCTTCGGCTTCATGGGCTTTCAGTTCTTCGGGTTCGAGGAACTGATCACCGATATCTTCACCACGCCGACGGGATGGTTGTTCCTGCTGGTCGGCAACACGGCGGGCGCCTTGATCGCCTTCGCGGTTTTTTCCTATTCGGTGATTTCGATCCCCATGCTGTTCGACCGCGATATCGACTTCATCACCGCCATGCTGACCAGCGTGAAATTCGTCGCCCGCAATCCGAAGGTCATGGCGGTTTGGTGCGCGACCATCGCCGCCATGGTCGCGGTCTCGCTGTTGTCGGGGCTTGTCGGATTGTTCGTCGTGCTACCGGTGCTGGGGCACGCCACCTGGCATCTCTACCGCCGTGCCCTGCCCCCGGCCTGATACAGCGCAGACCGCCATCCGGTCAGTCGAGCGGCACCTTGGACAGCGGATGGGCCTGATCGACCAACGCCTTGAGCCGTTCTTCCAACACATGGGTATAAATCTGGGTCGTCGAGATATCGGCATGACCGAGCATCTGCTGTAGCGACCGCAGATCGGCGCCGTGGGCCAGCAGGTGGCTGGCGAAAGAATGACGCAGAACGTGGGGCGACACCCGCTTCGGCGGAATCCCTGCGACGGCGGCCAGGTCCTTCAGCAACTGACCGAACCGGGCACGGGTCAGGTGCCCCTCGCGGGACCGCGACGGAAATAGAAAGGCCGCGCCACCGTCCCGGCCCGACTTCAGAAACCCGTCTCGCACGGCGAGATAATCGCCCAGGGCTTCCCGCGCCGGGCCGCCGACGGGCACCATGCGCTCCTTCCCGCCTTTGCCGCGAACGACCAGAACCCGCCCGTCCCGCGACAACGCCGCCAACGGCAGGCCGACCAATTCGGAGACCCGCAATCCCGTGGCATAGAGAACTTCCAACAACGCGACCGCCCGCAGACCGTCGGCGCCGGGCCGTTCCCGGGCGGCGTCGAGCAGACGCTCGACCTCGTCCTCACTCAGGTACTTGGGCAAAGAGCGGGCCTGACGCGGCGCGTCGACGGCCTGGGTCGGGTCGTCGTCACGGACGCGTTCGGCCTGCAGGAAACGAAAGAACTGGCGCAGCGCCGAAAGGCGCCGGGCCTGTGTACTGGCCGCCATGCCGGCGCCGGACAGGCGTTTCATATAATCCGTGATATCGCCGGGCCCGGCCTGATCGGGCTCGGTCTTGCGGCGGATGCAAAAGCCCGCGAAATCGGCCAGATCACGGCCATAGGATTCAATGGTGTTGCGCGCGGCCCCCCGCTCGGCAGCCAGCATGTCCAGAAACAGATTGACGTAACGGGACAGGACGCACCTCCCCTTTTCGATGGTTGTTCGCGGGCGCGGCCGGACCTACAGCCCCGCCGACAGCGCGGCCTCCAGGGCCAGGTCGCGGGCTTCCTGCTCCAGACCGATGGCCCGCAAACTCTCCACCACCTGACGCAAGGCCGCCGCACCGGCCTGCGCCGGTCCGGCATCGCCGAGGACGCCGAGCGCCATCAAAATGATCTCCCCGCGGTGGGGCGGCAGAACCGTCTGCTCCGGCGGCGCCGGGAGAACCTGAGCCTCGCCGGAAGCCGCCAATTGGGCTTCCTGAACCGGTTCGGCCACCGGCGCCCCGGCGGCGGCATCGGCAAGAAAGGCCGCTTCGCGGGCCTCGCGCCGGGCCGTCCAGTCGTTGACCGCGCCGGTCATGGCGATCAGGCGGAACCACAGCGCCGGATGAACCGTATCGACCGCCGAGCGACCGGTCACCGGACCCATGGCCTGCCAGGTATCCAGCGGCACGAAATCTCCCAACCCGTCTAGCAGGCTATACAACAGGGCCGCGCGCCGCGCCGCGTCCGGCTCCTCGGCGACGCTTCGCCACCAGACGTTCAGATCGCGCGGTTCGTTCTCCAATCCCATGGTGCCGACCAGTCGGACCAAGGGCGTCAGACGGATCAACAGCGCTTTGCTGTCGTCCTGGAACAGGGCACTCGCCTGGAGGAGCTTGAACCACGCCTCCGCACCTTCGGGATCGTTGTTGGACAGCATCAGCCGCACGGCGTCGGGCGCGAACCACAACAGATCGGCCGAGGGCGGAATTTTCGAGATCAAGGGCTGGAACACCCGGGCGGCGGCGCCATAGCGGCCTTCGCCCACGGCGATCTGCAACGCCTTGCCGATGATTTCCGCCTGAGCCGTCGGAATTTTCTGCAGAAGGGCCGAACGATAGAGCAGCGCACGGGCCAGCGGGCCGCCGATTTCCTCGGCCCGGGACAGCGGCCGGTTCAGGTCTTCCTGTTCAAAGGATACGGTTGCGTAGAGCTGACGCAGGGCTTCCGTGTCAAACGCCCCGGCGGCCTCGGCCCGTTCCGCCGCTTCCAGGCGGATATCCGGAGCGACATTGGGGTTCTGAGCGATGGCGCGCAGAACGCCCGGCCGGTTGGACCGGATCGCATCGGCAGGCAGCGGGGTCTTCGACGCCCGCGCCATGGCCAACAGGAGCCCGTCGGCATTGCTGACCGTGCTGAGTTCACCCGTCGCACCGCCGAGCAGCCGATCCGTCAGGGCATAAAAGGTCGGCTCTTTCGCGCCCAATTCGTTCAGCATGGAAATGCCGATTTCGGCCTTCTCCGGCTCACCGGCCAGGATCTGACAGAAGATCATCGCCTTCTGCCAATAGGCCGCTTCGACGCCCGCCTGGACTTCCTGCGCGGTGATGCCGCAGGCCCGTGCGTTGTCGTTGGCGAGGAACCGGGCGTTGGCCTCGACCTGCAACAAGGCCGGATCGCTGACGGTGCCGGGCACAACGGCCAGCAACTCACCGACACCGGGCACATCGCCCATCGCCGCCAATTGCTGCACTCGAAGGGAAATCAGGCTTTGTTTCTTAACCGGTGCGGCGTCACCATCTGCCGGGGCCACGGGGGCCCGGGATGCCGGCGGCTGCGCCGCCGTCAAAAGCATCCGGCGCATCAGGTCGCGCATCACCGGCGACGGGGCGCGCACCGGCATCTCGGCGATCAACGCGGCGACGAAGGCCCGGTCCGCCCCCTGCCACAGGTTGAAGCCCAAGCCGCCACTGTCGGGCCCAAGGGTACCGACCGTCTCGGGATCGACGGTCGCCAACGTATCGACTTCGACCCCGGGCTCACTGCCGGTGCCGGGCCGGTTACGTTCGGCTGCGGGTCCTTCCGCCTGGCGGGCCGGGGCGGTTTGCGGCGCCGCCGGGCCAACGGGCTTCAGGGCACGCGGCGGCGCCAGAGCGGCCGGCGGTTCCAGCGACATTGGATTTTCAGGCGGCTGTTGGCTGGCCTGAGGCTCTCGCGACTCGGGCGCCGGAGTATCCGGCGCCTGGGTCTGGGTCTGTGTTTGCGGGGGCGGCAATTCACCCGGACGAACGGGGGTGCGCAAGGGCGATTGAGCCTGCACCGAAACGCCGGTCAGGCCCCAGGCCAGTCCCGCGATCACCAGGGCGGCGGTCAGCCGCCGCGCGTTGCCCGGCCGATTAACGCGGGAATCGGTCATCGGGCAGAACCTTCTTCACGTCCTGGGACGGCGCGGGGAAATCCCAGGTCACCAGGAACGTCCCGCCGCCGAGAACGAGGGCCAGGGCCAGAATGACGATGATCTTGGAAATGCTTTTCATGAATACGGCGGGCCTGTTTCGTCTTATGGGTCAAATTTACGCCTGGGACGGAGCGGTCGTTCGAACCGCCTGGCCCCGGGTTGATTGAATAACCGTCGGTCTGTCACACGGTCCGTCACAGCGTTTGGGGGTTTCTGCTAAACTGCGACTGTGGCATTTTTCCGGCGGCGCCGAGCAGGCCGAAAAAAGGTGGCCGGAGTTTATCGGCTCGCCTGCCCGCTTTCAACGCCGCCCGCCTGTTCTGCCTTCCATTCCTCAAGAAACAAGCCGATGTCTTCTCAACCTGTTGTGAAACAAGAAAAAACAATTGTCCTGGTCGGCCTTATGGGAGCCGGGAAAAGTTCCGTCGGGCGGATCCTGGCGGCCAAATTGGCCCTGCCGTTCATCGATTCCGATGACGAGGTCGAAAAAGCCGCCGGCTGCAGCATCGAGGATATCTTTGAAATTTACGGCGAGCCGGCCTTTCGCGATGTCGAGGAACGGGTCATCGAACGCCTGTTGCAGGGGCCGCCCGCGATTCTCGCCTCGGGCGGCGGCGCCTTCATGAACCCCCGCACCCGCGACCGTATCGCGGCGTCGGCGGTAAGCATCTGGCTGCGCGCCAATCTGAGCGTTTTGGAGCGCCGCACCAAGCGCCGCGCCGCCGGCCGGCCGTTGCTGAAAGGCTCCGACCCCGGCGAAAAATTGAAGCAATTGATCAAGGATCGTTATCCCGTGTACGAACAGGCGGATATCATTATCGAAAGCCTCGATGAAACGCCGGAAAAGACCGCGGACCGGATCATCCAGGAATTGGCAGGTCAGACCGAAGAATGAGCACCGCCCCGACTTCCCCCGCCGAAACGGCCATCGAACGACTGACGGTCGATCTGGATGCGCGCAGCTACGACATCCTGATCGGTGGGGGTCTGCTGGCCGATGCGGGCGCGCATATCAAACCGGTGCTGCGCTCGGACCGGGTCGTCGTCATCACCGATGAAAACGTCGCCCAGGCGGGGCATCTGGCAACGCTCACCCAATCGCTGACGGCAGCCGGGATCACGAGCCAGGCCATCGTGCTGGAACCCGGCGAACAGACAAAGGACTTCGCCCATCTGGAACGGGTCTGCGGCGAATTGCTGGAAATGGGGATCGACCGCAAGACGGCGCTGATCGCGCTGGGCGGCGGCGTGATCGGTGATTTGACGGGCGTCTGCGCGGCGCTGACCCTGCGCGGCATCGATTTCATTCAGGTCCCGACGACCTTGCTGGCCCAGGTCGATTCCTCGGTCGGCGGAAAGACCGCGATCAACACGCCCCAGGGGAAGAACCTGATCGGCGCGTTCTATCAACCGCGCCTGGTGCTGGCCGATACGGGCGTGCTCGACACCCTCGTGCCCCGTGAACTCCGCGCCGGTTATGCCGAAGTCGTCAAATACGGCGTCATCGACATGCCCGACTTCTTCACCTGGCTGGAAGGTCATGGTGCGGCGCTGATCGACGGCGACGCCGCCGCCCGGCGCGAGGCGATCCTCGCCTGCTGCCGCGCCAAGGCACGCATCGTCAGCGCCGATGAGACCGAACAAGGCCAGCGCGCCCTGCTCAACCTGGGGCATACTTTCGGCCATGCGCTGGAAGCCGAAGTCGGCTACGGCGGCGGCCTGCTGCACGGCGAAGGCGTCGCCATCGGCATGGTCATGGCGCTGACCCTGTCGGCGCGGCTCGGCCAATGCCCCGGCAACGACGGCGCCCGGCTTGCGGCCCATTTGGCGGCGACGGGCCTGCCCCATGATTTATCGGCCTTGGATACGTCCACATGGACGACGGAACGCCTGCTTGGGCATATGATGAAGGATAAGAAGACCGAGGGGGGCGAACTGACCTTCATCCTGGCCCGCGGGATCGGCGGTGCCTTCATCGAAAAGGCCGTGCCGCAAGCCCCCGTCGCCCGGGTTCTGGAAGAATTCCTGTCCGGCCAATCCTGATTTCCCACCCCTTTTCGGCCTCAAGACCGAGGCACCACGCGCCCCAGGTAACAAGCGCCAAAACGAGTAAGGTTCATGGAAGACGAAACTAGCCTGATCACCATTTTCTGCCTCCTGGTCATGTCGGCCTTCTTTTCCGGCTCTGAAACGGCGCTGACGGCCTGTTCCCAGCCGCTGATGCACCGCCTGGAACTGGGCGGCGACAAACGGGCGGCCGTGGTCAACCGACTGTATGAACAGAAGGAACGTCTGATCGGCGCGATCCTTCTGGGCAACAATCTGGTGAACATCCTGGCCTCGTCGCTCGCGACCAGTCTTCTGATTACCTATTTCGGCGAGGCCGGGGTCGCCTATGCGACCCTCGGCATGACGCTGCTGGTCCTGATCTTCGCCGAGGTCATGCCCAAGACCTATGCCATCAAGAACGCAAATACGATGGCCCTGACCGTCGGCCGCCCGGTCAGCCTGCTGGTCGCGGTCCTATCGCCGATGACGCATACGGTCGAGGTATTGGTAAGCGGCCTGTTCCGCATAATCGGGATCGATATTCGCGCCGACGACACCGAACACGAACCCGAGGAAGAACTGCGCGGCGCCATCGAATTGCATACCGGCAACGAGGAAACCGGTCTGGAGCGCAGCATGCTGCGCAGTGTGTTGGATCTGGCCGACGTTCAGGTCGGCGAGATCATGGTCCACCGCTCGTCCCTGCAGACCCTGGACGCGGACCTGCCGGTGGAAGAGATCATCACCGGCATGCTGGAAAGCCCGTTCACGCGCATCCCCTTGTGGCGGGACGAATCCGACAACATCGTCGGCGTCCTGCACGCCAAATCGCTATTCCGCGCCGTGCGCGACGCCAACGGCGACCTGTCGAAGTTGAACGTCAAGGATTTGGCCGCCGAGCCCTGGTTCATTCCGGAGACGACGCCGTTGCTCGACCAATTGGAAACCTTCCGCGAACGGCGCGAGCACTTCGCGCTGGTCATCGACGAATACGGCAGCCTGCAGGGCGTCGTCACCCTGGAAGACATCATCGAGGAAATCGTCGGTGAGATCGACGACGAGACGGACCTGACCGTCGCCGGGGTCGAGCCGCAGGCCGACGGATCGTTCCTCGTCGACGGCACTGTCACGATCCGCGATCTCAACCGCGAATACGAATGGGGCCTGCCGGACGAGGAAGCCGCGACGGTCGCCGGCCTGATCCTGCACGAGGCCCGGCGCATTCCCGACGTGGGGCAGTCGTTCCGCCTGTTCGGTTTCCGTTTCGACATCGTCAGCCGCCAGCGCCATCAACTTACGCGGGTCCGTGTCCGACCACCCAAACCCGGCGAAATCACCGATTGACGGCCGGCCGATCCGCCCTGAAACCCACGCGGCGGTCGAACATATTCACGATCGTTAATTCTTAACCCGGAGACGCATTTCCCGTACAATGATCCATCGCAGGGCGCCCTTAACGCCTTCCGGATTCCCATGGGGAATTCAGGGAAAAACGAGAGGAAACGACTGATGCAACGAAAGATCATTCCGGACATCGTTCAGCCCCGGGACTTGACCACGACCACCGTCGATCAAACCGCCGAACAGGCCGCCAAGGACATGGCCGCCGCCAACGTCGCGGCGATCATCGTGCTCGATACCGACGACAAGCTGATCGGGATCGTTACCGAACGTGACCTCAGCCGCCGCATCGTCGCGGAGAACAAGGTGCCCAGCGACACCAAGGTCGGCGATATCATGACCGCCAACCCGGATACCCTGGCGCCGGGCGACCGCGCTTCGGATGCCCTGGAATTGATGCTGACGCGGCGCTACCGCCACCTGCCGGTACAGGACGACAACGGCAAATGCATTGCCATGGTCTCGATCCGCGACCTCTACGAAGCGGTCAAGGAATCGCTGGAAGAGAACATCCGCGAGACCGAGGCTTTCGTGTTCGGCGACCGCTACAGCGCCTAACTCTCTGATTTAGAATATTTTTCACCGGTCAGGTTGAACCTGATCCGGGTGCCTCTTGCCGCCCCTACCCGGCAACCGATAAAGTCTGGCCAAACGCCCCCCGCCGGCTTCGTGCATCGGTGCAATCCTGCGGGCGGTCTTTCCCCCCTGCCGAACAGGACAGCACAAATGCCTCTGAGCAAAGCCGCGCCGCGCAAACACATTCACACTCGCGAGATCAAATGCCTGGGCTTCGAACGGGAAGACGGCCTTTGGGACATCGAAGGGCGCCTGACCGACATCAAGACCTATACCTTCGAAAATCACGACCGGGGAGGCATCGCCGCGGGCGAGCCGATCCATGACATGCTGATTCGCCTGACGCTGGACGGCGATATGACGGTTCAGGCGGCCGAGGCCTCCACCGAATCCAGCCCCTTTTCCATGTGCGGCGACGTCACCCAGGCCTTCTCCAAACTGGTCGGCCTGAAAGTCGGCCCGGGCTGGCGCAAGGCCGTGGCACAGGCCATGGGCGGCGTGCACGGCTGCACCCATCTGCGCGACCTGGTGATGGGGCCGCTCGCCGTGACAGCCTTTCAAACGATCTTCCCGGCACGTAAGAAGCGCGGGAATCCGGGCCCCGGGAAGAAATCACCGTTGATCGATACTTGTTATGCCTTCCGCAGCGACGGGCCCGTGGTTCAGGTCCGTTGGCCGGAGTTTTTTACGGGCGATGAAGAATTGACGGAAGAAACACCGCCGAAGGATACCGGCGGCGAGAAAAAGACGGGGTGACCGACCGGATCAATCCGCACGCCCGAACAAGATGCGATGAAATCTGAAAAGTACCGAAATCAGGCGCTTTTGAAGGTCGTCAGCGCCTTATCCGCAATCCCGCCCTTGATACCTGTATCGTTGGCGGCAAGCCGGAAATAAGTGACGATAAACGCCCGCACCGTCGATGTCCGGGACGACCCGAAACGCACGCTTTCAATCATCGTGCACAGTTCGTGGACGGTTACTTTTTCACAATCGCAAATCTGATCCAGCGCCTCCCAAGTGGCCCCTTCCAGGCGCAGGCTGGTCCGGCGCCCGTTAACGGTGACATTTCGGCTAATTAATCGACTTGGCATATTCGAGTGGATTCCCCCCATGACGGGCCATACACGCATTCTCGCATGCTGCCGGCAGGCGCCAGGCTGCATATAACGATTTGATTTTTAATGACTTTCTCCCCCGTGCAGACAAAGCCTTGTTGGTGCGAACGCACCGAGAAAAAGGCGACAACACCCGCCTCCATTCTAGAAGATCAGAAAAATTCCACTTCTTTTCAAGTTAGACGAAGGTAATAAGTCTGTTTTTCAACCCTTTCGATTATTGGCGCATGGCGGTCGGCGGGAAAGCGTTTCGGTCGAGGGCCAGCCTGCTTGTCTGCGCCGCCGGGCACGCGCATAGTATGGCCATGGGAGAACTGCTGAAAAATCGCCGCTCGGACAAGGACGAGACGACCTGCGAATGGCCGGGATGCGACGGCGCGGCCGAATTCAAGGCGCCCAGGTCGCGGGACGCCCTGAACGAATACCGCTGGTTCTGCCTGGTCCATGTGCGCGAATACAACCGCAACTGGAACTATTACAGCGGCATGGACGAAGCCCAGGTCGAGGCCGACGTACGCAACGACACGGTCTGGCAGCGCCCGACCTGGAAACTCGGCGCCGGCGAGGCGCCGAAGTTCGCCAATATGAAGATCAACGACCCGCTGGGCGTGGGCGACGCCGCCCGCGACGCCGATGCCCGCGCCCATGGCGGCAAGGGGGAGACCGGCCAGCAGGCCGATCCGCGCCAGACAGATCCGAAATTCGCCCGCGCCATGGCCGTATTCGCCCTTGAAATCCCGGTCACCATGGACGACGTGAAGACGAGATATAAAGAACTCGTCAAACGCCACCACCCCGATGCCAACGGCGGCACCAAGGCGGCCGAGGAGGAATTCAAGAAGGTGACCGAGGCTTATGAAGCGCTCGTCGCCTTTCTCGCCCCTTGACGATCCGCCGCTTAACCCCTACGACGTTTGCCAAATATGACCGCACTCACGCCCGGGTCCGCCGGGGCAGCCTAAGAAATTGGATAATTAAATGACATCTTTGGAATCGACCGCCACGCCCGGGATCGATGCGGCCCATCAGGTGCCCGACGTTACCGTTTCCGTGCGCCAGACCTTCGGAATCGACAGCGATATGGAAGTTCCCGCCTTCTCCGAGGCCGAGGAACACGTGCCGGAACGGGACGACACCTATCGCTTCGACCGGGAAACGACCCTGGCCATCCTCGCCGGGTTCGCCCACAACCGGCGGGTCATGATCCAGGGCTATCACGGCACCGGCAAATCGACCCACATCGAACAGGTCGCTTCGCGCCTGAACTGGCCCTGCATCCGGGTCAACCTGGACAGCCATATCTCGCGTATCGATCTGGTCGGTAAGGATGCCATCGTCCTGCGCGACGGCAAGCAGGTCACCGAATTCCGCGAAGGCATCCTGCCCTGGGCGCTGCGCAATCCGACGGCGCTGGTGTTCGACGAATACGACGCCGGCCGCCCGGACGTGATGTTCGTGATCCAGCGCGTTCTGGAAGTCGACGGCAAGCTGACCTTGCTGGACCAGAACCAGGTGATCAAGCCGCACCCCTATTTCCGCCTGTTCTCGACCGCCAACACGGTCGGCCTGGGCGACACCACCGGCCTTTATCACGGCACCCAGCAGATCAACCAGGGCCAGATGGACCGCTGGAGCATCGTCACGACGCTCAACTACCTGCCGCATGACGAGGAAGTCGAGATCGTCCTGGCGAAATCGCCGAGCTACGCCGGCAAGGAAGGCAAGGACACGGTCAACGCGATGGTCGAACTGGCCGATCTGACCCGCGCCGGGTTCATGAACGGCGACATTTCGACGGTCATGTCGCCGCGGACGGTCATCACCTGGGCCGAGAACGCCCGCATCTTCAGCGATGTCGGCTACGCCTTCCGCGTGACCTTCCTGAACAAATGCGACGAGATCGAACGCCCGGTCGTGGCCGAGTACTATCAGCGCTGCATGGGCGAGGAACTTCCCGATTCCGCCATGCGCGCGGTGTTGCAGTAGGCAGAAGAAAGACCCGGCATCGGCGCCCGCCCCCGATCGGGGACCGGGCGCCCGCCGGAACCTGGTGACTCATGAGCCAATCTGAACGGCCGGCGGACCTTCTCAAGCGCGTGACCTCGGCGACCGTCAAGGCGATCGCCAACCGTCCCGAATTGGAAGTCCATTTCCAGGCGTCGGGTGCGTCGGCGAACGAGGGTTCGGTAAACCTTCCCGCCCCTTCCGGCCCACCCAGCGCCGAAGGCATTACCAAGCTGCGGGGCGTATCCGACGCCCTGGCGCTGCGCCTGCGCTTTCACGACGCCGACCTGCACCGGAAACTGGCCCCTGCCGGGCCGGACAGCCACGCCGTGTTCGAAGCATTGGAGCAGGCACGCTGCGAAAGCATCGGCTCGCAGCGCATGACGGGCGTTGCCGACAACCTGGACTTCCTGCTGGCCGAGAAATGCCGGGCCAAGGGCTATGGCGCCATCACCGAACGTGACGAGGCCATGCTCCCGGAAATGCTCGGTCTGCTGGTCCGCGAGCGCCTGCCGGGCCAGACCCTGCCGGCCGAGGCGACCCAGGTTCTCGACCTGTGGCGCGATGAATTGAACAAAAAAGTCGGCACGCAGCTGGGCGAACTGGAAAAGAACGCTCTGGACCAGGAAGCCTACGCCAACCTGGTGCGCGAGATGATCGTCGCGTTGGACATGATGACCGACGCCCCGGCCCCGTCCGAACCGGAGAACCAACAGGATTCCGCCGAGGACGACCCGGAACAGGGATCGGACGACAATCAGAACGCGGACTCCGACGTCGACACCGACGGCTCCATGTCCAGCGAGTCGGGCGAGGCGGAAATGTCGGAAGACATGGAATATTCCACCGAAGGCTTCGACGAGGACGTGATGTCCGGCGAAGGCGAGGAAGAGCCCGCCGGCCCGTCCGATTGGGATGAGAACTGGCCGCGCAACTCGCCCGATGACCTAGCGCTCTACAAGGCCTTCACCCAGGCCTACGACGAAGTCATCGAGGCCGAGGAATTGTGCGATTCCGAGGAACTGACCCGTCTGCGCGGACAACTGGATCAACAGCTATCGCACTTGCAGGGCGTCGTGTCGCGCCTCGCCAACCGCCTGCAGCGCAAGCTGATGGCCAAGCAGACCCGGTCCTGGGACTTCGACCTGGAAGAAGGCCTGTTGGACGCCGCGCGTCTGTCCCGCGTGGTCACCGACCCGCTGCATCCGCTGTCGTTCAAGCAGGAACAGGACACCGATTTCCGCGACACCACCGTTGCGTTGCTGATCGACAATTCCGGCTCCATGCGCGGTCGGCCGATCACCGTCGCGGCCATGAGCGCCGATATCCTGGCCCGCACCCTGGAACGCTGCGGCGTGAAGGTCGAAATCCTCGGCTTCACCACGCGCTCGTGGAAGGGCGGACAATCGCGCGAGGACTGGGTCGAGAAAGGCAAGCCGAAGAATCCCGGCCGTCTCAACGACCTGCGCCATATCGTCTACAAAGCCGCCGACTTGCCCTGGCGCCGGGCCCGCAAGAACCTGGGCTTGATGCTGCGCGAAGGCTTGCTCAAGGAAAACATCGACGGCGAAGCGCTGATGTGGGCCCACAACCGCCTGCTCGCCCGCCCGGAACAGCGCCGGATCCTGATGGTGATTTCCGATGGTGCCCCGGTCGACGACGCGACCCTGTCCGCGAACCCGGGCAATTACCTGGAAAAGCACCTGCGTGACGTCATCGAATTCATCGAGACGAAATCCGACGTGGAACTGACCGCCATCGGGATCGGCCACGACGTGACCCGCTATTACCGCCGCGCCGTGACGATCGTCGACGCCGAAGAACTGGGCGGCACCATGATGGCCAACCTCGCCGAACTGTTCGACGAGGACACGCCCTCGGGCGGTGCTGGTCGGGCCCGCGGCCGCCGCGCCGCCGGCTGATCCAGCTACGACCTAGTCGCCGATCATCAGGTAACAGCCAAGCCCGTCCTGTGCGCCGATCGCGAAGCCGCCGTCGGTCCCATCCGACCGGCCCATCATCGTCACCCCCTGGTCCGCGAAGAAGGCTCTGCTGGCCGTCACGTCACGGCTGCGAAAGCCTAAGGCCGCGACAAACGGCAGCGACGGCGCCACCGCACCCGGAATGATCCGATCCAGACCGGCCTCGGTCGTGAAGCGCATCCGCCCCCGCGTCAGGTCGATCACCGCATCCTCGCCGTCCTCCCGCCACGCCGTGCGGGTCAAGGCAGATAGCCGCGCCGCCGACGCCGCTGGGTCCTCGACACAGAACAACACCTGCGCGAGCCCGGTCAGGCCGTTCGCCCGCGCGATATAGCGGTCCTGCCACATGTGGTCCGGCGTGTGATGGGTCAACACCTGCATGCGGCCTTCGGGGAACGCCCCGAATTCCGGCCGAACCACGGAGAACGCCACTTCGGCGTCCGACCCGTCCGCCGCCTCGACATCACGGCGCAGATGGACCATGGGGTAAAGCGGCGTGCCTTCCCGTTGCAGCCGCGCATAATCCGCATCAGCGTCCGATACCGTACAGGCGACCAGGTGGACCCCTTCGTAGCGCGCCAGGTTGTCGGCGATGTTGCGCGAGACCGGCGTGTCCGTCCCCGGCACGGCGCAAAGGAGTTCGATATAACCGCGTTCCAGCATGGCCAGGCGGTTGGCCGATCCCTGAACCTGCCGTTCGCCGGTTTCCGGATCGCGGTTGCCGTGCTCGGAATAGGGCGTGAGGACAAACCCCAGGCGTTCGAAGGCCGCTGAGGCCCGGTCCATATCCGCCGTCATCCAGGCCACGTGATCGAAGAAAACCTCGTCGCCCGTGGGAGTCTGCCGGTCGGGAAAATTCATCGCATCGTCGGACAAATCAGATCCTCCTCGGTATGATGGCGCCATGACGCCGATATCGATTTCTTCCGGTTCGCCAGTTTACGCAGGGATTGCCCGCCCATGCCACGCCTGACGCGCGGCCCCCTGATCCTTGGGGTTCTGGCCGGGCTCTGGCTGGCCCCTGCATCGGCCGGCGCGCAGAACCTGGTCGATACCGTCTGGAACCTGCGTCCCATGGATCAGGCGGCGCTCAGCGATACCCATCGGGGCATGGAGATCGTCGGCATGCGGTTGCCGCCTGCCGCCGACTACGACATCCCGCTTGCCGACCCCGCCGCCACGGTGGCCAAGATCAAGGCCGCCGTCGAACGGGTGGTGAAATTCTCCCCTGTTTCCGTGCGGGGACTGGCGGCGCTGGCCAAGGCCGGGAAAATCCGCATCGTCTATGACGCCGCCTTTCCCGAACGCTCGTTGTCTCGCGTCGTCATCGCCGCCTATCTGGTCGGCGAGTTCCAGCCGCAGGACGGCAAGCGCGACTTCACCGTGGTCGTCGGACGCTTCGGCGCCAACTGGTCGGTCGAGGACCTGGCGGCGGTTCTGGTCCATGAGCTGATCGGCCACGGCATTCAGCGCCTGAAGAACCGCTTCGGTCACGACCGGCCCATCGACCTGGAATGCGAGGCGCGTCTCTGGCAGCAGCTCTATTACACCGACGCGAAGATGCCTCAGGACACGCGGGAGATGGTGGACTTCCGCCGCACGACGGACCGCCGCGTCTGTCACGACTTCCGCCGATTCGTCGGCAAGACCCAACCGGCCATGATGCGCGATTGGGATCACGGCCGCCCCGACATGCCGGGCCTGTTGGAGGTCTTCCAGGACTATTATGCCCTGATCCGCAAGGCACGGGCCCGAAAGGGAAAGAAGAACTGACCCGTGCCCCCCTCCATCTGGGGGGTCATCAAGCTTTCACACACGAATTGTATGGTCGGACCATGAGCCTGACGATCCGCCCTCGCGCCGCCCGCGCGCATCCGATTTATGGAGGACCGCCATGGGTTGGTTATTGACGCTGCTTCTCGCCGTCCCGCAGGTCGATGGCCCGGTGCATGTGGAAATGTGGTTCTCCCGCGAATCCTACTGCACCTTCGCCCGCAACAAGTTCACGGAACAGCCGATGTTCAGCCTGTCCGAGGACGGCCCCCGCGTGCCGATCAAGATCAAGGACAGCGGCTGCCGCGAACTGGGGCCTAAGGAAGCCGACCGCATCCCGCCGCATATGCGCGACCGCTACGTCGCCTCGCCGGAGGTCAATTCCGGGTTCTGAGCGGCCTATGGACAAGCGGCCCCCGCGCCCGCATCTTTAAGGGCCCCTGTCGTTCCCGGAGCCTCGCCATGCACCGCCGCATCGCCTCTTCCGTCCCCCGCGCATTCGCGTTGGCCCTGCTTTGCGTCTTCGCAGCGGTCCCGGTGGCCGAAGCCGATCCGGTCGAGGTTCGCGCCGTCCCCGTCCCCCTGAACGCGGCACAGCCGGACCTCAAGACCGTCGGCAAGTTGAGCTATCGGGGCGGCGTCGAACTTCTGAGCAAGTCCGACCGGTTCGGCGGCTTTTCGGCCCTGGGTCTCAGCGCCGACGGCAAACGCATGGTCTCGCTGACGGACGAAGGAAACCGGCTGGATGCCGAGCTGGTCTACGGCCCGAACGGCGATTTCGCGGGCCTCAAGAATACCGAGATTTTCACCCTAACCGGCCCCGGCGCCGTCCCCTTGATGGACAAGACAATGTCCGATGCGGAATCCATGGCCGCCGGCGTCGACGGCGAAATCATCGTGTCCTTCGAACGCATCCACCGCCTTTGGGCCTATCCGCCGAAGCAGACCGGGCCACGCCCCCTGCCCCTTCCCGACGAGATGCGGGGGGCGACCGAAAACCGGGGGATCGAAGGTCTGACGCTGTTGAACGACGGCAGCCTGTTCGCCGTCTCCGAAGGCCTGGGGCGGGAGGGCGCCAATCTCGCCTGGGTCAGCAACCGGCGCGGCTGGAGCGTGCTGATCTATCGCAATACGGACGGCTACCGCCCGACCGGGGCGGCGACCCTGCCGGGCGGCGACGTGGTGCTGGTGGAACGGTATTTCTCGCCCCGCCAGGGCGTGCGCATCCGCATCCGCCGCATCGCCCATCAGGACATCAAACCGGGCGCCGAGATCACCGGCGACCTTCTGGCCGAAATGCGCGAGCCCTTCACCGTCGACAACTTCGAAGGCATCGAGGCGATCAAGGGCCCCAAAGGCGAAACCCTGATTTTTCTGATCTCGGACAACAACTTCAACCGCTTCGGCCCGCAGCGCACCCTGCTGATGATGTTCGAGTTGACGGATTGACGATCCCGCGATGCGCCCCCTTCTCCTGCTGACCGCATTCCTCGCCCTGACGGTATTCACCCGGCCGCTTGCCGCCGCCAGGCTACTTCAGCCGGGTGTCGACCTGATCGCGGATTCAGGCCCTCTCTTCGACCGGCCCCATGACATCGTGCTCTCACCAGACGGAAAATACCTTTTGGTCGCGGACACCGGCCATGACGAGGTGCAGATTCTCGATCCCGCGGCATTGAAGGTTATCGGGACATTGGGACGAGGAGAGCTTGCGGCCCCCCGGGACGCCGCGTTCCTGGACGAACACACGGTGCTGGTTGCCGATACCGGCCATGACCGCATCGCCGTCTATGACTTTCGCGGCGTCCAGGACGGTAAGACGGCGGCCCGGCTCACGGCATCCTGGTCGGATCATATGCAGGCCCCGGACGGGATCGCCGTGGCACCTGACGGCGATGCCATCTACGTCGCCAACGGCGATAGCGACGCCGTTGTTCGCCTGACCCCCTCAGGGATCTTGGAGAACGGCATCGGCGGCCTGCACCCCCGCGACATGGTCAACTTTTCCGAACCCCATGCCGTCATCGTCGACAAGACGGGCCGGGTCATCGTCGCCGATACGGGCGACGACCGCTTGGTTGTCTTGAACCCCGAACTGATCTTTCTCGGAGTCTACAAGGGCGCTCCCTTTGATTTCGACGATCCCATGTATATGGCCGCCGACGCCGAGGGCGGACTATGGCTCGCCGATTCCGACAATGACCGCATCCTTCACCTGAATGCCTTCATGACCGTTGACCGGATCATCGGCGCGGATGTCGGGCCGAAAGAACTGGACGGGCCCGAGGGCGTCGCCGTTTCAGGCGACCGGATATGGATTTCCGATACGGGCAACGACCGCGTGATCCTGCTGCGGCATCGCCCATGAACATCTTCTACCTGGACTCCGCCCCCGAGGCGGCCGTGCGCTATCACTGCGACCAGCACGTCTGGAAGATGCCGCTGGAGTACGTCCAAATCCTCTGCACGGCCCTGCATCGATATGGCCTGGACGCCCCCTATAAGCCGACCCATGCCAAGCACCCCAGCGTCCTATGGGCCGGGGACAATCTGGCGCAATGGCAGTGGCTACGGGATTTCGCGGGCCTTCTGTTCGCCGAATACACCTTTCGCCGCGACCGCCGCCACGCCAGCCAGGATGTATTGGAGAGCCTGCCCGCCGCACCGCCCCTGCCGGTGGGTGAATGGACGCCGCCGCCCCAGGCCATGCCGGACGACTACAAACGACCGGATGCCGTCGAGGGCTACCGTGCGTTCTATGCGGGAGAGAAAGCGGTCTTCGCGGGCAAGGGGGCCGCGACCTGGACCAAGCGCCCGCGCCCGCCGTTCATGCCCGAAATCGCCGAATAGGGCATCCGCGGCGGATCATTCCGCCGGATGCAGCGCCCGGTCGGTCGGCAATTTCCGTTCACCGAAGATATCGGACAGGATTACGTCGCGGACTTCTTCCGGGTCCAGACCGTGGGTTTCGATCAGGTCCGCCGCCTCGGCCATGATGGCGTCCGCGTCCTGCATCAGCTTCATGCGCTTGAACAGGTCAGGGCGCGACAAGCCCATGCTTTCGCCGATCAATTCCATGTAGTTGACGATCTCGAACGGCCATTCGTTCTGATGGCCGACCAGTTCCCGGTGGTCCGCATGGAAAACCCCGGCCAAAGCATCCACCCCCGCCGCTTCGGCCTGGCGGAAGGTCCCGGCGATATGGCGTTGCTGAACGTCCGGCATGCCGTCCAGGGACGACATCTGATAACCGACGCCCGGATGGTCCAGATCGACCAGCTCCAACCCCGGCACGGCGGACAACAGCGCCTTGACCGCATCGACCACGCCGGGCGATCCCGGATACTCGTGCAGGGCCACCCGCTTGTTCACAGGCCGCGTCAGATAGGGTTTCAGATCGTCGAGACGCGACGCCAGAAAGACCGGCAGCATGCGGGCGTCGAAGGGGCTCGCCGATTCCGGGGCGGCGGTCAGGGTTTCCGTCATCTGCATCTGACAGGTCGGGCACCAGGATACGACGTCGGCGGCGCCCGTCTCAGCGAAGCGCTCCATGGTGCGCCCGGCCTGACGGCCTGCGTTGGCCGTGTCGCCCGGCCGCAATTGCAGGATGCCACAACAATTGGACGGCCCACCGTAGACTTCGTAGCTCACACCCAGACGGTCGAACACATCGAGACAGAGCAGCCCGATATGCGGCGTCTTCAGCATGTTGCAACCCGTGTAGAACACGATGTCGGGCGCGGTTTCCCGCGCCGGATGGGACGACGGGCTGAGACGGTTCATCAAATCCGGCGGCAATTGGAGGCGCGACAATACCCGCACGCCGCGGCTCATGGCCTTGAAGGCGTCCTTGCCGCCCGCGCGGCGCTCGGCCTCCGGCTGGGCCGCCGTCATCGCCCGGCGCGCCATGGTCAGCATGAAGCGCGGATTGATGCCGTGCTCGCAGACGGTCAGGCAATGACCGCTGCCGCAACAGGCGCTGGCCCATTCCTCGGCATCCTCGGGACCTTCCCCGGTCTTGAGAATATCCAGCACCCCGGCGGCAACGGCCGCGCCGTCGCCCGCATCGATGCCCAGAATATCCGGCGTCGGGCAGGCCCGAACGCAGGCACCACAGGCCGTGCAGGCATCGACGATGCCCCGCACCTGACCGTCCAATCTGTCGATAAAGTCGTCCGTTGCCGCCATGGTCCTACCTTCGAAGCGAAACGATGAGGAAGGCTAGCGGCGGGCGCCCATCGCCCGCAATGAAAGTATTGTCACCGGACAATGCCCCCGGATCGGCGGGCCTATTGCGCTCTGGCTTCCGTCGCCTTGGCGCGAAGGCTGTCGGCCCGCGCCCGCAAATCCGCCGCCAATTGGGAAAACCCGCTGGCACGGAGAAGCCGGGAATAGCTCACCAAGGTCTTGATCGTGTCCGGATGGCCTTCCGGGAGCACCTGTTCGCGGATGATCAGGCTGCGCTGATACATCTTACCGGCCAGCTCGTACCGGCTTTGCCGCTGATAAAGGCGCCCCAATCGATACAGCGCCGCGGCGACGTCCGGGTGTTCCGGCCCGACGCTGCGCTCAAGGCCTTCCAACTCGGCGAGATACACCTTTTCCGCATCCGCCAGGCGCGGCGTATCCGGATAAATCGGCCCCATGTTCCGCTCGGCGGCTCCCAGCTTGATTCCCAAGACCGGATGGCGTTTCAACAACGCCTCCCGGGCCGCGATTTCTTCCGGCGATTCCGACGGCACCGCCCAGGATGCGATGTCCGGCGGCGCCACGGGATCGGCGGATATCGCCTTCAGCGCCGCCGCCCGCTCCGCCGTCTTGACCACCTCATCGACCGGCGGCGTATCGGACGGCAGAACGATGCGTGGCTCCAACGCGGACGCCTGCGGCGCCGGATCGGCGGGAACGGCAGACGCCGGGGCGGTCTTGGCTTCCGACGCCGGCGGTGGAGCCGGCGTCCAACTCTCGACCGGTTGCGGCGCGGCGTCGGCGGCCGCTCCGGCGGTTGCCGTTTCCGTCACGGTCGATGCCGTAGGTTCGGCCCCAGCCGCCGTTTCCAAGGGTGCGATCGCGGATGCCGTCCGCGCATTCGGGATCCAGGAGCGAACCGGCTGCGGCCCCGCGATCCGGGCCGGCGCGGGACCGCCGGTTGCCGCATCCGACGGTGTCACCGCACGGGCGGCGACCAACCGCGGCGGCGCCCCGCGCAATGGCGGCTGCTCCGGTGCCGCTTGGCGCAAAGCGACGCCACCGGGGGAGATTTCATCCGTCGGCGCATCCGGCGCAACCTCGGCGACATCAACGGCGGGCGGAAGCGACGTGGCGGCAGACCGCATGGCGGGTGTGGCTGTTGATGCGGGTGCAAGTGCAGCAGGTGCGGGTGCCGCAGCGGGACCTGCCGCATTGACGGGCGCATCGGCCGCGACAGCCGGCGGGGCGGCAGGCACCGGGTCCTTCACCCGAACCGGCGCAAGCGCCGCGCGCACGCGTGCCGCCAGGTCGTGGGCGGAAGCATCGGGTTCCGGCGTCGCAGGCATCGCGGGCTCGGCCGAAACGCCTTCCGCCGCCACGATTTCGCTTCCAACTTGATCCGGCGCGACCGTGGGCACATCGACGGCGGGCGGCAGAGAACGTGCGGGCGCCTGCGTTTCTGAAGGCGCCGGTGCGGCGGCCTTCGGTTGCGGCGCGGTTTCCGCCGAAGCAAGACGCTTCGGCGCCTCAGGCATCGAAGCACGCATGGGTTCGGTCGATTGACCGGCGGCTTCGGCCGGGTGCGTCATTCGATACTGGGACAACGCCCCGGGCGTCACAATCGAAGGCGGCGGCGCGAGCGGCGGTTCCTCGGCCACAAGCGGTTTCACAGCCGCCACCGGAACGTCCGGCGCCGGAGGCGGGACGACGGGTGCTGCCGGAGGCTCGACCGGCGCTTTACCCCGCGCGGTGACGGGCTCGGGCGGAGACGGCGGACTTGCCGGCGGTTCTGCCTTGAAGGCCGGCTCCTGACGCGGCGCCTCGGCGGTTTCAATGACCGGAGTGGACGGCGATGCGGGTTCAAGTGCGGCTGCGGCGACGTCCGGTTCCGGTTTGGCCTCCGGTTCCGTTATCCGCACCGGTTCAGGCGCCGAAGCGGCGGTCAGGGCCGGTGCGTCAGCGGGAAGCGACGGCGGAGCGGTTGGCGCGGATGGCACAGGTGCAGGCGCGCGTGTCAGCCGGTAATGGGATAGCAGACCCGCAGGGGCCGGTGGCGGAGACGGCGGCTGCGGTGCCACCGCCTGGGGCAGACTGCCGCGCTGGGGCAGTGGCTCGGCCGCACGGCGGAGGGACGCCGGGCGGGACTTGGCGCGGGCCTGAGCTTCCGCCAGGGCACGGGCGCGGGCGACCTGTGCCCGTGTTTCCTCCGCCGTGCGGGCGCGTTCCGCCGCCGCCCGTTCCTGTTCGGCCAAGGCCTGTTCCGTCCGTCGTTTGGCTTGGACCAGCCGTTCGCTTCCCGCCTCGGCCTCGGCCAGGGCTTTCTTGTAGATCGGCAGGATGCCGTGGCGCGGATGGCCGGGACCGTAAAGCGGCTCGGCGATGGCCAGGGCCTGCCGGTAGAGGTCTGCCGCCTGACCGTATTGTTCTTCGGACATGAAAAGCCCGGCGAGACCGGCCAGGGTGCGTTCACGGTAGGTGCCGGTCGTGTCGAACTGATCGACGAGATCCAAGGCGGCCCGGTAATGGTCCTCGGCGTCGTCGTAGTTGCCCAGGATATGGGCGTGCCCCGCCGGGTCCATCTGACGTTGCCATTGCTGTATCGCCGATTGCGCCTTCGCCGACACCGGCAGGCCGAGCACGCCCGCCGTCAGCCCCAGGCCGAGTGCCAGCGCCGAAACGCGGCCGACGGCCGAGGCGCGCAAAAATCTCGGGTTTTCTTTGGTCATGCCAGGCCCTTTTGCGGGCCGCCCCCCGGAACCGGACTGCGGCGGCGAACGAGGGGACATTGTTGCAGAAACGAATGTCGTTTTCGAGGGCGTCCGACCCTACCCTTTGGCCTTTTCCGGCCCGGCATGGCGGTAGATCAAACGCGGCTCTCCATTCAATCTCCCCTGCCCTTCGACGACCGCCCCCAGGCGCTCGGCCACGGCGCGGGACGCCTGATTGTCGGGATGGACGAAGCTCATCAACGGCCCCAGGTCCTGAACGGTCCACTCACCCGCTTTGGCGCAGAACTCGGTCCACGCCCGTTCGCGGGACACAGGGCCGCCCGTATAGGCCTGATCTTCCGGGCTGCCGCGCAGGGCGGCGAAAGGATCGAAGTCCTCCCGCCGCCAACCGCGCAAACGCAAACGCCCGGATTCGATGCTCGGCGTTTCCATGTTTGTCCCGCCCTAGAGGGTCTTGACCATCAGCAGGGCCCGCCCGTCGTATTCGACGAACGGATGCGGCACGACGTCGCGGCTGTCAGTGGTCCGATAACCCAGGCGTTCATACAGACGCACGGCCTTCTTGTTCTCCTCGAAGGCGATCAACGAGAGCTTGGAAAGTCCGCGGGTCAGCGCCCGCAATTCGGCCAGACGCAGCATCTTCGTGCCGATCCCGCGGCCGCGCGCTTCGGGCCGCAAGGCAAGCCCGGCGATGTAATAGCTGTCAGGCTCTTCCAATTCGGCGTAGGGACGCAAAACCGGGTCCATGTCCGACGGGTCGAACTCCGGATCGGCGTGCATGGGAAAGGCGTGCAGCAGACCGACCGTGCGGCCCCGGGCTTCGGCCAGGGCGCAGTTCTGATAGGAAAAGTCCTCACCGTCGCGGGCATAGCGCCGGGCGCCTGCCTCGACGACGTCTTCATCGCCCTCCCGGAAGGCCTCCCATACGACATCAGCGACCCCGCCGGCGGCGAGGCGGTACAGCGCGGCAATGGCCTTGGCGTCCGTCTTCTCGGCATCGCGGAACAGAATCTGGGTCACTGACATATCGGTCATCGTCTGGGTCTCCTTCTATGTGACCGGGTTCTTAAGAACCAATTCGGGCCAAAAAAAGCCTCGTGAATAAAGAAAAAGGCCCGCGCCTTGGTGGGGCGCGGGCCTTTGCCGTTCGGCAAATTTCGTATGGTTAGCCTACGCCGCTTTTTCCTGGGCTTTTTTGACGAGCTTTTTGACCTTGACCATAGCCGGGGCCAGGTCAGCGTCGCGCGCGTCCAGCAGGAAGGCGTCCAGACCGCCCTTGTGTTCGACCGTGCGCATGGCACTCGTCGAAACCTTCATGCGCACCATCTTGCCGAGCGAATCGCTCCACAGGCTGGTTTCCTGCAGGTTCGGCTCGAACCGGCGGCGGGTCTTGTTATGGGCGTGGGAGACGTTGTTCCCCGTGATCACACGCTTGCCCGTCAGATCGCAAACTTTGGACATGACTCTGAATTCCTATGATCAGCTTTCGCTGGCAAAAAAACGGCGGCGCGAAAGGCCTTCTCCCGCGCCGGAGGCGGTTGTTTAATGCAATCGCGTCGGCCAGTCAACCAAGGCATGGCCGATTGTGCTAAATTGCTTGACCGGGGCTTTCACGGCCCCTATCCCAGCCGGACACCGGGGACAGGCTCTGGAAGGCCCAAAATGAACGAAATCAACGTATCCACAAGCGAAAACGAACGGGATATCCGCCACGATTGGACGGCGGAACAGGCGCTTGAGCTGTTCGCCCTGCCCTTCGCCGATCTGATGCACCGGGCGCAGACCCTGCATCGCCGTTATTTCGACCCCAATACGGTGCAGATGGCCTCGCTTTTATCGGTCAAGACCGGCGGCTGCCCCGAAGACTGCGCCTATTGCCCGCAGGCCGCCCAGTACGACACCGGCGTCGACGCCGCCAAGCTGATGGATGTGGATACGGTCCTGGCCGAGGCCAAGGCCGCCAAGGACGCAGGCGCCACCCGCTATTGCATGGGCGCCGCCTGGCGCAGCCCCAAAGACCGGGACATGGACTCCATTTGCGCCATGATCGAAGGCGTGCGCAGCATGGGCATGGAAGCCTGTGCGACGCTGGGCATGCTGACCCCGGACCAGGCGCAGCGCCTGCAGGACGCCGGGCTGGACTACTACAACCATAACCTGGACACCTCCGAGAGCTTCTATTCGGAAATCATCACCACCCGGACCTACGCCGACCGCCTGGATACCCTTCAGGCCGTGCGCGACGCCGGGATCAAGGTCTGCTGCGGCGGCATCCTGGGCATGGGCGAGGCCGCCCGCGACCGGGCCGAAATGCTGGTTACCCTGGCGGGCCTCTCGCCCCATCCGGAAAGCGTGCCGATCAACATGCTGGTTCAGGTTGAAGGCACGCCGCTTGAAGGCCGGGAAGAGCTGGACCCGCTCGATTTCGTGCGCACCATCGCCGTCGCCAAGATCATGATGCCGGCCTCGACCGTGCGGTTGTCGGCCGGACGCGAGGAAATGTCGGATGAATTGCAGGCCCTTTGCTTCCTGGCGGGTGCCGGCTCCATCTTCGTCGGGCCGAAGCTGTTGACCACGGCCAACCCGGAACAGGACAAGGACGCCAATCTGTTCCGCCGCCTCGGCATCCATGGCGAAGACATCGGACCGGTTTCGACCGACACTCTATGACGGATACTCCGCAGACGCCCGATTGGCTGCAATCGGGCTACGACCGCATCTGGATGCCCTATACCCAGATGCAGACCGCCCCCCTGCCCGAAGCCGCCGTGCGCACCGAAGGCACACGCATCCACCTTTCCGACGGACGCGAATTGATCGACGGCGTCGGAAGCTGGTGGGCCGCCTGCCACGGCTACAACCATCCCCATATCGTCGAAGCGATCCGCGACCAGGCGTCGAAGCTGCCGCATGTCATGCTGGCGGGCCTGGCGAACGAGCCCGCCTTCACCCTGGCCGCGCGCCTGCCGGAGGCCCTGGGCCTGCCGCCCTACCGCGCGTTCTTTTCTGAATCGGGTTCGGTCTCGGTCGAGGTCGCGCTGAAGATCGCCGCCCAGTACTGGCACAACAAGGGCGAGACGAAGCGTAAGAAGTTCCTCTGCTTCCGGGGCGGCTATCACGGCGATACCTTCGCGACCATGTCGCTCTGCGATCCGGTGGACGGATTCCATGCCGCGTTTCAGGGTGTCGTGCCGGGGCAATTGATCGCCGACTTGCCCGAGGACGATACGACCGAAGCCGCCCTGGCCGATCTGCTGGACCGCGAGGCCGCGACCCTGGCCGCCGTCATCGTCGAACCCCTGGTCCAGGGCGCCGGCGGCATGCTGTTCCACGATGGCGAAACGCTCAAACGCATTCGCAAACTTTGCGACACCCATGGCCTGCTGCTGATCTTCGATGAAATCTTCGCCGGGCTGGGAAGGCTGGGCGGCATGCTGGCGGGGGGCCTCGCGGACGTGCGCCCGGACATCCTGACGCTGTCCAAGACCCTGACCGGCGGAACCCTGCCGCTGTCGGCCACTCTTGCATCGGAAGACGTCTTCCAGGCGTTCCAATCGAACCGGCTGGAGGATTGCCTGATGCACGGGCCGACCTTCACCGGCAACGCGCTGGCCTGCGCCGCCGCCAATGCCTCGCTGGACCTGTTCGAGAGCGAAGGCCGATTGGCCCAGGTCCAGGCGCTGGAGTCGGCGATGCTCCCCACACTGGAGGCCTGCCGCGGCATGCCGGGGGTCCAGGACGTGCGCGGCAAGGGGGCCATCGGCGTGGTTCAATTGGATATCGGCGGGTTCGACGAACTGGTCTGGCTGCGCGGGCGCTTCGTCGAGGAAGGCGTCTTCATCCGCCCGTTCACCAATATCGTCTATCTGACCCCCGCCTATAACATCGCGGCGGATGACCTGGCCCGCCTGACCGATGCTATAATCAAGATCGTGCCCGAATGGGCGGCCAAGTTCGGCAAGAAGTAGGATCATGTCCGACTCTCTCGACCAATTCGCGCAAGCCAAGCTCGACGGCCTCGAGGCCAAGGGCCTGCTGCGCCGCCTGACGGTGACCGAGCGCACCGGGCCCATCGAAATTCTGCGCGGCGGGCGGAAGCTGATCTCCTTCTCCTGCAACGACTATTTGAACCTGAGCCAGCATCCGGCGGTCAAACAGGCCGCCAAGGACGCCATCGACCGGCTTGGCGTCGGATCGGGCGCCTCGCGCCTGGTGACCGGCGACCATCCCCTGCTGCCGGAATTGGAAAGCCGCCTGGCCCGCCTGAAAGGCACGGAAGCCTGCGCCGTCATGGGGTCGGGGTTCCTCACCAATACCGGCGTCATTCCGACGCTGGTGACCGAGGGCGATCTGGTCCTGGCCGACGAATGGAGCCATGCCTGCATCATCGTCGGCGGCCGCCTGTCGAAGGCCGACCAGCACCTGTTCCGCCATAACGACCTGCACCACTTGCGGGCGTTATTGGAAAAACACCGGGCGGCGCACCGCCACTGCCTGATCGTCACCGACGGCGTGTTTTCCATGGACGGCGATCTGGCGCCGGTCCACGACCTTGCCGCCCTGGCCCGGGAGTACGACGCCTGGCTGATGACCGACGACGCCCACGGCATCGGCGTGGTCGGCGCCGGCGGGCGCGGATCGACCTTCGCCGGCGGCACCAAGGCCGAGGTCGATCTTCAGATGGGCACATTGTCCAAGGCAGTCGGCGGCTACGGCGGATATCTCTGTGCCTCCAAACCGGTCATCGACCTGATGAAGACACGCTGCCGCACCCTGGTCTATTCCACGGGCCTGCCGCCCGCCACGGTGGCCGCGGCCATCGCGGCACTGGATATCATCGAAAGCGATCCGGAATACGCGGCCCGTCCGCTGAAGAAGGCGCAGCGCTTCACCCGGCGGCTGGGCCTGCCGCTCGCCGAAAGCCCCATCGTTCCCATTCTGTTGGGCGACGCCGCCAGAACCATGGCGGCGCAGAAGACGATCGAGGACGCGGGCTATCTGGTCGTCGGCATCCGCCCGCCGACGGTGCCCGAAGGCACCGCGCGCCTGCGCCTGACCTTCACCGCCGAACATTCGGATGTGGATATCGACAAGCTGGCCGACCTGATCGCGGATAAAATCCTCACGGGAGAGGAACCATTTCGGGCGTCTTCGTAACCTCCAGCGGCACCGGCGTCGGCAAGACCTATGTCACCGCCGCGCTGATCCGCGCCGCCCGCGCGGCGGGGGCCCCGGCCCGCGCCATCAAACCGGTGATTTCCGGCTGGGAAGACGACCCGGCGGCCATCGCGGACTCCGACACCGGCCAATTGCTGGCCGCCCAGGGCATCGATGCGACGGCAGAGGCCATCGCGGCCTGCTCCCCCTTCCGCTTCAAGGAACCGCTCTCGCCCGACATGGCGGCGGCCCGCGAAGGCCGCGAAATCGACTTCGACGCCCTGGTCGCCTTCTGCCGCGATGCCGTCGAGAAATCGACCCCGGGCGAAACCGTCTTCATCGAAGGCGTCGGCGGCGTCATGGTGCCGCTGACCGACCGCCACACGGTGCTGGATTGGATCGCCGCCCTGGACCTGCCGGTCCTGCTGGTCGTCGGCAGCTATCTGGGCACGATCTCCCATACCCTGACCGCCGTGCAGACGCTGCGCACCAAACACATCGCCGTGCGTGCCGTCGTCATCAGCGAGTCCGAAGACAATCCCGTCCCGCCCGAGGAAACGGCGGAGACCATCCAACGCCATATGGGTGCTGGGGCGGTCGAGATCGTTGGGCGCGGCGGGGCGATTCGGAACCTGTTCGGGCAATGAAAAACCCGGGCCGAGGCCCGGGTTCTCCAAACTTTGGAATACTGGCTCTGGGGGACGCGGCGTTGCCGACCGCGCCATCCCAACGCCGCTTGAGTTTGCCTCAAGCGGTCGTCTTTACCACTTCGCCATTTCTTCCGTCATCTTGCCGTCGAGCACTTCCAGGAACTGCTGAGTGGTGCACCAGCCCTGATCCGGGCCGACGAGGATCGCGAGATCCTTGGTCATGGAGCCGCTTTCGACGGCTTCGACGCAGACCTTTTCCAGGGTATTGGCGAATTTCACCACGTCCGGCGTACCGTCGAATTCGCCGCGATACTGCAGACCACGGGTCCAGGCGAAGATCGAGGCGATCGGGTTGGTCGAGGTTTCCTTGCCCTGCTGGTGCAGGCGGTAGTGGCGGGTGACCGTGCCGTGGGCCGCCTCGGCCTCGACGGTCTTGCCGTCCGGCGTCATCAGGACCGAGGTCATCAGGCCCAGCGAGCCGAAGCCCTGGGCGACCGTATCGGACTGCACGTCGCCGTCGTAGTTCTTACAGGCCCAGACGAAGCCGCCTTCCCACTTCATGGCGCAAGCGACCATGTCGTCGATCAGGCGGTGTTCGTAGGTGATGCCGGCGGCCTTGAACTTGTCGGCGAATTCGGCGTCGAAGACTTCCTGGAACAGATCCATGAAGCGGCCGTCATAGGCCTTGAGGATCGTGTTCTTGGTCGAAAGATAGCAAGGCCAGCCGAGGCCGAGCGCGTAGTTCATGCAGGCCCGGGCGAAGCCGCGAATGGATTCGTCCAGGTTGTACATGGCCATGGCGACACCGGAGTCCGGCGCCTGGAAGACTTCGCGTTCGATCACTTCGCCGCCGTCCTCGGGCTCGAACTTGATGGTCAGCTTGCCCGCACCGGGGAACTTGAAATCGGTCGCGCGGTACTGGTCGCCGAAAGCGTGACGGCCGATGACGATGGGCTGGGTCCAACCCGGCACCAGACGCGGCACGTTCTTGCAGATGATCGGCTGACGGAAAACGGTGCCGCCCAGGATGTTACGGATCGTGCCGTTCGGCGAGCGCCACATCTGCTTCAGGCCGAATTCCTCGACCCGGCCTTCGTCCGGCGTGATGGTCGCGCATTTGACGCCGACGCCGTACTGTTTGATGGCGTTGGCGGAATCGATCGTGATCTGGTCGTCGGTCTCGTCCCGCTTCTGGACGGAAAGGTCATAGTATTTCAGATCAACGTCGAGGTAGGGCAGGATCAGCTTGTCCTTGATGAACTCCCAGATGATCCGCGTCATCTCGTCGCCGTCCAGCTCCACGATTGGATTTTTTACCTGAATTTTCGCCATCAGTTCGATGCTCCGATTGTCCCTGGGTTGGAATTGCGGCGCACAATATAGCCTGCCCGCTCTCCCTGCAAGCGGGAGGCGGCAGCAAAAGGCCGGGAAACGGCGGGAAAACGCGCCGGGCGGCGCGAAAGCTCAAAGCCGGCTGGAAGCGGCCTGCGGCCCGGGGTGGAGCGCATCCTCGACGGCGTCGAAAACCTGATCGGCCGTCGGCACCACGGTCCAGAGCGAGGCGATGTCGCCATAGGCGAACCCGCCCTGCACCACCGAGGCCAGCAACGCCGACAGCGCACTCCAATACCCGCCGGCGTCCAGGATGATGATCGGCTTGTCATGCAGGCCAAGCTGCTTCCAGGTCGCGATCTCGACCGTTTCGTCCAAGGTGCCCAAACCGCCCGGCAGGGTCACGAAGGCATCGGCCTCGTCGAACATGCGCTGCTTGCGGGAATGCATGCTGTCCGTGGTGATCAATTCGGTCAGATCGTCACGCCCGACCTCGCGGCGCACCAGAAAGTCAGGGATGATGCCGATGACTTCGCCGCCGCCGGCCAGGACTTCGTCGGCGATCACGCCCATCAGACCGATCCGCCCGCCGCCGTACACCAGCCGGATGCCCCGTTCGGCCATCATCCGGCCGAGTTCGCGGGCAGCCGCCTCATAGGCGGGGTCATTGCCCATCCGCGAGCCGCAGAAAATGCAGAGAGAAGTGATATGGGAATGGGGCGAAGACATGGGCACCAACATTATATTCGATAAAATTTAAGTGATCGCGACCGTAGACCGTTCACAGAGAGCATGGGAGTAGATAGACTCCCTTTCAAGGTCCGGTGCTGGCCCGGGGCAGTATATGCCAGACCAGGTCCGACGAGTGATACTGTTTTGTTTCAAAAGGATCGGCATTATGCGGAATACGAAGTCTCTTTCCCTGAAAGTTCTGGTGGCGGCCGCCATCGCCCTGGGCGCCTCCGGCGTCGCCCCCGCCATCGCCAGCGACGGCGGTGAAATCAAGTACCGCAAGGCAGTCATGAAGGCCGTCGGAGGGCATATGAATGCGCTGGTCGGCATCGTCAAGGGCGAGACCGCCAACAAGGACGATATGAAGGCCCTGGCCGACGGCATGCTGGGCCTGGCCAAGGTCTCCCAAGGCATCTTTCCCAAGGGGTCCGACGAAATGGGCGGCGAGACCGACGCCAAGATGGCGGTCTGGGACAAGGCCGACGACTTCAAGAAGGTCAACATGGCCTTCGTGACCTATGCCGAAGGTGTCGTAAAGGCCGCCGCTTCGGGCGATCCGAAGATGTTGGGCGCCGCCGTGGGTGCGCTGGGCAAGAACGCCTGCAAGGCCTGCCACGACGACTACAAGAAAAAGGACTAGGTTCGACCTGATCCTGACGAAGGCCGGTCCCCTCGGGGCCGGCCTTTTTCATGCCCGGTTCCTGCCCGACCTTGCGGCTTATCCCAGGGCCAGGATACCGAACACCGCCGCCACGGCGACGGCCGCGACGATCAGGAAACGGACCGGGCGCGGCGTTGCGTCATCGGCCGCCGGGTCGGCGTTGGTCTTGGCACCCGTCACCATGGGTTTGACCAAGTTGTCGCCGCGCAGCCAGTGGACGGCGATCGCCGCCACATGCAGGCCGACCAGGACATAAATCGCGGTCACCATGCGATGGTGCCACCCGGTCAGCCAGTCGCTGGTTTCCTTGCTGACCAGATTGAACAAGGGGCCTTCCAGGAAAATATCGTCGTTGGCGAACAGCCCCGTGCCCGCCTGCAGCGCCATGATGGTCAATAGCGCGATCACCGACCAGCCGCCGATGGGATTATGCCCCGGCGTATGGGCCTCGCGCCGTCGGGCGAAATCGGCGGCGTATCGGATGACCGTCACCGGGCCCTTGAGAAAGGCCGCGAACCTGGCGTGCCGCCCGCCGATCAGCCCCCAGACGACCCGGAAAATGACCAGGCCCAGAATGACGTAGCCGGAGATCATATGGACGTCCATCTGCCACAGACCGCCGATCAACCCCGTCGCGACGGAGGTCACGACGGCGATCACCAACGCCCAATGAAACAGCCGCACCGGCAGATCCCAGACGCGGACCGCCGGTCCCTCCACCGTATCCGTGGTCTCGCCCGATTCTCCGTTCTGCGCCGTCATGTGCCGATCTCCTTCGCAGTTTCATGGAAAATGACGCGGTGCGGCAAAGGTTTCAAGCGCCGTGGACCGGGGCCTGCGGCAGCGGCGCCCAGTCGCGGAGAGATGCCGATTGCGCCGACGCCCTTCGCCCTTTAGATGTTTATGGGAAGAATTTGGGGAAAAATAAGGGGCGAGCCGCGTGATCGCGGCTTTGGTGAGCACGCGATGTGGCGTAATCCGCTTTTCATTATCGGTATCGGGATTGTCGTGGTGGCCTTCGCCATCGTCGTCAATCTGACCTCGCCCGACGACGACGATCGGCCGCCGCAAACGCCGACCGCTTCGGCGCCGTCGGCGGGCACCGCCGCCGAACAATCCACCGATGAGCGGAAACCGTCCCCCCCGACGGCCAAACCGGGCGACCCCGTTTTGCCGACTTTCGACGTGGTTCGCGTCAGCCCGACCGGTGACACGGTGCTGGCCGGACGCGCCGCGCCCGGCGCCACGGTCATCATCAAGGACGGCCAGACCGAAATCGGCCGGATCCAGGCCGACGAAAAAGGCGAATGGGTCTATCTGCCGAGCGACCCCCTGCCGCCCGGCAATCGATATCTCTCGTTGGAGACCATGGGCCCGAACGGCGAAATCCTGGCCTCGCCCGACGTCGTCGTACTCGCCGTGCCCGAACGCACGGATACCGGCCCGCTGGTCGCGCAAGAGCGCACGACCGAGCCGCTCGCTATTCAGATGCCACGCACCGGCGAAGGGCCCAGCCGCCTGATCCAGGGCGACGGCCCCCAAAAGATCGAATTCGACATCAGCGCCGTCGATTACACCCCCGCCGGCAAGGTCATCGTCAGCGGCCGCGCCCCGGCCGGCGCTCAGGTGCAACTCTCGCTCGGCAACAAGGTTCTGGGCACGGTCGCGGCCGGCGACGACGGCCAATGGTCCCTGACACTCAAGGACGATGCCGGGCCGGGGGTCCATACCCTCAAGGCCGTGCAGTTGGATGCCGATGGAAAGGCGGTCGCCCAGGTGACCATCCCGTTCCGCCAGGACGCCATCAAGCCGGACCTGCCCCGGGATCAGATGATCGTGGTGCAGCCGGGCAACTCGCTTTGGCGGATCGCCCGCCGGGTCTACGGCGAAGGGCTGCAGTACACGATCATCTACGGCGCCAACAAGTCGCAGATCAACGATCCTGACCTGATCTATCCGGGCCAGGTCTTCGAAGTTCCCAAACAAACGAATTAATAGCGCGGGGCCGCCCGGCCCCATAGCGACCGCACCCGGCCTATTCGGCGTGGGTGACCCAGGTCGGTTCCGGCAGCAGGGCGTGGAGTTCCTTGCTCGCCCCCGCGATCAGCGACAGCAATTCCAGATAAGGCTTGGCCGACAACAGGAAGGCGACGGTCTTCGTCAGCAGCGAATTCGGCGTCAAGGTTTCGTCGAAATTGAATTCGTCGAAGAACATGATCCGTTGCTGCTGATTGATATGAATGCGCCCGCCCAGGGCGCGCCCGGCCTCGCCGACCACGGCACGCATGTTGGAACGCAATTCCGGCGCCTCGGCCGTATAGGGCAGATGCCCCAGAACCGCATGAATCCGCATCCGGGTATGGCCCGGTTCGGCCTCGGCCCGCACGGCGAACTGATAACTCATGTAATTGAAGGTGAATTCGATAATGCCGTCGTCGTTCTTGCGGACCAGTTCGCCGTCGGCATTCAAGCCCATGGCGCCCAAAGGCAGGGCCCGCGACGGGTCCCCGGCGGCATCGACCAGGGCTTTGGTCTTTTCGGCGGAATGCGTGACGGCCAAGGCGGAACCTCCAGTTGGATCAGGTGCGAATTATCCCAGCCGGCGGCGCCTCTGACAAGTATGGCGGAAGTCCTGTCGGACCTGTTTTCGACGTCGGTCGAGCGGGATTTCGACCGGGCAAACAGGATAATATATGCTATGTAGGGCGCCGTCGGCGGAAACACCGTCGCGCCAGGACAACAAAGGGGCGATAGCAGAAGCCATGATGCTGAACACCATCCAGAACGCGGTCATGTTCCCGATCCATCGGGCCGGCTGGCCGTTCATCGCATTGTTCGCGGCGGTGACCATCGTGTTGTTCTTCATCGCCGAACCGTTGGGTTGGCTGGGTGTCATCCTGACCGTCTGGTGCGCCCTGTTCTTCCGCGATCCGGACCGCATGACGCCGTTGGGCGACAAGCTGGTGATTTCGCCCGCCGACGGGGTTGTTCAAATGATCGACCGCGCCGCGCCGCCGCCCGAATTGGAAATGGGCGACGAAGAGCGCACGCGCATCGCGGTCTTCATGAACGTCTTCAACGTGCATGTGAACCGCACGCCGGTTTCCGGCAAGGTGGTCAAACTGGCCTACCGGCCGGGTGCCTTTCTCGACGCCTCGCTGGACAAGGCCAGTACCGAGAACGAACGCCAGAGCGTCCGCCTGAAAATCGCCGGGGTGAAAAGCCGGTCGGCCAAAAAGAATGAAATCGCCGTCGTTCAGATCGCCGGTCTGGTCGCACGGCGTATCCTTTGCGACCTGACAGAGGGCGATACCCTGACCGCGGGTGACCGCATCGGCCTGATCCGGTTCGGCTCGCGCGTCGATGTCTACCTGCCCGAAGGCTGCGAGCCTCTGGTCGCCGTCGGGCAGACCGCCATCGCCGGGGAAACGGTGATCGCCGAAATCGGTGCCGAGGCCCCGCGCGACGCGCAACGCCGCTAATCGAACCAGGACTGGCCCGCAATTGGATCGGGTCTGAATTGAGATTGGGATTGCCATGAGCGACACCGACCCCACCCCGAATCCCGACAAGGACGCAGGCGCCGCCGAACCGGCGCCGCGCCGCCGCCGCCGCGGCCTGCGCGTCATGCCGATCAACAAGATGATCCCCAACATGCTGACGCTGGGCGCCCTTGCCGCCGGGATGACGGGGATGCGGTTCGCCCTGAACGAACGGTGGGAGGCCGCCGCCTTCTCGATCCTGATCGCGGCATTGCTGGACACCTTGGACGGCCGCGTCGCGCGCCTGTTGAAAGGATCGTCCAAGTTCGGCGCCGAATTGGACTCTCTGTCCGATTTCATCTGCTTCGGGGTTGCCCCGGCGATGATCCTTTATCACTGGGCGCTGGAGGACGCAGGCCGCTTCGGCTGGTTCCTGGTCGTCCTGTTCGCCATGTGCTGCGCCATGCGGCTGGCGCGGTTCAACACCATGCTGGAAGACGAAAAGAAACCCGTCTGGGCCGGGCGGTTCTTCACCGGCGTGCCCGCCCCAGCGGGCGCCGGGCTGGTCCTGCTGCCGATGATCCTGTCGTTCCAGGTGCCCGAGGACATCGTCCCCTACCTGCAGAACCCCTATCTGGTGTCGGTCGTGCTGGTCGCCTGCGGCGGGTTGTTCGTTTCGACCCTGCCGACCTTCTCGTTCAAGAACATGAAGATGGCGCGGGCCTGGATGATGCCCTTGATGATCGGCGTTGCGATCCTGGCGGCCTTCGTCGTTTCCGACCCCTGGCTGGCCCTGACGGCGATCCTGGTGCTCTACCTCGCCAGCTTCCCGCTCGCCATGCGCAGCTACCTTTGGCACAAGCGGCGCACGCCGACGGAACCGCAAGAGCCCGCCGCGTAAATTCGCCGCTTATTCCGCGGCTTCAGCCGGTTTTGTTCGCTCGTCGAGCGCTTCTGCCGTTGGCCCATGGCCCGACGCCCCACGTCGCCGCGCCCGCCAGTCCTGAAAATTGGCGCGCACCATCAACGCCGCCGGGGTGACGATCAGCGTCAGCACCGTGGCGAAGGCCAGGCCGAAGACGATGGCCGCCGCGAGCGACCGCCACCATTGGGTGGAGGGCGCGCCCACCGTGACAGCGTGATTGACGAAGTCGATGTTCATACCCAAGACCATCGGCATCAACCCCAACACCGTGGTTACCGAGGTCAGCAGCACCGGACGCAGGCGTTGCGCCCCCGTGCGCAGGATAGCACCCCTCATGTCCTTGGCGTTCTTCGCCAGGCGGTCGAAGGTATCGATCAGCACGATGTTGTTGTTCACGACGATCCCGGCCAGGGCGATGACGCCGATGCCCGTCATCACGATGCCGAACGGCTGTCCCGTGACCAGCAGGCCGATGAACACACCGATGGTCGACATGATGACCGCGGACAGGATCAGGAAGGCGGAATAGAAGCTGTTGAACTGGGTCACCAGGATGATCGCCATGATGAACAACGCCGCCGAGAAGGCTTTCGACAGGAACGCCTCGGCCTTGGCCTGTTCTTCGTCCTCGCCCTTGAATTCCACGCCGACATGCGGGTCCAGTCCGGCCTGAGCGATCCAGGTCTTGAGCGCCTCGATTTTCTCCGCCGCCTGCGCGCCCGGCGCAACGTCGGCCTTGACGGCGATCACCCGTTTGGCGTCCGACCGCGACAGGGTGCCGATTTTGGGTTTGGGCGTGATGGTCACGAAGTTGCGGATCGGCACCGGCCCGGCGTCCGTGTTGACCTTGATGGCGTAGAGCTGTTCCAGCGTCCGGTACTGGGCCGGATAGCGGACACGGATATCGATTTCATCGTCGGAATCGTCGGGCCGGTATTCGCCGACCTTGATTCCGGTCGAAACGGTCTGAACCATGCGTCCAATCAGCTGCACGTTGGCGCCGAACTTGAGCGCCTGGGCGCGGTCGACCTGGATTTCCCAATCGATGCCCGGCAACTGACGGCCGTCCTCGACATTGATCATACCGCCGACCGCGTCGATGCCTTCCAGCATCCGGGCCACCGCGCCGGGCAGCAAGGAGGGATCGCGCGCCGTCAGTTCGACGTTCACGGGCTTGCCGACGGGCGGGCCTTTTTCCTGCTTGCGGCGATCGACGTGGATGCCGGCGAGGTCATGGGTGCGTTTCTCGACATCGGTCAGGATTTCGTCCGCCGTGCGCCGCGTCGTCCAATCGGCGAATTCCAGGGTGATGGTGCCGATGATGTCCTCGGCTTCCTTGCTTTCGCGGTTCTGACCGGTGCGGGTGTAGATGCTCTTGAACTCGTGCATGTCGAGGATACGGGCCTCGACCTCGCGCATCAGACCGTCTTT
>MDTA01025440.1_pt1 | contig 120705 bp, 125 predicted proteins | sample 811151 | NCBI WGS metagenome assembly MDTA01 (sample SAMN05326648, study PRJNA326480) | marine metagenome | isolation source: seawater | place: Indian Ocean: South | collected 2010 | reverse complement strand
CCACTGAGTTTTTGGACTAGACAAAAAATCAATAAATCCTAATGGCTTAGAATCTATGCTACCGTATAGATTATAGTAAACGGAATTTTCTATAAGAGACATGTAACTTAATTCAAAGGGAAGGTTCTCTAGACTTTGAGGTACACTACCTTGAAAGAAGAAAGCATCGAACCAATCGTAGTCAATAGACAATTCAAATGCCGCTACTTTGTTTAAGTTAATTCCTTGCATAAGTAAAACCTAAAAAAGGGAGGGGCGTGAGCCCTACTCCCGAATTACCGCTAAACAAGCTTTACCTAGTATAGGCAGGCTCGTAAAGCTAACTTCAATAGTGTTTTCATCTATCTGAGTAATTTCATCAGGCGATACTACTTTGCCTGTTTCATCGAAACACTGAAGGATAAATGTAGTACTATTCATGTTATGCGCAATAGTCCAAGTGCTTGAAGCACTTTCTTGAACATGTACATAGCTGTCGGTATTACCGGTAACATCGTCCAGAACCACTGCTTGAAGGCTACCGCCGACATTCATCAAGATTTCGCCTTCGCCTAGTGTTATACCTGTAAGCTGACGAGGACCTGAACCTTGCCTAACGATAACACTGTTAGCAGGAACATCACTAGGTAAATACGGACGAAGAGGAAGTTCCGTCTGAATAAAATCAGTAAACGCACTCATTATTCAGTCTCCTCAAATTCAAGAACCAGTGTGCCTGATGTGTTAGAACCAGCAAAGGCACTATCAGAAATCCAAACATGAGTACCATTTGGATCTAAGTTGCCTTCAGAATCTACAATAGTAAATCCTTTCTGCACATCCCGCTTATCTGGGTAATAGGTAAGAACGTCCGCGCCTTTGTACGAAACAATAACGTTTGACACATCGTATACGCTAGTACCGATAGCAACGAACTGTTCTAGAGCAGGAACAGTAATATCACGCTTAACAATACCTGCAACCAGATACTGGTCACCGCTTGTGATAGTAGAGCCGTCTACGTCTGCCAAGTTAGTAATAACCAAATCAGCAAAAGTATAGGTACCACGAGGAACAGAATCGTCTACAGTAAGAGTAGTTCGCCAAACTGTATCTGATATGCGATTCCAGTTACCGCTTAGTGTACCACCTGTTGCTGTCAAGCTTGTAGGGGCACCAAGAAGTTTCTGGTCAGCACGTACTTCTACGTTGTATACCTCACCTGCTGCACTTGAACGAAGGCTATCAGGATTACCAGGTATAACAATTTGCGCATCAGGTACATCGTCTGCAACGCTAACACGCCAGCGAGCTGTAGATACCGCACCGTTAGAAGAACGAGTAGCAGTAATCGTTACGTTGTTGGTATCAACTTGGTAACCGATAGTTTCATCTACGCGACTAACTGTTTTGGTAGCTGCATAGTTGTTAGGATCTGTAACACCTAAACCAGCCGCAGCAGAGTAATCAACAACGTCAGCATTGGTAACAGTCATAGAGACATTAACGCTTTCGTTGTCTTTGATTGCTTGTTGACCTGCAGGGTAGCTATAACCAATTGCACCAAAAGTAGGCTTAACTTGCGATACGTCCATAGTATCTATAGATGTGAACGGGTCACCGTCTGTACCAAGTAAGTTAGTAGCAATTGCACGGATAGGTAAGTCACCAGTACGATTAGATACAACAAACGAGCCTGTGAACGCTTTGAAGCCTGCACCTGCGGAGTCATCAGCACCTAGTGTAAGCTGTTTTTGTTGACCGCTAACACCGTAGTCAAGAAGTCTGACTTCTTCGGCATCGTTGCCTACTACACCGCTTACGGTAACAGTATCGCCCTGTTTAACCTGTGTCTGTGAACCAGGGTAATCACCAAGCGAAAGTTGAGAAATCTCAGGGCCGCCTATCAAAACGTCAAGGCTAAACGAGTACTCGTAACCTGTAGAACTTACTACAAGAATAGTCTGTTCTGTGACTTCTGGGTCCAAAGTTAAATCAACGTAACCTGTGTAAAGACGCGGGTTAGCAGGGTCTGCGGTAATGTTTTCAATTTGAGCAGCAACACCGTTAGCGGTAACTTCAACACTTGAAGCGCCCATGTTAGGCTCTGCAAGAAATTGAACACGCACATTCTCGGTATTAGTAACTGCATGTGACAAGTAGAACTGAGAAGGGATAGTATTAGGCATGTATTCTTTAAGACCTACAATACCTTCTGATACAGGAACTAGATCGGTAACAAATATACCACCAGCAGTTCTCAAGTCCACATATTGCTTAGGTACGGCATGCAATGCATCTACTGGATCACCAGATAGCAAAGCATGACCGACAACCTTGGGAGAGTGGAGTTTCATTTGACTTCCTCAATAAGGATTTATTTAACCAGTTAAATAGGTTTATTGCAACCTAGTATTAAATTAGTATCAAATAGAAACAAGAAAGGGAGCATTATGCTCCCTATATACGGCAAGATAAGATTTTTAAACGACGGGCGCGAGATCTGTCATGCGCGCTGGATACAATAACAGCGGGATAGTTTGAAAGGATAACTTCATCTACACATGACCAATTAAAGCCATGTAGATTGGAAAAGGTCTTGAAGCACTTGAATAAAGGACAGCCTTTTTCAAATTCAAATACAACACCTGCATGTTTTATATGAGGAAAGTGCCGCAAAGCAGCACTACGCAAGTTATTAAAGGCATCTTCAAAATAAGTTTCATTAGAAGACCTTACTCTGTAGTCGCCTGATACTACACCTATTTTTATATACATTAGTCTGCCTTGGTTTTAGGCTTATCGGGTAATTTTATTTTATAGTAACCTAGTTTACGCTCTAATGCTTGGATGTAAAGTTTTAAGTCTACATCGTTGTTTTCGGACAAGGACTTTATGTCGTTCTCTTTTCCATCAAGTAGGTGAAGCACTTCAACCAACCTACGATTTGTAGATAGTGCAATAGTGCGCAAGTCACTAGGAGTTTTTGATACAATAGTGTCTTCTTGGTCTTCTAAAGATTTTACCTCAGACCAGTACTGACTATTTTCTGTTAAAGGAACTTCAAACCTACGTCGAGACATTTAACGGGTACCTACGTCTGCAATACCGCCTTTTTCAAGGCCTTCACTAACATACACTTTAGCAATACCTAGGCTTTCTAGAATATCTCGGTAACGGTCTGCTACAAATTCAGCTAGGTGCTCTACTGTAGTTTCGCAATCCAGTATGATGCAGTCTTGCTCTTTTACTTTTTGGAGCATTGCACCACGAGAGCTGGTGTACTTGATAGTAACCCAACCGTCTGCAACTTCGGTAACGTTTTCTGACCAAGCAAACACAACACCGTCTAGCTCATTCACTATCTTTCTGACTTCATCTGAATAAAGTTCTCTAGAGCCGGGCCAGAAGCTAGTAGTTTCCCAAATAGAAGGCGATTCTTCAAAAGCGATATAGCTTATGTGACCGTGTGCTATGTTCTGGCAACCGAATGACGTTGAGTTTTTAAGACCATGTGTGTATCGGAAAACAAAACCGTTAAGTTCAGGCACACAGAACGCAGGATAACTCATGTTGTTGGTAAGCTTGACTTCTATTTCGATAGCTTGACCGTCTTGTGCAAACTTTTCTACCAAGTAATCACCAATAGCATTTTCCCAGGCATCAATTAGATTACACATGTTTAGAGTCTGCTGTTCTTCAACTTCGAGAATTCTAAAACAGTTCGAAGGTGCAATTACAGTAGTGTGAGGAGTAGTTACTTCAACAACATCATTATGGAAGCGGTTAACTTCAATACCCATTTCAGGATGAACTGTAACCCAGCATTTGTGGTCAAAGCCCTGACCTTCGTGATCGTCAATCCAGCTTTTGATTCTTTTCTTGGCAGTACTGAAATCAATTAGTACCGCTTCTTCTGGATCTTCGGTACCTGACATTTTAACATGTAGGTTAAAGCTGTCACCTCTTAATTTTCCCCCAGGTACGAACATTGCCAGATCGATGTTCGTAAGATTTGCGTAATACATTTGTACTTCTTTCATGCTAGGTCTCTTGTACTGTGGATTTAGTTATTGTTTACAGTTTTTGTAACTGGTCGCGTATACTTATTAAGGTATTGAACGAGTCTTTTGCACCTAAAGGCAAGAACTTAGGGGAGTACTCGCTATGCAACAAAAGAATAGAATCAAAGGTTTCTTTGTCTTGGTACCAGTTCAAACAGAGCATATCCCATTCCTCTTCAAGTTTTACGTCTTCTAAGGGAATAAGAATAAAATGTTGATTATTGCTTGTGGTAACACGATCTGAACCAGATGCTAGCTTTCTAAACCTTTTGGGGGCTAGACCTGTATGGTGCGAGATTATTTCCCAACCAATTTTGCATACACGTTTTGTTTTTTCGTCAGTCATATATCAATTCAGGTTAATTGTTCCTGCCTTAGCGTTTATAGTAGAGCCTGCTTTTAGGTCCATGCTTGAACCTGACTTATCTTCAATCTTACCACCTACAGTACGTTTGAATTTGCCTGCAATCTTTTCTTCAACGTTACCGTCTACCTGTACTGTCATGTGACCTTTTACATAAGTGTGGTAGTTACCGGCATCGCCACCCAACAGACCTTCAAAAGGTATCTTCTTTTGCGGATGTGCTGCTAGGCTTCCTAGTACACTGTCAGGAGCGTTAGCAAGATAACCAGGTATACCACCTGTACTGTTTGTTATTTTTTGTTGTAAGTTACCTACAACCGTTTGATTAACGTCCCCTAGAACTGTAAGGTTAACATCACCAGGGTTGTGTACGAATATCTCGTTTGTCTTGGTGTCTATTACTACAGCATAGCCGTTGTGCAAAACAACGCCTTTTCTATGAGGATAATTAGTTTCGAATTCAGGTAAAATATTTTCTACATCGATAGGGACAGAAGTATAACTAGGGTTGTTAGCATCACCTCCGTGCCTAAAGTACACTGCAACCTTGTTACCTCTGCGTGGAACACCTGCAAAACTACCAGTGCGTTGCTCTACATCACCGCCAAGTAATCCGAACGGATGGAAGTTTTCTTCTGGTATGCACCACGGTAAATCTTCATCAGGTATACTGTCTTGAAATATGTCTAGTCGAACTCTAATCCGACCTAGGTACTCAGGATCATTATCATCGACTACTACACCTACGTAAGGAGTATTAGGGTCTAGACCTTTGCGGTGCAGTATCTTGTTTAGGTCGATAGTGCTGTGCATAATTAAATCCTAACCTCTGTTATAAGAAATAAAACCATAGTACCTACCCAAGCCAGTGCGCAAAGTAAAGTAAACATGGTATCTTGAAAAAAGGATATTTGAATATCCCAATGCGCAAGTATTCGCCTGTTTTTAAAATCACTTAAAGGGAAAAGAGCGAAACTTGCCCCTACCAAAACAGCACTGGTCAAAAGTGCTTCTGTACAAGAGTCTAGTACCCAAACAAAAATAGATACCAATACTGCAAATACTATCTTAGCGCTAATACTAAGATAAATACTCAGATACTTAGGATTAAACACTTGTCTCTCCGAACTACTTGGAATACAAAAAAGGCTATACGCGTGTTTACGTATAGCCTTTTTACAGTTTTACGCCATGCTACTTATGAACCAAACTACTAGAGTTACCAGCAACATTATTGCCATCAACAACCACCTAGACACAAAGGGCCTGTGATACCCTGCAACAGGTGTATTATGAGGCAAACTTTCATAAGGTATAGCAGCAACAATACCTAAGCATACTGCAAAGCCTAATGCGCCTACAAAAGAAGATACACTAAGGCTCAGGGGTATGAATGAGTTTATTACCCAAACAAGTAAACCTCTAATAAGTATATCTGCAATAACAAGTAGAAAGTAAAGTCCGTACATAGTTTCTCCTTACACGTTGGTTGTTGCTGTCGTTCCGTTAGGTCCGTTCAGCGTTGCACCTGCTGATGCGCCTTCTCCGTTAGCACACAGCATGTCATTGATCATAGACTCAAGCCTTCTTAATCTTCGAGCCAGATCGTTTTGGGGTAAAAACAATTTTGCAAGAGCTAGTCTGTCCATACAGTTAGTAGGTATATCGAGACCTTGACGTTTTTCATTAATGCGCTCTTGTATTTGTTGACACGTAGAGTTTACTTTGGCGTTGTTCAAATAGCTTTGAGGTATGTCTCCGTTGGCAACCAAAGCGTTTAGATCGTCTTCGAACTCTCCTGAAAGTTTGTCTATCTGGCTAACTCTTCCTGCTAGCATTCCTAGTACAGCACCTATGTTAGGACCGACTAGGCTTAATGCTGCAAGTTCGCTAGGGATTAGTTCACCACACAGTTCATCTAGTTTTTGTATAGCAGATTGAAATTCCCTACCTACTGCCTCTAAGTAGTCTTTGCCTTCGCCATACTTTTTGACTATAGCACTATCTGCAAATTGTTTGCCTTCTGCTTCAAAATCATCTAAAAGTTTCTGAACCTTGGCTTGTTGAGCTTCCACAAACTTATTAAAAGTATCAAGCTTACTGGTTTCTTCTGCGTCTGCATCATGCTCACCTAGCTCTCGTGCAAGCTGCTCTTGCTCTGTCTGCTCTGTAGTCTGTGTCTTGACCTTAGGATTTGTGGCACGTTCAATTTCTTTGGTGTTTCTAGGGTCACCAGGGTCTACTGCTGTAGGCGCCTTGTTAGTCTTTTTGGGAGTAACAGAGCTGGTGTTTTCAGAACCTACAAGAGGCGTAGAACCTGCTTCGTTTACATAACTACGGTATAAGGTATACACTTCGGTAAAGTGGCTTTCTCTGAATACAGTAGTACGGTTACCGATGATATACTTACCGCTAAATGCCTCGTTCTTGGTAGCTTGCCTGCTGTCTGTGTTAACATGCTCGTACTCTACACACGCAAGAAGGGGAAAGTGGTTGAACGAATCGCATAGACCCCTAACAGTCTCGGTAAATAAACCTAGGTGACGCATGTTCAAATACTGAGCTTTGTAGTAATTCTCATGCATGTTAGAGGCACCTAGAGGAGCAGTACCGCTATCAAAGAATTTACCGCCTGTAAGGCTTGTGAGGTCTATAGAGTTTTTAACGTCCTCGTTTATTGGTATACCTTTTCCGAATACAACAGGTTTAGCTTCTTCGTACTTGAACAATGACCCGTCTATAGAGTGCTGAACATGAGTATGACCGTAGTTGGTAAGCTTGTTAAAGAAACCGCTACTGGTATCTATACTAGACTCTCTTAAAGACACGGCACCTTCTTTGTTACTTACGTTTGCAACATTAAACATTCCGATTTCAGGTTCTTGTTTTAGTTCCTGAAACAAATCGTTTATATAAAAAGTATCCCAGTCTAAAGCTGCTTTGACGCAAGTTTGAGGCCCTGAATATGCCTTAGATACAATATCTTTTACAAACTGTATCTGTGAACGTCCTATATTTCGCCAAGTCATAGAGTCTTGGCAAGTCAAAGCTTGACCTTTAGAGACTTCTATACTGTACTTGCCAAATATTTCAGATAAAACAGAATCGGAAGTACCTGTGTATGCCTCCCTCTGAACCTCTAGGATATATTCAGGTAAATCAGGAATAAGAGTAGCTGTTCTTTTGTAACCTTGAGATTGTGCTTCTGTTTTTACTTTACCTAGTATTCGGGTTTTTATTGTACGAGGTTCTGCTTCATCATTGCCTTTACCGAATGTTATTTCAATCTTAGACCCGTCTACAAGAGCAAGGTCACCAGTATTGAACATATCGTGCATATCGTTGACTTCAAGAATCGCTACAGGAATCTCGAAACCTATGCCGCTATGCATAGTAAGGCTTCTGAACACGTTGTTGGCAGGCGGTAGCTCTATATCATTAATTTTTATTTCAAGATACACACCACCGCTTAGACTTATAGCCATTAGATAGTTACCTCTACACTAGAGTTCTTTTTAAGCTGTGCAAGAACTTGGCTACTGTCAGGAATCTCAATAACTTGCCCTGAATAAAGGCTTTGTGCATCTACAATCCCGTTATACGCAAGAATAAGAGGGTAAAGCTCTACTGTACCGTAGTAATCATAGGCAATAAGTTGAGGGTTTCCCTCTTCACCTGGTTTAACTGTGTGCTCTACTGTACGTGTAACCGAGTCCAACTGTTGGTACATTAAATTTTTAAAAGGGTCAAGTCCTAAACTATCTCCTTTGGTGAAACGCATAGGATCTATTTTCATAACTATATCCCGAATGTTTCAGTTTTAAACCAAGTATCAATGTCGTCCCTACTTACGGGCCAATACGATTGGACGTCTACATTCATTGTGCTGCTGATAGGTAATCCGCTGTCATGCTCGAACTGTCCGTCTACAGCTACCTGCACATCGGTAATAATGCAAGGGCTCATAGAAAAGAAATTACCTATAGTACATTTGAATATTCGGTTTTCGATCAAACTTGATACGTCTTGGTTCTGTCCCTTAGAATACGCGTCAATTGCCGTAAGTATAGGACTAGGCCCAGGTACCCTTGTTCTGCCGAAATCATCTAACTCTGGCGTTATGAGCCTAAGCATGTTAACCATAGGCTTGTGTACGTCCTGCGCACCTGACTTCCACGCACTTAGTTCAAAAGGCAAGGAAATAGAAAGATAGCTAGGGCCAGACCATGTTTGCGGGCTAGCGTACTTGACTTTCTGGCTTCCACCTAAAGACCTTTTGGATATTGAGTCAACAAGCTGCGCAACATTCGCTACACCAGGTACTGCTTCTGCAAGACCTCCCATAGGGTCCCAATTGTTTGCAAGACTAAAACTAAAGTCTTCTGGTATATAACCCTCAAAAACATCGACACCATCAAGCGACTCTATTCGGGTTTTGTACATACCGTCTACATGAATAAGACCGTCTTGACTTTGACCTACATCAGAGCCGTCTGGTCTACCAAAGGCAGTAGTTAGATAGTTCATTAGATATATCCCAAATTAATCAAAGTAAAGGTAGGGTCATCTACAATCACAGGAACGTTATTTAAAGAAGGTCTATTGTTGAACACAGAGGCTTGCTTAGGCATATCTTTAGGTTTAGCAGCTTTTTGTGATACAACAGAGTTCTTTTTCTCAGGTTTAGGCTCAGGTATATTAACAATGACCTCAGGCGGGTCTTGCTTTTCAAAAGGGCTAAACCTCTCAGGAACATTAGACGGCATAGTGCTGTCTATCATTGGGCTTATGTTTTGCTCTATAGGAGAGTTGATAAAACTTGAATAACTTTGTGATACTGCATCGACAATCTCTGCCTGACTATCTAGATTACGGTAGTCAAACACAGGTTGGTTAGTAGACAAGTTATACTCTCGAGAGCTAGGCTCAGGACTTAGACCGTGTTTGGTTCTGACAATCTCCTGTGCCCTAGCATAGCTTAAACCAGGGCTAGTACTTTTAATGCTTTCTATCTCTGCCTCTATCAAAGCATAGTTTGCTACATAAGTACGCTCTTTAGCTTCTTCGCGCTCTTTTTCCAGAAGCGCTCGTTCTTTTTTGTTTTGCCTAGATCTGTTTGCAAGATGCGATTCAACGTAGTTACTAGACCTTCTTAACTCGTTTGCGCTCTCTCTTGCGCTTTCTACTATAGGATTACTGTCAAAAGTTTGAGAAATTATTTCACCGTTTCTTAGTCGGGCACTACCATCAATAATATTGCCTGAGGCATCCATCAAACCTGCCTGTCTTGCAGAGTTGTTTATAGACTCTTCTAATTCGGCAAATTCTCTATCTTGAAAAGTCATATCTGATTCGGTATATGCTTTAGATTCAGGCTCATCTTCTCCCATTATACTAGAGACAATTCCCTCTACAGCCTCTTCACCTAACCAGCCTCCTGCCATTGCGCCTAAGAAACCTCCTACAGCAGTACCTGCAAAAGGTAGTATCATTGTTCCTAAAGCTGCACCAGCAGAACCGCCTGCTAAAGCACCTCCTAGTCTACCACCTGCGCCTGCATACTCTACTGTCTTTTCATCGTCAGAAAGAGTAGCATCGTTGTAGGTGCTGTACACATCAGCACCTGCAAACAAAGGTTCAAGAATAGGCACACGACCTAAGGTACGAAGCAAACCTGCTTTAGGAACACGAACTGCGCGTTCAGGAACATCAGGTGCAGAAACAGGAGGCATAGGGTTTGCTCTTGCTTCTCTTACACTGCGTAGTTTATTTACGCCCATGTAACCTAGACCACCAGCACCTGCAAGAGCGAGAGCTGAACCCATAGAAGAATCAGGTTGCTCGTAACTTGCGTTCAGTTGTTCTAGTTGCGGTTCAGGTATAGATACTTCTGAGGCATCAATTTCGTCATCATCACTACGAAACATATCTAAAGCAAGAAGTCCGCCAGTAGCAAGTAACGCATATTTACCTTTACCTTTAGCACCCTCAGTTATTAAATTCTTGGCACTGTTTCGGAGATTGCTAAATAAACCCCCTCTTGCACCTTGGTTAGGCTGTGCGTTAACAGGACGCTGCGTAGTCGATTCTTCGACAAAAGTAGGAGTAGACTGTCTGCCTTGTATAAACTTTTTAGTAGCGTAACCTGCACCGGCTACACCTAAGGCAGTAGCTACTGTGCCTGAACCTGTGTCATATACAGCACTTGCGGCATCAATGCTATCTTGACCTACAGCATCACCTACGGTTTCCCGTAATGTCCGAAAGCCAGGTATCATATCAAGAATGTTAGTGAAAGCTTCACGAATGGCAGTACCTACACTGCGTACCACATCACCTAGCATACCAGGTAAGTCATTAAAGGCAGCGTTTAGCTTTTCAAAGGCTTTGTCTGCAAGGTTGTTCCAGTTATCTTTAAGATAAGTAAAACCGTCTTTGACCATCTTTATAAGGTCTACACCAAAGAAAGCCTGTAGAACATCATATGCAAGGATAAGTCCTGTTACTACTGCGCTGATTATTTGCATACCTTTACCAAGTACACCCATAATTCGCCCTAGCTTACCTCCACCAGACGTGCCTCCGAATCCACCGAAGCCGCCTAGCCCACCTAGACCAAACATTCCACCCAGACCTCCCATCATGCCTCCGAACGGCATAGTAGGTGCTTTAATATCCTCAGACTGTTCACCTAATTCAGGTTCTTTATCTTTAGAAAGCTCTTTCTGGTCTTGATCAAAGTCTCTGTCTTTTTGATAACTAAACTGGTCTGCGTATATGTCACGAAGATTACCGATAAGGTTATTGCCTTTATCGATAGTGTCTATTTGCCTGCGCGATTGCATATCAACCGTATCAGTCAGTGCATCTAGTTTTGTTTCGGTAATAGAAGCAAGAGCATTCACAGACTCTTTTACTTTACTATCGCCTTCTACGTAAGGAACTAAGGCAGCAGTTTCAGGTGGTTCATTATACTCAATGTTTACGTTACGCTCTGTGCCTGCGAATTCAGTAAGCACACGTTGTAACCTATCAGGAAAGCTTGACAGGTCTAGTGAAGCATTAGAATCTCCAATAGCTACAGCATCAGGTCCCATTACATACACATTATCAGGATAAAAGCTTGCACCTGTACTGGGGTCTTTGGGAGGATTTGGAGGAATTACAGGTCCTCTGGGTCTGCGTTTAGGTCGATCGGCATTGTCAGCTCTTTTGGCAGCTAACCTATCTGCGGTATCACCTAAAAGTTCTTCAACGTTTACCATAGTGTTTAGCCAAAGTTGGAGACATAGAAGAGCTTTTCGATGCAGCCTGTTTACGTCTTTCTTCTTCTTGCTTCTGTTTGTCTTTTACTAGACAAGAATGCCAATAAAGAAGTTTCATAACAGGAGTATCTTCGGAAATAACAGCACCTTGGAATTGACCAAATATGTTGTACTGCAAATCCATTATCTTCTGCTGGTCTATAGCTGGTAGTATTTCAAATATGTCTAGGTCTTTATCAACGGTGTACGGCTTGTCGCACCTGTTGCATTTTAGATCATACATGATTCGAGTGCCGTAAGGCAATGCCTGAAAACGTTCTATATCACCTGCGGTCTTTTCGTAATCATCATACCAATCAAATAACTCTAAAGCTTCTTTTAAGGTATCACAATCTAACCACATAAGATAGGGAACAATGTGTTCGTACTCAGGTTCTTCTAGCAGGTCTTCTGCTTCAAGCAAGTCACGCACAAGAGGAAATTTATAACCTTTAGGTAACTTAAACCCTACTGGAATCTGAGTAGTTCGGGTACGTATATTGTACACCAAGGTAGTGTTTTTACGTTTACATGCAGCGCGTTCATACCCAAGTTGTTCTAAACTGGTACTGTTTAGTTTCTCTAGATAAGGAACATCCTTTATCACACGTTCTATACCTATTGACTGAATAGGCCAGTTAGTGCAGGTCCATGTTACAGTCATAACGTTTTCAGGATAACTTTTTTGTTTTAACCAATGTAGGATATATTTAAAATCAAGTACTCTAAGTTGGGTAACGTCTATGTCAACATGAGACTGAATCAAGTTAACTAGTGTACCTACGCTTCGGTGCTGCGTGGCATTAAATAGAGTAAGCATATCCCCTACTTCAAGAGGTTTAAGGCGAATACGGTCGAAGGGATAATCGGAATAATCACTAATTATCCCTCCTATTTCAAGCATACTCACGTTTGTCTAAAGAAAGACTCTGCACCTAGAGAAATTCTTTGTCTTACTGCGGTTTTGCAGCAACGGCATTCAGCAATAAGCATATTACTAGGGCCGTGTGCGTAGTCGTGGTTATACTGGTCACCTTCGTCCAGTATATCTACATCACGTTCGCCTTGTGCCGCAACCCACTCTAGTTTTTCTTTAAGCGTTCTGCCGTGTTTAACCCATTGAAGACCTGGCAGCAATTGTGCCATGTTATGGTCTTTAACCAGTCGCATGTACTCAGGCAGCAAAGTAGCGTTAGGAATCTCGAAGTCTTCACCTAAAACAATTTCTTGTTCAGGCAAATATACAACAGGAATATCATCAAGCTTATACACTTGCGTATTGTCTGTTCCGCAACTTACAGGCACAAGGGTCTGGTCTTTGAATTCAGGATCCATCATAAGACGTTTGGCATCAGGGGCACTAATGCGCTCTTGATTGTCTTTTGTGTGATACCAGAACCCATCACAGGTCCAGCTTAGAGAAAGAGGAGTACGTAGACTGCATCTAAGGTAAGTTACAACATAATAGAAATCACCTACAGTTAAGTAGTTAAGCGGTACGTTAACTGAGGTACGAATTGCTTCTACAAATGCCTCTGGGCTACTTTTAGATACTGCGGTACTGAATAGCTGCATCTGTTTTAAGCTCAAGCGTTGTATATTTAATTGAGGATACTTATCCTTAGGAATTAATTTACCACGAGAAGGTAAATCGTCTAGTGCTACTGTTTTCATATTTTCCTATACTGGTAAAGGCACGAATGCGTCACATGCCACGTTAAGGCTTAGTTTATGCCTGTCATTTGATGCGTAAGTTAATTGCAGAGGTTGGATTCCTAGGGGCCATGCATTACGAGCTATTCCTTCCAAGATAACTTCATTCTGGTCATTAAGAAGAAGAAACTTTAGGTCACGCTTGTAGAAAGATGCAGGGTAGTAACCGCCTGTTGAAGGGTTCTGTATTTTGGACTGCCAGTTCAGTATGTATCTCATAGAACGGGCTTTTTGATCCTCGTAGAGAACCATATCAAAAGGCTGGACTTGACTTCCGCCTGGAAAGAAAATGTTGGTTGCTGCAATAGTTTTTGATTTTTCAGCTATCTGAGGAAAAGGTAACGAGGCTTCTTCACAATAATGAGGCTGTATAGTTTCAGCACCGTTAAATGTAGGGAATGCATCTACAATCCACTTCATTTGCATTAGAGGAGCGCCAGTATCTTTGGTAGCCTCGTATAACTCCTGAATTGTTATTTCTCTTTTTGCCATATAGACCTCGACACAGTGGACTCTATTCCAAGTCCACTACCATCAACAAATGTTTAACTTCGCCTTGAAGCCGTGTCGTGCCTACTTCTACGTCAATACCGCGAATGGAACTTTCAACCGTTTCTTCTAACTCTTCTGCCCAGTCACCGAACTCACCTACGCGCAAATGGTTACGCCTACGGTAAGAGCGCAATGTACTAGATACATCATAGAAGTGATAGAATTCCCCAGGTAACATTTCTTGTGTCTTGATGAACTTGATACGGTTCATTCCTGGGTATTTAACTTTTGAAAGACGGGAAGTTAATCCAGTATTTTCTTTAGGTGCTTTTAAATCTTTAACACGAACCTCTACAGTCTTGGTCCCTTTGCTAGGGTCAAGCTTGTTTTGTTTATCGTGTCCTGCAGGTGCACCTCTTAAACTATCTTTAACAGACTTACCATCTACCTTACCAGTAAATGTGCGTGAGCGTTTAAGTAAAGCACTCAGTTCTCGTTGAGATATTTTGAACTTTAGGTCCAGTGCTTCTGCATCGATTAAATAGAAGTTACCGCCACGAATAGGCTTAACTCCAAAAACATGACCTGCTTCTAGAATTAGATCGTAACTACGGTGGTGTTGTAGAAACTTTGCAGGTCTTTTGCCTAAGAACTTATACCAAGCGCAGCTTTTAACGTCTACAGGTTTTGCCGATAGACTTATAAGCATAACTTATCTTCTTTTAGGTTTAGGTAAACGTTGAAGCATCTGTATTTTGCGCTTGTACTCCATATAGAAAGAACGCGCTTCTTTACGTGCTTCTTGAATCTCCTGAGGAGAGCCTTCACGATACTTAACTTTATCCAGGCGCGAAAGAATTTTAGAGCGCAAGTTACGAGCTTCACGCTGCATAACTGAATAACGATCTTTTTTCTGGATACGCTTACGGTAAGGCCCCCGGCGACGGCGAGGTCGAAAGCGGCGCATACGTCTTTGTGCAGGGTCTACACCTAAATCTTTGTAGTCAACAGATTCAGATGAAAGGTCAAGATTGATTTTCATAAGTAAGAATCCTTTAAATCGGCCTTCCTTGGCCCTACTTCACGGCTAAATTAGGCAACTTCTTTGTAGTAGTCGAAGCTGAATTCAACAGCAACAGGAAGAGCTTGCGAACTAGAACCGTCAAAAGAAAGATCAGGTACAGTCTTGGGCCAGACACCGAAGATTTCATAAACAGCGGCTTCACTACCGTCCTGTTTAAAGATTCGGAAAGTGCCTGTGACTGCGTAGTCTGCTTTAAAGTTACCAAGCTGAGATTCATGGTCACGGCAATAATTAACCCACTGTTCGAGAGGTTTATAAATTGCCATTTCAGAGTTTTCAGCAAACTCTGCACTCATGCTTCCTGTAACGGTATTCTTACCTGCGTGCCGCACAGTATGACCAAATACTTCTATCAATACTTCTTCGATAGTCATACCAGGCTTAGTAGCAGTACGGCACTGAATACGCAAAGCTTCTCCAGCATTTATACCATCAGGTAACTGCGGAAAAGAAAGCTCGTAGTTGTCTGACAATAAAGGATCGCCGATACTTATAGCATCGTCAAGTGTTGGTTTAGTCATATTAAATTACCTTATGTCCGGTCGAGATATTCGATAGCTGATTGAATCTGACCCGTTTTCGGAACTACTGCGGTCAAGTGAATTCGTTTGGTATAACGAGTAGGGTCAAGATAAACATCAACGATTAGATCGCCATTAGCAATAGTGTCATTGGTGTTATTACGACGGTCACAAATAACTTCAAACCAGTACAGGCCACGACCGCGGCGCACAGGTTCAAGTAAGTTTGTTAATGTAGTTTTTTGTTGGTCCATCAGCAATTGCGTGATAGGTTTGAACACAGCATATTGGTTATTAAGCTGTACCGCGGCATGAAGCATAGCAAGCATACGGCGAACACCAACATCCTGTACAGCACTTTTCACAGTGTATAGCGTATCAGCACCCCAAACAACTACACCGTAGCCTGTCATGTTACGCACGATATTGATTTGGTTTTCAACTAATGCGTTACGGTGACCTTGCTTGTAATTCTGATTAAGATTCAGAATACCATTAAGCGTACCGTTTTGGATACCTGCAGGTGCAAACCAAGGCGCTTCGTTTTCATCAGTACGAGCATATACCGCAGCTACGTGACCGCTAGGTGGTACCCAAACGTCAACACCGTTACCTGTATCTCTAACCAATAAGTCAGGGCCGTAGATTGCACTGTGGCTAGAATTCAGGTTCAAGATATTGCGTCTGTAGTCAATAGCTGCCTGTGTTTCTTGCATATCGCTAGGTAAGTCTAGAACTGCAATACAGTCTTGGCGTACAGTGCAGATGGTATCCATCTTTAATTGAATTGCAGGGTCAGAGTAGCCTGCATTAATCAAGATGTTTACATCAATTTCTTCTGGGTCCATATAACGATCCCAGGCATTGATAATGTCACCTGTAGTTATTGGGTTACCGTCACTACCTTGAGTAAGCTGACCGTTAAGCTCGTTGTTAACGTCATCGCGCATACCTCCACCGATAGCATTAATTAACTGAGGCTTATTGGTATTTGCAAACTCGTAATGCTGAGTATTGAAACGAATACTCACAAGATTACTACGTTTGTTTACCTGGTCTTCGATATACATTTGACGACCAGACTCGTCTACTTTACGGAAACAAGTACCTACGTATTCTTCAAGAGGTATTGTATTTGAACCTTCGTAAACTCGGAAATAGAAGCTATCGCCAGAGTCATCTGCGGTGTTAGGGAAGAACTCTATCCAGAGATTATTGTTCCATTCACCTTCGTCACGACCGTACACGAGCATAATATCATCTTGTGTTAGTGTGACAGCGTTAGGGTTAGCAAAGCCTGCACCTAAGCTTCGAGTATCGCTGTAGTTATTGTCTGTGAATACGATTACGCCGCCGTAAAGGGCATCACGCGCAACACGAGTAAAATATAGGCGATTAGCTTCTGCTAGAAACGCCTCGGCGCAGTAGTGCGCTTTGTTTTTAACAGGATCTTTCGTGCCGAAAATTCGGCGAAAGTCTTCGTTGTCAGTTGCTAGTGTAGGTACGCCGATAGGTCCGCGTGTTGAGTACCCTACCATGCCACCAATAGAGGTAGCAGCGGCAGTAATACGCTGGTCACGCAAATTCTCGGCAGTATATACACCCGCTGACGAATTACTGGTAGCAAGCATGTATGTTACTCCTATGGATTTAACTCTACTTAACTAGAATTAAATTATTGTTCAAGCATAAGAAATTTTGATGCTTTGTTCGATTTCAGACCGTATTGTCAGACGTCCGCTAAACTGTCCTGCAAAACAAAACACACGTTTAATATCCAACGCAACGGTGTTGTACAAACTAGAGTCACCTAACTCTAATATAAAGTTATAAGGTGCTTCTAACAACAGAAAATGTTTTTGATTATATTCAGGTAGTAACCAAAAGTCTGTAGGTGAAACCATACGAGACTGACGAGTTAAAGTATCTGAATGAGGAACAAGGGCACTAGTAGACTGCCGAGAAACTACACTGGTAGTCCATACAGTAGCACTTGAGATAGCTACATCGAAAGTATAGGTAACACCTACGTCTTTGGGCCGATGTATTGTGCTGTTTACTTTAATTGGAGTTCTCATTAAGAATCCACCGCTTTGTTAGGTACTAGGTTATAAGTAATTTCACCTTCGTTATTAAACTTAGGTACGTCTTTACTTGTTCCTATATATCCATCAATACGAAAAGACATTTCTAGACCAAAGTTACCAGGACTAGATTCATCTTCTAGGGATGCCTCAGGAAAAGGTACGCTATTATCTTCGGTATAAATACGGTTAACAAAGTCCACACCTTGATTTCCTATTGGTATATGAACTTTTACGTTCAGCGCCTCAGTCTGCATAAGAATAAGCCAGCGCTCTATCATAGCAAGCGTATCTTGAATATTGTTGGAAGTATAGTGAAAGGTACAGTCAACAGTACAAGGGAAGTAGTAACCCATTGAGTATGCTGTGTTGTCTGTGGCCCCTGCAAGCGCAGTACCGTGCCTACGATGCGTCTTAACATTACCCATATCTCTACGTATCTGAACAGTGGTTATTTTCCAGTACTGATATGGATAAGCAGAAGACGTTATGTTACGATCTTTTTTAACAGCCCCCTTGTGGTCATCGTTTGTGACTAAAGGAAAACTATCAAAATTAAACCGTTTGATGAATGCTGTCTTGGTTGCATGTAAAGAAGCATACAACGGAGCATTGGTTTGTTTAGTCCCGCCTAGTAAATCTTTCATTGTTTTCTCGAAACAAAAAAGCCCCATGTAATGCTAGAAATTCCAACATTATCACAGGGCTCGGTGATTTATTTAAGCTTTAAGCTTAAAGGGGATTTGATTGCCTTAGGCGCACTGTTTGATACAGTCTCAATATCGCCATCATCAAACAACTGTGAGCTAAAGTCAATAGCATCTTCGTCATCGCTACGTAAGTCACCTCGGCGTAGAACCCTATGGTTTTCTTCCATTATCTCAGCCATTGCGCTGCTAATAGAATTAAGGTCACCTTCAGGTGCAGAGTAGGCAAGACTCTGTGCAAGCACTTTACCAGTGTAGTTGTCCTCAAGCAAAGAATCAATAAAGTCTTCGCTATCGGCATTGCTCATAGCAAGAGCAAACAAATAACTGGCATTTTTAAAGTCTTGTTGTTGATAGGCTATACATGATAAAGCAATCAAGTCTTTTGCATTGTTTTCTTTCATGCCCTATCTCCGTGCTGAGGGAAGACCTAGTCTTCCCTCGGTTAAACGAATCTTAGATACGCTTACCTTTAGCAACAGAGCGAACGTTACCTACCAAGAAGCTAATGCTTTGGCTAATTAACCAACCTTTGTTAGTTTCGCCTTGGTTAGCACCGTCAGTAGGAGTAGAACGGATACCGCGAGTCGAGAACGCTGCGTGGTGTTCAGGATCAGATACAACGTAGATTTCACCTTTATCAAGAACGCGTTGGTTCTCAGGACGGAAACCGTCGGTCATAAGTTCCATACCGATTAGTGTACCGATTTTACCGTTCATTACTAGGTCGTACTTAGATACTGGATCTAAGAAAGCGCTGAACTCGCTGTTACCGATAATGTCTTTCCAGAAGTCATTAGAGATAATCGCTTTAGTAGCTGGTAAGTTCCAACCAGATACTTGTTCAGAAAGTGACGCAAGCATTTTAGGCGTAAGTTCACCAGAAATGTATGAAATGTCGTTAACGCGACCAACAGTTGCATCAACAGCACGTTTCCAAATGCGGTCTTCTGCAACCATTACTGCTTCCATTGCCTGGTCGCGAATGTCACGTAGAAGGTCGCCAGATGATTGGTCAAGCTCAAGTTGCGATACGCGTACCGCAGACTTAACTTCGTATTCAGCAGGTGTGAACTGACGGTCACGAATTAGCTGGTAACCCATCTGAGTTGGTGATGTTGATACAACAGCTTGAACTTCGTGGCGGAACATAGGGATACGCGGGTATTCACCTTGTTTAAGGTTGTTACCTACTGCTAGGTTACGCATGAAGCCTGCACGGTCTGCTTGCTCAACGATACGATCAGAAATCGCAGCACCAAGAGCAGCCCAGTCATCTAGGTTAGAGTTAGCTTGAGCGATCAAATCACGGAATTCCTCAGAAGTCATTGCGTCTTCTTGAGGTGCTTCAACGATTTGTCCAGCAGAAGCCATTGACATTAACTTACCAATGTTTTGCATTAGTTCGTTACGGTCGTGTGCGTTGATTTCACCGTTTGATGAAAGCGCCTTCATGCCGGAACCAGGTAAAATTAGGTTGTCTAGCGATTCGCCGTTTGCCATTACGTGGCGGAAGTTACGAGCAGAATGTTTCATATGAGAATTACTCCAAAATTGGGTTCAATAATGTTTCTTGAAGACCGGTATTACTGAACCGATTCAAGAGTAAGGAAGGCATTGCCTGCAACAGGAGCAGAAACAACAACCCAGTTAGTTAGTTTTGTACCAGTGCCGCCAACAGTTACAGTACCGTTAGCGCCTAGGCTTGGGTGCATTGCGCCTGACCAGTCAACAGATGCATCGAAGTTTGAAATCGATAGACGAGTACAAGAAATCAAACGACCTGTACGACCTAGCGCAGCGCCTGGTGAACCACCGATAGGGCCGTCACCGTGGTAAAGTGAAGCTTCCGATGCAGAAGGCTCGTAAGTGTACTGGATGTAAACTGATTGACCTTCAACGTCTGTGTGGAACAATAGACGGTCACGATCAATGACAACTTTACCTTCGTTACCAGAGCCAGTAGGTGCAGTGCTACCAGTTGAAATATCGCCAGAAGCAACAACAGAACCGTCTAGCTTGATAAGGAAGTTAGAAGGATCTGGAGTGTGACCCATTGCGAAAGCGCCGTTAGTAACAGTACCTTTGTCAATTGCAGGTAGCTGACCAACAGGCATTGCTGTGTTGATAGAGAAGCCTGCAAATACTTCGTCGGCTGCGCCAGTTGAAAGACCTAAAAGGTTCTTGCCGTCAACGTTTTTGAAAACAAGAGCCATACCTTCATCGTTAATTTGTTCGCCAGGTACGTGATCACCTTCAGCAGTTTTAACGATCATAGTGTTTGAATATTGAATCATTTTTAATTCTCCGATATATCCCGAGCGTTACCTTAGAAGGATTTCATTGCTCTAGAAAGTTTTGATTGGAAGTCAGAAGTTGAAACCGCAGTTGATTGCGACTCCAAAGTTTTTTCTTTTGGTACAACACGAGGTTGTAAACGTTGCTCTACAGAACTAACAGATTCCTGTCCGTCTTTACGAGCAAAAGAACTAGCAGCAACCATTTCGGCAACTTCGTTTTGGAAGTCAGCGGACTTGCTGATAAGTTCCATCGTCTGGTCAACCAACAGCTTGTTGAATGCACCTGCGTTAGCTTCAAACACGTTATCAATAAGCTCACGAGCATTATCAATACCTGCAGCCTTCAAGGTACTGGCCAAGCTTGAAATGATTGGGTTAGACTTTCCACGGAACACACCGTTATTCAGTCCCATGATAGAAGTAGCAAGGGCAGCACCCAGGCGTTCCATCAGTTTAGCATCGCGGTCTTTCTGGGCTTGTTCGTAGCCTGCAATTTTTGCATCCGCTTGTGCAACGATTTCTTTAGAGATAACCGTTTGCATTGTTTGTTCGTCAAAAGCAATTGACTCGAAACCGAACTGTTTAAGACCTGACTCTACGCCATCGTTAGCGATTGCTTTTAAGCAAGCTTGGCGGTAAGTAGGTTGATTAAAGATGCCACGTAGATTACCTTCGACATTTGACTCTGATGCAACTGCAACAGGAGTAGCGCCATGGAAAGCAACCCAACGGTTTTCACCAGCAACAACAGATACATTAGCTAGGCTAACTTGGTCTGCTTGTAAACCGCCTTCGGTAGAAGATGCAACCGCAGTCATAACGTCAAGAGAAGCAGAAACAGATACAGAGTCAGATTCAAGCTCTTCATCGTCATCGTCATCTTCTTCATCTTCTTCGTCATCTAGACCATCAACGTCTTCGTCTTCGTCAGAGTCATCTTCGTCAGAGTCATCTTCGTCTTCGTCAGAGTCATCTTCGTCTTCGTCTTCGTCTTCGTCTTCGTCTTCGTCAGAAGAAGAGATAACTTCGAAATCATCGTCCAGGTCATCGAACTCGTCATCGTCCAGGTCCGAATCAATGTCGTCAAGGTCGTCAAGGTCGTCATCGTCATCTAGATCCATATCCATGTCGTCATCCAACATAATATCATCTAGGTCATCGTCTTCATCCATAAGAAGATCATCGTCCATGTCCATAGAGGCATGTTCAAGTTCATCTAAAACTTCTGGATCGACAACGGCGGTAGAACAGCTAGGGCACACTGTAATGTCTTCGCTAGAAGAAAGAACGTGCATACCGCATTCTTCCGAATCAGCACAAACAAAGTAATGCGCATCAGTTCCGAAACGGTCAGCAGCATCTTGCACTGCACTAGAGTTAGACTCTAATTCCTGCGCTGCAACTTCTTCACCGTAGAAAGGACTGTAGTGAACAGAACCGCTAGAGTTAGAAATAAAGCTAACTTGGTTTTCGGTGTCTTCGTAAGCAGAAACAGGAGAATCGCCTGCTAGAATAGCCAGGTAGTCTTCTTTGGCTTCTTCAAAAGAAGAGGCAACGACAACGATACCTTGCTCGCCTTCAAGCTCTTGAACAAGAGCGCTTTCAGACTCTAGCTCGTCTTCTAAATCGCGGTCGAAATCTACATCGGTACTGCACGAAGGACAGTTAGATACAGACTCGCAAGCATCTGCGATAATGTGCGTGTTACATTCAGAACACATGGTGTAATGAACTGACACTTGGTCTTCTTGGTCGGCACTGCTGGTAACTTCGAGATCAGTATCTAAAACCTTCATTGAGTCTCTGTTACCAGACAGAGGATTCAAAAAAGATTTATGCGCACCAGCAACAGTAGCGATAGCAAAAGAACCGTCGGCAGAAGAAAGAACTTCTAGGGACTCTTGTTTAGCAACCATTGCGTAGTTACGGATAGCTTGTTCTCGGGTACCTGCAGTAACAACAATACCGCCAAAGCTAGGCTGAGTCGGTGATTTTTGTTTTACTGTCATTCTGAATCTCCTCAGGAGGTACGTTTTAACGATACAAAGATACTATTTGCATAGAAAAACACTGTAGTTCTTTGCATACTATAAAATTAATGAAAACAAGAAAAATCGTGTAGAAATAGCAAGATTTTTCAAAATATTTTTTATACGCAAAAATCAGCTATTTTTCGCTATTTTCAGCGAATCTTAGGTATGTGAAAAGGAGCCATAAAAAAGCCCCGAATTAACGAGGCTTTTTGTATTACTGGAAACTAACCGAAATACCTACCAATAAGCACAGCTTTCTGCATAGCAGTATTATTACCTGCAGATTACTTTGCATCTAAGTCAAGCGAGTAGTAGTCTACTAGTTTGCCTTTAAGTTCTGCGGATACTCCTGATGAAGGCACATCATAGGAAACAAACTTAACGCCTCTACCGTAAGCTTTGGTCACAGAAGCTTTCCACTCATTGTAGCTTTGACCTTTATTCTGGCTAGGGTTATCTAGGCGCGAGCTTTTGCCTGTATTCTTTGTGTCTGGACTACTGCTTTTTGTGCCTGAACGTTTTTTAGCCTGTTCGACTTTTATTTGGCGACTAGTAGGTGTTTTTTCTATAAGCTTTTCTGCTTTTCTAAGATCCCTTTGCAAAGGACGTATCTCGGCATTTAAGTCTCTAGCCTGTTGGGCTAATTCTTTTTTCTTTTCCTTGTTATCTGTGTTGTCCATGCGCTGCTTTATGCGCTCTACTTTTTGCTGCAACTTAACTATGTTCTTATACATTTTATAAGTATCAGGCGCTTTTACTGGAGCCTTAGGCTCCCTAGTTACTCGTGCTTTGCGTGTCTTAGAAGCAGTTTCATTAGGAGATTTCTTGCGTCCCTCAGGCACTTCTTCACCGTTCATAATACCTGCAATACGGCGTGCAGCTATACGAGGTCCTGCATAGTACTTGCGCATAGGTCCACCGCTAGCAGGCTGGTGGAATACATGCCAGCCAGGTGCAAGCATACCAGGTGAGCGTTTCTTGCGTCCCATTTTAGAACCTACGTTGCCTTTACCTCTAGCAGGAGCCGCCGATTCAGATTCAATACTTGATACTGAAATAAACGCTTCGTTGCCTCTAGAACCGTCACCGCGTGAGCTTCTACCGCGAGAATAGTCTACAAGGTCTTGAACAGCTAAAGGTATAGCACGTACATCTGAACATTCGCGGAAAGCAACGTGAACATTAGATTTAGTTAGTTCAAAAGAGTAGACACCGTCTTCAAAACCGTCATAGTTTATAGAGTAACCGCTAGGTAGCCGCGCTTGTTTAATAGCTTTATAGGCGGCTTGGTTGCCAACGTTTGAATTTGAAGTGCTTTCTCTCTCAAAGTCTTCCTCAAAGCTTAGTGCCTCTGCTTCAAGGTCTGTAATAGACTCTGAGTAAGGACCGTCAGGGTCAATATCCCATAAACCGTCACTTGCTAGTGCCTCCATTTCCCGTTGTGCGAACAGGCGATTCTTCATGCTAGGGGTATACTTGGCTTCTTTAGATATGCGGAAAATACTAAATAGACCTGTACGGCTTTTTAATACGTAACGTCCTGGTTGAGCAAAAACTACTCGTGCTTTAGGCTTTACTGTAGCAAGAGCCTTTTCAATAGTAGCAGGAATAGGGTGCTTAGAACGTGCGCTTTCTGAAAGTATTTGAATATACATAGTTAATCCTTTGGTCTATTTACTACGCTTAGTGCTTTTAGTGCTTTTAGTGCTTTTAGTACTACGGGTGCTTTTAGTACTACGCTCTTTGCGGGTTTTAGACTTAGGGCTTAAAGCATCAATCTGTTTTTGGACTTTTTCTTGTAAAGCTTCCCACGCATCAACTGCCTTATCCATTTCTGCTTCAACCTTGTCATACTCTTTATTGAGTTTGTCCAGCTTTTGTTGAATTTCTTTTTTCTTAGAGCCTTCAGCGTCTCTGAGTTCGTACTCAAGATCATCAATATCATCGGCTAGGTCAATGCTTTTGTCTTCAAGCTCGGCGACCTTTTCAAACTCCTTGCTTGACTCAACACTTTGGCGCAATTCGTCTATTTGTTTTCTAGCTTTTTCTTTTTCTTCTTTTTCTTTGTACTTTTGAGGATTGTTGGCTTTATCGGCTTTCTCAAGTTCCTTGTGTTCAGCTTCAAGCTTCTTATATTTCTTTTCGAGCTTCTTCTTGGTCTTTTTAGCAGCAACTCTTTCTTCGTCTACTTCTTTTTTGTAATACTCGATTTCTTTTTTAGCGTCAGCCACTTCTCCCTTGGCGTATTCTATTTCACTTTCGTCTCCGTCCTCTTCGGCCTCTTCAAGCTCTTCTTGGGCATCTTCAAGACGTTCTTGGGCATCTTCTAACCTACGTTGGTTTTTAGTATCACCTTCTAGGGCATCTTCGGCTTCATCTAACTCGAAACCAAGGTTTTCCATTTTAAGAGCCACAGAATCCAAGCGCTTTTCAATTGATTTAGCAGACTTATCTTTTGTAGTAGAAGCATTGTCCTTTTGAGCTTGCTTCTTGGTAGTGTTGTCACGTTCTGCCTTTGGTTTAGCTAAACGTTTGGCATGGCTGCTGTTCGGGTACTTTTTTAGGTATTTCTTTTTCTCAGAAGAACCTAATTTTGCAAACTGCTCAGCAGACAAGCCTGCACTTTCTGAATTAAGAGTAATAATCATGTTTTTTCCTAGATTGTTTCATACAAGCGTTTAAGACCAGCCATCTTTCCTGGGTAACCTTTACGCTGTAACAAATTAAAAAAGTCTACAGGCTTCATGTTGTGCAAGGGATTACTATCTCTAGCAGTACCGCGCGGGTGAATATAGTCTTTGACAAATTCATCAAACTCTATTTCGTACTCTACCATACTGTCAACAAACTCCAAGAACTGTTCCCAAAGTTTATCTTCGTCAGGAGTATTCAGATCCACAAGTTCAAAGGATTTGACCTCGGCAATAGGTAACGCTCGGGGGTATGCCAGTATACCGTGCCTATAGTTTCGAGAGTCACGAATACCTGCAAAGCGTTTATCTTTTGCAGCTTTTTCTGCATCGATAAACTCTACAGGCTGGGGGTTTGTAGGCTGTGCCCCTATAGAATAAGGTCTGAATTTCAGTCCGTAATAGAACTTTTGGTTACTTAATGAAATTAGAAGTTTCATAGATACCTCAAATAAGCTTTTCTATGTTAGCTGGCATTCTTAAACCTAGGCGTTCATAGAAGTCTGCCAAAATAGCAGGGTCAATATAGTTAGCAATAGCAGTAGATATAGTAAGCTTACCGTTATTAAAATGGCCAAGCTCTTTGGCTACTTTTTGTAAAGCACCTTTTAACCAAGTCTCTGCGTCTTTGTTAGTTACCTGGCGTTTACGAGTAAATAAAGGACACTTTTCAATAATATCTCTTGCTAGACGTGTACCTTTAAGAGTACGGAATTTGTGAGCAGTAACCCCTTCAGGTAACATAGACTTCAAATATTTGTTTACAGCATTGGCTGTTATACGTCTGTTACCGAAAGTAAATAGAGGGTCTTTGCGCTTCTTGCCTTCGCTAAGTTGGTCAAGCAGTTCTATAATCAATTTGTTTGTGACAGAATTAGGTTTAAGCACATGCTTTTGGACCTGTGCTTTCTTGGCTTCGTACTTTATTTCTCGGTTCTGACCTTTCTTGTAATAGTGACCTGATTGCAGTACAGTCAAACCGTATGTGGTCTTATCACCTGTCTTGCCTTCACGGGTACCTATACGCGCACTGGTTTGGTACATAACTTCTATAACAAGACACAGCAAGCCTTCTTTGGTTGATATGCCTTCTGATTTTAGTTTCTGCAACCAACGTCTTCTTACACCAGGCGCTACTTTTTCAAATTCTTCTACAATCTTAAACTTTTTGCTACGTTGCTTAGAGTTCCACCTTTCGGTGTATACCTTTAGATAGTTTTCAGCAGCAGGGGCCTTATATTCTAAAACATAGGCGTTATCTTTTTTAGGATCGTAGTTAGGATTCATGCGAACATCGCCTGCTATACCTTTATTGCTTAACAACAAACCTTTTGAGGTATAGTAAGAAAGAGTATCGTCAATGTAACCAACAAACTGTTCAGGTAGATTGTGATGGCGTATGCCTGCATCTTTGATAGCATCAATTACTTCACGGATGTCCAGATACGGCTTACCTGATTGGCGTACATAGTTTACAACAAAGTTTTTCCATGCTTTATTTACTTCTAGGCTAGCTTTTCGGAATTCAACATAGACAGGATTGTCTTTGTGTTTCTTGCGGAGTTCTTGACTTAGGTGGATAGTGCCGTCACCACCTAACTTGGTGCTAAGTTTAGAAACCTTTTTAAGTAAACTATCTTGGTCACTTACTTCTAGTTCAAACAGACTTGAAAGAGCTACATCGTTTAAGTCACTTACTTTGGTCTTTAGAACGTTAATCGCATTCTGCCTAGAAGTTTCTTTAGGAGACGTAGCAATTGTGTAGAACTTTTTGATTATGTCTAGTCCTGACCTAGATATAAGAGTTTCGTTCTCTATTTTAGCACGTACCTTTTTGTCTCTTACCTGCTTGGCTACTTCATACGCAGAACCTAGAAAGTCTTCGTCCTCTTCGTGTAAGGTATACCCTTTTAAGAAAAGGCTTGTCATTTCATCGTAAGCTTTTAGGTTAAACTTGTAGTGGGCCATAAACTCACGCCCTTGCTTAACCCACTCACGGATGTCGCCAGCTAGGTTATGAGGGAATTTGTATTCAGGACTATCTGAATATGCGACAAGCAGCACCACTTTTGTAAATGCCGTTGCTATGTCAGAATTAATTTTTGATAAAGATACTAACATTATTCTACCATATGGGCCGGAGCTTGCTTTAACCAAGCTATTGCTTCGTCTTGGCTATCAAAAGATTTAAAATTGATACCTGACTCGTTAAATACACGCTCTATTTGGATTCTTGAATTCTTAGACATTTGAGGATCGAAAATAACAGCAACAAAACAAGGATAATCACGAGTGCTATTTAACCATTTACGAAAGCGAACGAATTCTTTAAATTTTGTTTCGGCATCTGTACTGGACACAGTGCCTTTATCCGCGTATATGCAGTACTTCCAATTTGTATCTCTGCTTTGCGATATAACCTTATTTATTCCATCGATTATACCACAAGCATTATCTATTCCAATAGTTCTTAGAAGTACAAGGGTAACTATGCTAGATAGTTCCCTGTAACACACAGCGTAAGTCCCTTTAGGGCAGCTTATTGCTGCATCGTCTTGCATAGTGCCTCACATTGATTTGTAGCTACCTGAATACTGACCGTCAACTAGGTATTGGTTAACAAAATATTTTTCAGCTATTTCCCAACCTACAGGGGTAGTAAATCCTCTAACAGATTGACCGTGAACCATAGCTTCTACCAGTATAGCAAAAGCTTCATCCCACCAAGGGTTAGCATACCCAGGGTGGTTGAATTGGTCTTTGTGTAGGCGCTTGGCAGCTACTTGCTTCTTGAACTTTATTACATCGCTATTCTTCAACACATTCTTTATAGCATAGTGCGCAAGTTCGTGAGTTAGAACCTGTGCAATACCGTCTACAGAAAGGCTTCCGAATATACGAGTTAACTGACCTGGGTTCAGTATAATATAAATATCATACGTACCTCGAGTACGGTTCATGCTGTGAGCAATACAGCTACCTATCTCGTTAGAAATGCCTAAGCTGATTGGGTACTTGAACTTTATTTTAGTACCTAATCGACCTAGAGCAATTTCTATGTTTCGTCTAATGCTACCGCTTGCAGGCAATACAGTACCTACGAATATAGAAGTAGGTTTCTGTATAAACTGAAAGTTAACTTTAGCTGAGCCTGCAATAGTAGGTGCTACCTTTTTAGGTGACGGAGCAGTCACCTTAGGTTTAGGTTTTATATCAGATGCAGATTTAAAAGTTTCATCAAAAGATGAACTCCCTGCCAGCACGTCTTTACCTTGTATTTTGCCTAAATAAGGCTTAGACGTGGTTACCAGCTCTCTTGCTTTCTGCTCACTAATAGGAACTAAAGCAGCTACTTGGTTATCAACCAAAATAAACTGGTCTTTGTTCTTGACCAGACCGTATACGGCCCTGCCTTCTAAATTAATTCGAGTAGTAGCACCGTCAACACTGATAGGGTTGCCTAAATACCTATACCAACGCCCAGCATGAAGTACATCAATTTTCATGGCTTTTCCTTAATCTTACGACCAGATACTTACGATACCTGACTGTCTAAAACCTTCTTTGTCAACAACTACTCGGAACTCTGCTGAACGAGAGATAGGCGAGTAGTAACCAAGTATTTCGCCACTTCCGCCTAAGCCAGTTACAGTTACAGACCCTTCTTCCTCAGCATCGATCCAGTCAGGCAGATTGTCTTCTTCTTTCAAGGTAGAAGGTAACGAATCAATAAGTTTTTTGATCTTGGCGTAACCTAGACCTTTAACACTGGAGCCTGCACCTTCTTCTGCTTCATTCATTATCTTTCTACCTAAGGTAGGAGTAATTACAGAGTCCAGCAGTTTAAAAGTATTTTTCGGCAATACATTAGTATAACCTCTTGCTAGAGAGACCCCTGACTTTAAGCTTATTGAATCAACCTTTAAGCTCTCTACAAAAGCAGTTGCTTTTTTGATTCCAGCAGGAGTAAAGTTAAACTTGTTACCAGCAACGTAAATGCCTTTTAACCCTTTAGCAGCACCTGGTTTAGGCAAAATTACGTAAGGGCTATCTCCGTCGATATTTACTTTCCAAGTATAGCGCTCTACCTCTCTGCTATTGTAATAAGATACATTACCTGTGCCGAAAACAGTAGAAAGAAGTTTTATGGTATCTTCCTCAGAAGTGCTACCTCTTTGCTTAGAGGTAGCCAGAGGCTTTTTTGGAGAGTTTATTATTCCCTCTTCTCTTAAAGTAACTAGTAGTTTTTTAACAGAGTTTACTAGGCCTTTATCAAACACTCTTATTAAAGAAGGGCTAGAGTCATTTAATAAAAGAGCCGCTACTACCTGAGCGTACGGGTCATAGTTTTCTAGATCGAACAGTATGCTCTTGGCCCGTTTTTGAGTAAGGCCGGTGTCAGTCATTAGTTTTGTAAGACCTTTTTCTACAGAAGTACGACTACCGTTAGTAAGCATAGCTCTTAAGGGCTTAACGTCAGCAGGGCTTGCATCGTTGCCTCGAGAATCAGTAAGACTAACAGTATCATCACCATCCAGGTATTCGTAAACGTCACTTATTTTAGAATTTGTTTTGTCTGCTATAACAATAGCTCTTAAGGTTTCTTTGACTGACTCTTGGTTAAAAGTAAGTCCCTTACCGATAGAAGCCTCTAATACCTTCTGGTACTTGGGACTTAGTTTCTTTGCTACTAGACCCGCGACAGCCCCTACCTTTACAGGCGCAGAACCAGGCTTTTGTGTTCGCATATTAGGAGTAATAGTAGCACCAGAAAGCTTTTGTAAAGCAGCGTTAGGCTTGATACTTTTGATGTTTGACATGATTGCAGAGAAGGTTTTGGCACTAGCCAGCTTTTTGACATTGGCAACCATCTTCTTACCGGCAGCAGAAGCAGCGTACTTTTCTAACGCTGCGGTATCTTTGGTTTTTAGAGCACCGATTAGGTAATCGATACCCTTGGTGTTTAATTGTTTTTCTTTAGAGTAGTCTTCTAGCTTAGACAAGATAGAAACACCTTTTGATCCGAAAAGGATCTTGGCATTTTCTTGTTGCTTTTTAGAAGCCGATTCAGACTCTAGTCCGTCTTCAAGGCTTGCAGAAGCAGAAGCTTTTACTTCCATCATAAACTTAGAACCTGGCCCTCCGACCGGTTTAACTCCACCTACTTTTAAACCTGCATCTTTCAAAGCTGCCTTAAAAGAACGTGAATAGTTTTTCTCGTTCTGGAAGTCGGCACTCATAGTTTTAGGATGGAAAGCAGATCGAACAACTGCGCCTTTTTCACCAGGCGATACACTAAACATAGCAGTAGGTATGCCTGCATCTTTCAAAGCAGCACGTACTTGTTTACCAATACGGCCTGCTTCGGCTTTTGTGATAGTATTGGAAGCTTTTTTAACCGAGCCGGAAAGAGCCGGCATGTCTTGGGTGTTAGAAACATCAATCTTCATAGTTTTATTTCCGTTGTTTATCTAGTTACTTTGTATAAGTATAGCAGAATTTTGCTATTATTTATAGACCGACTTTTGTACCTTAATGTTAAAGATAGGTTAACTCTTGTTTCGCGCTACCTTTAGTAAGGCTTTGGCAGATTGCTCCAACATTTTCAGTCGGTCAGCCTGTGTCAAGCCTAGGTGTTTGTTTTTAGAAAAACTAGCCTGCCAAGAAGCTAGAAAACTATTTGTAAGGTCTTCTTGGGCTTCTGATAGACGAAGTTTTTTATCTTGCTCAGCTTTGGCAGATTCTATGCCTGCTTTAAAGAAAGCAAGTATTGAATTCTTTCCTCTGGAAGATAGATAAGTATCTATGATTTCAAATAAATACTCGAAATCTTCACCCATCTCAAAGTAACGGTCTAATACAGTTTCGTTACGGTCAAGGTATTCTGAAATTTTAGGTACAGCAGTACGTAACTGGCGCATATTTGTAATGCGTAGCGTAGAGATAATTTCCTGTAGTCCTAATAAGAAGTTGCTTTCGTAAGCAGGAGTAAACCGTTTACCGCTATACATCATCAAGCTCATTATATTACACAGCTTGGCAACTTTAGGCTTTTCGAACAAGGAACTTATTGAACGCTTAGTTAAATCAATTTTCATAGTTACCTCATTACTGCCATGACTTGGTTATGGTTACTATGGTTTGAAACATAGGCAGGATCTTCTACAGCGCTGTTTTCAAAACCAGTTATTTGGTGCACATACCTGAAAGCGATCTGGTTTGCATCGTTTACATAAGTAGGCTTTTGTAGAACAGTATGACTACATACATTACGTAAATTATCTTTATATACCGTATGTCCACAAATGCTACAGGTGTAAGCTTGATACCACATACCAATACTGAATGTATTTAGGTCCTCTGTTAGAATGCGGTTAGCAAGAACAGGGTCTTTGGTTCGGTCAAAAGCAAGTAACTGAATAATACGAGCATGGTTGCCACGGAACTGAGGTAACGACTTCATGTATACGTCAAGAATAACACCTTTAGCTTTGGTAATATCCTTGTTGTCATGCTCTTGGTGAGTAGGTTTTCCTTTCCACGTTTTGTATGCCAGCATACCTAAATCAGGACGAAAGCGTAGTGCCTCTTGAGTAGACAAACAATCACCGTTGGTGTTAGGTACGTCAGTTATAACACTAGGCACAGGCACCATCACGTAGTCACGAAGATTAGGGCTTATCTGATAATGTTCAGATGCCATTGGTAACCAAGTGTTTGCATCTATTACCATGCTTTCTGAGGCGCCTGTTGCACTAGGCTTAAAAGTGATTTCGTTTGATTTACCAATGTCTTTTAACTCGATAGCTTTGTGGCGTACGTCACGTTTGGTAACATCGAAACTAGAGCTTTCAAAGCTGTTCTGTTCATTGGGAATAATAATGTCTTTTAAATCAAGTTTCATAATTAACCTACTCGGGTTACTTCTATAACTAACTGGTTATTAGCGTTACGACCTGCGTTAACGTTAATATCTTGAGTAGAAACTCTGCCACCGCGCGAAGCACCTTTGTTTACGAAAGTGAAAGAACCTACTTCACCTTTCTCGAAATCAGGAGTTGGTTTTGACGTAAGAGAAGACAGACTGTTTGTACTAATAGCTTTGGCTACTTTCTTAGCTATAGCTGCACTAGTATTGTATTCAACAGAGAATGAAGTATTGCCTATACTATAAGAAGAAGGCAATCTTTTTGAATTGGTTATCTTTAGGTATAGCTGACCTTTGCCTTTTGAAAATCTGCCTGCACTTTGGCCTTTTCTGCTAGGTCTAGGCTTACGAGTAGTAGGATCTCTGGTAATAGTTTCTTTACGAGCAGGCACATCGTAATCACCTAGTTCTACGTCACCGCTAGTTTGGGCATTACGTATAAGGTCTAGTGAGAAACGAGTAGGTTGCTTAGGTTCAAAAATTGAAGTGATAGCAAGAGGAGTCTGTTTGCCTGACTTGAGCATACTAGCAGCCTGTTTAGGTGTAACTCGGATCATGCGACCATCACCAAACGTGCCACCACGGCTCTTGAATGCAGTACCTTGCTTCCAGCCGTCTGTAGAAAAGGCAGGAGATGCAAAATCAATACCGTATTTAGATTTGATAGAACTAACAAAGCCAAGTTTTTTGCTTTCAAGCAACGACACTAGGTCTTTTATCAAATCATTCAGGTTGAAAGGATAGCGCTGACCAGGTTTAAGCGTCTTCAAGAATTCTTCGGTTGCTGCCAAGTTAGAAAGAATTTGGACATTCTTTTTGGTCATGCTGGTACGAGTGTTTGCACCGAACAAGGCAATAGCCGCCAACTTAGCCAGATCCGCAGAGTTGTCTTGGGCAACCTTCTTGGGGCTAGGTTTGCGTGTAGGCTTTTTAGTACCAGTAGCTGCATCTTCCGATAAGATTTTATGGTCACGTTTAAGTTGGTTAAACTTGTTTCGCGTTATCTTGAACTTCCAGTACTTGTTTAGCTCCTCGTCAAAGTCAAACAGGAATATACCTTTAGGTGAATTAGAAAGGTAGAAAATATCGCCACGTCTTAGAGCCAGTTCGTGAGTAGCATCTTCTATTTCAATTTTCTTTTTAGCTTTCATCTGAATAGACCCTTTAATAGGCGCTTTAACTTTAGTTGCAGATGAACTTTCTAGTAGATTTATTTTCATAACATGTTCCTGTTAATCGTATGCTTTACCCAAGTGCAACATTCTGAATAAGTTTGCCTAATAGGGTTAATTAAAGTAAGTTGGTTAGAGTTTACTACAGTATACGGTTCTTTTTCGCTGCGACCTGTCCGGAAAGCACTCTCAGTAAAACCGTCATAAAGTTTCGCTACCCAGCTACGTGTGTTTGCTCCTGTACCCTTGATTTTAGGGTCAGATTCAATACGACCAATATGGTCACCGCCATACATTATATCGTACTTGGTTCTTTCGGCATCAGTCAGCTTACGTTGAGAAGGACATACTCTAAAACTAATACGGGGCCTAGTGGCCGATTCAGAATCGAGGCTATCTAGTTCACTAGGTATATCTATGTATTCTTCTTTGTCATCCTCAAGAAACTTATCAATATCTTCTTTACTAGGAACAAACTTCTCCTGTTCCATATCGTGACGTATCTCCAGTAGACCTATCTTTTTGGACAAAGTATCAAAGTCTATGCCTGTTAACCAATCCATGTAGTGTTTGACAAAACGTTCCATGGTAGGGTTTGTTTCAGGGTCAGACAAGTCTTCTTCGTATTCTTCATCCTCTTCTTCAGGTTCTTCTGCACTAAGGCTTGACCATCTAGAAAGAGATACACGATCTAACCAAGCATCAAATTCCTGCTTGTACTCGTCTTGGGGAGTAAGTAGGCGTGATACACTGTTAGACTCTAGTTTTTGCTTGGAATACTCTTGAAGGTCTTTGTAGTTAGAAGGGCCTAAGAAAGCACTTAGCAATACTTTGCTTACGCTTTTGCCAATCTTTTTCCAGCGACCTTGTCCTAAAGTATTCTCATTGACAGCATCTAACAGCTTTAACGCAGAGCGACCGCCTCTGCGGTCACTGTCTTGTGCATCTTTGGCACTATATTTACCTTTAAGAATCTTACCGGCAAAGCCGTTGAACTCTCTACGACCTTGTGGTGAAAACTTGCTGTCCATAACCTGGACAACTTTCGTAAAGCTATCTTTTATTTTCTTAAAGTTTTCTTTCATGTCCATGCGTACAGCAGGAGCGTTTACTTCAAGACGGTCAGTTTCTTCCTGTACAAGAGCTGCTTCTTGGGCTCTAATCTCACGAGACTTAGGTAACTGCTCTTTCTTAACAGGTTTCGCAGGTTTCGCTTTAGGTCGAGCAGCTTTACGAGTGGTCTTGTTAGAAGGTTTAGCTTTAGGCTTTTTAGGCTCATTGATTCTAAGCTTACCTGATTTAACACCTTTAGCGTATTTGCTATTAGGGTGCTTTTCTATGTAAGCTTTTCTTCTAGCTGGACCTGCCTTTTTCCACCAGTTAGATTCTTGTGCAGATAAGGATATAAGTGTCATACTTTTTCCAATTTCGTTTGCAGCCACATCAAGTTATTACCTATACGAAGTTTGTCTTTCTCAGGAATATAAGCTTCTTTCTCACTAAGCAACTGTCCGTATATAGTAAATGCCTGTCGGTAATCACCGAAGATATTCAAAGAATACGCGGCTAAATCATAGAGTTTCCACTCTAAGTACCCTTGTTTATTATAAATTACATTTTGTTGGGTATTTTCAATATCAGAAAGCAATTCTATACCGTGAGTTGCCCAGTAGAAACAAGACTGAGCATCTTGTTTTTCGTAGTAGTGTTGAGCAAAAGTATACGCGGCCTCTACAGAAGTAGGCTCGATAGAAAGCGCACGGTACAAACTCGCTCTAGGATCTATTTCTAGTTTAGAGCAGGCGTCTGCTTGCAATAAATATGCATCTACTCTTTGCGCCTCGGTTCCTTCACATTTCTCTATGTCTTGCAAGATATTATAAGTTATTTGCCAGTTCCCTTCATAGCTGTGCTCTCTTGCTAGGTAATACAGGGTTCTTAAATCAGTAGGGTTCTCTACATGCTGCTTAGCCAAAAGAGGCATGTAATCACGAGGCTTACTATTATCTTTAAGGTGTCGTACACCTATGCCTGAATATATGTAGTCAGGCTCACCTTCTAAACTTACCAGAATTTCATGGCAAGAATACTTCCATCTAAAACCTCTAGCGGTATGTATTTTATTCTGGCTATAGGTCATGAGTTCTACACCGTTATTTTCGGCAAAAATCATTTTTGTTTGTAAAACCAGATAGCGTTTTAAATCGATGCCGTTATCAACAACAAGTTTAGCTAGCTTTTGGTACCAGTCAGGATCAATACGCTCGTCTAGGTCTAACCACATAAGCAAATCGTAAAAGTCACAATGCTTTTGGGCTTGTTCCATTGCCATGTTACGTGCAATAGAGAAATCAAAGGGATCTATTAATGCCTGGTGCAACTCTATCTTACCAGGGTATTTGTTTTGCATTTCTTTTATTAAGCTTACAGAGCTGTCTTCACTGCCTGTATCAAGTAGAACTATTTGGTTAACACTTTTGACCAAGCTTTCTATCCAAGGCACTACGTTGTTTTGCTCATTTTTTAGAATAGAGTATGCTACGATTTTAAACATAGAGAATATTTCCGCTTTCCCACCATTTAGTTCCATAGTCTTGTGTTATACGGAAGGTGTAATCAGTATAACGGTTATAATCAAGACCATTGTTGATGTATCTGTAATAAGGTACGCCGTTTCTATAGCCACCGTGTACTCTTCTTACACGATGATGGAAATATAGACGTTGTACCAATTTAAGAGTATAATTCTTACCTGTAGGTCTATAAGGTACAAGGGACTCTCCTTCATAGCCTTGCATATCTGAATCATTTTCTGCAACGAAGCCGCTAAAGCTGTTTGCAGGATCTCTCACACGGGGATAATAGCCTGTGGCGTATCCAGAGACATACTGGGTTTGATGCAAAAGCTTATCCTGCGAAAATATTTTAGTGCGACCATCTTCTTTTTTGGCGTATTTGTAATCTTCCCAATACCAGAAGTAACGAGTGAATAAAGGAACAGGCTCACCTACAGGAGTGTATTCGAGAAGATCTACAGAGTAAGTTTCAGATTGTTGGTCAAAGGTAAGGTTAGTAAACTCTGCTCCGTACCATCTGATAACATCAATAAGAACCTGAGCCATAAGACTGCGTTGAGTACCGTTGGATAGAATATAAGTCAGGCAGTCTTGTCCTAAGTACCCAGGGATAGACCGATATATGATAGAAGGTTTTATTTGGTCGGTAGTTGCTGTACCGTGAGCAGGAGGCTCTGTGAGGATAGGACGCATACGCCATCCCCTCTGTACTGCCATTCGGGACATTACTTCTGGGTCAGGCGATGTGAAGTCTTCAGGGTCACGGGCGCCTTGAAGACGCCACTCTGATAAATCAATAGTAAACGGCTGCCCTGTACGAGCAGTTACCGTTAAGTCAGGAGCAAATGGTACGTAGTTTCTCCACGTATCAAGAGATATTAAGTTTCCGTATAACATCGTCAAACCCTTGTTGGTCTAACACGCTAGGACATGCACTGAGTACAACTGGTGCAGTATCGTTACGAGCTAGAGATAACATTCGTTTGAAGATACCTGTAGTATAAGCATAGTACTGGTCATCGTCAGGACTAAAGCGCTTTGTTGCCAGAGTCTTGGCTCGTTCCCATACCTTTTCTACGGCGGCGATCTTCATGTTTCTTTGGTCAGATACTTTTTTTAAGTAATCATTCGGCATAACTAGATTCCATACTCTGATTTGAACTCGTCTAAGGTCATTACGGGAATACCTGCGTTTTCTGCTTTATCTACTTTACTTGATGTGTAAGCTTCATCTTTGATGACAAGAATAGTAGTATCAGATTTCATAGACTGAACTTTACCGCCTTGCTGTTCTATATAACGAGCAAGGTCTTTGTCTCTTACGCCAGTAAACGTTATTCGCTGTCCTTCAAACTCGTTCCCTTGTGCCTGTTCAGGTTCAGGTATAACTAGTTCTACGTTTAAATTACTAGCAAGTTTGAAAACACGCGGAAGACTTTTGGCAAATTCTCCAGCTAGCTTTTTGAAGCCTTTAATTTGCTCTATATCTTCTTGAACGTCCTCCACTTCGGCATCTTCCCAATAAAGTACATCGTCACCGTATTCGTCTACAATCTTTTGAACACGTTCTTTACCGAAACTAGGCATATAACCAGAAGCCACACAAAAATCAACAAAGGTTGGATCAGTCGTGACTTCACGTATGCGAGAAATAAAATCTCTAATAGACTTGTCTGCCCATCCGTCTACTCCTTTTAGGTCACGCGGTTTTATTCGCATTACTTTTCGGGGAGTATTATAACCTAGTGCAATAAGCTTTTCGAAAGTGCTTTGTTTGAATCCTTCAAGACCTAGCGTTACAAAAAAGTGTGTAAGTTTCTTGGCGCGAGACTCTCCGCCTTTACTTGTAGATACTGCGTGTACTCCTTTTACCTTGTAGGGAAACGGAGGTTCAGCAGCTTTACGTGCAGGTTTAACAACTTCTACAATATAAGGTATAACACCGCCTGAACGAACAACTTTTATTTGAGCACCTACGTTAATGGGTTTCTGGTCTAGATTCTTTTTAGCATCTGCTTTCTTGAAACCGTTCTGTATATAAAATAAAGAGTGTGCCAAGAAGTTTGATACCGTAACACCACCTAACCTAATAGGGTCAATGCTGATAGTAGGTACTATAATATTGTTCCGAGATATTTCCCAATCAACAGATTTGACTGGAACTACTTTCATTGCAGCCTCAGAGTTTTCTTTAAAGGCAGCAGCATGTTTAGCATAAGACTTTTGAGGAGTATAAGCCACGTCTTTGGCAACTATAATACCATCTATCTCATAAGAAGAATTTTCAATGCGGTTGTTGTATATCTGACTTAAAGAGTTGCTAGGGTCATCTGCAATAAAGTTATCAGTGGTAATATGCCATACCGTAGTAAACTTTAGCTTTTTAAGAAGTTGCAGTTGCTTAGAGATAGGTCCACCTGCTGTTCTACCTTGTTGAACTTCATAGAAAACAACGTCAATATCTCGCATGTGTCGTTGGTACTGCTTGAAGTCTTTAGAGCCTGCCAACTTGTTAAGTACTCCACCTGCCATGTTACGCGCAGCCTTGAAAGTACCTTCGGTGTTCTTAGTCTTGTCGTGCTTTGTGTCAAAAGTAGATGTTTTAACGATAGCCTCAGCCCGGGCTATGAACCGAGTTTTAATTGGTATCCTTTTAGGTATGCGAAGATAAGGGATCCAATGTGATACGTCTTGACCTACAGTACCGTCACCTCTGGTTGCTGCTTGAACACATACGCCCTTTTCATATACAACTTGCAAGCTAATACCGTCTAGCTTATCCATTATAGTGTAAGCAGACTCGGGGTCTAAGAATTTAGCAAGTGCCTTGGTATTAGGCTTTATCTTGGTCATGCTAGGCATATAGACAGGAAGTTTAACTTCGATTCTGCCTTTAGAAACAGCCGCACCTACTTGTTTCCATATCTTGTTTCTAGGCTGCATATCTTTGACAATATCTTCGATAACATCATAATGGCTATCAGGTAGCAGCTCTTTAGAGTTAGTGTAGTACTCTCTTAGTACTTGGATCACTTCTATTTGCTTTCTTTTAGGCAAGTCTTCTACTGATTCTGGCTCTGCCAAGAGTTGGCTAATGGTTCGTTTTAGGTCAGCGTTCAACTTACTTCGAGCAATTCGGGATCTATAGTTCATTTTATTATTAAACCTATTGAAATCTTTTCAGGAGCATACGCAAATAAAACATCGAACATCCCTGATACAGAGTTATAAAGAACCTCTACATAAGATACTTCTCGGTCGTCACCTGAGTATTCCTCTATCTGAAAAACAGGCAAAAGGTCAGAGACAGTAACAGGTTGTCCAGTCAGGCAGAAGCGTACTCTGCCGTTAACGTCTTTTTTGGTTACTTCTACATCAGGCTTTCTTTTTAGCAAAGCGCTCCAATCTAAAACTTGTGTAAGAACAGGTACAGGTTCACTAGTAGACAAGGTAGGCTCCTTAACAGCTATAAGATCATCTTTGTCGTAAAATCCTACAATGTATTGAGTTTCCTCAGGCTTCTGAGCTTTGCATAACACACCATTTTTATAGACCAGCGCGTCTCCAGGTCTTATATCTAAATCAACCATCATTCTACGCTAGTTGGATTATTACGTAAGACTCTGCCTTTGCTTGGTCATACACGACATTGAGTACAGGTCGTGTCAAGGCAGTTTGGGAATAGCCTACAAGGTCTTTACCTATTGCTTCAAGCACTTGCTTATAAATAGGCTTTTGCTCTACATTAGAAAAATCCCAAGTAGTCTTTGAATTCTCTGTAGTTACCTTCGGATAAAGTTTTTCATCTACTGCACCTTCATCCAAAGCTGCCTGTACTTGGTCTAAGCAGGATGCAACATCAGTACCTGTAGTAATATCGGCATCACAAGAGCCTGATATAATACTGTTTAAGTCTAAATTCATAGAATATCCTCTTTGTTGCATCCTATTTACAGTTTAGTAAGGCAAACCTGCTAAACTTCTACCAGTAATGAACTTGTAGAATTCTTTAGATGGAGGTACGCCTGCACGTAGGTAAGTTCTAACGCCTTGCGGCCAGCGCCATTTATCTAAAGAGTATTCTCCTGAACCTGCATTGCCTCCTGTCCAGCGATTGTGGGCATCACCTTTATTACGGGTTAAGCGAGCTTCTTTTTGCTTTAAAGTAAGCTGACGTAAGAAATCTGCTTTGTCGTAGCCTCTAACATCCATTGCAACAGGGAAAGGCAGTTTACCTCTTGCAGAAATCGAAGGTCTCCAGTACCCGAAGACTTTTCTAGGGAACGCTTTGCCTGCATTAAGCTCTTTAAACAGTGCTTTACTGTGCGTACCAGGCTTACGTGCAAGTTTTATTGAAGCAGAATCATCTTTTAGCTTCTGGGCTTTGGCTTTACCTACAGCCTTCTTCGGTTTAAACTTGACTGTTATCTGCACTTCACCACCAAGGTTGTAACCTACCTTAAAGTTCTTGGCAGTTAAGGAACGTGGAAGCTCTGTTTTGTCACCTAATGCCTCAAGCAACGTAGTTTGAAACTGTTCTGTGCTTTTGGCTATTTTGTCTACAGCACTATTGGATTGTAATTGTACCTTCATACCTAACTCGCAATTGGTTCATTTGACTTATCGTACATATCACGTTTGTTGTAATACTCGGTAAATTCTTTAGGGTTAAGTTTACGCAAACGTTTAGCTTGCTGCTCTATTGTTGCTTTTTTCCGAGTATCGAATCGGATAGTCTGGTAGTTACCATCATCGGCGCCTATGTCATAGACTTTGTATACTGTGATATTCTCGTTCTTTTTAAGAGGATAAATATCTAAGATAACAAACTCTCTTTTTTCAGTTTCGTCTTTATCAAACTGAATAACATCGCCTTCTTCAAACGGTTCCTCTTTTTCAGGTTCTTGTTCATCCGAATCTTCCTCTGATTCCTCTTGGTCGTCTTCATCTTCGGATTCCTCCTCAGTTTCTTCCTCAAGGTCGTCTTCGTAATCTTCGTCATCCTCGTCATAGTCAGCAGAGTCTAAAGCTTCTTCTTGTTCAGCTTCTTCGTTTGCTTCTTCATAGGTAAGGTCTTCTTCGTCCTCATCCTCTTCATCAATGTCGAGTTCATCTTCTTCATCGAGGTCATCTAGATCTAGGTCATCGTCTTCGTCATCGTCTTTTGCGATTTGGACAGAACGACCTTTCCTCCGAGCTTCTTCCAGTTCTTCATCAAATATCTCTTCTACTGCTTTGGTATCAGCCTCAGGATCTACAATCTCATCTTCTTCTACCTCAGCATCCTGGTCCTCGTCATCTAAGTCAACGTCATCGATAGTATCAACGTCAATATCAAAATCGTCATCTTCCTCTAGATCAATGTTATTGAACTTACGAGCAGCAGGAGTTTTTTGTTCCATTTGATCACGTAAATACTCTTCAGGATTCTTCAAGTCTACAGGAGCATAGTCTTTAGGAACAGTAGGTTCTTGTTCAAGAACTTCACGTATTCTGCGTTTTTCTTCTTCACGTTCTTTGCGTAGGCGTTCCTTTTCTTTCTCGATTGCCTGACGTTTTTCTTCGCGTTGCTTTTCTCTAAGAGCTTTAGCTTGTTCACGTTGCTTGGCTTTAGCACTTGATACTTTGCGTTGTTGCTCTTGTGCAATTTCTTCAAGGGTTACTTTACCTCTTAACCAATTTGCACGAGGCAAAATAGCACTTGCTTCTACCATAGCATCGTAGGTATCTGAAGGTATATTCCAAAAAGAACCGTCATCGAATACAACTACACCACCTCGGGCTTGTTTCATAAAGCGAAGACCGAACTTTGTACCTTTAGGAATTTCAAAGCCTTTCTTGCTGGTCTTGTTGTACTTGAACCTAGTATCTTTGAGTTTACGCCATTGGTAATTACTGAAATCAACTCCGTTCTTAGACTCTTGTTTGACTTTGTTTTGAGGCTTAAACCTCTGAGCCATATAGTCCACAGATTTAGGAACGTTAATTCGTATAGCGCGTTGTCTGCCTCCGCCTCTCTTGTCTTGAATAGGAGGCATACGGCGTTTTTTCTTAGAGCGTTCTTCTAAGTAATTCAAGTCGCGCTCGTCAATAGTATGCGCGTAATTGTAAGTATCAGGAAAAATAAGATAGAACTTATTACCTCTAATAGGTTTAATTCCGAATACAGCACCCCGTTCTACACGAGGCGCCTTTTTGTTGCTTACTAGAGTTCTAGCTCTAGGGCCGTTGTATTCGTACCACTTGTAATTAGGTAAATCACTAAAAACAACAGTAGCACTTTCTGATATTAGCATAAGTGATCCTTAACCACCTTGGATATAACCTGTACTTGGACAACCGTAACATGCATTAACACACGGTAATTTTTGTGACCAAATCCAACACCCAGGAGAAATTTCAGCAGGCTTAACTACAACCAAATGTAATCCCCATACCTGTGTAGCGTTTTCAATAGCAGCTTGTTCGGATTCAAAGTAACCGTTATCTAAGCAAGCCTCGTTTCCTAGCTCAACACAATCCGATTCGTTAATAACAACTGTTTTAGATCCTAAGCTAGAGAAACTAAAGGTATCTAACGAAACAAAATTAGGTGCGTAAGTAGAGACTTCTTGGTGTACCAGTCTGTCTGATATTAAATTACTTGTTTCTGTTCTATATTCATTAGGGCTTGTTACCTTAACAGTATACGACAGGGTATAGTCAATATCAAAGTAAAGGTCTTTCACCAATCGCATTGGCTCTATTTGTTCGTAGTGAGAATACTTAGAAGTGTTTACCTTTAACCAAAAGTCAGTAGCGTTGACACTTCTGTGGTGCTTAACCCATTCACGGTCTATATTAGTGACTAGGTTAGAGTATTCTTTTTCAAACTCTCGGTCAATAGTAACAGAGTTGATTTCTTTTTTCTTGATAAACCCACTATATAAAACTTCATTATAGGTTGCCTGGGACTTTTCAAAGTCTTGAATGAACCACTTACCTATATCATAGTAGCTTCGGTCGTATTCATATTTAACAAAGCCGTTGTCAGGATAAACATAGTAACCGAAAGCTCCTTCAGTCTCGTAGAAAGAGTAACCATAACGGTCTGCTTCTGTACCGAAAGTAGGTTGTTCAAACTCGTTACGTGTATATTCCCATTCAGGCTCAACTACGTGTGAAGGGTTGGCAGACTTGGCATACTCAAACTCTTGTGAGGCTACGTTCAACGTTCCTGACTTTTGCGCCTTTGGTTCTTGATGTATTTGACGAATACCGCTATTAGACTTACCATATCCAAAAACACTATTACTAACAATAGAGGAAATAGGATTATAGATATGACCAGGACTTTGAACACCAGTACCATCAGAAAAATAATATTTAATATAATCCCGCTCTGTCTCGGATACTCTTGGGCTGTTAGCTTTCGAGTAGGCTTGATCAAACATTTGCGCAACATAACAGTTCGCCTGTTCAGGTATTGGTGAACCTGTAGTAAACAAGTTAACTACGTTTCCTAAAGTTTCAGATTCTCGGTCTAGGGAAATGTCTACAGCATTGTTTTTGGCTATATCAGTTCCTTGACGCAACACATAAACTTGCGCAGCCTCTACAAGTTCTACAGGGCCTCTTGCAACTACAGGCACTAAGTCTCTTGCTTTTATAGCCTGGTCTACAGAAATAGATTGTATAGTCCACGCACCTTTAGATATGCCGGAGGTGACCAAGTGGCCAGTTGTCGAACCGTAAGGACCTAGTGCGTACCCTTCTAGGAAGATCTGCGACTGACCTTTTACCTTTATAGGAGTTCGTGAACGTAATACCCCTCTGTAATTCAAGTTGCCTAAAAGTTCAGGAGCCATAACTCCGTCAACATAAGCTACTGTGTTTCTAGGTATACTAATCTCTATTGTATAAGTAGAGCCTACAGTATCGAGGTCAACTACGTCTGACCTAACACGATCACCTAAAGTGAGACCAGACATAACACCGAAGTTTAAAGGTACTTGGTTTATACCAGGTAATGTAGTAACTATCCAAGTAACCGAAATACCGCACATTGCTAAAACTATTTGATGCTCAGTAGCAAATACAGGTTGAGTAGTTAATGCAAGGCTAACCGAGTCACCGTCATTAATAGTGGCGTTTAGACCTGCGTCTTGACCGTTGATTATCAATCTAGCTGAGTAATCGTTGTTGATTTGTGCATAAACTGGATCGGCAGTACTTACCACAATAGGTTCAGATATAAATTCTTTGCCTAGCTCGGCATAGTTAAGATCTACAAAATCAGCACTGTAGGAAGGAGCTTCAAAGTCAGGTTCACTACTTTTAGTAGCAATAGACCATGTGCTATCAAACAAGTTACCCCAAGTGACAGTAGCAAAAGAGGTAGCACAGTACTCAGCCTCGCTTACTGATGCAAGATAAACTTGATCGCCGTTAGACACGCTGGTAGATGTGCCTACGTCTTCACCGTTTTTATAAATAATTGCCCCTTCGGTTACTTCCATTGTACAAGAGTCTATCTCAAGACCTTGAATGTCGATAACGTTTGAAACGTAACCAGTGTCAGGTTCAGCATCGTAGATAGGAATCCACGTAGTTTCAAAAGGAATAAGTCTTTTGAGTTCAGGAGTGGCAGCAAAAGAGTAAACGCTTTGTCCTAAAACAAAGTTTACGTTTCGAGCTTTACCTCCTTGCAAAGATACCTCAAAGCTGAACTCTTGATCAGGGTAGATTGTTTTTCCTACTGACCAGCCTTCATCGTTGACCCAGACACTTACACTAACATCATCATCGTCAGGATACAAGTACAATACAACAGGCTCTCTTACGCCAGTCAGAGTATAAGAAGGGCTTTGCTTAGATCCGCTTACAGGTATATCTGTTACCGAATGGTACTCTTGGGCATCAGGGTCATTATCTGATAAAATAAGACGTTCATCAATATCTGGATATAAAGAACTTGCTATTATCTTAGTACCAGCAGGGTTCACATGCATTTCATAAACGTGAGAGTCTAGAGCTATCTTACCTTCATACCTAAGATCTGTATTGTAGAAAACTATCTCTTTATTTACTATGTCACTTGCATATAAAAGATTTTCTGCACGATTAAAGCTTAGTGCATCTAAGTACCCTGTACTAAAGTAGAACTTGTTTGCAACTACAGAGTGTCCGTTTTCGAAATCAACTTTTACTTTAGATAATCTACGTTCGTGCCTGTGCGAGATAAAAATGTTAGCACCTACCGAGTCGTAGTAAAGGCTTGAAGCAAAAGCTGGAACACTTAGCGTTTGGGTTATGGTTGCGTCTGCAACAAAAACCAAAGACGTTTCTGTAAGAACCACACATTCGGTACCTACAGTGTACAACCTGTGAGGCTTTGTAGCAGTGGAAAATGTTTCAGTGCTTGAAACAGAACCATCATCGTTTATAGTAGCAACTGTGATAGTGTTTGAGTTTTTATGTGCAATATAAAGTTTGTTTAGCACTGAGGTTAAAGCAATAGGTTCAGGTATATCAATACTTCCAATTTCGGTATACGCATTGGTATAAAAAACAACTTTATTGCTATCTAGGAAGGCGAAAGCAGAAAAGATACGTCTTGAACTTAAGGCTGAGAAAACAGTTACGGAATCTACAGGCCCTTGATAGTCAGGTAAAAACCTACCTATAAAGTCACCTTCGAAATTAAAAACACTTATGTAGTGCAGGTATCTGTCTAATACATGAATTCGGTTTCTTAATATAGATTCATCATTTGTATCTATATTTTTGTCCACTAAAGGGACTTGAGTAACTACATCAGAATCTATTACAGTAACAGAGCCGTTGTCACTTGCTGTCCATGTAGATTCAGGGAGAACTTCCCAGGCGTATTTACCGTTTAGAGCATCGTTGTACTCAAAGGTTTCGGTGGGTTTATTGATAAGGACAAATGTGCCTTCTAACACGTTGTCTTGAAAAAGCTGAATAAATCTAGGTACACCTGCTTGGCTAGAAGAAGTGGCCTTTATTTGTAAAGTATCTCCTAAAAGAGCATTTGTCGAAGAGCCTCGGTCAACTCCGTTTATTAATATTGAGCCGTTAGCTACGCTTAAAGACACAAGGCTTTCAGCTATAATTGAAATAGGTTGACTTATTTCCTGTGTGTTTGGGTCTAGACCTGACTTGTAACCAAGATCGTATAACATTATTCACCTACAATGCTAACTCTGCCGCATCGGATAACTTCTTTGATTGCATTACTTACAGCTATCGCTTTGTGTCTAGGCCCTAATATTTGGAAATCTCTATTATCGAATTTAGCTAAGTTTTCAGAGACAAACCTATACACTGCATTTCTTTTGGCAGCAGCAAAAGAATCAGAAGAAGTACTAACGTGCATTGAAAAATTTCGGTACTGTACTTTAATCCTAAATATTTTAAATGTTTTTCTATCCCTAGGTATTTGTTGAGCCGTAAGCTTATACGACTTAGGTTTACAAAGAGGGCTCAGAGAACCCTCTTTATAGATAGAAGAAAACATAAAGACACTTATCGCGCCACTGTTACGCCTACACCTTCTACCTGAAAGTAAATACGCATCCCTTTGTTATCAGGGTGGTTAGCATTTAGCGCACGGTACTTTCTAGGCTGGGCTTCACCGTATACGTCAACTTCATGTGTTGCATATTGCGAAGTAACGTCTGCCGAAGCAAAAGCAATAATATCAATCTCTTGTGAGTAGCTGTACCGTTGAGTATTTAAGCCACGCAGGAAGTTGATAATGTATTTACCGTTCTCGTATATACTTGTCTGTTGAACAGAGTTCATAATACGCGTAGAGTCGGGAGTATCTGTAGATGCCGATACAGGGAAAGTAGGCGCGTTAACATCTTTTTCTCGCACAACAAACTTCTGGATACCTAAAGGCTCAGGAGAGTTCAGGTCACTGCCGCCTCCGCCATTTTGAGAGAAGATACAAAATAAAGGTTCTTTTAAAGTAGTGTCTAAAGCACCTGTACTGTCAACCATACGCGAAATAGCAAACCATGCAAACTTATCACCCTCACCATCAAAAGACTCTGCCCACATGCAGAAAGCAATGCCGTGGTCGGTTACTGTAAGGAAATAACTAAGAGGTACAGACTCTTCATCGTTACCTGAGAAACCCCAGTTTTCATAAGAGAAAAAGTGATTTCTGTTTCCGCCTGTTAGAACTTGGCTGTCTTTAAACATAAAGCCTGACTTAGAGACATTTGTGTTGTCACCGCTAGTTCTTGAAGTAGCCACAGTAACTGAACCCGAGTTACCCAGAATTAACTGAGTAGGAGTAAACGCATAAAAGTCTAAACTATCGTCATCGTCATCAGCCTCTATATAAAGTAACCAAGGCTGATTACCTTCACCGCACAAAGGGTCTACATCAACTGTAGGTTGAAGCAAAATATTCTTGTGAGTAGAGGCTAAAGTTAAATCTGAATTTTGTTGGTCTACTGACAAAACAGTAAAGCCGTTTGCAGTTAGGTTTATAGCTAAGTCTGCTGCAAGTGCCTCGACACTTATAAAGTTATTCTTTTCTATTGTAAAACCCATTAGATAATTCCTTCAGCTTCGGTGATCATAAGCATACGCATTCCTCTATTAAAAGAAGCGTTTGCGCCTAGACCGACATATTTTCGAGGAGTACTTTCGCCGTAGAAAGTAAGTTCAATTTCATTATTTTGAGATACTGCATCAGCACTAGTATATGCAATCATATCCAATTCATGAGGGTACCCATAACGCTGAGTACTTAGACCGTTAGGGAAGTGTATAATGAATTTTTCGTCTTCACCTACAGCTACCTGTTCTTTGTTATTGATAATACGAGTAGAGTCCGCGGTATCAATAACAGCGCTACGTGGTAGAGTAGGCGCTGTTACATCGCTTTCGCGTACTACCAAATACATGATCTGGTCATGCTCGTCCTTAGGATCTAGGTCTCCGTTACCTGCAAGAGAGAATACGCAAAATAGAGGACTAAGACCGTCAACTATTACAGCACCTGTATCTTTATCTACCATACGCTGAACACAGAACCAAGCTTGGTCTTGTCCGTCGCTGTCATAAGCTTCTGCCCACATAGCAAAAGAAATACCGTGGTCTGATAAGGTAATTCTATAGCTAAGAGGGTGTGCAGAGAAGTCGCCTACTTTGCCCCAGTTTGGCTGATTCTTCTGAGTGAAATCTTTTTCTTGGTTTTGTGCATCGTCATTGAAACAATAGAAGAAACCGTTAGTATAAGTCTTAGCAGTACCAGAACCGCCCTTAACGTCTATGTACTTACGAATCAAACTATCGTAGCTTAAAAAGCCTGCACCTTTTTCAATTCTTTCGCGAGTACCGTTGCCTGACGAACTGTAAGGCATAAAGTCTTTAAAATATTTGTAAGCAATTCTCCAGGTACCATCTTGATTCTTTATAATTTGGGTAGGTGTACATACCCAAATACGTAACCAGTTTTGATGACCTTCATTGAATCGGTAAGACAGCTTACCAGAACCATCGTCACCTTCAGTAGATTGTGCTGTAATAAACACAACCCAAGGTTGATCTTCATCACCTGCTAGCGGGTCTACAGATGTAGTTGCTTTTAAACAAACAGCAGTCGTCTCTCCATCCGGTATAGAGTTACTTGCTGCCCCGTTGTGGTATATGGCTTCAAAACCATTAGCGACCATGTCTTTGCTAAGAGCATTAAGAAGCTCTGTAGCTTTGGCAAAGCCTTCGCGTTTTGTAGTAAAACCCATTGTTATCTCCAAAAATTAAATTAATCGCCGCCTGCTGTCCAGAACATAACACGCATACCTGCGTTATATTGTTTATCAGCCGTCATGCCTTGATAAGTACGCTCATTACTTTCACTGTAAGGATTAGTCGTTAACGTAGAGCTTTGGCTCAGTACGTCACTTGATATAATCCCTACTAGGTCAAGCTCTGTGTCGTAACCATACCGCTGAGTGCAAAGGCCGTTAGGAAAAGTCAGTACAATCTCATTGCCTTCTCTTATAGACACCTGCTGCTTGTTGTTTATGATCCTGTTTGAATCTGCTGTATCTTCTACTGCGGTTACAGGAATAGTAGGTGCATTAACATCACTTTCTCTAACAACAAACTTTTGAATAGCATCACCATCCGAAGAACTTGGATTGTAGGAAAATACGCAGAACAGAGGACTTTTGCCTGTTGTAACAGGAACACCTGCAGGTGTAACCATTCGCTGACACACAAACCATAAAAACTTATCGCCATCGCTGTCTGCACTTTCAGACCAGATACCTACAGAAATACCGTGATTGGTTTGGTTAAAACACAAACTAAAAGGATATGCCTGGGTATCTGAACCTGCAAGTCCCCAAACTTCATAGTCTAAAGTTCTTCGGTATTCACTTTCTCGGGAACTGTCGAAGTGAACACTGCCGGGAGTAAGTTTACCAGATGCAATACTTTTAGAGTCCTCTTGTTTTTTAAGAGCTATACGCCAGTTGTTATTTGACGGATCTACGATGATTTGTTCAGGAGTGACTATATAGATATCCATCCACTGTTCAGATTCGTTGAACTCAAGAACTATACCCCAAGGTTGACTACTAACTATAGAATCTATAGTAGAAGTCGCCTTAAGGTAAATCTTTTCTTGAATATTGTCGATATTTCCTGGTTCAGTGTCATCAACTCGAACTACTTCAAAAGAACCGGAGTCTTTAAAAGTAGAAGCAATCTGGATAACTAGGTCCCGAAACGTCACAATGCCGTTATATAGGAAACTAGAAGACATAATTAAATACCTGCGCCTTTAATAAGACAAAACATACGCATGCCTGTATTCCTAGGGAAGTTCGCCTGCATACCAATATATTGTCTTGGTTCGTCTTCACCATATAAAGGTACATCAATGGCTTGGTTCTGCGATATAACATCAGCGCTGGTGTAAGCAATCATGTCCAATTCATAGCTATAATCATACCGCTGAGTATTAATACCTTGAGGAAAGCGTATAGTGTAGTTATTGTCTTCTGACAAAGAAACTTGTTGCAGAGGATTAATAATAGCACGGCTATCAGGTCCGACTTTAACAGCACTTTCAGGACGAGTAGGTGCATTAACATCCGTTTCGTAGACTACGAATTTAAGAATAGCTGATTCTACTGCATTAATATCCTCAGAGTCGGCAATATTTGTACTACCTCCACCTGCTGTGGCAAATACGCAGAACAGAGGACTTTTGCCTGTTGTGACTACAGTACCATCTTTTTGTACAGGTCTTTGAATAGTAAACCAGCTAAAACAGTCACCTGCCTTATCAAAAGACTCTGCCCACAAAAAGAAACTAATTCCGTGGTCACTGATAGACAGGCGATAGCTAATTGGTATAGCGCGAGGGTCTACACCGCCTATATTAAAACACGACCAGTTAGAGTCTGTTCTACTCATGAACTTAGAGTTAGGTTCACCTACTTCATTGTCTAAAAATAAATGACCTGATTGAGAGCTAGTGCCATTAGCGGCTACCGTATATGTATCACTAAGCTGAGTAACATGGCAAGCCCAGAAGCGTATAAAGCCTCCGTCTGCATCAGTCGCTTCTAATACAAGTCGCCAATCTTGACCTACAGGATCTACATCAGTAGTAGGGGCAAAAACATAGTGCGTTGTGCCGTCACTAGGAACAGGACTTGAATCACTACCGTTAGCTGCAATTAAGGTATAACCGTTCGCAACAAGGTCTTGAGCTAGTTCTTTTCCAAGCTTCTGCACAGATACGTAACTATTACGTTCTACAGAAAAGCCCATTTCGTTCTCCTATCTATTTCGAAACTTATGGAGGTTTCTTTCACTTTTAAAATGGTTCAGAAGCACATGATGTTCAGGAGTACCTGGTATCATCCAAGAGCTAGGAGGCTCTACGTGGTTCTGGAATTCTTTGTTAAACAGTTTGTAACCTTCGCCCAACTCTTTATCAGAGTTTAAGGCTCTTTGCATTATCTCTCCGTCAATTGCATTCTGCCTAGTAAAAGCCTTTACCATCCTTTCTTTGACTTTCGAACCATATACAAACGTATACAATTCAGGAGTAGGCATCTTTAAGTATAAACGAAATGCCTTAAAGAACCCTCTTGCTACTTCCAGTATATGGTCTTTTTCAATATCAAGATAGTAGATCAAGTTCATCACATCATGCAGTTCCCTAGCTAAACCTATCTTGGGAATATTGTTTAGAGAGATAAGCATTCTCATTAAAAACCTTTACCTTGAGTCTGGCATAAAAGACGCATACCTGTATTATTAGGAAAGTTCGCATTGAGAGCTTTATACGTTCTCATAGAAGACTCACCAAATACAGTGAAGCTAGGTTTAGACCACTGGCTCAATACGTCAGCACTGGTATACGCGATCATATCCAATTTGTAGTCGTACATGTAACGGTCAGTAGTGAAGCCTTGCGGCATTCTGATAACATAGTTGCTATCTTCCATAAGAGCAATTTGCTGGATAGGATTAATAACAGGATAGTTATCAGCCGTAGGTACTATTGCAGTTACAGGGATTGTCGGTTTATTAATGTCTTCTTCTCGTACCACAAACATTTGAATAGTATTTGTGACTTTAGGAGACACTGCATTGTTAAGTAAACCTATATCGTCTATACCGTTTTGAGAAAACAGGCACATCAGCATAGCCTTTCCGTCGGTTACAACTAGACCTGTATTGCAATCTACAGGTCGTTGAATCAGAAACCAACAAAAGCAGTCACCTGCCCCGTCAAAAGACTCTGCCCACATGTGAAAGAAGACACCGTGGTCAGTAACCGATAAGTGGTAACTAAGCGGAATATTCTTTTCATCTACACCGTCTGGTTTGTAACAAGACCAGCGTGTATTGTCTTGAACCCTGCTCCAAAAGAAACTGCCATCGGCATCAGCCTCAGCAACATTCCCTAAGCTAAGCCGTCCGCTGTCGTAGTCTTCCTTGTATTGAGTAGGACTGTTAGTGTCGTCAATCTGTGTAGGCGTAAGGGCCCATACATTTATATAGCCTGAACTTTGGTTAAACTCTAGCATAAGACGCCAAGGCTGATCTTCTATCAAAGGGTCAACACTGTCGTCAGGTTCTAGAATATAGTGGTTTGTAGAAGCTTGATAAGAACTGGTATCAAGCTTATCGGCAGCAATAACTTTAAAGCCTGTAGTCTCTAGATCTTTTACAATCTGGAAACCCATAGCAGTAATGTCAGTAAAGCCGTTACGTTCTATACTTAGACTCATTATTCTTGCACCAAATATGTTAACGTCATTTTGGGACGTATAGGAGCATCACCAACATTAGTGAACCTGAAATGCAAAGTACGCTCTACAGGATCATCTAAGTTGGCAAGAAAACTGTAACGACGGAATCTTTTATAAGAACCGTCGTCTTGTACTTGTATACCTTCATCAACCAAAAGGTTAACATCGGAGATATAAGTATAAGGATTTTTATCATCCCTAGCAGCCGTAGTGAATCCCTCTACTTTTAAGTCTAAAGCATTTACCTCTAGCTTTAGTAGCATAACCACTTTACCTACATCAGGTAAATCAAAGTCATGCAGATCGCCAGACTCAAGAGATTCTTCCATTTCATATTCAACAATACCGCGTGTACCTGAGTTAGATACGTAGTCGATCCAAACAGGCTTTTTGTTTGCATCAAGACCAAGTATCTGCCCAGGAGTCCCAGGCACAGGTACAACTCTATCAGGGTCAATACTTATAGTAGATTCACCTATTACTTGAATAGGAGCCTCGACTTGGTAGTCTGTACCAAATTTAAGCTCCTCCCAAGTTTCTTTATCTGCGGTAAGTTTATAGATTACTGCATCTTCAACCACATAGGCAAGTTGCCCTTCTTTACGTGCATCGAATTGCTCAATCAAGCCATTAAACGATTTGCCAATGGCATCCTGAACCCACTGATCACGGTCAGAAATAGTTTTGAAAACACGATACCCGCCTTTTAAGTAGGTATCTTCTATAATGAAAGGTACGTTAGAGCTTGCTGGGAGAAAATAACTGGTTGCGCTTAATGGCATGTTATACTCCTATTACGGGTTACCTGACCCTTCGTTACTTGAACCATATGTGATAGCAAAGGTCTGTGTAGGACCATACGCAACGTCAGTACGGTAAATATAATATTCAGTGCCGCCAACTGTAACTTCTGCAGGAGATCCAAATGAACCATCTTGCCAAGTATGGCGACCCATGTCCCAACTACCTGCGGTATTATTAGCAGTATTAACAATGTACAAGTAGCCCCATTCTTTCGGATACATAATAAAACCTTGTTCGGTATTATTATCATTCAGAGGTCCTACTGTAATTTCTTCACCGTTAGTTCCTTCTAGGCTACCTGTAAGTAAATCGTAGAACGCTGGGCTTGCGTAGTCTGCAATGTAGTCTTGAATAGGTGCAATACCCCATCTAGGTGATACATCGCTATCTGCAACATTGAGCGTAAGGTTACCTGTAACAGTGGTTCCGTTCTCAACATAAGTACCACGTACTGTAACAACTTTATTGCCTGTAACGTTACCGAGCAATACATCATTAGAGTTAGAACCTGCGAACGTGCTGCCGTATGCATTGTTAACAAATGACGGAGTAAGGTCAGGACTTGCTTTAACGTCTGCGGTACTACCATCATTATAAGTAACAGTGTAGGCAATAATTGCAGTCTCACCTTCAGTGTAGTCGTTGTCAGGGCTTGTGGTTAATGCAAGCGATACAGGAACTAGTGCAGCCGCGATAATATCAACGTTTTTAGTCGCACTCATTTCAACACCGTTAATGGTATGAGTAGCACTGATAGTAACCTGTTGATCGTTTTCAATATCACCTGCTGTTAGTCTACCGCTACCATTTATAGAACCGTAGGTGTCACCTGCGGTTAGTGACCAATCAGCATCTGCTGTGTAGGTCTGAGTAGTAGAATTATCAAACGTTACACGTAAGCTATAATTGCTGCTGGTTTGCTCGTTGACAGAGTTAGCACCGATAATAGTTGCAGACACAGGAACAGGCGGATTATTAGTAAGAGTAACATCTAGTGTACCTGTAATAGTCTTGCCGTATTCGGTAAACTCTGCTTGTAGCCTAACAGTACGGTCTTGATTGATTGAGTTAGCAGTAAGCTCGTAGCCATTAAGAGTACTATAAGCGTTAGACAGTTGCGTAAAGGTATCTGGGGTAAACGGATGTTCTTCACTGCCGTCATCGCGCACAAGCCTTACAGTATACGTAGCGCTTTCACCTTCTGCGACTGACGTTGGTCCAACTATTTCAAGAGACTGAATAAGAGGATCTGTATCTACTACTGTAACGGTTTTGGTTGCTGAAACCTCAGTACCATCGTAAGTATAGGTAGCAGAAATAACAACAGGCTTATCGCCGCCGTTAACCTCTTTGGCACTTAGCAATGCTGCACCGGTGATAGTTGCGTGAGCAGTAGAATCTAGGCTAATCGCGTCTGCTACAACATCTTGAGTAGAGTTATCACTAAAGGTAGCTCTAATGATATACTGAGAGTCAGTGTTTTCATCTACCAAGTTGTCACCGACTATTTCAAGTCTAGTTATCTCCAGACCTGCCTGGATTTCAATACTGTGGTTATCTGTTGCAGTAACACCATCTTCGGTATAGCTTGCATTAAGAACAACCTGAGTATTAGAAGTAACGTTGTTGGTAACAAAGTTGCCTGCAGTATTGATACTTGAAACAGTATTGTTAGAAGTGGTAAATGTATTAGGTGTAACAATACTTGTTCTGCCGTCTGCGTAGAAAGCAGTAACGGTCATTTGTACAGATGATTGTTCAGGTATAGACGTAGGTCCGTTGATCTGAATAGCAATAAGAGAAGTATCTACTTCCACCAAATCGTCCTGTGTAGGGAAACGCCAAATAGCAATCCATTCATTAGAATTGTCTTCGCTTTGTCCTATAAGAAACAGCATCATTCCTTGTTGAGGAGGCGCACTATTAGAAACCAATGCGTATTCATTGGCATTAATTTTTATTTTGGTACGCGGCTTATCTGGGTGCGTATGGAATACAGGATAACGTGGATTAGAGTTTCTAGGGTCTTCAATAGAAACAACACGTGCCTCAGGTTCAGGACCACTAAGCAATCCGAGTCCGTGTTCAGATACAGTGGCAGGTCCAGTAGGTTCTGAGTTAGTAGATATACCATAAAGTCTAGGGTCTTCAACAACTGGAGTATAATACTGCGCTTCTACCCATAAGTCTGCGTAAGCGGTCAACTCTTCCCAAGAATTATCATAAAAGCCGCTGTCGCTGTGGCTAATACGTTTTAAAACTTTCTTGTAAGCAGGATGATCACTATCAGCAGGGATCCAAAGAACGTTATAAGGCAACTGACTAAAAGTAGGCTCTAGATAAGATACTACAACAATAAATGTTTTGTTAGGGTTGCTTCGTTCAGGTTGTACCGTAAACTGGATAGGATTTGTAGGCTCAATGTTACGATACCCTGCAAGTGCAAGGTAATTTTCAATAAAGTCTATTAACTGTTGGTCCATTATTCTTCCCCTACTTGAAAAGATTGGACAACGTCTGCGGTAACCACATCGTCTGTAAATATACAGCGTAGCTCTACAAGTCCGGGAGTGTCAAAAACTACATCAAAGTATTCAGATGCAGTATGCGAAGGCAAAGTCGGCAAAGGATAGTTCTTGATAGGCCCTGGTTCAAGAGTTGCATTAGCAGTAACTACCATCACCTCTTTAGGTACAAACCAGCCTGCAAAGACTATCTCGTTGTTATTATTTTCTGCCCAAATCGGCATAAGAATTCGTTTTCGGGTATTCAGAGGAATAATATCCTCATGAGGTACACCGTATCGTGTAACTGTAGACATATTAGCTCCTATACCAAAACAATATCAGCAGAGACCAAAGTCAGGCTGTTCATTGCATCTTGGTGAAGTCCGTTATCTCGGTCAGGTTCAGTAACAGAAGGATAAACGTGATTAGAAGTCAAGTCTCCCCAACTGGCATCCCCTAGGTGGTCAGTGAGCAAGGTATTACCTTCATCAGAAGTACCGTACTCGATAACTACTGCTCTACCTGTAGTCGCTAAACGTGTAGCAGGAACTTCATCATGCATTTCATCATGCGGAAGAGGATCACGCGCATCTGATAAAGTAGGGTCACCTTCACCGATAGCTACAGGGTCACCTGGATTTGTAGGAGTAACAGTAAGCGTAACCATACCGAGTGCGTCCGTAGAAGAATCAGGAGTGCTAGGAAGAATATCGTCACCAGAATCCCAAAATTGGTCTTCCCAAAGGTCAACGTACTGAGTAATTTCAACCCACGTATGTACAGTATTGCCACTTTGAGGAGTAGCTTTTGACTCTCTTCGGTATACTGTCAGGTAATCTGACTTAGACGAATCAAATTGGACCCAAAGAACGTTAAGAGGTAACGTTAAATCGTGCGGCTCTGTTTTTGCAGCAACTACAGTAGTGGTTTTAGCAATAACAGGATTTGTTCGGCGTACAATAACAGGTTGAGTGTGGCTCTCAATATCTGCGTAATCTCTAATATCGTGAACAAAGTCACGAAGTTTTTGTGCTTGCTCAGTAGCCATAGGATGCTCCTTTATGCAATATCATCTGGTGTAATTTTACGCCATTCAAGGTCACCTGAAGGAGTAAACATCAAAGCAGCGCTAACCTGTGCAATACTATTTAGAATATTACCGTGACCTGCCGAGTGTGCTAACATAGTAGCAGGTTTCTCTACGTGCGTGTGTGACTTAGGTACTCGGTTATCGCTCATTCGGGGGTCATCAGACACAATGAACACAGGCTGGTTAGGGTCTGTAGGGTCAACACTGATTCGTGCTTTACCTGGGCCTTCTACACTAGCGTAAGGTACTGGTGTAACACCTACCAGTGCCAGATCAGAAGGGTCATAAGTTTGGTCTTCAAGAATATCCTCATAGAAGTAAAGAACTTCCCAATCTTGAGTAATACCTTCCGAACCGAAAGAACCTGGTGATTTAGATACTCGACGTAATGCTTGTTTGTACAAAGGGCTATCTGCTCGATAACATATCCATACAACGTTTAAAGGGAGAACCATATTAATAGGTTCTCCCTGGCTGCAAACAATCGCAATAGTACGATTGGTGTGTACGTCAGTATGCCTCATAACTATCGGTGTATCTTCGGAAACGTTTTTAACATCTGATAGTTTTTCAAGAGTGTTAATTAGTTTCTCTAGTTTTGATTCCATACCCATAATATTTTACCTTACGCGTCTGTGGCTGTAGAGCCAGTAGGGTTTACATTAAAGACAACGTGAATACGCTTGGCTGCAATAACAGGATCCATATACATGTCCAGAATCACATCACCGTTAGCAATAGTGTCGTTGGTGTTGTTACGCGAATCACAGATATTTGTAAACTCGTAAACACCTTGACCTCTACGGATAGGCTCTAGAGTGCTATCAGCAATAGCTTTCATTCTGTCACGCAATAACTGGTCATTCGGACGGAATACTCCAATCTTACTACTGCGTACCATTGTTTTAAGTACGTGCTTGACTAGTCTAACAACGTTAACGTATTGGAAAGACGTAGCCTGTGTTTGAGTAGTAGACTGACCCCAGATAACGTTACCTTGACCTCGAGGCATTTTGCGAATCGGATTGATTTGCGCCTGGTCTAGTGCGTTACGTGCGCCTTGGTCATAGTGGACTCGCATACCTAAAACACTTAAAGAGCCTAGTTCGATACCTGCAGGAGCAAACCATAAAGCACGGTCATTATCTGCTTTTGCAAATGCGGCAGCTACGTAACCTGAAGGCGGCACATAGATTTCTAAGTCATTAGCAGAGTCATATACCAACACATCACTTGAATAGATAGCACACGCATGGCTAGACATATTAAGGATGTTTTTCTTGTAGTTGATTGCATCGGCAACTTCTTGCATGTCGCTAGGCATATCAAGAATTGCTATACAGTCATTACGGGCTAGCGCAATTTCGTTCATTGCATGTTGCACAGTATGGTGAGTGTAACCACCGTTAACCATAATATCAATATCGATTTCTTCCGGGTCGCTGTAATTTTCTTGCCACGCTTCAATGATTTGGTCATTGGTAACAGGTAGTCCGTCAGTACCTCCATCGAGCTGTACACTAGCGGTATTGACAATATCAAACTCAGGACAAAGAGTATTGTTTCGACAACGAACGAGATTAGATTTCTTGTTGATTACTTCTTCAATATGCAACTGGTTACCAGCTTCATCTGATTCGTAATGGCGAGTAACAAGGAAACTTTCATCAGGCGCAACGTTACCTGTAGGTTTAGTACGGTAAACATCGACATAGAAGTATAAGGGGTTATGACCGTTACCGCGTAAAGCAACACCGATAGGGTTAGATGGGCGTACAACGATAGTAATACCGTTGTTCCATTGACCGGGGTCTATTGCGCAGAAGTAGCAAGGTAAGCTCGTAACACCAGGCGTAGTAGGAGTAAATCCGTAAGTATTAAGCGGATCATCTTTACCTTGAGCATTGCCTGTGGCAGAGTCTTTGAATACAGTAAGGGCAAGTTGAGGATTTTGTGCGTTAACGTCATCCACACTTAACATTGCGCCTGCTGTGAGAGCGCCGTTAACTACGCGAGTAACGTAACACATGCTTGATTGGTTTAAGAAAGGTTCAACAGAGTATGCCATGTAACCGTAGCTAGGGTCACCAAAGCCGAATTTAGCTTTGTATTTTGCAAAATCTGTTACCAGGGTACGTTGACCAACAGGGCCACTAGGAGCAGCACCTACAAATGCAGCAATAGAGCTTGGCGCATTATCAGGTCTTTCGCTGAGGTCTTTGATATAACTGTAGACCCCGTAAGCTGGATTTGATGGGTTTATTGTAGACATTAAGTAACTCCCTAAAGGAATAAGGCTTTTTATATAAAAGACCGTGTAAACAGCTTTACTATAAAATTATTAAACTTAGGGAGTTATTAAAGAGCGGAATATAACTATCGAGCGCCAACAGCTCTACGAGCCATCAACATCATTGTGCTGAATCGGTGGTGCAGTAAAGTTTTTACAGTAAGATTAGACTCCATCAAATGTTTCAACTTTTCTAAGTCAGTAACAGAGCCGTCCATTAAGAAAATGTCGTGTCCCATTACTAACTCAGGATGGCTGCAACGGTTTGCTAGTAAAGGTAAACAATCGTAATACATAGACTCTGCAATACAGTATCCGAAGTTTTCTTCTATTGAATGAGAAATCATTACCTTAGATTCAGCAAGAACTTTGTAGTACTCTTTCTTAGAAAGTCCTGCCTTTATTGTTACTAAACCTTTGGCGGCTAAAGCTTCTGCTTGACTTATCAAAGAGGGGTTGTTGCCTCTAAACGAAGACCTGCTGGTACAGATTACAATTTCACAACTGGGGTCTATATTGTTTTTGTAGTCTAGTGCTAGGTAAACACTTTGCATTGGACGTTTTTCAGTATCAAATCGATTAGGTAAAACAATTTGATTCTTTTTGGCTTTAACTTCTACGCCCACATCAAACTGATCTTTAAACAGCGGGTTACCTGACACATAGATAATCTCAGAGATTGTTTGTTCAAGTGCCTGATCACCTATTGGTTTTACCCGTCTCTCAATAAAGGCGTTTTTATGGTACATACTACCAACAAATACCTGGTCACAAGCAAGAACCCAGCCTAGCTCAGTATAACGCTGATAAGACTCTGCGATACTAAACGCATCTTCTACGGTGTAAGATGCTGCGTGAAGAAAGCCTGTGATTCTAACATTAATGCCGTTCATCTGGGACATTAATCGTACAGACTCTAGACCCCAGAACTCTATATCCCCGAAGAAAAAAGAATCTCCTTCGCTTACTTGACCTGAATTAAATAAAGCGCTTATCTTTTGCAACTGCACCATCTTATAGTGAATGGTACTGTTAATATCAAGGAAAGTACCTACAACAACTTCATCTTGCAAGGGAGTGCCGTCAATAATAACACAGTCATCAAAATACCCAGGTATTAAGTCATACCATTGTTGGGTGTACCGCTCTTCGAGAGGCTCTATAGGCACATAAAATACTGTCATAGCTCTTGGTCTCCTTCAAAATCCTCAGGAACTGTTTTGTATGCGCTTTCTACAGCAAAAGCATTTACATGTAAATCGCGATGAAATTTAATCTGGTCTGTAGGTTTAAGAAACCAGTAAGAGTCAGATTCAACGTGAAGCATTATAGATACCTCGTCAGGCCATTTCTCTGTAACCTGAGTAACTTCAAGAGTTATAAACATGCCTTGGTCTATTAGCCAAGCTAAATCTGAAGAAGAAGGATCAAGAGTGTTATCGTGGTCGCTTACGTAAATTGCTTTTACGCTAGATAATGTTTTATCATCTGCAAAAAGTGCTCTAGCACCAACTAGCTCTTGTGCATCACAAAAAAGAGTCTTAATACCTTTTAAGCGCCCTTCTACTTCTATTCCGATTTTCATAATGTACCTTAGTAATTGTATGTTAGTTGTTCTTTGTTGTAAGTAACGCTAAACCCTGAGAAAGGGTAGCTATTCAAAAAGAATGCCGCTGCCTGGTCAAGATTGGTTACTTGTTGTAGACCTGTGAAGTCATGTTTAGTTCCTACCGGACACTTTACAGAAAACGTAACCATATCTCCTGAGTGTGTCATTATGCGGCTTGAATACGCATAGATCATATCACTGGGTACGCAAGACTCGAACAACCAATACTTTTCGTCTTCAAACAGAGAAGCCTGACTAGGATATAACTCTAGCAAAGCTTCTCTCTTTTGTTTTTGTTGATCAGGTTCTAGCACATCAAACTCTACATTCATATCGATAGAGTAATACTGAATGTTAGAGAAATAACGCTTGGCAATATTGTTTACCATCTTGTGGTGAACGTGATTATCGCCGATGTTAGGGGCAAGAACAGGAGTTTCTGAATCAAAACGACTTCTTATAAACTTCTCAGGATCGCCGTCTGAAAAGTAAATAGGTATGCTGTACTTGTCCGAGAAAGTTTGTGCTTCGGCTATTCTGTCTTCAAACAAATCAAAGAAGTAAACTACGGCAGTTACTTCTTGATTAACTATTTGTCTCCAACAGCCGATAAGCTCGTCATCAACATGAGGTGCTAGAACTATCATTAAAATACCTTAATAAGGTTATGCTCACCTGTATATTCAGGAGTAAGATAAATGCCTTGTGACTCTAGGTAATCAAATACGTCTTGGTCAGTCCAGTCGTAAATAGGATAGACAAACGTAAGACCAAACATAGAATTCTCTAAAACAGGAGGCATATCTTTTCTGTTAATGTCTTGTCCATCTACCATCACAGTAGTGCATTTAACAGTACGGTCGTACTCTGCTCTGCGTGAACCGTCAATCTGCGCTTTGTAACCACAACGGTCAACATGGTCTTCCATGTGACTGCGGTGTACAAAGTTTACGTCCTGACCTTGAACTGCCATAGCATAAAGCAAGTTAACAGTATAGGGGTGTGTGTCAGGATAACCTTTAGCGTTGTGTACCCATTCAATTGAATTAGGGCCATTTTCTTGTTCAAACAAGTGTCGGACACATACGCTATCTTTTCCGCCTGATGTGCCGCCGTATATAGCAGATAATCCGAATCTGCCTACCGCTTCTGCAATAATAGCTTTTGCATTCTCTACCTTAGCTGCAAGTTCTTTATTCATCAGAATTTCCCCAAGTTTTTCCCGGAACGTCTTTTGTCCACAGGTCATTGTTTAAGTGAGAACCGGTACGGTCAGTGTGATAAGCATTTGCTACCAAGAACTCTAGGTCGGAGTCAAACAGCGAGCATATAAATACATCTACTCCTCTTTGACCTTTAGGCCAGCTTTTTAGTTTAGCCATTGCTTCTGCATTATTCTTTACAGATTTAGCAGACACCATAAAAGAGCCGCTGCTTAGACCTCGATTAGAAATATCGATAGCTACGTTGTGCTCTGTCTCTACATAATGCTTGTGTAGATAAGGCTTTGCTTGAGACAAACTGGTTGCCTTTTTTATCGCGTGTCCTATATCGAAGGGTTCATGTAAATAAGGATCCCAATCTGAATATTTTCTACGGTTAATCACTTCGTAAAATCCGTATAGGCATGCGCTACGTCCGTACTCTGCATGTTTAATCAAAGCATTACTTGTGATAGCAGGGACCAAAGAATCGTCATCTACACTTATCCAGTAATCTGCATCTGTACATTCCAGCATGTGGTGGTACATGTAAGCAAGAGACTTATCAGAAGAGTGTTTATGTACCACAAAGTCACTATCTCTACAATGTGCTAGTGCACCTAGAGTATTCAAATAGTGGTCTATCGTTTCTGTTTCAAGAAAGTTAAGATTCATAACAAACTCGATACCGCCTTGATTGGTAAGTATGTTGGTTGCAGCAGCATACACATCAATAAAACGGTCTACACTTGCACAAGAGGTGCTAAACATTATTCTGTTCATATGGTTATTCCCAAGTAAAGTCTACACGCGAACCGCATTCGCCGTCTTCTGAAACATCAACATAGAAGTTTCTTCTAGGATACTTTTCAGAGATATAAAGACCTAGGTCTTTGCACAACATTTCACAGCTTTTGTGGTTTATGTCAATAGCGCCTGAGTCTAGTTGAGATTCTAGTTCTTCTTGGAACATGTGAAACTCTATCTCACGGTCATCGTGAAATACTTCGATACCGATTTCAAACTTAAACAAGTGTCGGTGTCGGGACTTCAAATACTCTACTTGATCAGGAGCATCAGGGTAGAAGTGAAAACCTTTACGTTGAAAGCGAACATAAATGGAAGTCTTTTGTTTTAAAATAGGCATACTATTCCTCGAATGTGAATTCATCACTGTCTGTAGGCGAAACAAAAACACCAGAACGGTGCATTTCTATTTTGCGTTTATATATTGCTATCTTTTCTTTACAGAATTCGATAGTGGCGTTGAGCATGTTAAGATAAAACACGCTAGCTACTCTAGACCCATGCAAAGTATACATGGTCATAACAGGATAGAATTCATCCTTCTTTATGTCTTCTATCTGATATTCAATTTCTGAGATTTTTATTTCTAGTTGTTCTTTCTCTACTGCTCTTTGCTCAAAGTCAGGACGGTTCTTTAAGTCTTTAAGGTAATCGGCTCGTGCTTTCTTATCAAAGACCAGTTTATAGATAGCTTTTAATTCATCTAGGTCAAGCAGTTCGTATGCTTCAACAGCACGATGGTAAAAGTCTACCTTGCCTGAATCCCCTACTTTATCTGGATGTGTTTCGTTAACTATCTTTCGGTAGATCTCTCTGCAAATAGACTGGTGTGCTTTTGATATATCCCTTTCGTCTGCTTTGAAATCGTTTCCTTCCTCGTTAAGGTAATCGTCTTCATCTTGGTCTAGATCAGAACGCATCTGGGCACTGGTAAGTCTATCGAACTCTTCGGATATATCACTAAGCTCTGCCATCAAGCGCTCTTTTTCGGCAGCTTCCTCAATATTAGCACTGTCTACAATATCTAAAACTTCTTCATGGAGAACATTTAAAGCTTTAAGCTCTTTTTGTGAAGAAGCCAATAACTTTTTAAGTTTCGAAATTTCTGAAACACTGACTTTGTAGGGATCGTACAGTACAGGTAACATGTTTAACGCCTTTTAGTAGAATAGGGGCATTTGCCCCTATTTATTATTTAACAAGTTTCTTTAACTAAAGAACTAATGTCTTTTTGAATCAAATCTTTTATGTGGTCAGGCACAACATTGCGTGTACACAGATGCTTTCGCAACCAAAGTAGGTTACATCCATGTTTATCAACAACCCGTCTATTTTTAGGAAGGTCTAAAGATTTAGATTCTAAAAACTCATTTAGTTGGTCAAGCTTAGTCACAATTTTTCACCTCTAACTTATATGTAGTTCTAATGTGCTAGTAGTTACAGAAACTGGGTAAGCATTTTCAATAGGTCTTGAATCAGCAAAACCTAATACAGCATTATTGCCCTCTAGTTCGCCAGCCGCAGCGTATACCGAAACAGGTAACTCACGGTTCTTTGCAATGCCTAGCCAATATGTAAGAAGTTTATAAATTTCTTTGCCTTCGTCTTGGCGAGAGTAGTCAATACAGATTACTCCTTTGCCTCGGTAAGAAGCAGGCTTAGAAGTCTCTATCTTTATTTGGCTAGGCCCGAACTTATCGGAAATGATTTTAGGCAAAGCAAGAGTAATAGTAACATTCTCACTAAGTTTGCTATTTGCTAGCTTGTCAGCCAGTCCGAAGAATTCTTCCATTGCATCGTCAGGGTCAAGATCAGGGTACTTTTTCCACATCAAGTTAACGTGGTCTTCCAGTCCTAATTTAGTGTGGGCTGCAATGTGTTTATATTCCTCAGAGTCTTGTCTGGGAGCAAGCCTGTCTATCAAACGCTTTTTCCACAAAGACTCACGAGTACCTAGATTTTCGTTACATGCGGTAGTAGGGTCAATACCTTTGGCACCGTAAGTTTCGTAAAGCTGTAGAGCATGATCGGCGGTTTCATCAATGTCTGTGTTACCGTATACGTCTCGGGTGTGAAGCTCTGTTATACACAAAGAAAGCCAGTCTGACTTATACTCACTTTCGCCTTTAATCATCAAAGTAGGTATAGGACTTCGCATACTGTAGGCGTACTGATAGAAGTACCGACTTAGAGGAGCAATACGATTTTCTTTTACTACCTTTTCTTTTCCTGCGATAGTAAACGTGATAAAAGGTTTACCGAATAAACCTGCGCGGGCAGGAACCCAAGTGTTTACGCTAACGGTTTTTACTAGCTTAGTTGCCATTTGAGAATCCTTGTGCTTGAATTATGTTAAAGAACTCTTGTTTCAAGCTTGGATTATCGCGTATTGAACCGCGTACCACAGAAGTAACCATGCTTGAATGCTCATGTGCGTGAACACCGCGAATCGTCATACAAAGGTGAGTGGCTTTTATAACTACAGCAATACCTTTAGGCTTGATTAGCTTTTCAATTTCATCAGCAAGCATTTCAACAGCCTCTTCTTGAATATGAGGACGACCCATAATCCAATTAGTAATGCGGTTAAACTTGCTAATACCGATTACCTTTTCTCCAGGCACTACACCAATCCAAGCTTTACCGACGATAGGTACCATGTGGTGACTACACGTTGCTTTGATCTCGATAGGGCCTAGTGTGTAGACTTCATCATAGTTTTTAGCATTAGGGAACTCAGTAATTGTAGGCTTAGGCTCATAGCGACCGGCATACAGCTCTCGTAAATACATTTTAGCAACACGTTTTGCAGTTTCATTGGTGTTATGATCGTTGTCTGTATCTATAACAAGAGAACTTAGAACATCTTGCATCTTTTCTTGTACTTCTTGTTGAAGAAGTTCCATTTCGCCGTCTTTAATGAATTCACTAATGTTATCGTTGGCATGAAAAGGCTTATCAGCTTTACGGATGCGGTCACGGATGATTTCACTGATTTTTGACATGGGTATTCCTATAAAATATCTAACGGGGTAGCTACTCGATTCTCGGGTCCGATTCGTATAGCGTGGGTTATGCTTAAAAAGACTCTTCTGCTAAAGAACTTTACAGGATCGTCATCCCCTGTTTGAACAACTATTCTAGGAATGTTGTCGAAGTAATCCAGAATGTCCCTCAATTTCTCTAGCCTAGCAGGGGTAGAACCTGATGTAATGTTAGAAATGATAAGTAGTCCAGGCTTCTGGTCTTTTATCTTTTCAATGTATCCATAAGAAACATCAGAGTACAATCGTGCCCAATAAGGCAATCTAGCAGGCTTGCCAGCTTCTTTTCTGTCTAAGTATTCGAAGACAGCACTTTCCATTATGTTGGCAGCCAAGACTTTTGCTCTTAAGTCAGTAGGGTAGCTATTAATGCAAACAATAGGAGAACCGTGAAAAGGATTCTCTAACATTTGCTGCGCTACTTTTAGCTGCTTGGTTTGATTTACGTTTTTACTTTTTAGGTCTGAACCTAAGTCGGGTTTAAAGCTGACTATGCTTTCTTCTAAATCAAATTTGATTCTGCTGCCTTGAAGAACACTTCGGTCAAGTCCTCGAGTCTGCATTATCTTTAATATCTGATTATCAAATGAAAAATTTAACATTGTGCAGGTTTATCTATTGTCATACCGTATGTTTACAGTTTCGGTTAACCCATAGGATCTGGTTTCGAGTACACTTGGTCAGGAAATTCATCAGGCTTCCATAGGTCTTTAATGTACTCAAAGGAAACAAGTATTTGACCTGTAGCCGGACCGCTAAACGTAACAGTGAGCTGGTCTCTACGATAGTCAAACATAACATCACTCATGGTAAAGTACCCTTCAAAAGGAGTAGAGACTGTTTTATCTTTTATCTTGCTAAACCAGCGTGTAAGAGGCTTACCTCTGTCTAAAGCATGACCTTTGCACATACCGTAAAAGCTGGTCATTATGGAAACGTTAGGAGGCAAGTTAACGACCCACTCTTTTTTAGGATCATTAACAGTCAAGACAGTTGAAGGCATTACAATCTCCTTGAAGATAAGAGACTACGCTCTTGAGGTTTAGCTTTCTGTTTACGCCCTTTCTTTTTACGAGCAATCGCTTCAAGTTCTCGAATTTCGCTTTCAGAGTACTCGGCATAATCTATCTTGTGTTTGCCGTATTCAGAATTGCTCATACCTACATTATCTGCGTACCAGTCCATAGCTTGTTTACTAAACTGGTATTTCAAATTATTAGAAAAGCGCCATGTAGATTTGAAACAACCAAAAGACTGACCTAATTCAGGGTCTACAAACATTCGGATAATAGGTTCTTTCTTAGGTACGTCCTCAGAAGCAGGGGTAAGTATACGACTTGACTCCTGTTCCCAATTAGGCTCGTTAGACATAGGCATTGCAAAGTAGTGAGTATCCCAACGAGGAACGTTAAGACCAACTTGTAACAACGAACGAGTACCGCATACCAGACGAATATCACCAGAACGTGCATCATCTAGAATCTTTTCTCGAACGTCCTTTTGTTTTGCACCTGCACCGCCTATGAACTGTGCAGCGATAGTAGAGCCCCATTGCTTGTTAACAGTATCAACAATTTCTTTAGAGTGGTATACGGTATAAACAGGTAGAACTATACTGCGACCGGCTTTTAGGTCTTTGATGATCTGTTTTATAATCATCTTGTTTCGACCTGCGTGTGTTGCCAAGAACTTCATTGCGCCTGTCCAAGCACTAGGGTGTTTAGACTGATAGGCACGTTTGTTTTTAGGAACAACGCCTTCTGTTTCGTGAACATATATAGTAGGTGTCATGGTGTCTATCTTGGCTTCTGCCACAGTAGGTCCCACTAACTCCCTTACAAGAAAATGTTTTTTATCTTTGCGCTTATCGGTAGCAGTACACCCGCCTTTAAATTTCTGACGAACAGTAGCAACAAGTTTAGCAAATTCATCAGCATTAGCTTTTTGAATTTCATCGATCCATAGTGTACCGAAGTTTTCATTAAGCCACTTTTTACGCTTCTTACCGTTCTTGTCGCTAATCAAAGATTGATAAGTAAGGATGCCTATCTGAAACTCTTTGAAGTCTTGCTCTTTCTTCATAAAGCCATAAAGCCTACGACCGTGCTTTTCTTCCAGTTTAGGCAAGTTGGTATGTGCTTCGATTTCTTTTATGAAGTTGTTAAGGTAGTCAATCTGGTTAGCGATGATAACCATACGTTGACCCATAGCAATACCGATAGCTATTGACGTAACGGTTTTACCTGTACGAGGAGGTGCTTTGATAATACCGTGTTTAGAGTACTTCCAGTCTTCAACCAAAGGTATCTGCTTTTCGCGCAAGCTACCTGTGAATTTGACTTTAACATCGAAAGGTCTAGAAGTGCGCAAGTCTTTTATTTTGAACTGAGAAAACTCTATACCGAGTTTGTCTTCTATTTTAAGACGGTCACCTATAGGGAAAGAATAATAAGAAACGCCTCTAATTACTTTGGTTCCCCAAGTTCGGATATTGCCTAAGTAGCCTCCTAGCTCGCAAGAACCGCATTCGTCACTGTACCGCATAGAGCGAAATTCACACTCTCGGCACACGCTATCATCATAGCGGTGATGGTCATAATGTTTTAAAACATCATCTTCATCGATAGCATCAGCAGGGATATACATCTTAGCCCTGAGGTACATTGTATCAGACATATTTCTCAACCAAATAATATTCTACACAGGCTGCAATTAAAGATTTTGCAAAAGGAATACGGACATACTGACTAGGTCTGTAGATCTTTGTTCGATTAAGCTCTATAAGGAACTCAATGTATGCTTCTCGCTCTGTAATACTCATAGTTCTTTTCCTTAACATACTAAAAGAGTCTATAGTTAAAAAGTCAGCAGTCTCGCTTTCTGTGTTTAAAGTTTTTGCCAAGTTAGGCATTTCTAAGTGTGAAGCAAACGCTCTAGGTAGCGATAAAGAAGAAAGAACAGCATAACGATCAAGCAAACCTACAGCAAGGTCCTTCATATCAGATCCTTTTTAGGCACCAGTTTAGGTAACTTAATGCAAAGCGATTACGATTTCGGCATTCAAGAACGTACTGAAATTTGTATGTGCGGAAAAGAGGGTGTGTGAAATTGCCTTGGAATTCTAGTTTATTCATTTTCTAACTTATGTTTGTGTAGTCGCGCTTGGCAATTAACGCGTATGCATCAACGAGGTTCTTTATAACATAGCCTGCCTTGTCTATGTCCTCAATATGGATTTTGGTGAACTTTATAAGGTTAGCAGTATCTTCCAGATAAGTGTTCATGGTATTCATAACTGCTTTTATAAAATTCTTTCTTTCTTCTTTGGTTCGCAGAGAAACTAACTCGTGAGAGTACTTTATTAAAAAGTATGCCTCGAAAGATTCAAGTATATTGCTCAACGTGTGGTGAGCCTCACTTGCTATTGCAAGTATCTCGGTATACCTGTGTCTTAAGGTAGTATCTTTGATAGCGGCTTCACCAAGAGACTTAGCAAAAACAGGACTTGATATACTTAACTTGTGTATCAGTCGCATCTTGTGTAGATTGCGTATTTCTTGTTTGTACTCGTCAAAAGGTATCTGATAAAGGTCAGAGGTATCAAAAGAGTTTTTAAGTCTTTTGTACCTCTTGTCTTTACGTAGAACCGTTCTTAAATGGTCTACTTTAGCTGACATTATTTCACCACGTACTTGTTGGTATTAGGGTTTTCAGGGATTACTAGGAAGCTAGATTCCTGATCTGAAATTACTAAAACCCCTCCGAAGCTGGAAGGCTCCAATGCAAAAGATTGCTCAAGGTCACTGTCGATTATAGCAAGAACATGAGGCTTAAACTCTAACTTCTTTTTGTTTGTCTCGAATAAACTGCCGCATACTTGACCGTCTTGACCTTTTATCAGGTACTGAACCAACTCCGCAGAGTAGGTCTTTCGGGTATCGACTAGAATTTCAAGATCTTGATAGTCTATCAAAGAAGTGGTAAAGAACAGCAGGTGTTGCCGTCCCTTACCTGCATTACCAATGTCCACAAACTCGTTAATAGCATCAACAGGGTCTATAGAAAAGGGTTTATGCATAGACCTAATAGGGCTAGTTATCATGTACGCAAGCTAGCAATCTGTCGGATACGAACAGTGCCTAGTTCATCTTCAATATAGCTGTCTGACAGCAGAGTGTTAGGGGTTGTATCTGAGGACTTATCTAATTCAAATCGAGTAAGACCTATAACCGAGGTAGTACCTTTCATGTTAAGAAGAACGTCACCAAAGATATGAGGATGAATATTTGCAGTAGCTTTCTTAGGAGCAGGTAGCTTCTTGAAAGGACTCTTCTTGCCAGGTTTCGCATAAACTACGCTGTCTTGTGCGTTACCGTTGTCGTTAGAGAAAGACAATGTTACGCCTTTAGCACCGAACTTCAAAGTCATGTAACCTGCGTTTCGGTCAGTAATAAGAGTACGAATATTTGAAATAGTATCTGATAACTCGTTTACAGAGAACAGGTATAAGCTTTTGCTTTTGCTTGCCCAGGTGCCGTCAAATATAACGTTAACGTTTTCAAGAGAGTCTTCTTCACTTGAAGAAAGCGGAGGTAGACCGATAATAAGGTTTTCAGAAAGAACTCTAAAGCCAGATTCTTCAACAAAGAAGCTTGCACTATCTTCATCGCGCTCGTCTAGAACTTTAGAAACCAGAGTAAACACTTCATTGGATACTGTTAGTTCTATATCTCTAGGGCTTTCTACTTCGCACTCGAATCGGTTAAAGCTCCAGCGGCTGAAACTAAGAATAACCAGCTTGCCGTCCTTAACGGTAATGTTCATAGGGCTAGTAACTTTGTCATCGTGGTGATCAATAACACGAGTACGCTGGGAACCTAGTTTCAATCGAGAAAGAAGCTCAGCACCAATAGCATCGCTGTGTTTGATACCTTGTCCGAACAAATCGTTAATTGCAGGTATCTGGTCTACTGTTATTGGACTAGTTTTAAGACCTGCTTTGAATCGACCAGAGGAGATATTAAGCTCGCTGCCGTCGTATTCAAAGTTTAAATCCGACTTGCCTTTAACTACACCTTTTAGAATATCGGCATCAAAGTTGAAAGACCCTGTTACCTTTGTAGTAATGCCTGTGTTGATAGCAATATGCGTATCAGAGCTATAACCTACCAAGTACAGAGTTTTGTTATAGCTAACAAACAGGTGTCGGCGATTGATTGCGTTAGAGTTAACGTGACTTGTTACAACAAGAAGTTTATCGATATAAGATGCGAGAGTTTTACCTTCCATTTCAAAACTAAAACTGTTTTGATGTTTGTTAGATACTTGAATCTGAAACAATACTTTAGATGATTTAGTTTTAGAAGATTTCTTTTTACTACGGAGTGCCATTAAATTTCCTTAGAATTTTGTGCATTCAATTCTTTACAGTTTACTACAGAAAAGCCCATTATACGGCTCTCTACATAAGTAATCTTTAAAGTGTATGTGTTTGTGTATAAAGGTAGAGCGCCTATAAGAACGCCTAACGGTGTAGTTGCCACTGTGTTGCTATCAAGCATAAAACATTCACACGTAGATGCAGCAAGTGTCCTAGAGCTTACAACAATAGGGCTAAATATTTTCTCTACAGTGATGTTGTCTGCCTCAAGCATGGCATTAAGTCTGTTTGCTACTTCGGTAAGTAGGTTTAAATCTTTTTTATCAGAGGTCATGTACCTAACTCATTTCCAAATGCGTATACATGAGCTCTCATGCTTAAACAGTAACCGTATTTCATACAAAGCTCTGCAATTTTAGGAAGGATTTGATTTTGTTGCTCGGCAGTAGCACCTACAGGCATAAGAAAAACAGTTGCAGTTTTAGGATCTACACCTACAGTCTCTAGGTATTCTTGAATTTCTTCAACGTCTTGCTCTGTCTCTACCACAAACTTATAGGTCTGAATGTGTAGACCTTTTTGTTGACTTTCAATAGCTGATTTGCGCCAAGCTCTTTTTCTAGGTTCACCGCTGGCGCGTAGCTTAGGGCTGTTAGAGTAATGCAGGGGAATATTTAGATTATCTGAGCACCAGTACGCCAATTCAGTAGGTACCTTGATAGATCCGTTTGTTTCGAAAGTTATAGGGTTACGGGTTAGCCATTCGCGCTTGTGCATTTCTTGAATCATATCAAGCAACGCAATTGGGTTCATAAAAGGCTCGCCACCTGTGAAGATAATATCAACGTCTTCTACGGCAATGTTATCAGGAACTAGTTCTCTAACTCTGTCACAAACCTGTTCGCTAGTCATCTGCTTTGCTAGATGCTTGTAGCTAGGGTGCCAACTGTATCGGCTATCACACCCTTTGGTAAAGTCTTGATTAGAAAGCTCTTCGATGCTAGATACTTGGCGAATTTCAATATCACCTATATTACCTTGGTCATCTTGGTTGCTGAATCCGTTGCACTGAAAGTTACAGCCGAATAAACGTATGAATACGCTAGGCTTGCCTACAAACAGACCTTCACCTTGAATAGAGTAAAACATCTCTACGATAGGTATTAACATTACTTAGTTTCCTCTAGGTACTTACGCAAAGCCTTGCGTTTCTTACGTGCTTTAAGAATAGCTTTCTTGAGAGACGTTTTACCAACACTTGCGGTATTAGCGCTCTTCTCTGCTTCTTCTGCCATTCTGCGTTCAAGCTCTTTAATATTACCAGGAAGTTCTTTAAGATACTTCGCTGCAATCTTTTTCTCTTTAAGAGTTCGAATATCTTTACCGCGAGATTCGATTTTGATATTGTTAGACCATAGCTGCTTTTTCATCCAGTCAGGCATAGACTGATACTGGGTTTCCATTATAGTATGGTAAGCTTCGTCAATGTCTACATCGTAACCTAACTCGTTTACCTGCGTTTCTAAAGTAAGTTTGATTAGTTCTTTCATAGACTCGAAAGAAAAGTCCCAACCTTTTACGTGCTTCTCTGTTGCACCAATTTCATAATCGATTTCAGGTATTGACGTAAACTCGAACCCAGGTATGCGTTCCTTAACAAGTCGTGCAGCTTCGGTAGTAAGGCCCTTTTCGATAAAGTCTAGGGCTAACCAAACATCCTCGTAAGCAACTTCTACAGTCAAGGAGTCATGCACCGATACACTTAGATGCATATCAGGGTAATGACCAGTTTCTTCGTAGTGTTCGTACATAAGACGGTTAATAGCTCTTATGCCTATCATCATAAAGTCAGAACCGAATCCCTGAACAGGACTGTTTACTGAACGGCGTTCTTGACTCGATACAACAAAGCCTCGATGCGGATAATCTTTAGGTAGCATTAGTGCCCAAAGATGCCTACGTCTACCTAAAGGAGACTCAACGAACAGATTCTTACGCGCAAAATTTTTGACTTTATCAAACCATTTCAAACCTACAGGGAATCTATCAAGGAACTTGGCTTTAAGATCAACAATCTCTTTAACAGTACGACCAGAGGTCTTAGCTAGACCATTATCGCCTTGCTGATAGATAAGTCCGAAGATTACAGTCTTAACCGAGTTACGTACTTCTGCGATTTTCTCTCGCATAGTAATAGGAATACCAAAGAAGTAACTTGCATTAAGACGGTGAACGTCACCTTCGTCAACAATACGTCGAGCAATTAACGGATCAGGAACAACTCTAAATCGGTTACGTAAATCAGTACCTGTCTGGAACAAGTCACTTACGCCTTGGTCACCTGAAATAATAGACCAGCCTCTAACTTCGTGCGCAGAGTAATCCACTTTGATAAGCAGTTTGCCTTCGCGTGAAGCAAACAGACGTTTGATTAACTTACCTAATACAGACCTTGAAGGAACTTGTTGTAGGTTAGGATCAGAGGCACTAGTACGACCTGTAACAACGCCCAAGTAACTGTAGTTAGGACGAATACGTTGGTCATTCTTAAAGTCTTCGTTGGTTGCCCAAAGTTTAAGTAGGTTCTTAACATAGGCATTTCTAAGCTTACACGCTTTTTGCCAATCACTAAATAGCTTAACCAGCTCGTTATCACCATGTGTTTTTTGAAAGTCTTTATCTAACTTGTATTGAGGTTTACCGTTAGACCTTAGCTTCTTGCCTGGTTCGCCTACAGGTTCTAGCTCTAGTACATCAAAGAAGAGCATCTGTTTGTGTTCTTCTTTGTTTAGAGAAAAGTTGTCTTTTGCCTGTACCCTCATACCTCCTAGACCTACAGCAGGTACGTCACGGTCAGCCGAAATCATCTTGTTAACTTTTCTAACTGCGTCTGAGGTATATATCTGAGCCTCAATTTTTGCAATCTCTTGGTTAATAGGACTGTTAGGATGTTCAAGCTTAAACAAATACTCTACATCAGTGTACGCACCTGTAGATTCAAGAATACTAAAAGTATTTACCTGGTCACTTATCAACTCGCCTGCGATAGAATGATAAAGCCTGTAATCAATATCGTTAGCCCTATCAATCTGCTTGAAGTATATTCTCCAAGGTATGATTACGTCCAGCGCACAATAGTCAAGTACGTCACCAGATAGGTCTACTTGGTGAATAGTAGCTCGTTCTTCTTTACCGAATGCGTTTGTTAAGTAACTATCGCACCCGTACTGCATAGACAAGTTACCTAGGTTGTAATAACCATGACCTGTCAAGTTTGCCAAGAACTTCATGTTTTCGTCAAGGGCAAATTCGCCTGCTTGAATATCCCAAACGTCACTTTTGTAATAACGCACACCGAAAGTACTACGCATAACGTTAAGGTCAAACTTAGCGTTTGTGTATATCTGCAACTTGTTTTTGTTTGTTTTCTCGAAGTAATCTCTAAAGAGTTTATTTACCAGTTTAAGCTCTTTAGAAGTAAAAGGAGTATCTTTATGTCCGATAGGTATGATGTAGGCCGTCTTACCGTCATCACACATTTGAACCGTTTGCAGTTTCGTACACACTCGATATAAGCTATCTGTTTCTGTATCGATAGCCACATAAGGCGATTTAGCCATGCGTTTAAGGCATTTCTTTACGCCTGCTACTGTCGTTACATACTCTATATCGTAGTACTTTTTCTTACCTGTTTCAGGAGTAGTGACTTTAGAAATCTTATAACGGTGTTCACCTAGGTCTAGAGTAGTAACCATATTGCGAGCCATGTACCCCAACAAGTTAGGAGTATTGGTCAAGTTACTTTTGTTCTCTAATACATCGTGAAAGCTAAGGCTAGCAACGTGTTTAAAAGAGTGTTTCTTTTTATCTACGGTTATTGTAGTAGCAACAGGTACACCTAACCAGTTAGTGTCGTTGCCTTTAGATTCGACAATACGATCTCGGTTAAGTGCATAGTGAGGATCTCTACCAAACGTGTGTACTACATCAGGTTTATACTTAGCGATAATATGCTTTAAGCGGCGACCGAACTCTAACTTAGCTTCGTTTTTGAAATCTTCGGATTTACCATAGGTTTTAAAGCAGTTGAAGTTGACTACCATGTAGTCTAGCTCTTCGATAGAATACTCTGCTTGGTAGTAGTCATACGCTACATGACATAACTCGAAGAATACCGAGTCTAAGTATCCGCTAAGTAGCTTGCCCGAGGTAAGGTCTTCTGTAGGTATGTGGTCTATTACAAATAGCACTTTACCTACCGGATTCTTTGCTCTGTTTCTTAGTACTTTTACGTCCCCTCTGAACTCTGTTACAAGATCGTAAAAGCGTTCTCTAAAGGGAAACGTGTAATCTATATATGCTTGTGACATAAGACCTGTTCATGTTTTTTATATTCACTGTTTCTTTACAGTTTTGTCTCAGATACGGAAAAAGGGAGCAATTAAGCCCCCTTTCGGTTAGTAACAGATAGATTGTTAGCCCGGTAGTTTCTTTTTAGGGCTATTGGTACTAGACTGTGCAGACGGACTGGCCGTACTAGCATTTACTTTCTGGTCTTTACGGGTAGTTTCCTGCTCAACTACTTTGGGTTTCGAATCGTCAGGAGCCTCGACTTCTTTAGATTCTTTGGTCTTTATATTTTGTTCTCGATTGTCATACGGTTGAACAAAATCAGATTCCCACTCTCTTACACGCTCTGGTGTAAGTTCTTCACAAGCGATTTTGCCACCACCAGTAAAGTACAAGCCTGCAGGAAGTTTATCTTGCGCACCAAGTTCAAAAGGCATTCCGTTATTAGGATAAGCAGGTTTAAACTTAGGCGTAGATTCAAAATCCTTTTTAGCTTTGATGGTTCGTGCTGACCAGATACCGTCACACTTACCTGTATAGAAGCCTAATGCTTTCAGAACCATTTGCTGATTCTGAATTAGTCTTTTATTAACCATGGTTAACTCCTTAAAGGAGGGGTATTACTACCCCTTGAGTTGTCTTGTATGTTCAGCAGTACGGCGCACTTCCAAAGCCTGAAGAGCTTTTATAAGCTTATCAGAGTTTGTAATGGTGTACCCTTCTTTAGTAAGCTCACGTATCTTGGCTTTTGCCGTAGACTTGTTAACTGCAAAGAATATGCTCATACCAGGATGTGTTTTCCACTTACCACCTGGGCCTGCGCCTGGGATAGTTTTACCTAAGTGCTTACGAATAACAGGGTTAGTGGCTATATCAACAGTCAGTCTAATTCTGTCAGGTAAAACAGCAGGGTAAAGCTTAATCACCTTACGGTTACGACTTTCTCTATGGCGAGTCATAAAGAAGTTCGGTAGCTCTGCTTGAACTTTCATACCAAGCTTCAAGTCAAAGCCTGCAGGCATGCCGCGTTTTTCTTCAAACACATCCATGATAGCATTAAGGCGTTTAACACCATTAGCATCCAGTTCCATTCTGTCTTCAATGTAGTCAAGTGCTTTATCGAAGTGGTTGTAACGCTTGAACTCTAGGTAAGCGTATTCACCGAACTCTTTGAAGCCTAACTTTTTCAAGTTCTTGGCATCTGGGTCACTTGCGTTTACATGAAGTGCTAAGAAGCCGTTGTACACACTAGGGATAATCTCGATTGACATATCAGCACCGACAATATCAACAGTGTTATCTTTATGCTTAGGAACAGTTTTAGACTTATTACCAATTATAACGCCATCGTTAACTGGTTTGCCTTCTGCAATGTTCTTACGGCGTTTCTTACCTTTCTTAACAACGTTTTCTTCTTGCTTAGTACGCTTGCGTTCAGCCTGTTTACGTTGCTCCTCTTTCTTGGCTTTAGCTTGCTCTTGCTCTTCACGTTTCTTGGCTTCACGCTCGATAGCTCTGCGCTCACTTTCAGTAGACCAAGGTTTATTGGTACTGAAAAACTTATCAAGATCCGCAGGGGTTACCTTTGTAGCTATGTAAGTTTTCTTAGGTGAAATATTGCCAATTTCATCGTTAGAGTTAAAACGAACTTTAAAGTTAGAAATAGGATCGTCATGGTCGATTGTTTCAGTACCGTCTAAGTTTTTAACTTTACGTAACTTAGTCCAACCTACAATGATACCAGTGCCGAATTCAGTACGAACAGGAAGCTTTCTAACCAAGTTAGAGAACTGTTCGTCAGTAACGCTTTTAAGTGCATCTGAATCGTTGTCGTAGTTCTTTTCTTTCCACTGACCGTACCAGTCTGGGAAAGGAACTAAACCATGTCCTTTAACATCAAGCATACGCTGGTTGCTAAGAACAGGTAAGAACTCGATAGCTTTAAAGTCTTCCGCAGGTTCCTCTACTGGCAAGTCTTGCATAGTTGCCTGGGTAGTCTTACGCATTTCGTGGAACTCTTGGCCCTCGATACTTGCAATCATACCTTTAACATAGAAGTGGTCTCTAAATCCGTCTAGACCTTCGGTTGCTGCCTTGATAAGAGTCTTTATGTCCATCTTAATCTTGGGCAGAGTTATTTCCATAACTTTGTCGTAACGAGGGTTACCTTTTTCGTCAAACTTGGTTTTCTCTACAGTCTTCCACATAAGACGAGCAACCTTGGCAACTTCAAGAGAGCCTTGGCTAATTAACCAGTCAATGTAGATTACTTCGCGCTTCATATCGCCAGGTTTGCCGTCTACAATCTTTGCAGCAGCAGGGTCAGGTCGGAAGATACGAGCAGTAGACTGTTCATAATCACCTGGTGACCAAGGCGTTTCAACACGAATTATACGAGAAGCCATTTGTAAGTTATGACCTTCGGTAATAGCCTGTTCGTTAGCGATAAGTACCTTAACGTCAGGGTCTTTCTTGAAGCTATCAATTTGTTCCCACGCGTTTTCTAACTTAGAGTGGAAGCGGCGTGTAATAGCTTTGTACTTAGGCGGTAGTGATTTATAGATAGTATCTACTGTTCTTACGTAACGGCAGAAAATCAAACACTTACCAAACGTTTCTGGTTTCCAGTTTTCAGGATCTTGGTCTGGAGGCGTACTTGAAGTAGGAACATCTCTACGTTTCAAAGATACTTCATCGTTCTCCAAACGACGGCGCATATAACGCTGACCGTTATGCTCAACAACGTCTAGTTCTCTAAGCTTCATATCAGGTTCCCATCGGAATATATGGAGACCTTCAATATTAGGATCGTAGTCGTTTACTTCAAAGTGACGGTCAAGACGCTCTACAATTTTACGAACCTTAGGACTTACGTAGTTGCGAGACACACCTGCAGGGATAGCAACTTCCTTAAACGCATCATCACCCCAAGGGTCAATGATTAACTGTTCAAGCCTTTGCATATGGTAACCGAATACACTAGAACCGATAGCACCTAGTTCTTCGTCTTCGTCAAAGTCCACATCACCCATCGCTGAGCCGTAGCCGTTTTCGTCTTCATCCTCTTCGTCTTCGTCGGTGTTGACTTTACGGCGTAGGTTCTTAGCAACCGTAGCTTCTAACTCCTCCATACTTTGATTCAATATGGCAGAATAAACCTGCGCAAAGATTTCATCGTCAGGATATTCAGGGTCAATTAGCTTAACTTCAACAAACGTATCAATCGGAGTAGGCAACATGAATGCCCATTCTTTACGTTTAACCGTAATAACAGAAGCATGTTGACCTAACTTAGAGCGTACACGTATAGCACCATCAGGGGCAGATGCATCAATGTTAAAGTCATCAGGAGTTCGGAAAATATGCGAACTAAATAATGCCGATTGTCCGACCGCGTCTTCAAGAATACCGTGAATAAACGTACCAGTTAGTAGCCTGCTGTACTCGACCCCAGGCATGGTGAAGATTTGCTTACACGAATTGTGGAAAGCACTGGTGTTCTTACCTGGATCAAACTTCTTAGCTTTGTGGGATTCATCTAAAGCTATGTAGTTAAGACCAAGACTCTTGATGAACTCTACGCCACCATAAAGACGAAGCTTACGAGGACCATAACTAATATCTGTACGCGAGCCTTTCAAGAAGTGAAGACCGATAAAGATAATGGTATTAGGCGGAGCGTTCGTAATCATTTCACGAAGACGCTCTTCACCCCAAGCTTTCATACTTTCGTTGGTTACAGGAATCGCATTCCATTTACCTTTGGTAATCTTAGCTAAATCTTCGGCCCAGTTACCGCACAGTTTATCAGGTGCGATTACACCAGCTTTAATATCGCCGCGCTCTCTTTGGCTACAACCTATGTCAAGCAACAAGGTAATTGTTTTACCACCACCAGGCTGAATATCAAGCAACGCATATTTAGGACGCTTACGCAAATACTTGTGTGCTTTAATCTGGTGAGGGAATACCTGAGACCCTTCTGCAATACCTTGCATCCGAATATCTGAAACGTCTACACTTTCATCCATAGTGTATGACTCAGATTCAATCTCTGCTTGTTCAAAAATATCTACCGCATTAGGTACATAGTTAGAGAACATCTGCGCAAGAGGGTATACTTCACGAGACACCAAGTTATAAGGCATAGAGTAGCCGCCAATAACTGCATTTTCTTCTTCAAGAGGAATAAGCAAGTCACGCGGGTCAGATTTACATATCTCTTCACAGACTTTCTTGAATACAAGACCGCCTAAATACGTATACACGTTGCCGAATTCGTGCATCTTGCTACGTTCTGGGTCAAAGAAGCTAGGATGATCAGGTAGCTCTGTATTGACGTTAGGTAAACCTACTTCTTCACCAACAATACGAACCAAGTTCGAACCGTAGTGACCAGAAGCATCTTCAAGAGCATAGGCAAGCATACCGTAGATAATAGAAACTTCACGGTCTTTGCCTTCACCTTGTATTTTACCTTTTTCGTCAATGTAATCCGTATACAGGTGCTTGTTCAAAGCATCTTGCTCAAGCGATTCGATACCTAGTTCTTGCATAGACTCTGTAATCAAAGTCTGTAGGTCACGTGCCTTGCTTTTCTGCAACAGGAACAAGTAAGTCTTTAGAAGGCTCTTGGTAGACTTGTTGTACAACCAAGCAAGGGCACGGCGGTTAGGTACACCTTTAGGTACGTCTTCGCCTTCGTATACACTAAAGCCTTTTTTCTCACCTTGAGGTATCATGTAGTTCAAGCTGTCAACAAAGGTTTTAGCTTGTACACGTTCGCCTTCTTGTGAGAAATCGTAACCTAAGTAATCTGCAAGGGCAAGAGGACTAGGCTTAGTAGTACCGTTTAGGTCAACAGTTTGTTGTCCGAAGATAGTACTTGTGTTTGCTTCAAGTGCAACGTTATAGTCCCAGTTAAAACTTAAAAGAGTACCTTTGTATCGATTAAGCTTATCCTTGGCGCCTGAAACCGCTTTCTCCATAGAAGGGTCTGCGCTTGCAGTAACAAAGGCACGGCTTAGTAGCGTACTGCTATTGGTCAAAGGACTATTGGTTCTGTAAGAAAGCTCTAGAGCCTTCTCCATGTCTGCTTCATAGTCTTTGGCGTTATCGAAATCAATATCGTCAGCCTTAGGCATGAACGTAAGTAGACCACGAGGGTTAATACTCATGCGGTCATCATTAACACGACCAGCATCTACAGACATTCCTGACTCTTTACGGTGCTTTAACAGAACCGAGTTTTTAGAAGCAGGGATAATGTAACGAGGCAAATGCTTAACAAAAGCACCACCACGAGCGCCGCCTTTAGGACGTAAGAATACTCGACCCCATTGTGAGATCCAAGTATTTAAGGCATAAAGGTTGCCAGTACCATCAGTTGTTTGTGAAATGTAGTCTACAAACTTTTTAGGCAAACTGATACTTATACTGGTTGCCATTTTACGAACCAAAGCGCTTTCAATTGTAAGAAGCTCTTGGTTGTTAGGCTGCTCTGGTTCAATTAAAGAATCAGGGTTAGACTGCTTTAGTTCTAAGTTACGGTAATAATCTGCGTAACGGTTGACTAGAACAGGATGCGGAATAACTTGAACCAGAATATTAAAGTAAGGTTGCAGTGCCTGTACAAACTTACAATTACTGAATATGTTCAATTCAAAACCTAGTGTACGGCGAACAACATCATTCAATCTTTCGAAATCAAAGTCAAAAGGTAAAAGTGTTTGGTGCCACTCTTGGGCGGTGTCTACACTAAAAGACTTTTGAAAGATAGCTTGTTGTACTTGCTCTAAGGCAGCCTTGGCATTAATAGCAACCGTGCTTTCGTAATGGTTAACCTTATTACGATCATAGTTAGCATCAGGTGCGTCACTAATACCGTCTTCAAAGTTAGCAATAGAATGGACGTAGCCTGAGCTGGTTGAAGAACCGTCACCGTATGCAGGTATACCAGAAAAGATAATGTCTTTACCACCAGGGTAACGCGTACTATCTTTAACCACATGGTAATGATGGCTATTCCCACCAGCAGAGTTAAGTCTACCTAGGAAACCTTTAATTTGCTCTTCCATCATATCTTCACCGATGGCGTTCTGCATCAGTACCAGACGGTTACGCAAATGTTCTTCAAGTTCTTGTGGCTCTTGATCTTCAAGAACGCCTCCGCGGGCGATCATGTAGGAGCATATCCGAACAAAGTTATTAAGCTGAGCGCTTATTTTAATTGATTCAACCACAAGTGCTGCAATGTCACTGGTCTTAACCGGCTTATCATTACTTTTAGCATAGAATATGTTTAGATATTCCTTGTTATCTTCCTTTGAAAGTTTTACAGGAGCCAAAGAGTCTTGCAAAGAATCAATTGCAGCACTTGAGCTCTCTAAACCTTCAGAAGATACTTGGCCATAGTTCTCTATGTTCATGTAGCGTATCCTTTTTATTAGATATAGTTAGACCAGAATTCTGGGTAATTAACGTTGTTGGCGTTAGCTTCATCTATCAACATAGAAGCATAGATTCGCCGATAAGTAGGCTTAAGAGCTTTCCATTGTTCTTCGTTGTCATAATGAGCTAAAATGTCGCTGAATTTGTTAGCAACTAAGTACCTTGCAAACTTACCTTTAATTTCAGAGGTACGCAAATCAATGTCTTGGGCTTCTCTATCCAAAAAGCTTTCGTCACCGTGGTCTGAGTCAGAAGGGCTTTCGAATATCCTATCAATTAGGTTTGCTTGGTTGTTGTCCAAGTCAATGATAAGTTTAAGCAACACATTAATTAGTTTGTTTTTGTCTTCCGATTCGGTAGGAAGATTGAACTTGTGCTTTTCTGCAAGAGACCGCACCTCACTTAGAATATTGGAATTCTCAATATCTAAATCTTGTTCGGTACTACTGGTACTAAGCAACTTATTTGCTAAAGTTCGGGCAGCTTCGCCATATTGGGCACAGAAAGATATTGTCTTTCTGGCTTTGTTGTCTAGTTGATTCATATAAAGGCCCTTAGTGCTTTAGACATAACACGGTCAAAATTCTGTAATAAAAATGGGGATTTATCTAAAGGTAAAACACCTGGATAACTATAGTCGATCCTTATGCACAGGCGATTCCCACTGTTAAGAAACAAACAATCAGATTCTTTTTTATAGAACCAATGTTGACTACCTAAACTCATAAGTTGAGAAACATCAATAGGCTTTCTAGGAGCAAGTGCGCCTATTTTTCCTCTATACAAGTAACCTTGGCATTTACTTTCTAATAAGAAGTTTACGCTAGAGTTTTTAAATTTGGTAGTGTCTCTCAAATCTATTGTTTTTCTTTTTGTAGGCACATAAGAAAGAAGCACACGTATAGTAGGTTCTAGTATGCTATTCAAGTTTCGAGAGCTTGTTGTAGGAGTAGGTAATTCGATTCTATAGCTTAGGTCATCTAACTTAAAATTAGGTATTACCTTGTACAATCTTAAATTAGATATTACCTTGTGTATTCGTTCTCTTACGCACAAAGTCATATCAGAAGCAGCCGCATCCAACACATCAAAAGGCGTAGATATTCCGTTAAACTCCAGAAAGTTTAACCACGTTATAAATAGTTTATAGTTGTAGTTTACACTATTAGCATCTTCTAGGTTTAACTCTTTTACGTAACCGCTTGTTATAAACTTGTCCCACAGTGTTTGCATTTCATCTGAATGCATTAAAGGGTAACTCGGAGTACTTAGCCTAGACAGACGAGACTGGATAGGCACTTTGGCTGATTTAAGTAGTTTAACTCTTGTTTCTTGAATCATTTCGTAACCGTCTAGTATTGCGGGCTGCACTTAGTATCAAGTTCTTGGCCCTTTTGTTTCGTTTACCAGGCTTGTTAGCATGACAATCACTACATAAAGTCTGTAAGTTATAGTCTACCGTTCGTCCGCCTTGAGCTACAGGTATCTTGTGGTCTACGTGTAGAACTACATCGTTATACTCACCAGGCTTTCTACTAGCACCGCACCTGCAGCAAGTATGGTTATCTCTTTGCAAAATACGTTCTCGTATGACCGACCAATCAGAAGTATAGTGATTTATAGTAGTACCTGTAGATGCACGTAACCTATCAGAAGTTCTTTGGTATCCACCGCCGCCTGATTGACGTTTAGCAATACCGCCGCGCTGTCTCTTGGCTATACCCATAGTTACTTACCTGTACTGAACATACTATCTGCCGCAGAGTTAGAACCGACTAAGGCTTCGTTTATCTTTATACCTGCCTCTTTTGCTTGGTTGTTAAGTTTATCTTTGATAATCCTAATCTGACCAGGGTCTAACACAGTTTGGAGGTAACCGATAACACCTTTGTGGTATTCAATAAGTGCCGCTGCGCTTGACTGGGCTAAGGGCTCCAGCATTTCTTTTTTAATCTGGTCACTGTATTGTGAAAAGTCTGCCATTGCTCTCATATCGGCAATGATTTCTCTCATTTCTGCATAAGCTTTTAAGGCAGCATACATATCTTTACTTTGGTTAGTGTCAAGATACTTTTCTTCTGCAATACGTGCCATTCGGCTAAGAGTATTAAACATTTGTCCGTACTCTTTAACCTGTTGAATTTCGTTTTCCATAACACTAGGAATCTTTTCAAGAATTTCTTGTTCTTGGTTTTTAAATTCTTCGACTAGCGCTAAAGACTCACCTTTTCTGACATTAGACTTGGATTTAGTCCTGCTCTTTCGAGTAGTTGTCCGGGGCTTGGCTGTTTCCTCAGATTTAGGCTTAGTACGTTTACGCACTGTAGGCTTATCTGCTTTATCCTTGCTTCTCTTTTTTATTTTGAGTTTACGTCTAGGTTTTTCCTCTACGTAATCTCCTAATTCGATTTCACGATATTTTGATGACATAACGAAAAATAGGGGCACGAAGCCCCTACTCTGTTAACCACATTTCGGGTTTATGCGAAAACGTGTTGACGAATGCGTTTTTGTAACTCAGCAAAGTATTGAGGAGCATGACCAAATACTTTCTGGTAATAGTCTACCAGTTGTTGTTTTTGGCTAACACCTACATTACCTGATGCCGCAGTTTCTAGGTCAGGCTCTGGGTAGTCTAGCTGACCAACGTTTGCAACAATTTGCTTTTCGCTGATTTGAAGAGGCTCTTTAACGCCTTCTGCAACTACCAGAACATCACCAGTGTAGCTTGATGAACTTTCAGAAGCGAATACGCTAGAAAGAACAAAGCCGAACTTGGTTTTAGCATCGTGAACAAAGCTTACATACGCACCTGACTCAGGAGCATCTGGAACACTTGATGCAACTGCTTCGAAGTATGCAGGATCTGTACCAGAAACTTGCTTAACGCAACACTTGGCTAATAGACCTTGAAGTTCATCAGGGTTATCAATAGTGTTAGAGCGTACAGCAACTTTGCCGTCTTCTGTCTCTTCTACGTTCCAAATGTTTTCATCTTTATCCATAAAGATATTAGAGCTAAGTGAACGGAAGCCGTGCTTTTCCATATCGCCTGTAACAGGAAGAACCGCATGGCTCAAGGTCATAATGCCTTGAATAAGAGTACGAATAGGTTCGTCATTAATGGTAACAAAAGAATTTGCTACAGCACTAAGTTTGCCTTCTGTCTCTGCGTGTAAGTCAACCATGACTTGTTTAGGATCAACTGACTGCCCACGACCGTGGTGAACACTAGCTGTAACGAAAACGTGATTTCCGTCAATAACGGCGAAGTCACGGATTTTAGTAGTATGACTCATATCTAATCTCCAAATTAATGATACGTTATAAATTACTAACGCCGTGGACTAAATGTCCAACCATTCAATGATGCACCACCGCGAACTCCATTCAGTCTCGTAGTAGGTGAATTAGTAACAAACACTTTACCAAAGGCTTTACCATAACTAAGTGCACCAGATCCTTGCGACCCGTCACCACCTGTTACGCCTGCTTTGATAAGCATTTTCTTGTAAGGACGAATGTGAGATTCAATGTAGCTTTCAATACGACCTAAAGCACCTTCAATACTTGGCGTACGGTCTACATTAAGACTAACAGTTTGTCCTGAGAAATCGAATGCAAGAGCACCTTCTGCTTGAAGCTGAGCTCCTAAAGCATAGTAACCAGCACACTGCACCCAATTTTCTAACAGGTGTCCTTGCATGTTCATACCAGTAAACCCTGTTATGTGAGGAGGTAACTGGTTTAACATGTTTAGTCCTCTATACAAGTAAGTAACAAGGTCACCTATTGTATATTCAAGACTAGGAATTACATTTTGTACTCGCGCTTTGTTTATGTATGCCTCAAGCTGGTTCGCTGCCATGATAACCTGAGGCGTTACTACCCAAACACTTTGACTGGTCATCTTAGGCATACTGCCACCTGCGCGTTCAAGTCTAGCCATAAAAGTATAAGGTTCTAGCTTTTTAGGCTGAAACAAATCTTTTATCTGCAAGTTACAAGAACTGTTAGTAGAGGTAAACTTAAACGGAGCACCTGCATAGTCTCTAACTTCTACTTCTTCAAACTCGGCTACGTTATTAAGATAACAGGAAACATATAACTTGTCACCTGTAGCAGGAAAGAAACTAAAAGGTAAGTTAATATCTAGGTAAGAACCGTCTGCGTTTCTTTTTACATAAACAGTGTCAGATTCTCTATTGTCAGCAGCAGGCTCTATAACAATAAAGTCTTTTACTGTGTGAGTAGCACCGTCTTCGTCAACGATAGTCCAAACTGTTTGAAACTTTGCGCTTTCTTTTAGGTCTAAGTAAGGGATAGTTAAGTTTATTTGCCAGCTACCTGGGTCTAAATCAGGAGTAGCAATACCGTTATCTATAATAGACCGTTCGGTATCATTGTCGTAAAGAAAAACTTCTACACCTGTTGTTGTTTCGTGAGGTATAATAGGTTCTTCAAAATCATCAATGATTGTTTGTTTTAAATTGAGGGTTTGCCCTTCGACCACTGTAGCTATACTAGGAGTCTGCATCAGAGGATATTCTCCATTAAGCGCCTTAGGCGAATGTCTTGTTGGACAAGGCTTACATAAGCTTTTTTACCAGTACTCATGTAAGTGTAGAATTCGCCTTGAAGCTGGTTGTCATTCTTGAAGGCATTACGAAGCAGACCTACTCTGACCGCAGCTTCTTGTTTGTCTACAACAGGCCCTATTCCCCCAGGGTAAACTAAATTCTCTAACAAGTGAATTATCGCATAGCAGTTGTCAGATATAGGCGTAACAGGATTAGCAAGACTTACGTTTAGGTCTTGAATACCCTGTTGTATATAATCGTAAATGCCTCCTACCTCAGAGTGTAGCTCTTTATAAAGAGTACTAGCAGGTGAACTTTCTGCAAACTCCGTTAGGTACATAAGGTAGTAGAGACCGAACGTATCGATGTGCAAAAAGTTTTTGGATAAAACATTACTACACATTGTCCAAACATCACTGTTATATATCCAAGCATTCATAGGAGCATTGTTCATTAGGGAACGTAAGCCTAATTTAAAATACTTGGTGTACAAAGAGTACTCGTTAACATCACCTGTATTAATATCAGAGTGCTGACCAGAATCTTGATACCAACTAGGGTCTTGTACGAAATTCTTGGTAAGCATCCCAATACAGTTGTAGATATAAGTCATGTCCTGGTCTGTGTTGTAGCTAAGACCTAACTTGGCAACAAGTGCGCGACTAAAACTTATAGTAACGTATTCAGAGCCTACTCGATTGCTAGACCAGTAGGTTACAGTTTCGTACCCTTCTTGTCCTACAGCGGAGTTATTGACTGGGGGAGGTGTCTTCTTGTAGGGACGTCCTGTTAATGCGAAAGTAAATGCAAGAGCATAACTTTTACCCAAAACGCCTGAGGGAGGAGATACTGAATAACCGACACTGCGGTTTTGAATAGCGTTAGTGATGTTAACTAACGAAAAAGTAACAGGGTAACTGAATGCTACCCTATCTTCTTTTAACTCACTAGCAATAACTTCAAATAACTCACCGATAGGTTGTCCCAGTTTTTCTAACTTAAAGGTACGAGAAAGATTTCCCAGAAAGCCTGTTCTAGGGTTATTCTTAAAAGTCGTATTTACTGGGCGGTGAGTTACTATATTAGTCGCCATATTGTTCAACCATGTCCCGAATAACTTCGCGAGAAAGTCTCGGTCCTAGTTTAAGTGTTTTAACAAGGCGGTCCACGTTGTCAATGAAGTCTTTAGACCGAGTATCTATATTTCGGCTAATTGCAAAAACCAAGAACGTATTAGGTGATTTACCTCCTACGCTACGTTTACCTCGGATTTCTCTAACACCAATACTACGGTTCTTGGATTTAGGTATAAAGATTTGTCTAATCAAGGCGCGCAGTGTAGCTGTAAGATCTTTTTTCTGACGGTCGCTTAGACCTGGATCGATTTTAACAAACAGTTCAGAATCTCTAACACGTAGACCTTTAACATTCTTGGTACCTTTTAGAATACTTAATTCTTCGGTCTTGCGAATAGAAGAAAGCTTTTGTCTGCCTACCTGTACATGAAGGCTGTCGATATGCGCCAAAGACTGTAAGGTCTGCTTTAAATGAGGAACGCTTTTGATTTCTTTACCTATAGGAAACGAGCCAGGTATTCTTGGATCTTTCAAACTAGTAATGTGAGGAACTAACTCGTAATTGGTTTGGTCTAGTACACTAGTGATAACGTATGAGTATTGCTCATAATTAAAACCTTCGGAATTGATAAGGTTCTTTACCAAAACAAAAGTCTGAAAATAAATAGTGTTAGGCGCAGGGTTCAAGATATAACTCTTGATAGCGAAGCCAGAATAAGTTGCGCTGTCTAGGCTTGCTTTTAGGATATCACGAGTAGCCTTAATGATGCTCTTATGATTCTTAGGAATATAGTTCTTGCTGATACGGTCAAGCGCATCTAACTGGGTCTTTCGATGATCTTCTGCTTGTAAAATAATAGCTTTGATCATTTTGATTGTTTGTTTACTTTCTTCTAGGCGAGAGAACTGCTTAGAACTAAGCACTCGAATAGCTACCTCTAGTTCACCAATAGAATCACTAAGCTCTTGTACCGCAGTGGTATTGGTAGCCATTTCTTTTTTGGTTGGCGTTTTGAAGTTTTTATCAAGAACGCTACGAAGTGAACCTTTTGCTTTTTTACCAACGTTAGAATTAGGTTTCTTTATAAAGTCACTTAATTCCCGTTCATCGGCGGACACCGCAGAAAGGTTAATAGTTATTTTAGACGAACTGATACTTTGAATAAACTTGGCAGTTTGCTTGCCTAGAGTGTCTATACGTTTTTGTATAACATCGACAATGCTCATTACCTCGTTTAAAGATCGTGCGCCTTGCAACTTTTCTACAGATGATTTCATGCTAAGTCCTATCTACAGATTTTACGCAAAAAAGGAGTGAACCCACTAAGGGCCACTCCTTTTGTATTAAAGTAACTTAAAAATTTAAGATTACTTAGAGCGAGGCGAGCGAGGCTTACGAGTAGTAGCTGGCTTACGACCACTTGATGGCTTACGAGTAGTAGCTGGCTTACGACCACTTGATGGCTTACGACCACTTGCTGGCTTACGACCACTTGCTGGCTTACGACCACTTGCTGGCTTACGACCACTTGCTGGCTTGGCTGCTGGTGCACCGCCTGGCTTACGAGCTGCGTGTTTTTCACGTGCCGCTTTGTGTGAAGCTTTGCGCTTTTCTAAGGTCGCTTTTTGTCTAGCGCGAAGGTCGGCGATTTGCTGCTTTTGTTTAGCTCGCATATCTTTACCTTTTTGACGCCAGTTTTGAAGTTTGATCTTCATCTTCTCTTTGGCTGCCTTAGCCTTTGCACGCTCTTTCTGAGCAGGAGTCATAGGCTTAGTACCTGCGTTAGATCCGCCTTTTTGCTTACGACGGTCAGCAGTTACTTTGTTACGAGCTGCGCGATCTTTCTTCTCCTTAGGAGTCATCGAGCGCTCACGTTTTTCACGAGCTTTTTTATCTTTTGCCTTTTCAGCAGCAGTCTTACGATTCGCAGGAGAACCTGAACGAGTTTTGCGCTTCTGAGTAGGTGCATTAACAGAACCTACGCGAGAAAGAGTACCACCGCGGCGGCTAGTTGCAGGCTTACGTGCCTTTGGTTTACGGGGTGTTGCCATAATATTTCTCCAACATATTTACATAACGTTAGTGCAGCGATGTTACTGCGTTTCTAACAACTTTAAACTAAGTTTTTGACGCGCCAAGAACAAATGATTTTTATTCTTGCTACTATAAAATTAATATTGTTGGAGAAAAATTTTAAAAAATTGCCTACTTTTTGGAAAAAAAATTTCAAAAAGTTTTTTAACAGTTAATCATGCTCGATCTGAATGTTTAATTCAGAAAGTGCCTCTTTTACTAAACTTACTCCTTTTTGCCAATCACGCTTGGTTTGACCGCTTGCTTTGAACTGCTTAGATAAGCCTAGTAACGGATTAGTCTTGGGTATATTAGTAGTTTGATTGACGAAGTTCTCTAGTTCGTTACCTACCTCTACTTTCTTTTTAGACCCTGACTGCCAAAGCTGAACGATATTAGGATTACGAAGCATCATATCGCTAGGTACAATAACTCCTTCATCAACATAAAGTCTGTATCGAATACCAGGTTCAGTACTGAGCTTACCTAATTCACTTGCAGACTCTATATGCTCGGTCAACAGACGAAACCCAGGTTTGTTATCTACAAACTTGTGTTTGATTTGTATCTTGCCTTTAGATTCTCTTACTTTTAAATCTACGAAACCTTTCGGTAGCTTCTCACCGAAATTGGTCTGATAAGGACTTCCGCAATAAAGAACTCTGCGTTTCTCCATGTGCTGGTACTGATGGATATGTCCGCTTATGTTGTAGTCTCGTCTAGGACTTTTGAATTCTTTAGAGCTTTTTAAAGTTCTGCCGTTATCGCCGATAGCACCAGTGTACTCTACGTGAACCATGTTCAAGCAAGGTCTTTTATTAGGCAAGGCTTCCATAACGGGGTGATTCATCATGTTGACAACGATACCGTCAATCTCTACTTGCTCGGGACTTATGTACAACTGGAAGTTTTCAAAGAATCCGTTATCGGTAATAAGCTTGATAAGATCCATACTTGTTTTGGTTATGTCACTAAAATCGTGATTACCGCCAATATACTTTATGTGCAGGTACGGATCATACTTTTTAAGAAGGGAGAGAAGTTGCATTTGAGTGTCAGCAGACATTTTATGCGTATCAGAAATATCGCCAGGTATGATAACATGGCGAATACCATTTTCAATAGCATACTTGAATATCTTTTCAACATCCTTTAGCTGACGAGATACGTGGTCATGAGGAAACAACTTGGCAAGTTTATCTAAATGCCAGTCGCTTGTAACTATAGTGTGGAGCATTAATTTTCCTTTCTAACAACCAGACTCAAACTGTCTTTGAACTTCTCTAAAGCTTTAGCTTGAATTTTATCACTAGGCTTTGCTTGTTCCCATTTACAATTTTTGTTTAAGCTGTTATCACAAGTATCCCAGGCTCTTAGAATTTTACCTTTAGCATCCTGTTCAGTATAACCGCTAAAGACAAGTTGGTTATTAGCCTGTTTTATATCGAAGCTAGTGTGGTCAGGTTTAAAATAAAATCTCCAGCAACGGCGATTACCGTTTACTTTATTGGTCTGGGATACTCTGATAATCATTAGGCTGTCTCTTGCTTTGTTACCGCCTGAGGCTCGCTGGTGAATTCATCAGGTGCAGGTGTTTCTGTCAAAGAACTAAAGTCCAACGGGTTAAGCAATGCAAGTAAGTAACAAGAACGGTCTATTGCAAAGCGACCCTTGCTTGTAGGGCTTTTCTTAAACCAACCCCAGGTAACAAGCTGTTCGCACACACGCTTAACCGTAGTAGGAGAGTTTTTGTAACGAAACAGTTTCTTCATAAGTTTGTGAATATCACCGTAATGGGTCCAAGAACTCTCTTGAGTAATATCTTGGTTCATAAAGTCTACCATTTCGGCATACTCAGGAGTCTTGAGATCGATAGGTGTTTCAGGAGTATGCTCTGCAGCAGCGTGGTTAAAGAACTCGCCTATAGAACTAACGCCTTCAAGAATAGGAATTTCATCGTCCCAGTTTAAGGCAAACATTGCAAGGGTAATAAGTTCAAAAGACTCTTTACCTACGCTATCAGCAAACGTGTATTCTTCAAGCAAGAGATTATACTCAAGTACCTTAAAAAAGTACTCGGTGTTCTTGATTGTTTCTGGCGTCCAGCTACACAATTGGGTTAACATTGTTGTACCCAAAAGCATATTGATAACAGGATCTTTCTGAGCTTCTTGGGTTATATCACGGTCAATTGTTTGTTCAGTCATTTGTTTTTCTCACTTTACGGCGTATTTTGCGTTTGGTCTTTTTAGGCTTTTCTTGCTGCGCTTCTTTTACCACTTCGTCTACTTCGGTAGCAGGGTCAGAAGCTTTAAGTTGCCTTTTTTGAATGGTTTTAACTGTAGCGTTCTCTTGGTCAGCATACAGCTCAGTGTTTTTAACAACTCGGTTAATATAACGCAAGTCATAAGGTTGAATGCTATATTTCTTACCAATAGCATCGGCATTAGGGCTACCGCCTTTTTCATAGGCTTCTCTAAATTCGCCTAAAGCTTTCTGTACTCTTTCACCAACTTCACTTTCAAGAAGTGCCTTAAACTTGTTACGTTTAGCCTGTGTGACTGATACGTCAGTGCTTAGTGCATCGAACATTCGGTCTAGAGTATCTGTATCTTGACCTTCATACATCCAGGTACATAACGCATGTGTGACTCTCTTTTGCATAATAGAGTTAGGCAACGTATAGATAAGAGTCATCATAGGCGTAAGTATTGTACCAACCTCTTTTATTTTATCAATAACCTTGGCTTTGTAGTCTATTTTGCTTCGGGTTATTTCTTTGGTCTCGACATAACGATCAGAAATAAAATCGTGAAGACGGTATTGGATACCCGGACACTCAGGATCATCTGTAAAGTCTAGATAGTTTGCACCTTCGAATTCACTACCTCTAAAAGGAGGAACAAACAAAACGAATTCTTTATTCTTGAACTTGGCATGTGTAAGAAACTGCAAGTTATTCAAAACGCATCTATATGTAATAAGGAATATAACCTTACCATACTTGCGAACACTTTTTGCCGAAAGCTTTTTGCCGAAAGGTACGATAGTTATATCTTCTACGTCAGATACACCTGTGCGTTTTAACCAAAGCGCCGCTTGCTCTGGACTATGGTTAGCTACTATTGAAACTTTACTCATTTGTTTCCTCTGGAATTCTTAAATCGTTACCTATATTTACACTTTTGGACATTCGATTTTTTATTATACTGTTAAGGTCGTCTGGCACTACTTTAGTAGTGGTGGTAAATCCTCCTACGTTCAAGCTACCGCCGCCTTCCATTAGCATAGAGATCTTACCTGCATCTAGACGGCTTCTGCGGCTGGTGCGGACCGACCAGAATCTTTTCTGACCGCTATCCACATAGCTTATTGCCATTCCTGCTTTTTCACACAGAGGCTCTAAACAACTGTCTGCAAAAGTCTTGGGTATATTAAGCACAGGAACCTGCATGTCTAACAGCTCGAAATAATCGCATCGAGATATATAGCTTTTCACCAAACTTTCCATAAACTTAAAGTAGTGATGACCCTCTGATATTAGCTTGGCTACACTTTCAGAGTTTTTGCTTCTTGCCAAGTTAGTTTGGAAAAAGCTAGTCATACTTATAAAATCTCCGTATACCGAAAGACCCATACAAATATAATTGGAATTAGGCACACGACCTGCTGAACCTTTGTTCATGGTAACGTCTTCTATTGCCAGGAACAATTGCGGAACAGGTTCATCCCCTACAAAATGTGACCATGCTAAACAACAGCTTGCACGTTCAGTGCTGTAGATCAAAGTCACGTTCTCTCTGTCTTTCTTGGAAAGATTATCACACAGGTGTTTGGTACTAGGATGGTGATCTATAAAGACTAGCTTTTCAGCGCTGTAGATTACAGTATCAATATGCTTTCGAGCAATGCTTAATCCTATAACGTAGACCGTTTTACCAGTTAAATCAAATTCGTGGAAACGATCTAGGTTTGCGTAGTCAATGCCTTCATAATGAGCAGCGTGTTGGTGAACCTTGCACGCCGCATAAGCCCCTGCCTTACCATTAAGTGTACCATCATGGAAGAATACTACAATTTCTTTATTAAGCTTTTTCATAGTCTACCTTTAGTGTACTTACACCGTTTTGTTTTTCTACTGTCCATATCTCGCACTCGCTAAATATGTCTGTAGGTTTAGGAGTTATCCAAAAGATATGAGGCACTAAAGTACGGAGTTTAGGAATAAACTCTTTAGCTAGGTGCTCTCTTACTGCTTCACCACACGCACTATCAGGTTCATCTAGTATCAAGAAATTTGTTCTTCGGGATGCAGGTACCAGAGGTAACACGCTTATGGCAAAAAGCAATCTAAAGCAATTGGTTTCTGCACCACTAAGTTTAGACACATCACTGGCAATGCCGTTCTTGCGAGTAACAATAGCGTTAATGCCTGTAGTGCCTGCTTCTAATTGAAAATGCATAGTCTCTGGGAATACCATGTGACTAAACTGGTTAAGGTTATTTTCAATAAGTTTAAGAATCTTTATAGCCTGTTGAAGTTTCAGATTGTTGTTAGAGTACGCTTTATATAAAGTCTCTACAATCTTCTTTTCTTCGATAAGAGGCTTAGACTTTTCCATCTTGGCTTCTGCTTCCATTTTTAAGTCTTGAAGCACTGACCAATTGGACTTGGCATTCTCTAGTTGCAAGTATTCCTTTTCTTGCTCTTGAATACTGTCCTGTAGCTCTTGAATTTCTTCATCAAGTGCATCTGTTTCACTTAGAACAGAGGTGTAGCTGTCTCTACTAAAGGTTGCAGCAGGTTTGTATTTAGATTTAGAAATAAGTTTAAGCAATTTCTTTTTAGCTAAACTAGGCAAACTTTCTATCTGAGTATCAAGTCTGGTCAAGTGCTTATCAAACTGCTCTATGTTATCTAGGTGTTCATCTAAATCATCTATATCTAGGTCTTTCCAGTATATCTTACCTTTAGGCTTAGTAGGTTCTTTTAACTTAGATAAGTCTTCGTGAACGTCCTGCATATCTAGATTCAGATCTCGGAGTTCATTAGCAAGAGACACTTTTTGTTTTGCTTTTTTAAGCAGCTTGCTTACCTTAGATAGGCGCTTTTCCAGCTTGGAAATATCTGCACCTTCAGATAGTTTACCGAAAGCAATAGCGTGTCTCTGTGCTTCAATGCTATCTTTTAATTCAGGTATTCTCTTGCGAGCATTTTTGGCATTCCGCGCCATCTTCTTTACATCAATCTTTTGCAAACAGGTAGGACAATCAGAGTGACCCTCAAGGTCTTGGGCAAGTTCTACAATAGCTTCTAAGGCGTGTAGCTCTGTTTTCCAATCTTGTTCGGTGTCTACCGCAGCAATGCTATCGTAACCCAGCTCATTTACTTTGCCTATAAGCTCTTCTTTTTCTTCTTCAATGTCCTTAGCATCTTCAATATCTCTAGCAAGAGCGTCTGCCTCAGATTCAAGGTCACGAACTTTTGATTGAAGCTTATCTATTGTTTTGTTCAGCTCTTTAGGTACCAGTGCTTTTAGTTCATCAGGGACTTTTAATTTTCTGATAGCAGACAAGATAGAGTCCAGTTCTGATTTGTATTTCTTAGAGCGCTTTTCATACTTGGCTAAATCTTCTTGGTAATCTGCCAAGTCTTCTTGATATTCGATTTGATCCTTAATCTTTTCTTTCAAGGCAACAGGATTTTTGCCTAGTTTTTTAATCTTGTCATACAGGTTGTAGATAGATACCAAAGAGTCTGCAATCTTTTTAAACAAAGACTGACTAGATAAAAGGTCATTTCTTTTATCATAAAGCTCTTGCATAGATTCCCGTACGGTTTCTACCTGGGCTTTTAATTTCTTGAGGCGCTTGTTGCTAGCCTTATCCCATTCGGTTTTACCTAGCTTAGACTCTATGTCGGCAAGCTGTATACTAAGAGTTTCAAACTCTATTTCCTTGTCTTTGATAGCGGTACGTTTCTTGGCAAAGTGTGCCCTAAGCTGATCGTAAACATGTAGGTCAAATAGGTCTGTGATAAAGTTTAGACGTTCACTAGGTTTAGCTTTCTGAAAACTACAAGGACGCTGAGATTGAATGTAAGCAGTAGAGTAAAACTCGTCTTCTGTCAAAGTCCAGTGCTGACTAAACAGGTCTCGGGCTATCGTGCCTTTCTGAGCCTTTTGGTCTTCACCATCTATGTAGTATTTGTATTTGCTCCCTGCTTGTTCTAGCTTTATCTGTTTACCTTGGGACAGAACAGTCGCAGAGATACAACTGCCTTTTACGGTATGTAGATCCTTTTTATTACGCTTGGTCAAAGCAAGAGGGTCCGACTCGTATGCAAGAGTAGGTAAAGCACTAAACAGCAAGCTTTTGCCTGCACCATTAGGGTTGTCTGCCAAGTTGCTGTCTAGATTGTGGCCCCGTATAACTACGAAGCCATTATTTTCTTCTATTGGTATCGTTACGTCTTTGAAGCTAACGACATTCTTTAAATCAAATGAAAGTAATCGGTTCATTAAATGGTTTGTTGCTCGTAGTCCGCAGGTTGAAGGTTATAAATAGGAGCAAGGTAATTATCATAGGTAGCTTGCATAAGCTTTGCCATGCTAGAACTTAGTTCAAACCTATGTTTACAGATTTGAAGGCTATTTTCAAACGAACCATCAGCAGTGCGCAAAGAAGAAGCTGTCCAGTCGCATACCATTTCTATAACATCGATCAAAGTCATTCCAAAAATGCCGTCTTTGTAGAACTCAGGGTGATGCCTGTTTTTAGCGTAATGATTTTCTAACGCAGGTTTTAGACCTTTAAGAAATACTTTGTACTCGTCAGAACCGAACTTAACTTTGCCTAGTCTAGGAGTATACTCGGTAAACAGTTTTACTTCTACTTCGCCTAACTTGGACTGGTCATGGGTTATCATACGGCGAACCAGAGTATTAACAACAAAGTTTTCTCTTTCTTTTTGAAGGTGCTGAGGAGTGTCTCCAAAAAGATTGTAGGTATTGGTGATTACTTTCAACAACTGAGGGTCTTGTGTGGGCCAAAGCCTTTCTAAATGACCTGGTCGAGTGATAGTGCAAACACTACTTAGTAAGTCTACCAGGTCTACTTGTTCACCTGTACCTAAGTCAGTGAATAACCCTTCAATGCACACAGCCAGCATTCTTTGTACATGCCAAATATGGCGATAAGTTTCAAAACCTACTTCTCTTTCATCATTGGTATATTCCATCACACAGGCTCCTGTTTAACAATACGTTCTAAAAGGTTTCTAATACCAGTACACACACCTTGCGCAGTACTCTGGTCTACAGGTTCAAGTCTAAAGCCAGGTAAGTCATGTTCATTGAACTCTTTTTTGACAAAATACCTAGAAGTAGATTGATACATTTGAATAACAAAGTGTTTGTCTATCTCTAGACCGGGGTCACTACCTACTACTATACCTTTACTCATTAGTATGTGAAAAGTACCTACACAAATAAAGTAATCGATAGAGGTTACTTTGAGTTGTTTTATTTCAAACATACACTTGGTAAGCAAGTCCATTCTCTGTGAAAACACATGGTCTAAGTCACCGTCAGGTACATGCTTGGCATCTAAGCCAGGAGGTAAGTCGTAATTAAGATTAAAAAACTTTATATCCTCTGCTAGGTAGTTAAATCTTTTTTGGACTTCTGTTAGCTCTTTACGTAATGCCGGAGTCATCAGATTTCCTTAAACAAAAATAGGGAGCATTTGCTCCCTTTGGGTTTACTTGGCGCTAATTATAGGTCAGACCAGTTGAAAGTAAAACCTTCAAAAGTTTGTCCTGAGATAGCTTCAAGGACGCCGTCCATATCAGGAGCAGGATGACCTTCAGGCTTAACTAACTTACCATCTTGTCTGATAGTATGACCTGGACCGAATTTAGCAATATTGTTGTAGTCAATCGCAGCGTAAAAAGGCGCTAGCGGAATACCGAACATGCTTGCAGTACCGTTTGCAATAACAGAACTGTCTACTGCACCGTCAATTATTTCTTTTAAATTAAATTGACCAGTCGCGGCAAACTCAAAAGCTTCGTCAGCTTTCGCTACTGATAAGTTCTCACCTACGTAATCAGGATGTACTTTAACAGAGACACCTAAACCACGGATCATTTCTAAACACTCTTCAAGTTGAAGAACGGCACGTAGTACCGCGTGTTCTTTGGTAATACCTACGTCAACGGTATGGGATACCTTTTGTTTATCAGTATGTACAGCACACTCTTCACAAAACGCAGTAACGCGGCGTTGATGTTCATCGGCAAAATTACCAATAAGACTTGATTTAGGAACACTTGATTCCCAGCCTGCCATAAATTCAAGTATCTGTGAATTATCCATTTTATTTCCTTAAGGTTTTTGCCTTCTTGCTAACATAGCATCGGCAATTGAATAAGAGCGGTCTGCTATTTGGCTTTCCGACTCTGTTGAAATAAGAGAGCGCATTGCTTCTATAGCAATTTTATCTCTTAGGTTTACTAAGTTTACGGGACTTTCTTGACTTAGAGCGTAGTTTACTTGATCTTGACTTAGACTTTTTGGGTCGTTCTTCGTTGTCATCTTGAATAGCCTCGTCATTTGCACTCATTGGTCTGTTACCAGCGCGTGAAGATATTTCTTGGAACAAAACGTCTTCGATAATCAAAGAACTAAACTTCATCATGGTAAACTGCTGTGAACGAATAGCAGGTACCGTCAGAATAGTATGCTCAATGTCATTAGCTAGACTGCCGATTTTTAGAACCAGGCTTAGAGAAATATTTAACTTCTCTTTGTACTTTTGTTCCAGCTGTTTCTTGGCAGTATAGTAGGTCTTACCGATAGGAGGTGTGTACTTTGCAGAACCTGCAATGCTGGTCACATACCAACTGATAAACCAATTAAGCTTACGCAGGACTTCTAATACGTTTTGAGTACTGTCCAAAATCCTAACCACAGACTCTAGGTCTTGCGCTATAGTATAAAGGAATAAACTTACCGCAAGTTTATCTGACTCTGCACCTGCGCTGTTTTCATAAAGTGAGACAACACCTTCATCAGAGAAAGAAGCTTCGCCAGATTCAACTGCACTAATAAGTCCATCTAGTTGCGAGATAGCTTCGCGTACTTGACCTTCAGAGTACTCAGCTAGAGTTTGTAATGCGCTTTCGAGTTCTTTTTCACTATCGTACTCAATACCTTCTGCATCAACAATGTGTCGCAAACGACCTGCAATCAAATCAGGGTCAACAGGTTTAAGCGCAAGAGGCGCACAACGATTTCGAATAGTATCTTTTATCTTTTCGATTTCAGTTGTACAAAGAATCCAAATGTTTTTAGGGCCAGGTTCTTCAATAGGGATAAGTAACGTTTCTAAGGCTTTACCGCTAAGAAGATGCACTTCATCAATAATAAAGAAACGTCGGCGATAACGCGGAGCATATTCGGCGTTAGTAAGAAGTTTTCGAATATCATCTACGCCAGAAAGCTGACCAGAATTAATGTAGTGAACATCAGGTAAGTCTTTTTCAAATCTACAATAACTACACTTACCGCAGCTAGATTGTGTTTCGCAGTTTATATACCTAGCAAGAATACGAGCTAGAGTAGTTTTACCTGCACCTGTCTTACCGTGAATCAAAATAGTTTGAGGGAACTTACCAGTCTTTAACCAACCTTTAACTTTCTTAACAGCATCAGTTTGTCCAATGTAGTGGTCTAGAGTTTTAGGTCGATACTTAGCAGCCAAGTTACGTGTTTCTAACTCAGGAACTACAGTTGACTTAGTGGATGTCTTTTTGGCTTTCGAGGTCTTGGTGGACTTGACTCGCGTTTTGCTTTTCGTTCCACTCTTTGATACTCTTTTCTCGGTCTTTGCCATTCTCAGCTACTCTCTTAAATTTTTCAGTTAATTTCAAAAACAAGGCGTGTGTTTGTTCACTAGGTTGAATATGTTTGAACAATCTTTCTAGGTATAAAAGTCGAGAAGACAAATAAAGATTATTCATTTGCATAATAGTAGAGCTTTGGTCAACAAGCTCTCGGGTAACAGTTACATCAGTTATGTGCCAACCGTCTAGATTAAGAGCAACAAAATTACTTTCTTGCAATCGTGCCAGCATACCTAGTAAGTCACGGTAACGGCGTTTACGGCTCAGTGTTTCATATTCGTATACCAGGGACTTGCTGAATAACCGTATAAGTTCAGAGTCTTTGGCTCCTATTTCAGATAGAAAACCAGGTAAAGATGCGTCACGTACAAAAGCATTGTACCCTTCACGGTGCTTTTCTTCCCACAAGTCAGGAGGCATTACTCCTACAGGCGGTTTCACATGCTCAGAAGTAAGGTGATTGCTGTTACAAGGATCCATTTTTTTAGAAACCTCTTCCACACATAGGTGCAGGAGATCTTTTATATCTAAATTCATTCGCATACCTGTTGTCCTAGTTTCATATTATTTACAGTTTTTGACCACAAACAAAAAGAGGAAGCATGTGCTTCCTCTTGGTAAGTTACTGGTTGTAAGAATGCTGTCCAAACAACCTTAGTGCCCAGTGCATCAACTTGCTTTTTATCTTGCCTACTTTTCGCAGACCTAGACTTAGGTAAAACACATCGTCAGCAATTTTGCGAGAAACACTGACTTCACGATCTTCAACAGTGCCGTAAAGCTTGTGCTTATAGAACATAGGTATGTCTATAATGTTGCGGTAAAAGAAGTCATGCAACACACTTGGCTTAGCTGCCTTGCCTAAAGGTCCTACTAGTGACCAAAGTAAAGGCGGACTAGAAACAAAGTCTGTGGAAAAACCTTGACCAATATGAATGTGAATGTAATTCTCTACAACATCTGGTCCATAAGAGCCAGGTTCTTTGCGCCGGACAGTGACTTCTTTTCGCATGTTTGCATCGACGTATACCCAAAAGTAAAAGTCTACAGGTTTATGCAAAAGAAAGTCTTTACCATTGTCTTGTATTTCAACAACAGGGTTTTGTTGAAAGTTCTTGGAGTAAGGTACAAAACGATCAGCAAGTATAGGGGCTACCACTCTAACCAAAGCGGTAGTACCAGGCCCTTCAATAACAATGAGCCTTTCTTTAGGATAATTCGGCACCAGACGTGACGGGTTTAGGTTTTCTGATTCGGCAGTAAATTCCATACAGCGCAATTCCTATCCAAAATATTTCAATGTAGAGTGATCCGAAGTTCATGTTGACTAGCAAACTAATGGTTAGCAGTATTGCGCCTAATAAGTTTGTTAAGTCGGCTTTAATATCGTTTGAACCCCAGCTACCCAGGCGAGTTTTGAAATAGGCAAAGACTATAAGGTTAGCGCCAACAGTTCCGATAATGTCGAAAAAGGTAATGTCATGTATTGACATAAGTGTCCTCTAAAACTCGGTCTAAGACACCGTCTACTTCGTCCAGCACAGAACAGGTATCCATATCAGGCTCGATCGTACCGTGTGTAACCAAATGTGAATTCCAGGCACGTTTTGTTTTTATAACAAAAGCATCTGATTCTAAAGATTCATCAATAACTTGTGCGTTATCATCTATAACCAAATGAATATCACTGGAAATGTGGTCATATACAAAATCGATTTTACTGGAGCCCATTCCAACTGTAGCTAACGAGTCAAAAGGTAACGAGTATTTTTTAAAATAGTTAAAAGTATTGCGATAGCCTTCAGGGTGAAAACCTCTGCTGGAAACAATCGCTATGTAAAAGCCCCTAGACCGCAACAGGTCTAGAACAGGCTTGGCGTAATCGTAAACACCAGGTACATTCATGTAGTCATGACCTGATATAAGATAGGCAATTAGATCTTGGAAATCTTTTCCAATTTCAGGAAAATGACTAAGGACATGGAAGCCTTTCAAATCATCTAAGCTTACCTGCTTGTTGTGTTCTTGATTTAGTTTGTTTAGGATGATTTGAGTACAAGGAAAAAGTACATCATCTACATCTACGACCGCTACGCGCTGGTCGGGTTTGCGAGATACCTTCTGATAGAGCTTGGTGCCCGCGCTTATTTGTTTTAACATGCCTGGTCTCCAGTTTAGAATTATAGCGCATGTTTAAATTACAACGCAGGAGCCAATCTAAGCTAGTTGTATACCTGAAGTTTGCTCTAGATAATGCTTTTCAAGATCTAAAGGCACCTCAAAAGCGGCGTATATGTCAGTGTATCGAAACTCAAGTTCAGCATCAGGATCAAGAGTAACAAAAGGCTTAGCAATACTGATAGACATACTGACCTGTTGACCCGGCGTACCTGGCTGCGGAGCATTAGGTACAACGTGAAGCTCTCGAAGCTTGGCAGCAGTAAAGGTATTTTCATCCGAGTACAAGAGTGTACCTACTATTTCTATACCTGCTTTAGTCTTTATTAAAAAAGGAGTATTTGAATTCTGAGTTTTTAGATCTAGGAGTTTCATACGTGTCCTTGTTTACGTTTTTGGAGTTTAGCAATAAGAAGCCCTGCTGCGGCAGAGGCAATAGGTTTTATTTTTACCATCAGACTTCGGCTTACCCCGTAAGGTTCTACCCTGGCATCAATCAAACTGTTTATTTCAAATAGGTTGATTCGCCATTGATCGCCTACTTTGTCTATTTCTATTCTAGCAGGGTGAAACAGAGTAATATTAGCAGTGCTGCGCATTATGTAGAACTTATCAATCAAGTCTGCGTCCGCACACGCAAGCCAGTTCTGACCGTTCGCCATAACAATGGTATACAAAGCTAGGTGTCTACCGCCTGAAGAGTAGGTATAACTCGGACCCGAAGTAACAAACTCATTAATAGGAAAGTTTTTAGGGTAAGAGTAAGGCACTTCTAGGTAATCAAACACCAATAAAGGACTATTCATAATGACGTACCAGATTCTTCAAAGTTGCCTTACAGCCTTTGGTAACATCTTTAGGCAATTTACGGTCTGTTAAAAAATAGCTCATAGACTCTGCAAAGAACTCTTTAACGTTGGTCATTGCGTATTCGGTAACATCAGGTTTAAACTGAGGACTATCAGTAACAATAGGCCAAAGGTTTGCAAACTTGTCAGGCTTGGCTATTGCAAGAGCTTCGAATTCTTCTTTGTCTATGTGGTGAACCTTTTTAACATAGGCAATAGCATCACGGAAAGCATCATGCTCTTCTGGACTCTCAGAGCTGAGCTCTTTTAGAACTTCTTTGAACGACATACCGTTACGGCAGAATTCAGAAATTATACGCGCAAGCTCTTCTAGCTCTTCATGCTCAGTACGTTGAATCTCGTTACGTTTGTTAAACATGCTAGACCACTGAGCTTTAATGTCACGCGGAACCTGACGTGCCCAGATACCGTGAGAAGCTTCGTGCAAGATAAGCTGAACTAATTCTTTAGAGTTAGTAAGGTCAAGTGCCGAAATACACAACTGGTCAAGTCCGCGTTCTGTCTTGGAAGACTTGGTCTTGTAGAAACCTTGCATTTTGCCTTTGTTAGGTTTCAATTGTAGGTAGCGCAAATAAGCTGTCCAACCGTCTGCGTTGTTTTGTTTAAGAATGTCGATAGCTTGACCAAAGGCTTTGACCACTATTTTCTTTTCGCGTTTTTCAATAGTGCGCCAAACATTAAGCTTGATAGGCCAACCTACTTGTAAATCATTTTCGTAGCGCTCTATGTCTACACCGAAAACTTTATTACCGCGCTTGGGATCTTTGCCTAGGTTTGCCAGAATTTCACCTGACTTAAACTCTATAGTAGGCATATCATCTGCTTCAAGACCGTCTTCGGAAATAAGCTTACCTTTGGCAAATGCCATGCCGAAATATTTCTTGTTGTTTACCTCTACAACAAGGTAATCGTCTTTACCGTACTTCATTAGAGGTACTCCCGTCTTTGTATTTACAATGTGTTATTCTTAATTCTACTATCATGCTTTCTACCCAAGTTTTGACATCCATCATAACAGGGCATGCCAGCCTTTTGCGTCCAGCAAATGCTACGTCACTATCAAAGTTTAAGGTATTGCGGTTATCTTCAATTCGCTCTACCAAGGCAGACACTGATGCTTCCATCAAGTAAAGACCTGTAAGAGAAGTCTCTAGTGTGATAACAGTCTCGTAGCTGAAAGTACACAACTTGGGCCTGCTAGGGTCACTTGAAACATGTTGGTCAGATACCTGTAGCTTTATATAAACCGATTGCGATTCGATACCGCTAGGATTTGCTTCAAAAGGGTCATAGTGAGTAAGCATACGTAAGCCTGTTGGTTTTGATATTCCTATTTACAGTTATTCAAACTTTTCAACAAAGTCTACAACGTCTTGTGAAGTCACACCTCTGGTAGCCATAATAGATTCGTAACAGTAGATATAACTTGCTAACCATAAATCGCTTTTAGCATGGTCTAGAGATTTTTGTGCAAGACCTATGCTCTTTGAGAACCCAGCAAGAGGTTCTACCTGCTGTAGCTGACCTGCTTTGTACAGGCCCTTGAGGCGAAGAAACTCGTTGTAGCAGTCTAGGTAAACAGATACCAGGTCTTGTGCGTCTCCCCACGCATATCCTATTTCGTGTCGCTGAAAGCCTTTGTTGCTTTGCAAACACCAATAATGTGCGTGGAGCTCAGCCAATTGGTGTTTATGCAGAGTGTCTTCTGAATAGTGAAAGTACTCAAGAATATCTACCCAGCTGTATATCTCATGGGTCAAAATTTGGTACAAAAGGTCTGCGTGTCGAAAAGGTTCTCTAGAACGAATGCGAAACCAGCGCGGGGCATAGCCTTTATCTTTAGATACCTTTTCGAACTGTTCTTTTACTTTAAGGTTAGAAAAAATAAGTAACTTATTTAAAGATAGGTCTCTTTCATTCTCTACCAATAGGTACTGTTTCTGAGAATCTACTGAGTTAGAGAACAATTTCCTATCCTGAACACCGGATAGGATTTTCCCTATATGAGAAAGCTTTTCTTTTTGTTTCTCTAACTCTTGGATTTTATCCTGGTTTTCTTTCTGTTCTCTATCCTTTTGAATCTGGAGCTTGGAAAGCTCTTGGGCAAAACCTGTGATAGCCAGTGCTTGCTGCGGCGCAGCTTGTCGGGCTCTGTTAGAGATAACGTTAGCTATTCTACTAGGCTTTCCGAACTCTTCTTTAATAGATTGGATAGATACCTTTCCATTAGAAATACTCTTGTTATTTAGAGATTTTTGCTCTAACTCAAGTAGGATACCTCTAAATTTACTCTCAGGCTCTTTAATTAGACTCTCATTCATTAGGGATCTCTCATAGGCTCTTTATACGGTTTCGGGCGGTCCGGAGGAATAGCATAGAAACAAATTTTAACCAGATCTAAAGCATTTAGGACCTAAAGGCATTTTTAATTCTTTGAATTTTTCCTAATTAATTGTTGGCTGTGGGGGTAGGGGGTATTTCCTTTACAACTAAAAATTAATTAATAAACTAAACAGAATCTCGTAAACTCGATTCTGTTACTCTTATTGAGTAACTTGATCGCATATTGAGCTCTTTCTATTAGATCTAATTCATTGCTAATTGATTAATACGTATCTCCGATACTTACAAATCTAAAGGCAATCTTTTTAATTCTAAGGAATTTTTAATTTGCCTTAATTTATTTTTCTATGGGAAGAGATTTATCTCTTAGTTTAGTTCTAAAGAACTATTTACAGTTTTTAGACTAGTAACCGTACCCCGAGAGTTACCAATTTTAGAGGGCAAAAACGCTAGAATTTAACCTACGTAATATCTAGGAGCAGGCGAGCTAAAGAGATTTGTACCTCTGTACCAAATTGACCAAAATAAAAAACTTTTGAAATTTATTGTAAGTCATTGATTTATAAGAAAAGAAAGTTTATTTAGTATATTTTTTGAACGAAAATGACAGAATTAGCTGTAGGCAGGCTCTAGGTACGCAGCCCATTAATAGCCACGCGCCTAGAGTGAAAATGAGGTTTTAGAAAAATTTAACTTTTTTCCAGTTTTGGCAAAAATAATTCAGTGCTAGGCACAATTACTTTTTAGCAGTTTGTAGCTTTTTGGCAAGCTTGTTAGAAATTTTATCCATAGCAGCTTTGGCTTTCTTACTATCGTTTTCTTCAATTGCGGTAGCAAGCTGTTCGCCTTCAAAGTCACTAAGCATCGGCATAATCATTTTGAGCATCAGGCTTCTTTTTGACTTTGCTTTTTTCTTACGCGATACAGACTCTAGTTCTGTACAGGAGTTTAAATCAATATTCATAGTTATACCTTGGTTAATTCTACAGGGACATACAAAGAACCTTCCTGCTTTCGGATGCGGATAGTTCCTTCAATTTTTTCTTCCTCCCAGCGCGTGGTACTGCATACTATTCTTACAGGCATTAGCCCTGGGTTACGCAACTGGGACAAAACAGCAGACCTGTGCCTGCCTTCATGACCTACACACTCAAAAGTGGTTAAGCCGCCTACGTCTATAGGACTTCTTATTACTCTTAGGTAAGGAACGTCATCTAATGGACGTTTGTTTAGTATAGCCTGGGCAATAGATTCAGCTCGGTCTCTATCAGGCTTGCCGGTGTCAAACGCTTTAGCTATATCAAGAAATCTTTGAGGTTTCATGTAAGCAAAGGCAGTTCTGCTCTTGAAGGCCCCTGCTTCATTCTTGGCGTTTCTTAGAGCAACAGGGTTAAAATATTTATCTAGTGTTTTCAATATACTTTCCTTCCTTCAAATATTCCTGAAAGGGCTTCGCTGCCTTGTAGGGCTCTGCAAGTTAATTCCCATTCGATTACAGTTCTTCGGCTAGTTGTTTTTCTAGGCGCATCATTTACTTTCAGCACCAAGTGACGTTCAGGTAATACAAGTATGTCACTATTACGTACCATACCTATTCGGGCAGGTGCAATAACGTTAAGTTGCCCTATTGTACTAGACCTGGTGTAATCAAGTGATTCATTTTCTTGGGATACGTTTACTCTTAACGGGTCAGAGTCTTGCTGGAAGTAAATAGAAACATGTGTGAACTCTTCTTCAACCACGTATACCTCTATCGTTTTTCCTCTTACTGAATTCAATATACCTTTGTTTAGAGGAATTTTACCTGCAGGGTCTACATAAAGAGTAGCACCTGAGATTACAGTTAGATTATCTCTAACACTGTACTTACACTCGCTAAAGTATTTAGGAACGTTGATTGCAAATTTAATCCAACAGCCTTCAGATTGCGGCATCATCTTAAAAGGTTTAAAACTTTGGTCTACATTGTAGCTGCTGGTTTCAATAATGTTGTAGTTGGTTAGTGTGACCCAAGTATAGCCTGTTGGGTTAAATGCAGGTACTATACCTCTGCTATAGCATATACCGCAGTTTATGCTGCTACCACTAAACAGTCCGTCATCAAAGGCACTAATTACAGGATCATTTCCTTCTGCTTGGTCTCGGTGCATACCATCGCTAAGAATAAGGTCGCCTGCTTCTATTTCTTTTGCTTTTCTTTCTGACCAAGCCATGTCTGGCATATTAGGTCTTGCTTGTTGTCCTGGTTCTCCGAAAATATCATCGTTATCAACCATTTCAAAAGACATACCGTTAGAATCAGATCTTTCAGACACTAACGTAGGGCCTTCGCCTTGATTAGATCCTGACTGGTCTACTTCGTCCGATACAGGGTCGTGTGAACACGTACACGGTCTACCTGTTTCGCATTTGTGGAATATTACCGCAAGGTTACTGTCTACATATAGAGCATTTTCAACCTGTTCGTGAAAGGGAGCAATAGTTTCATCTAGTCTCCTTTGAGCAAATTTTTGCGTATAGTTCCGTGCCCTTCTAGGTTGGGAACTTCTAGCATGTTTAAGCCAATTAGCCATATAATTCTCCTTTTCATGCTAATAAATTAACATACAAGTAATTTAATCGTATGTAAATAAGAAGGTATATTTATGTCTAAGCCTTATACGGTCCTTAGTTGTGACCCAGGAACAAAAAACTTTGCAGTATCTCTATTGACTGCCCGAAAAGTAGAAGAAAAATTAAGGTTTAAGATTCATGGTACTTTAATCCTAGACAGTACTGTTACTCAGCTAAAGCAGGATGTAGGCAGAGAACTCCGAAACTTTACCAACGACTTTGATACTATAGCAGGTAATCACAATGTTGTACCAGATGCTTTGTTTATGGAGCGATTCCAAGCCAGGGGCCTAGGTGGAACCACTATTGAGTGCATCAACTTTATGTTAGGTGCAATGATATACAAGTACCACGAAACCACAGACATTCGGTTACCTACCGCTGCTACTTGGAAAAACAGAGTCAACAAGCACGTAGATTTAAAAAACGCTTACAAGAAATATAACTTGCACAGAGTTATAACCAACAAAACACCTCACGAACTAGATGCGGTGTTGATTGGTATGTACGCATGTTACCAACATTTTGGTCTTCCTGACTTTGAATGTTTCTCTAAAGGTGAAGAATCTTTAGAGAAATTTATTGGCTATTTCGAGCAAATTCCAACCTTAAAACTGTAAATAAACTTTATGTTCTATAGTAAAGGTACGTATGCGAAAGAAACCTACCTCTCTCAAAAAAGGTCGTAATAAGGCCCCTATCAAAAAACGCCGAAAAGGTCTAAGAGCTACTTCGGTATCCAAAGCTCCCTCAAAAGATTTATCTATTCCTATTAAACAATTACAGGCTGCGATTTCCAGTTGCCCTATTGTTTCTAAAGAAAACGGATATTCTTTTGATTACCACTTTTTAGGAAAATGCGAGACACGTTCTTGTCAGTTTTATAGTGACCGAACAGATCGTAGGTGTCTAAAACTTGATGTTACCTTACCTAGTAAAGATTTTACAGACGATGAAATCTACTATTGGAAAATTTCACGTAATCCTGATTTTGCACAGGACATGCCTAAGGCCCGCACTGTCAACTCTATAAGAAAAAAGGCAGCCACTGCGGTAAAAAGTAATATCGTTTTTTATTACTTTGTTAGTTACGTCCTAGAAACATACAGCCCTGAGGACACAGAGTTTGTATACAGAAAAGGATTCAATTCTAACTTGGATCTTTTGTTGGAGTCATTACCTTTTAAACAAAAAGGCATAGACGTTTTCAAGCCTTGGCAACTGCCTCATTTATTTAATAAGGCAGTATTTAAAGAGTTCTGCTTTAAGCAAGAAAATCTGCTAATAGATTCCTTCGATGTTAATTTGAACTTACACAATGTATTGGGCTTGACGCCTGTTAAGTTTGTTAAACTACAGAGAGTAATTCAGAATATGTCTAGTTCTGAATACCAAAACATGCTTTCTGATTCACTGCTCTAATGGAGAAAGATATGCAAGACGTAAAAACAACAACGCTACAAAACTACAGCAAAAAGTACGGCAGCGACAAAGCGGCAGCTCTTTATGTAGTTAACCAATCAGATGGACGAATCTGCTTCAACAACAAAGACAGCCAAGGTATCTCGACTGTTATTGTTCCTGTTTCATTTGCGCCTCTTGACCTTACGTCAATCTGTGAGCGTGATAGCTTGATCGTTAACCCTCACTTCCGCCGTATGCTTTCAAACCGTCACCTTGTTATTATTGACAACGAAGACCTTGAACGCGTTCTTAAAGAAGACGATGAACTACGCGAAGAGTTTAATCAGATCAACAATACTCTTAACGATGAAGAGTCAACTGTTTCTATTGATATGGGTCGTGATAAAGCTGCCGAAAACCGTGAGTCTCAGGTTGCTGACAACGAAGACCCTTGTTCTAATCCTGCACTTAGCTCTATCATCAAAGAGTGTGAATTGTTGGATAACGATTCGGATGGTGAGAAGCTTAAAAGCCTCAAGCAGACCTTGCGTAACAAGATGCGTCAGTTCAGTAAAGAAGAACTGGAAGAGTTTATCAAAGTTTGTCCTAACCAGTCGCTACGCGATATGGCAACTAGCCGTGTAAACCAGCTTGAAGAAAAATAAACAATTAGTTTAGCCACAAAAAAGGGAGCATTGCGCTCCCTTTTTTATTATTCAAATTCTGGTGCAAACTTATACCTGAACTCGTCTTCTATTATATCCATATATTCGAATATGATTTCTTCATCTACTTCGTCAGGGTCAAGCTTTATTAACTTTCCTTTCTTGTTGTACTCTTTAGGTAGAGGTAAGTTATTAAACCTAATCTTCATAGGACTTGTTGAAGTATACTCTGCGATAACTTCTTTTACGGTGTTCTTCATTTTAGTCCCACCGCTATCGTTATCAGGCATCGTGAATATATGTTTAACACCTGTCTTTATGATGAAGCGTAGTTTCTCCTTTGTAAACTGCTTTGCTCCTAATATAGCCATTGCAGGTATGCCCATCATCAAAAGCCTTAGCGCGTCCCTAGCTCCCTCTACGATAACAACAAATTTTAGTTTGTGTTTCTTTATAAGGTCATGCGTATAATTGTAGGGGAATAGACCGTAGTCATGTGCCCAGTCACCTGATGTTCCTAAATAACTGGGCCTACCTTTTACTTTATTTATATAAGCCTTTTGACCTCCGTAATACCGTTTTCCTATCTTGTTAGGAAAGAAGCAAACCAATTCTTTTCTCGATTGGTGAGGTTCACTTAGATAAAGTCCGCCTACTTGTTTTATAAGCTTGCCAGGGTAGCCTCTCCAGTCTATATCCTCTGACCAAGGGTAGTAAGCAGGGTTACCTATACTTTGCATAAGTTTTTCTAAGCTGTTAGTAGAGTCAATCTGCTCTAGCTTTCTTTGCAGCTTACTTACTTTAGAGTTTACTTCCTCTTTGTCTTTTATCTTACCGTTGACGGCAGAAATTTTAGTTAAGTTAAGTTTCTCAGCAAGTTTATTCCAGTGTCCTTTTTCTCCACAACCGAAGCAGTGAAAGAAACCTAACGGTATATCCATTCCAATGCCCATGAATACACCTAAAGAAGGATCTGTGTCGTGGTGAAACGGACAAACTATCTGAATAGCATCTGCTGTACTTCCTTTAGGCCCTTCTACTTTCCCAAGTTCTTCGAATATAATAGAGTAGCTAGACCTTAGCTTGTCAATCTTATCTGACATAGGCGTTCTCTTGTTGCTAATTTATAATAACTTATAAAACTTTACAGTATTTGTTATTATGCAGTTAATTATTAGTGTATCAAGCCCTATCAAAGGCTTTGTTAGTACAATGGAAATGTTAAAGCGGCAAAATCCAGATACCCGTGTAAGCCTAATGCGTCTTTCGGCTCGATTTGCTGATACCTTTTTAGGTAAAAAACTCAAAAAACTGGCAGCTCAAGATAGGCTTTTGGATAAAAACACAATGCTTATGGATCTAAACTGGGGAATAGACCTCGGTGCTAATAGCGTTAGTGTAAATACTTTAGTAGAACAAAAACATATAGAGATTGTTCAAAAGGTCGGCGACCTAAATAAACCTTTAGGTAGATTAGTTGTGGTACATGTTAATCGAAGTCGGTCTTTGAAGCTTATGGCATCTGACGTTGACAACAGGTTGCTGGCAATAGTTAGACCTACTAACTTGAGATATAGACCTGAACTAGTTAGTGTGGAAGTATACGGGATGTTCTTGTTGAACTTATTTAGAGATATTGCTTTATCTCACGACCTGCACTCAAGTACTCCTAAAAGATTTGTTGAATTAAGCGAGAGAAGAAAATGACCGTAAAGCTAACTGCGTCTGTGAGTAATCTACGCATATACCCAAAGAACTTCGAAATAGTTAAACGACTGTTAGACCCTACTGGTTTAGATCTAGACGAGTACGAACTTATCTTGGACAACAAAAGAGTTGTAGGTTACATCTTTAAAGAGCCTCAATTTGAACCTGTTCTAGAGGTACTGAATCGACTAGTTCCTAAGGTCACCTTCTCTAATGAAGAATATGAACAACGTACTTACCAAGTTGAAGGACTTGATGTAAACTTTGTTCTATTCGCGCACAGTAAAAACCCTTACTGCGTAATACAGTTTGAGGATGCTTATGCGGGGTCTTGATGACATATCGCCTTATATACCTAAAGGTAATATGAATCCCAACTACCATAGTCCTGTCAGCAGTGCAATGCGTGAGGCTCAAGAAACAAAATATATAATCCCTAGCCAACGCGTGCCTAAGCTAAGGCCATCTAGCTTTCCAAAGTGTTCTATCTTGGACTATTTGAAAATGTATCGCCACAAAAAGCTAGGGTACCTTGAAGAAACTAAAGATTTCGGTTCAAGTTATTTTACAGGTGTAGGGACAGTAGTTCACGAAATAATACAGCACTATATAGGGCAAACCAAGCAAGTATACGGTGATTGGAAATGCATAAACCTAAAGTGCGAACAAGGACAAGCTGCTTGTACTATAAGGGACGCCACAGGTAAAGTCGTACAAGAAGGCAAACTTACTAGCACAGGTACAACAGACAACTTGTGTCCTAGCTGCAAGCGTCCTATGTTTTATGAAGAACTAGAGATTTCTGCTCTAGATTCTGTAGGTCACGTTGACTGTGTTTTTGTCATACGTGAAGGTAGGTGGTGGGTTGTAGATTACAAAACTACCCTAAAGCGCAAAATAGATGAACACAAACTTCCCGAAGCTAATCACTTGTATCAGCTTAGGGCATACGCCTATATTTTAAAGTTCTATTACGACTTACCGATTCAGGGTTTTAGTTTGGTGTATATGCCTAGAGATAATCCTTTTAAGTTTTATGAATACTCTCATGATTTCGATACTCCTGAAGAGCATAAAATTGCCGAAGAAGTCCTTAAAGGTGAGCGTAGAAAATATAAAGCTTCTGAGCGTAGTTGCAAAACAGGTAATCCTAAGTATGCAATAGAAGCCAAACCTTGTAGTTGTGAAGAAGACTACCACGAAAAAATAAACTTCTATAACGAATGCCCTCTTTTAGGTATATGCTTTAAGCCTGATAAGTTAGAAGCGTTTTTGGACAAGTATACTCGATTACATAAGGAAAAAGCAGTACCCGAAATGATAACATTTACGGACCTATTGCAGGTAATATCAGAAAATGAATATAGGGATCTTAAAGAAAAATACGGCAAACCCGTATCAACCAAAAAACGTTCTAGACGAAAACGTAAAGCTTCTCTGGTACAGAAAAAGCTTTAAGTTCTACCAAGCTGTTAGCAAAAGTCTGGAATACGTTTATAACTCTAGGTATGCCTTGAAAGACACAGAGCGCGAAAAGCAAATTGAAGCAGTGTACAACGTACTGGTCTATTGCGACTTATATGTTTTGCAAAGACCTTTCGATTATAAAAAGGTGCGTTATTGCTCTGCTCACTTGCGTTATTTAGAAACCTATATTCGTAAATATAGTGAAGTGGTCATAGCGATCCAAACTTTAGTAAATGAGATACAGCAGTACAGAGTGAAGCCTACTAGTTTCTATGCCAGTATTACTTATCAGAAACGATTAGAGCGACTGGTCGAACTCAAGATACAATATTTAAACGAAATAATGGCTCGGTGTGACGCACTGGTTGAATCTATTGAGCCTATTAGGAGTAATTACGATGCAAATGATTATATCTCTTAGCTCTCCTTTTTATGCCCTTGCTGCGAATCAAGGTGACAAAATGTCCTATAAAATTGGCGATACTTTAAGCGACCAACCTAGTTCTACTAATCCTGAGTTAGTGGATAAAATGTCTAAAATGTTCGAGCTTAGTGATGAAAAGGCTCTAGAAGACGTAGACAAACTAATTAAAGATTCCAAACAAGAGCTAGACGACCTCAAGAAAGAAAACGGCAAAGACAAGAAAAAGAAGAAAGAAGACCAAGAACCTGATGCAGATCCTGAAGCAAGCGATACAGATGCAGACGGAGATTCTGATGCTACAGGGGACGATGAAGACGATCCTATTGAAGGCGAAGAAGATGAAGATGCCGAAGATGACGAAGAGGATGAAGAAATTTAAAAACTGTAAATGTGCTGTATAACTTTAACTTCGAGTAGTATATGAAAACAGCACTGAAACATGAAACTCCTTTTTACGACAGTTACCGATACATTCCTGCCGCTTTATGTATGGACCAATATTGTGTAACGGTATATGTTCGTTACCGCCGCAGCAAAACCCCTAACGACATTGTTGTGAAGCAGAAAGATGCCAGTATGTGTTGGCTTGTTTGTCCTGACCGCGAACTGGTTATCACTACGCACAGCTTTGACGTCCTAGGTTTCTATCCTAATGACTTCGATATGTGCCTGCATCTGGATATGTTTAACCAACAGATTTACGACAGCATGGGTATCAACTATGTTATGAACAACTTTGTTCACGATAAAGGTTACCGTAGTAGCGCAGACAGCAGAGCTAAAGGTAATATGTATCCTTTAGGTCATGAAAAGCGCGTAAGTGTTGTTGGGGATTCTGGAGGCTTTCAGTATGTCTCAGGCGCAATCGATTACGTTAATCCTCAAGAGCTAGGCAAGTGGTACAGCTCCAATGTCGATTCAGGTATGCAACTTGATATACCGATCACTGTACCTCTTGAAGACAAAGTTTTAAAAGACTTTGCCAAGTTTCAAATCCGCAACAACCGAATGGTTACAGAGCATCTTGCAGATCACGTAGACCTCTTTAATGTTATACACGGTAAGACTATTAACCAACGTCTTATGTTCAAAGACATTATAGAAAAGGCTTTCCCTGATGCCAAATGTATGGGTCTAGGGGGAATGCGTAGCTTCGGTAGTTTAGGTACTGCTAACCTTATGGCTAACATAGTGGGAGAAGGCAAACGTTATGCCCAGTATCACTTGTTAGGTATTACTTCTAGTAACTTGTTCCCTGTTCTTATTTGCATGGCTGGTCTTAACCCGCATAGTCCGCATATAACTTCCGATAGTGCAAGCCATAAACTGGCAGCTAAATCGCGTAAAATGTATGTTCAGTCTGAGCCAGGCAAGTTGCGCATGATAGATATTGGTAACAAAAACTATCAAATTCAGGCACCAGGTGTTTCACGTAGACCTAGAGAACGTCAATATTATACAGGCGTTACCAACAACTTATTAAAATCTAATAACATAATCTGCAACACTATCAAATACGCAGACGTTCTTGGAATTCTTACAGGTCAGTTTAGTACTACCTTATTGAGCATTCACAACCTTTTGGAAACCAACAGCTATGTGAATGTGGTAAAAGAAGTGTTTGCTTCTGAAAAACTTGAAGACTTCATGAGCTTTATCAAAAAGACCCATGCTACAAATAGTCCTGCCGACAGTGCTGACTTGGCGCAAGCTCTAGATTTTATGAGAGACGTTAAGGATGTAGGTTATGCAAAAGCTTACAAGAAATACGCCGGCATGATTAATAAAGAAAAGGAAGTTTATACTGACCAGCCTCAAGGCTTGTTAGGCAATATAGACACTGGTAACCCTACTACTGTATCTAAGAAAGAGGAAACAGAGCGTTTGCTTAAACTTAAAGAAACAGCAGAGCGTAACCTTAAACTTTTAGAAAAAGGAAAGCCGATTCCTAAATCTAAGAAAGAATCGACTTCCGAGGTACAATTAAAAGGTTGGTAAACAAATGGCTAAAACACCTACCCGTAGAAGTTCAAGACTTACTACGCGAAAGTCTCCTAAGAAGAAAAATTTCCGTGTAGTAACTCTAAAGGCAAATATTGTTGAGCAGCCTCCTGAAACGGCGCTTACTCGAAAAGGTCTTAGTTTAAAACAGCTTCTACGCACAACAGACCGAGTTCGTAGAGATAAAGGTCAATACGAGGTTACTATAACCAAGTTCAAAAAGACCAAGACCAAAACTAGCTTACCTGCAATGACTGCAATAGCTAGGCACAAAGACCCTTTTATGCCTAACAAAACCGTCAAAGACCGTAACGTTTATATAATAGGTTTAGATAGTCAAACAAAGCCTGTTACGAAACAAAAGCGTGTTATGGTAAGCTGTGATTGCGAAGACTTTGTTTATCACGGTGGTGAATATGCGTGTACCCTTCACGGTGCTGCTCGTATTATTTACGGTAACGGTGAGCCGCCTACTTTTACTAACCCAGGTAATGTGCCTTATCTTTGTAAGCACCTTGTTGGATTCGCTCACTATTGCATGGATAAAGGTCTTTGATGGAAACTGTAAATAGACACTTGAAGGTCGTAGTCGATCCCTCTAGCTTTGACATATCTAGTTTAAATAGGTGATTTATGGCTTGCTCAGGGTGTAAGCGTAGACAGCAAAATTTACTAAAGCAACTTGACCAGGGTATGCGAACCACTAGTGAAGTAATGCGAAGAATAAAAAGGTCTTTGGGTTCTGGTGAACAAAACAAAGACCTTATCCATTTAACGGCTGACGGCGTTATCAAGAAATGTAGGTTGTGCCAGAAACAATCTGATCCTTATCCTACTGCCGGTCAAGTCCCTCCTTTAACGTGTGATCAATGTAACAAAGGTTAAGTATGTCCAATCCAGATACACAAGCCCCTAACACCGCAGGTAATGTGCAAACAGTTTTAACTAACCTTCAGTACACTATTGAAGTGTTGCGCGAAGAACTAACCCGCTGCCAGGAAGAAAAGCTTTCTGCAAAAGTGGCTTTGCGTAAAGCACAGGTTACCAACAAGCAACTTCAAGATAAACTTGAACAGCTCTCAGACTTGAATCAAGACCAATCTCATTCAATCCTTGAGATAGAAAACCATCTTTCTGAAACTGATGACCAACTTCAAAGTGTCGTATGGCACCTTTCCTGCCTAAGCGGTAAAGAAATTACGCCTGAATACTTGGAAGAAGTTCAAGAAATGTGGCGCGGTAATAAAGATGCCAAGAAGCGCCGCGAAAACCAAGAAAAGGTTCGTGACGCAGTTAAAGAGCAGCAAGGTCGTGACATAGACTTGCCTGAAACAGTTGCAGAGATAGACCACACTATTAATGCCTCTGAACGTGCTTTGAAAAAGTATCGCGATCCTCAAGATGAAAAACCTACACCTGCAGATGAAATGCCTGCAATAGAACCTGTGGACGAGGTTGTCGAAGCCGAGACCGAAGAAGTGCCTGCTGCCCGAGAGCCGAGCAACCCGAAGGCTATTCATGCAGGAAAACACAAGCACAAGAAAACCAAACAAGCTAGCTCTTAATGGCTTTAGTAACTAACCCAGACGAAAACCTCACTGGAGGCCAAATAGAAAAGATATTGGATACTCTGTTGTATGAAGTTCTTCGACCGTTAGTTATGCACAGTAAGGTATTCGATGCTCAGATTGTTTACGCACTTAGTTTTATTATAAAGAACAAGAAGCGGAAAATATCTACGTCTAACAGCCGAGAGGATGTGGTCGATTATCTAAGTAGGGCACTTCTTACCGATGACCCTGTTGAAAAGTTTGAATACATAAAACTTTCTAAGCTTGAGCGAACTATGGTTTTCATATTCGCCAAGAGAGTTCTTGATGAACATTACAAGAGTTTTATTTCTCAGTATTCAAACTTTCTAGACGTAAAGAGCGAAACTCGTGGTTATGCCAAAAACAAAATTCGAGTTATTGAAAGGGTGTTGCGTACCGAAAGCCGTAGCGATTTGTTTTGTATGCTTAGTGAGCTCAAAGAAGCTTATGACCAATACAGAGATTACGTAGGCACTATAGTTGCACAGTATCTAAAGCTTTGTAGCCAACAAGCCAAGTTCTTTGTAGAAACAAATCCCTACAACAACTACGACATTCACGATGTTAGGCAAAACTTCTTGAACAATGTTGTTACCGCTATTAGCAAATACAACAGCGACCAGGGCGCCCTGACTAGTTATGTTAAGTTCTGGTTGCTTAATGCTCAGACTTGTAGCACCAGCGACCATGAGTACGGTATTGCGTATCGTATACCTCCCCAATACAAAAAGAAATTGGCTACTAGCGATAACTCTCTAGAGTCCAACTTTAGTATTTCTCTTGATTCAAGCGTTATGAATGATGACGGAGAAGAAGTTACGCTACACAACAAAATAGAAAGTAACGAGACTGTAGACCAACAACTAGAGCATGCCAAGTTCAGCAAGCTTTTTGCAGACCTCGCACGTAATGTAGACCCCCACGGAATAGGGCGTCTGACCTTGGATATAGATGAACACATATCCAAGGAAGACCAACAAAAGATGCGTAGACGCATGAAGAAGCAGCATTTACTAAAAGTGTAAATACATACTTGCCCAATAAACTTATAGGAGAAAAAGATGGCAAGAGGATTTGATAACATTGATCCTAATGCAAATCAGAAAGGTGATAATCTTAAACCGGAAGAGATATTTGATATTTTCAAATTGACAGAGTGTACAAGTTATACTTCTTTCCGATTATTGCCTGGCGATATGCTACCTGTAAAAATGCATTGGATTAAAATCCGTGCTGGTAAGGATAAACGCGAAACTAAGATTCCTAAGTTGTGTGTTAGTTTTGACCCTGACAACGAGCGCGTTCCTTTAGAGGGTACAGATTGTCCTTACTGTAAGCTTTCAAGTGGTCAAGATGGCAGTCAGCAAACTAACCTTGCGTATTATGCAAATGCTATTGTTCGTGACATTCAAGAAGATGAACCGCGCAAGAAGGCTAAGCTTACAAAAGAAGAAAAGAAAACTGGTCACAAAGACGTTAAATCTAAAAGCTGGACACCTGTTCGAGTAATTCGTTTACCTAGCGGTCTTGCTGGTAAGATTAAAGAAATGAAAGAGCGTAATGGCGGTTATGCAGTTACAGATCCTGATAACGGTATTGACGTAGACATTAAGTTCGATGACTCTCGTTCTGGTGCAGACAAATATCAGATTGACCGTGGTGAAAAGTCTCCTTTGGAAGATGACGAGTTAGAATATCTAACTTATGACCTAGGTGACCACTGCTTTGATTTGTTAGGTCGTGAAACACAAGAGCAGGCTGAAAAAGAGTTTGCTCGCATGGACATTATCGGTCATGATCAAATTGATGATGACGAAGAAGACGATGATGACGAAGACGATTTACCTCGCAAGTCTAAATCTAAAGGTAAAAAATCACGCAAACGCGGACGTGACGAAGAAGATGACGATGGTGACGAAGACGAGGACGAGGACGAGGACGAAGAAGATTCACGTTCACGCCGCCGCAAGTCTGGTTCTAAGCGCTCTCGCCGTAGCTCTATTGATGACGATGATGACGAAGACGAGGAAGATGATGAAGACGATTCACCACGCTCTCGCCGTAAGTCTAAAAAGAAAACTAGTTCACGCCGACGCAGTTCGGTAGATGAGGACGATGATGACGATGACGAGGACGAAGAAGATTCTCGCTCTAGTCGCCGCAAAAAGTCTAAAAAGAAAACTAGTTCTCGTAAACGTAGCCGTGACGATGATGACGATGATGACGATGATGACGATGACGTTCCTCGCCGCCGTAAGTCAGGTGCTAAAAAGAAAACTAGTTCACGTAGACGCCGCGGTTAATGCCTGCACTTAAAACAAAGGGGAAGCGCACAGCCTCCCCTAAAGCAAAGGCAACTAAGCCTTCAACTAAAGCAAAACGTTCTAAAAAGTCTGATACCGAAATTGCTCCGGTAGAAGACCAAAAGGACTTTTTTGACATTGGTGAACTTCTTGATGACCTTCAAGATGAAACGGATAAAAAGTACGGTCTGGTATCAAGTGCGCTAGAGCGCTCTAGTGACCGAATGAGTACAGGTATTCTTTCTCTAGACCTACTGCTTTACGGCGGCATTCAACCAGGCGGTTGGTACACTATCTACGGACCTGAACAGTCTGCTAAGTCAACACTGGCAATGACTATTTTGGCGCAAGCACTTCATGTCCGAATGACTAAAGGCTCTAAATTTGCCTGCGGTGTGTTTGACTTCGAAGGCTCGGTAGATGAAGAATACACAGGCAACATTATAAAATCTTTAGGTATTAAAGGTAATGCTGCTCAAGTATTCGGTGTACGTAACGATGAAGGCGGTTGGGAAATTCCTCCTTTAGCTCGTTATTACTCACATGACGTAGGTGATGACTTCTTTAAAGCACTTGGTAAAGTCAAACGTGGTCTTCCTGATAAGCAGACTATTAACGGTGAACCTTGCTATTTGTTCGAGCATACCAAAGCTAACAAGTCTAAGTTTGCAGGCATGTACGATACCAAGTACTTGTCTAAGAACAACAAGATTAAAGTTCCTGCACAAGATGGTTTTATGCAAGGTCTTTACTTGTGTGACTCTTACCCTGCTATGTTACCTGACGGTCTTGATGACGATGACCGTAATAGTGGTATGGCAGAGCAGGCACGTATGTTCTCGGAAGGTATCAAAAAAGTTAAAGGCGGGATGCGTAAAAAGGCAATGACTGTAATCGGTATCAATCAGTTACGTCTACGTCCTGCTACTATGTTTGGTAATCCTGAATACGAACCTTGCGGTGAAGCACTTAAATTCTTTAGTGATGTTAGAATCAAGTCTACTCCGCGTAGCAGTGGCCCTAGCGGTTTCGTTGTTAACAAAGGCATCGTAGAAGAACCTAGCGTTACAGGTCGAGGTAAAGACACTTACCGTTTCTTGCGTCTAAAGACTACCAAGAACAAGCTGGGTGGTATGCCTCAACAAGAATGTTGGGCACGTATCTGGATTGCAGACGGTTCTGGTGTTGCACGTGGTCTTGATCCTGCGTTTGATACTTTTGAATATCTTTCACTTCTTGGAATGGTTAGCGGAAACAAAAACAATTACAAGTTCAGTGAAGATTGTCCACTACACGGTGCTAAGAAGATTGACTGGCAAACCTTTAAACGCCTGGTGCTTTGTCCTCCTAAAGAGATAAAGCAGATATGCGAAGAACAAGGTATTAAACCAGTTAAGATTCGTGAGTGGTGTCAAAAGCGTTGTGCTAACGGCACACACCCTAAGTTGTTCAAAGAAATCTTGGTTTCTGCTACTACTGGTAAGAAATCAGACGATGACGATGAATAATCAAAAACTGTAAACATAATACAGGCAGTAGTTCAGTTTTTATTTGCTCATGCAGTTAAAATCTTTTCTACCTGAACTACTGCCGTATTCTACAATCAACATAGCGATACTTTCTTGAAAGTCTAAGATAACGACACACGTAACCTCAT